>PVBE012095176.1_pt1 | contig 123037 bp, 100 predicted proteins | sample 1631181 | NCBI WGS metagenome assembly PVBE01 (sample SAMN08397723, study PRJNA350692) | Marine metagenome, whole genome shotgun sequencing project. | isolation source: water | place: Pacific Ocean | collected 2012-04 | reverse complement strand
TTACTCAAATCCCAAGTAAGTCCGATCCCGCGAGCCGCATCCTTTGTTTGGAAGGTATTAGCCGTGTATGAACCGAGACCACCAGACTCATCGGGCCCGCGATTTCGTATCATTGCAGTGACCAATCAAAAAGGCGGCGTGGGAAAGACCACGACCACGATCAACTTGGGAACCGCATTGGCGGCTATTGGCCAAAGAGTGCTGATAATCGATTTGGATCCGCAGGGCAATGCAAGCACGGGATTGGGCATATCGGAAGGGCGGTGCTTAAAATCCGTTTACAATGCGATCGTCGAACGCATGCCCCTAAAGGACACAATTGTTCCTTCGGCCATACCGGGGCTCAGTATCGTACCGTCGAACATTGATCTTTCCGGCGCGGAGATTGAATTAGTACAGGTTTCGCGAAGATCGTTTCGGTTACGAGACGCTCTTCGGGCCTTTGATGCGTCGCCTGCTGGTGATTCCCAGCCCTTCGATTATGTTCTGATCGATTGCCCCCCCTCCCTCAATGTGTTGACCGTCAACGCATTGACGGCCGCAAATGCAGCTCTTGTTCCGCTCCAGTGCGAGTTCTTCGCCCTAGAAGGGCTAAGCAAGCTGATGAAAACGATCGAGCGGGTCAAAAACAGCCTCAATTTGGGGCTAGAGATCCAGGGTATCGTTCTCACGATGTTCGATCGGCGAAATAAATTGTGTGGGCAAGTGGCGGCGGATGTGCGCGAGCATCTGGGCGCCAAGGTTTATAACACGGTCATACCTCGCAATGTTCGTGTTTCAGAGGCCCCATCCTATGGGAAGCCCGCGCTGCTATATGATCATCGTTGCGCGGGGAGCCAAGCATACATTCGGCTGGCGAGCGAGCTTATTCAACGCGAACGCGCGTTGAGGGCCGCTTAAGTTTAGCCGGCCAGACTGTGAGTTGAAGGAGTGCCGTGAGGGCGGGTTACCGAGATCAGTGCGGCGAACCGGTGCCGATCGAGAAAAACAAGAGTCACGAGAAGAAGGCAACCAATGCCAGAGCAAGCCAAACAGAATCGACTAGGGCGCGGACTGTCCGCGTTGCTTGATGAAACAGATATGGATCAATCGGAGGGCAGTGCCGAGCGCGGGCATCCTCGAGAATTGCCAATCGAGTTTCTACAACCCAATCCGCATCAGCCACGCAAGGTCTTCGAGGAGCAAATTCTTAGAGAGCTGACGGATTCAATTCGCGAGCGCGGCATAGTGCAGCCGATTGTCGTAAGGCCAGTTCCCAACGAAAGGGACGCCTATCAAATCGTCGCGGGCGAACGGCGATGGCGCGCGGCCCAACGTGCGGCAATCCATTCCGTACCTGTCGTCATTCGGGACCTGACAGACGCAGAAGCGCTCGAGCTCTCAATCATTGAAAATGTTCAGCGGTCTGACCTTGGCGCCATTGAGGAGGCGATGGGTTACCACGCCTTAATAGAAGAGTTTGGTCATACGCAAGAACAGCTGGCAAGGGTGATCGGCAAGAGCCGAAGTCATGTTGCGAACACGCTCAGATTACTGAGCTTGCCACAACGAATTCAGGACCTTATTTCAAATGGTGATCTGACGGCTGGCCACGGCCGCGCACTTCTGACCGCGGCCGAACCGAATGATCTTGCAAGTCAAATTATCAAAAAAAAGCTCAATGTACGACAGGCGGAGGCGCTGGCAAGAGGCAAGTCGGCGAAGAAGCCTACCGCATCGTGGCGACTTCTAAACAAAGACGCCGACACTCTAGCGCTCGAACAAGACGTGTCGAACGCATTGGGCTTAAAGGTTTCGATTGATTATGATGGCGAAAAAGGTGGCGGGGTCCAAATTTACTATAAGACGCTTGAACAACTCGACGAGATTTGTCGTCGTTTGGGTCGCGAAGTTTAAGTCATCCTCGCAAGTTGTGCGATCCTCAAAGCCCCCCGCCGGCAAATGGTCTGGGCGGGGGTGCTTGTTGTTTTACACGCAATTTCGTCTTGGTAAAGAAAGGCCATCCCCCGCTGGCACTGCTCCTTGTCCCATCGATCGAGCTGTTTCTCAAAAGCCGCTGCTCGCTTAAAATGAACTCGGGGCCGCAGTGACTGCACAGCATTTTTTTTCGTGGCGCCATCCGCCATCGCCATCAAGGCTGAGTATATCTGTTCGAGATGGCGAAGCAGAGCACGGATCACCGAAGCGGCTTGGGCCCCATCAAGAAAACACCGATCCAGAGCATCTTCAATCTTATCAAATTGCCTAAGCCCGGCTGCGTAGCAGACATCTTCGATATTCCGAACGTTGGCCACCGCAACCACAGCTTCAATGTCGTCATTAATGACACGATCTCCATTTGTGTTTTCAGAGCTGCGTTTGTAGAGCGCCATCTTTTCAAGCTCTTGCCGCATCACACCGCGGTCGTTGCCAAGCCGGCTCGCCAGCGCCAACACAATCTCGTTCGACGCCTCGAGACCCTCGTTAGCGAGGGCGCGTCTGATGTAAGCGGCAAGAGAGCGCTCGTCATCAATGTAACATGGGATCGCCGCCGTGCGCGAAGCAGCCTCTGCCGCCCTGCGAAGCCCCGAACTGGGCGGCAACTCTCCCGCCTCAATGACGACGAGCGCGTCACCTGGTATGGCTTCTTGATCCAATTCGTTTATGAACGCCTTTAGCGTTGCACCCATACGCTCGCTGTTGAGGCGAAGCCTTATGACTCGGCGCCCTCCCAGCATGGCAAGTGCACCAAATTCATCAATGAGGCGCACAGGATCGGATCTATATTCGCTTTCGGAGAGATCGAGAACGCGAAAGGGGTCCTTGATGTCGTCGACAACCGTGCGCGTTAAAGCCTCCGCACGTTCTCGCACCAAACCTTGATCTGGCCCGTAAATCAATGCTACATCAACAGACGTCGGCAATGTGTCGGGAAAGTCCGCAAGGTCTTTATTCTTGAGGCGCATGAAACAAGACAAACCTTGGTTTGCGGCGTGCGAATATTCTGCAGCGCTCGTCTGCTTACTCAGCGCTACTGACGTCAACGTCTGGCTCGGTATCTCGTCGCTGAAAGTAAAGCGCTAAGCTGAGCCTGATGTTATCACTTACGTCAGCGGCAGCGCGTTCTTGTGCATCCTTTCGCGAGACAACCGTGGCGAACTGCGAGTCAACAACGTCGTAGGCCACGACGGATGTACTGGAATCCGAATAAAGAAGGGCGCCGCCTGGCTGCGCTAACAGTTGGTAACGCGCAATAAGCCGATAATTGAAGCGCGTTACCGACGCATCGATCCGAACGCCGCTGCCGACTTGGCGCTCCGTCGACCTAACCACAAGCCGATAGAGCGGAGATATGGGCGCGCCATCCGGCGTTAGTCGGTCCAGGAGAAGGTTCCGCATGATAACGCCGACACGCGTATCGACTGTACTCACTTCGATGCTTTGAAGGTCCGCCGACACCATGCCGCCCGACATTGCTTCTCCGTAGAGGGGGCGAAACCCACATCCCGATAGGACGAGCGCCAGCCCACAGAGCAACAAAAGCAAAGCACGAGGCATTAGATCTATCCCCTACACAACAATATTGACGATGCGGTCAGGCACTACAATGACTTTCTTGGCGCTGCGGCCGTCGAGAAAAGCAATGACTTTTTCATTTTTAAGGGCGGCCGCCTCGACGCTTTCTTCAGCCGTACCTTTATGGATAACGAGTTCGGCCCTTTTCTTACCATTGATCTGTATAGCTATAATGATTTCATCTTGTGCCAAGAGCGCGACTTCCGCTTCGGGCCAGGACTGTTCGATGATGAGCCCTCGACCACCAAGTCGCTCCCAACAGGCTTCGGCCAAATGGGGCATCATCGGCGCAAACAATTTGACAAGATTGCCTAATGCCTCCGCCAATATCCAACGATCGGGGGAATGTTCGCTCTTTTGAAGCATTGGCCCCGATTTTCGAATGGCATTGGATAATTCATAAATATGAGCGACGGCGCGGTTAAAGCGAAAGCGCTCGATCTCTTGTGTCACGCTCGCGATGCAACGATGTGTTTCCTTTCGTAGCGCTGCGGCTTCTGTGCTCGGCGCATCATTCGGTTGCGCGGTTCCCGGCTGTGGTAAGCCTCCACAAGTTTCGTCAATCAGGTTCCACAGGCGCTGTACGAATCGCCAAGCGCCATCGACACCGGCCTCGGTCCATTCCACATCGCGCTCCGGGGGTGAATCGGACAACATGAACCACCGGGCCGTGTCGGCACCGTATTGAGCGATAATATCTTCCGGGTCGATCGTATTTTTTTTCGACTTGGACATCTTTTCAATGGGGCCGATTTCGGCGGGTTCACCGGTTGTTTTGATCGTGGCGATCCTTTTTCCATCAGGCGTTGCAACAGCCACATCATCGGGAGACAACCAGGCCCCGTTTCCCGCGCGATAAGTTTCATGAGTGACCATTCCCTGCGTAAAAAGCCCATCAAATGGCTCTTCCGCCGCAAGGTGTCCACACTCTTTCATCGCCCACGTATAGAAGCGCGAGTAAAGCAAATGCAGGATTGCGTGTTCGACACCACCAATATACTGATCGATCGGCATCCAATAATCGACCAAATTGCGATCAGTGGGGCTATCCGAATGCGGTGAACAGAACCGCGCGAAATACCAAGACGAATCAACAAAAGTGTCGAACGTATCTGTTTCGCGCTGAGCGCCGGCGCCACAACTCGGGCAGTCCACATGTTTCCAGGTTGGGTGGCGGTCGAGCGGATTTCCAGGCTGATCAAAGGTCACATCTTCGGGAAGTATTACGGGCAAGTCCTTTATGGGCACCGGAACAATGCCGCAAGACGGGCAATGTATGATTGGAATGGGGCACCCCCAATATCGCTGTCGTGATATGCCCCAATCCCTCAGGTTGTAATTGACCATCCGTTCGCCAATACCGTCTGCGGCAATGCGGTCAAGCATGGTTGTTTTCGCCGCCGTGACATTCAGCCCATCCAAGAAATCTGAATTTGCCAGACGCCCGTCGCCCAGAAATGCCTCGCGGCCTATTTGGTAGGTGATCGGGTCTGTGCCTTCGGGAAGAACAACCGGAATGATCTCCAGACCATATTTGCGCGCAAAATCTAGGTCTCGCTGGTCATGTGCGGGACATCCAAAAATTGCCCCGGTGCCGTATTCTATGAGAATGAAGTTGGCGATAAAGACAGGCAACATTTTTCCATCGATAAAGGGGTGATGCGCTGAAATTGTTGTCCGAAAACCAAGTTTTTCGGCCCTTTCGATGTCTTCTTCACTCGTTCCCGATTGTTCGCACCGCTCAATAAAGCGCCGCAAACTGGGGTCAGATTTTGCGAGGGCCTGGCTGAGCGGATGATCAGGTGCTATGGCGCAAAAACTTGCACCGAAAAGCGTATCGGGTCGTGTGGTGTAGACTTTTAGCTGACCGTGAGTATCAGGGGCTCCGTCAAGAGCAAAGTTAATAAGCGCACCTTCTGAGCGACCGATCCAGTTGGCTTGCATAAGCCGGACTTTCTCCGGCCAGTGCGTCAGACCTTCAAGGTTTTCGAGCAGGGCCTCAGCGCGGCGAGTGATTTTCAAGAACCATTGCGAGAGTTTTCGTTTTTCGACCGGGGCGCCGGAACGCCAGCCCTTGCCGTCGATCACTTGTTCGTTCGCTAAAACGGTTAGATCGACCGGATCCCAGTTGACGCTGGCCTCGCGCCGGTATGCCAAGCCAGCCTCCAGAAACTCCAAAAACATACGCTGCTCTTGCCGGTAATATTCCGGATCGCAGGTCGCGAATTCTCGATCCCAATCCAGCGACAATCCCATGGCTTTAAGCTGGCTGCGCATCGCATCAATATTTTGATAGGTCCAGGTCTTTGGGTGCACGCCCTTCTCTATTGCGGCATTTTCCGCGGGCATGCCGAAGGCGTCCCAGCCCATAGGGTGAAGAACGTTGAACCCTTGGGCGCGTTTGTAACGAGCGACGAGATCCCCCATCGTGTAGTTGCGCACGTGGCCCATATGTATGCGGCCTGAGGGATAGGGAAACATCTCAAGCACGTAGTACTTCGGCTTCTCAGTAGATTGAGTTGCGCGAAAGGAATTTGCATCAGACCAAATGGCCCGCCACTTCAGCTCACTTTCCTTTGGGTTGTATCGCGCCATGCTCATTTTCCCGCGCAAGTCAGCAAAGGGCCAAAATCTAGCGGCCCGTGCATCGCAATGGATTGATGCTTAACGCGATCCCGAAAAATACGCTAGAGAAGGGTGAGATGCAGTCTAATCTTGAATCGAATCAATTCGCAGCTGTCGTGCGCGCGTAAGGACGGCATTTTCGAGGTCCAGTGCCGTAGACGTCTCAACCGGGACATCACGCCACCCCTTGCTTCCTTGGTTTTCTTGGCGGAAAACGGCAACGCGAATTCCATCCGCTCTAAGCCGCTGGTCCAAAATGTAGACCATTATTTTGAAACGCTCGCCGGGGCTTTGTGGATCCTCATACCAGTCGGAGATGATCACGCCGCCAAACGGATCTGCCGACTGAAGGGGCATGAAGGAAAGAGTGTCCAATGTGGCGCGCCACAAAAAATTGTTGACGCCAATTCCAACAGCTTCATTGCCGCCGCCGCCGAAGAATAGAAAGCCTCCATCGTCTTCCTCGGTCAGATTCCCGCTGCGGCTATCACCGGCCGAAATTGGCGTATCGCTGATGTCTCTGCCGTTACCCGAACCGCACCCGCCCAGAGCAATAAGAAGAATGAGGCCCGCAATCCGGGGGAATTGCATCTGTTTCAGGGGGGGCAGCACCGTCATTTTTTTGCCATTTGCTTGGGCCTACGGCCCACGGGGAGTGAATGCGCGTCGCACAATGAAATATGGGATTATGGCCCTGATCTCAACACCTTAAATTCAAAGCTCGTTACGAGTCATTGGCGGCATGCTTGGCGGAATCGGAAACCAAAGACGGCAATTGCATTGATCCAATATACACACGGTAAGCGAGCGCCTCTTGGGCGGGCCCCAAATTTAGCTCATAGTCGTGAAGCAATGTAGGCGGGCGCGAATTGCACCCTCCCTGTGTGCGGACATGATTGAATATTCTTCCACGCTCGAAAAGTGTTGATTTTCTGCACCTAAGTCAAGCTATTAGTAGTTACTCCTGTTGACGCCCTGTCCGCAGTTAAAGTTAAATGCTTCAAGTATGTTTGTGCGGGAAGGGGCGGCGTCCAATCGTCTAAACGGGCGGGTGCGCACGCCGTCATACCTGTTTTATGAGGAACTTATGAAGAGACCGCTCCTCAGCTCAGCGGTGTTGTTCGGCGCCTTCGCCCTTTCAACAGAGGCGGCCGCTCTGGACGATATCGACTTGGACCTGTCTGGGTACTTCGCCGGGGGTGCCGGTGTGCGGGTAGAGTCCGATGCAAGTCGAATCCGTAATTATACATTTGGACTGGATTCAGAAGGCCATCTAGAGGGCTCTTATATTTTTCAGAATGGACTTCAAATTGGGGCCCCGACCATATTCCGCAGCACCAACGCGGATAATTGGGAAATCGATCCCGCCGAGTTTAATACCGTAAACACGAGAAATACAGTTAATGACGGGTTGGGCGATTTTTCACCTAAGGTTATTTATCTAACCCCGCGCATTTTCGGTTTGCAGGGCGGTGTATCATTTGTTCCGGAGGCGGACGATTGTGACCATGATTTTTGTCCGCGTACGGATAGTGTATTTCCCCCGTTGAAAGAAGAAGTTGTTGAGCTGGGCGCTAACTTCTATCACACGTTTAGCAACGGTACTCTGGAGGGCGTTAGTGTGGGTGTTAGCGGCACCTACCTAATGGCTGACTCGAAATCTACAGCAGCAATTACCACGGTATTGGGAATTGATGACTATGGGGCTTGGAACGTTGGCGCGAGTGTTGCGCTTGATGGTTTCACGATAGGCGGTTCGTTCAAGAATGCCGAACTCGCTGCTCTTGGTTTAAATTATCTTGCGTATGACGTTGGCGCGACTTATGAGCGTGGCCCGTGGGGTTTTATGGTCTCATACGGCGCCGATGATAATCAGCTAACCGGTCAGGAAACCATGGCCATTCAGGGTGGCGTTGACTTTATGCTGGGAGCCGGCGTTTCGGTCGGCATCGGAGCGCAATATGTTGATGCCAATTTCCAAATGTCGACACTTTTGTCGGCAGCGGGCCCGAGTTCTTTTTTCTCCGATATCGATTCAACAGCTGTTTTTATAGAAACGGATATTAGTTTCTAAGCGGATAACAGCGCGATGATTGCCAACCAAACAGAAAAGTTCAAATTTATTTTCGACGTTTCTTTCCGGGACAATTCCCATAAACAATAAAGGCGGCCGCTTCGCAATGGCCTTATTACTAATCATTGCGCCCACCCGCCATCAGGAACATTCCGATCCCGGCGATGCCGGCAGCGCCTGTTCCTAGAATTTGAGATGAATTTCTGGCCGTTATGCCGCCCAACGCATATACAGGCGCGGGAATGGTATGCGCGAGAGCGGCGAGTCCTGATACACCGAGATGTGGTCGGTTCAAATGGCTAGCGGTGGGAAATACAGGAGCGGCGAGCAGTGCCGATGCCCCTAGATTTGCCGCCTTAATCAGAGAAGGGAGATCGTGCACTGCCGCGGTAATGAAATGAATGCGTTTATTTCGTTTGTATTTTATGATTTCGGGAATCTGCCATTGAGGCAGATGAATGCCATCAGCCGCGACGTCGCTTGCTAAGGCGCCGCCCCCGGCAATGATGAAGGGTAGATTGCGGCTGCGGCACTCGCGACGAAGTTCACGTGCAAGCGTATTGCGATTGCGATCCGTATAATGACGAAAGATTACGGCGGTTCCCCGAGGCAACATACGAACCGTTGATAGCGGATCGGGAGTACGCGCCTCGTCGGTCAAAAACAGGAGTGATGGCAAAAGACTGCTGTTGCTGGCTTGAAGCTTGAGCCAATTCGCGTGTCTTATTAGCGGGTCGAAGTTGTATGCTTTGCTTATTAAGGGACGCATCGCAAAGGACATTCCAATTTGGCAACTGAAACCAAGGGTACTGCCTCGGACCCCACCTCAAACCTTGAAAGCATTCAGGCGCGCATTGATGAGGCGCGGAAAGGTGCCATTATGCAGCCGCCGCAAGAGGTTTCTATCGTTGCGGTCGGTAAGCGGCAACCCGTATCGAGAATTGAAGCTCTTCTCGATGCTGGTCACCGGATATTCGGAGAAAGCCGAGTTCAGGAGGCCCAAGAAAAATGGCCTGAATTGCGGATCCGGGCGCCAAATGTGGAGCTGCACATGGTCGGGCCCCTGCAAACCAACAAAGCTGCCGACGCCGTCTCCCTCTTTGATGTTATACATTCTCTGGATCGGCCGAAGCTTGCGCTTAAGCTGGGCTCCGAATTGGCAAAGACTGGGCACCGGCCCCGCTTACTCATTCAAGTTAACACCGGAGAAGAGCCGCAAAAGGCAGGTGTCCGACCCGGGAATATCGACGAATTCGTTCACTTCTGCCGCCACGATTGCGGGCTAGATATCGCTGGTCTGATGTGTATACCGCCAGTCAATGAAGAACCGTCAATGCATTTTGTGCTGCTTGCAAGAATTGCCAGACGCCACAAGTTTGCCGCGCTAAGCATGGGTATGAGTGGTGATTTCAAGACGGCGGTCCAATTCGGCGCAACCCACGTACGCGTAGGCACGGCCCTGTTCGGTTCTCGGCCGTCCTAGGCCAATCTGCGCTGGCGGTGATTAGGCGGGCCTCTCTAGCAGAACATCTGGCGCTGCACGAAGAATTCGAAAGCAACGAGGTTGTAACTGGTTCTGAGGGTTTAGAGAAGGTCAAAACCACTCACGTAGATCTTGTCATTTTGGATGTTAGCCTGCCTGACTTTGATGGCCGAGAAGTCTGTCAACTTATGCGCAAGTTCGGCGTTAAGTGTCCCGTCATCATGGTGGCGGGCCGCGACTCCGAAGCGGATACGATTCTTGGACTAGATGCGGGTGCCAACGATTATGTCACTAAGCCATTTCGATTTGGCGTGCTACTTGCTCGGGTCCGAGCGCACCTACGTAGTCACGAGCAGAGTGAAGATGCGGTCTTTCAAATTGGACAGTATACGTTTCGGCCTGGTGCAAAAGTTCTAGAAGATGAAGAATCCAACAAAGTGCGTTTGACGGAAAAAGAGACGGCGATCTTAAAATATTTGTATCGATCAGGTGATCGTGTCGTTGGCCGTGATTTGCTGCTTCACGAAGTATGGGGCTACAATTCGGGTGTTGCGACACATACACTGGAGACACACATCCATAGATTGCGCCAAAAAATTGAGCACGATCCTTCTAACGCCCAACTCCTGGTAACCGAAACCGGTGGTTATCGTCTGGCGCCTTAGTGAAGCCGATCAGATTTCAAGCGACATCAAGACCGGCACATGATCGGAGGGTTTTTTCCAACTGCGTGCGGCCTTGTGGATTTCCAGTTTTCTGCTGCGCTTTTCAAGTGCCGGTGTTACCCAGATGTGATCGAGACGCCGCCCCCTATTGTTCTTGGTCCAGTCAGGCGAGCGATAGCTCCACCATGTATAAATTGGCTCTGGCTCAGGCATATCGCGCCTCACCACGTCTACCCAGCCATGAGAGGCGATTACCTCTTTGAGGTGCTCAACCTCAATCGGTGTATGGCTCACCACATTGAGCAATTGCTTGTGAGACCAAACATCAGTTTCTAATGGTGCAACATTGAGGTCACCGACAAGAATAAGTTTGTTTTTTCTTTTTTGGTGTTTCTTTTTAAACCAAGCCGCCATTTCCTTCATAAAATTGAGTTTGTGATTAAATTTTTCGTTTAGCTTACGATCTGGTATATCGCCGCCAGAGGGCACATAAAAATTGTGAATCTCAATTTTATCTGCGATTGTAACGGCGATGTGGCGTGAATCACCTTTGTTGCAAAATTCTTTTTTGAGAATTCTATAAAATGGTATGCGGCTAAGCGTGGCAACACCGTGATAGGCTTTCTGGCCATTTAGGGCAACATGCTCATACCCCATTTCGCGAAAGGCGTTTAGTGGAAACTGATCGTCCTGGCACTTTGTTTCTTGGAGACAGAGTATGTCGGGCCTAAATAATTTATCGAACTTCTTTAGTAAATCGATCCGGGGGCGAACAGAATTTATGTTCCAAGTTGCAATTCTTAGTTTGCTCACGGTTGTGTCACCCCATCAAAATAGATTTAGGCTGGCGCCGGCAATGCCAATCGGCCAGCGGCCCAATTCAAAGAGCTTCAGTTTGAGGAGAAAGGGGTGATCACTTTCAGCTTCGGCAGCAATGACGAGAGCAGTCTGATGACTAACTTGTTCTGCTGCACCTGCCGCCGCATTGATCAAAGATAGATCGTCAATCTCCCACAGAGCGGCGATTTCAGCGCTTAGTTCTTCAAGCGTTTCGCCAGCCTTTGCGCCGATATAGTTGATCGCAACGGCGAGCGCCTCATCATTCATGTGCTTTAGGGCTTTCCCCACCAAGGCAGCCCTTAGTTGCTCTTCGGCCTGCCACGCATCGGAGTTCCAATCCAAGCTCTCTGCCGCAGTTGCTGCCGTTTCCCAGTCGTAAATTGGGGCCGGTTCAACATGAGGGAACCCAAGGGCATCCAAATAGACGCGAGCGCGAACGGTCAGAGAATCGTCAATTGGGTCGCCCACGAACTTGAACCAAGGAATTCCGGCAAGCCGTGCCGCAAAAGCGTGTACGGCAACAAGAGATGGAATGTCGGCAATGATGTCTTCAATCTCATTTTCATTGGGAATCTTGGAACCAAAGGAATTAGACATCAAATTAGCCTTTTGGCGTCAATCTACGCTGACGCAACATAAGCCGTGCCAAGATATTGCAAGCTTTAGCGGAATATGGAAACGCCCGGCCTAATATACGACCGGGCGCTTCAACGCGGTACACGCGTTGCGCCGGGAGGGGATAATCCAGCGCTTGCCGAGCGAGGGTCAAATCTGCAAGCAGGGGGGCAACGCTGATCTGACCGTAGTCTCGCCCGCTGTGATAATAATGTAGCAGCTGCACAAAATTTTTCAATGTATTTCTTTTAATTTCTTGAGTGTATCCTAAAACACACACTAGCTATTCGCGCTAAAGCTTCGAAATTTATTTGAAAACGTTCCAGAGCAGGCCTGGCTGGCAATTTGAGCGCGGAGCATGCCCCGAGTAGATCCATGCGGCGGCATCCAGCGCATTAACGATTGCGGTCAAACGGATTGATGTCTCTTGCGACAAAAAGCGACGGACTGATCTTAGTATCCCGCCGCAAGTTTAGTAGAGCCACGGTAGTCGTAAACCCCTGAGCGTCTGTGATAATCCATTGCATCAGTTCAAGCCGGGGGGCAGCGAACACAAGGGTTAATTCACCCTGCGCAGAGCCGTTATCTTCTCGAGCCGTAACCGACAAACTACCAAGATCCCTCGCTATCTCAATAATTTTTGCATCTTTTGCCAGATTTACGTTCTTTTTGAGCAAAAGCTTCAACGGTGTGGCACTCAGGGGATAGCGATCTACGGTTTTAAGCTTGCGATCGGTGAGGGTTACCCAAGTCCCGTCGGAGACAATGGTGATTGGATTGGGATCATCGTATTCGAATCTCAACCGTCCCGGACGGCGCAAATAGAATTTGCCCTGGTTCTGAACGCCGTTGGGGGCTACTTGGATAAATCGCCCCTCGAGCGTTTCGATGCCATTAAGATAATCACTGATGCGGGTTAGATCATCAATGTCGGGTTCTGTTGCCGCAAGCGCCGGATATTGAAATGCTGCGGTCCAAATGAATATTAACGCAAACGCTGCCGCTACCGGATAATTTCGTGTCCCCATGGGGGGATTCTTATCGATGCAATGCGGCAAAAACAAGAGGAGGGGCGTTTTTGGGCCCCTTTCCAGTCTATTCTACCGCGCGTGCTCGCCGATTAGTATCTCCCGCTTGCCGGCGTGACTTGGCGCTGAGACGATGCCTTCTTCCTCCATACGCTCTATAATTCGGGCCGCCCGATTATAGCCGATTTGGAGGCGCCGCTGAATATAGCTGGTCGAGGCCTTGCCATCGCGTGCCACAATTTGAAGAGCGTCTTGGTACAGTTCATCTGACTCGTTCGAGCCCATGCGCCCGAATACACCGAGCGCGTCAATGCCCTCGCCTTCGGGCTCTAACACGACGTCCTCCAGATAGTCGGGATGACCCTGCTTCTTGAGAAACCGCACAACTTTCTCGACTTCATTATCGGATACAAATGGCCCATGAATCCTGCGGATACGCCCACCACCAGCCATGTAGAGCATGTCGCCCTGACCCAGCAACTGCTCGCCCCCTTGCTCGCCTAAAATTGTTCGGCTGTCGACCTTTGAAGTCACCTGGAAACTGATACGGGTCGGGAAGTTAGCTTTGATTGTACCTGTGATTACGTCAACGCTCGGTCTTTGTGTGGCTGTTACAAGATGAATGCCGGCCGCACGCGCCATTTGTGCAAGCCGTTGCACCGCGCCCTCAATGTCTTTGCCAGCCACCATCATGAGGTCTGCCATTTCGTCTACGATAACGACGATAAATGGCATGGGTTCAAGCAGCAATTCTTCGTGCTCGTAAATCGGCTGTCCCGTTTCGCGATTAAATCCCGTTTGTACCGTTCGCGTGACTGTTTCACCGGTTTCAAAGGCCTCTTCAACTCGAGAGTTGTATCCGGAGATGTTCCGAACACCCAACTTTGACATCTTCTTGTATCTGTCCTCCATCTCCCGCACGACCCACTTTAGGGCTACGACGGCCTTTTTGGGGTCGGTCACAACAGGAGACAATAAGTGTGGAATTCCATCGTACGTGGATAACTCCAACATTTTCGGATCAATTAGAATTAGTTTGCACTGATGAGGCGAAAGTCGGTACAGCAGCGAAAGAATCATCGTATTGATTCCAACGGATTTGCCCGACCCAGTTGTGCCGGCAATAAGGAGGTGGGGCATTGAGGCCAAATCCACCATGACCGGATCGCCGCCAATGTTCTTGCCTAGGGCGAGCGTAAGTTCAGAATTTGTATTTTCGTATTCCGGCGATGAGAGCAGTTCCCGCAGAAACACCATCTCTCTTTTTGAGTTTGGCAATTCAATGCCAATTACATTGCGTCCAGGCACAACGGCAACGCGCGCAGAAACGGCACTCATAGATCGAGCAATATCGTCCGCGAGGCTTATAACACGAGAGGATTTAATACCCGCCGCAGGCTCTAGTTCATAAAGCGTAACAATCGGACCGGGCCGAACACGGATGATCTCGCCCCGTACACCAAAGTCTTCCAACACGCCTTCGAGCATGCGCGCGTTTTGTTCGAGCGCCTCATCACTAATTTCTGCAACCGAGTCTCGAGCCTTGGGTTTAACCAGAAGACTCAGCGGAGGAAGCTCATAATCTTCTATGGGCTCAAGGTCCAAAGTGGGTTGTGATTCGGCCGTTTCTCTCTTGCCTAATCGGGAATTCTTTTTTGATCGAACAACACGATTCGAATCTGAGGGAGCGTTTAGTCTTTCGACGGCTCCACGCTGTTCCGCCTTGTGGCGCCGCCGGGTAAAAAAGCCTTTGATTTGATCTGCGGCCGTTTCCCTGCCAGCGCTTTGCAAGGCCCCAAGGGGATCGCCATTCTTTGGAGGATCGTTTCGCTGCTGCGCGCCGAAAGGCTTGGGCTCAATGCGAGGCTGTTCGCCTGTCGCGGCACTTTGCAATCTCTCATAGGCCAAAATGAACAGTTTTTCTGAGGCTTCACGCGCCATAAAGAACCAGAGGCTCAATAAATCAGCAAGCTGGCCCAAAGTTTTTGTCGTAATGCCAAGTCCAAAAGTCAGTGCTCCAATACAGATTGACGCGCAGGACGCCGCAGCAACAAAACGCAACTCACTTTCGTTGAGGTTGAATGCTATGGCGCCAATGACAGAAAATAGCGCGTCTCCAGTCACCCCCCCCAAGCCAATCGCGAGCGGCCAGCTTTCAGGCATGTCGATCGCGCCGAGCGTCGCAGCGGCCGCTAGCATAGCAAGTAGGCAAGCGGCTAGGCGGCGTCTGGTTTGACGCGACGACCACAGCCAATGGCCTCGCCGTACCATGGTCCAGCCCCATGTGAACAGAGGAAGAATGATGATGGCGGCGCCAGCCCCCAAAAGCTGAATGAGGAGATCAGCGGCAAAAGCGCCCGGGCGCCCCATCCAGTTGGTTGGTAATGAGCCCGCGGCGGTATTAAAGCTTGGGTCGCTTGCGCTATAGCTCAGCAGTGAGAGCAACAAGAACAGACCCGATACCGTTAAACCTGTGCCGGCAGCCTGTAAACTCAGTCGACAACACAGATCTCGAACTGATTGAGGGACGAATACCCACAGCCGTTTTGAGCTCGACCGAAGCACGCCTTGGACCGCCATCTTCTCCCCAATATTTGTATGGTTCGGCTACTATATTGGCAGGATCCACGGTCAAATTGGTTAACGCCTGTTAACGAATTGCAATGCTAATGTTGCCTTGCAGCTGAATGTTAAGAAAGGAAACACATGTGATTGGCGATCTCTGTAACGATCGTTTGTTTGTCATACTCGGCGTGAACAGTCTTGGCTGTCATTGAACGTCACGCCCGCTTCACGAACCGCCGAGAGTTTCTAAATTTTAAACGCAGCCGTCACACTTTAGAGGCCCAAAACGTCAGCTTCTGGATTTGCCCGTATTTTGTGGATTGAAAGATCTGCTCCCTGAGATTCCTCCTCTGGCGTTAGGCGAATTCCGACTGTCGCTTTCAGCGCGCCGTAGATTGCCAAGCCCGCAGTGAAAGCGAATGCTACACCGGTAAGCGTACCAACTAATTGTGCGCCAACACTCACGCCGCCCAGTCCGCCAAGTGCGGTGGTCCCAAAAATACCTGCGGCGATGCCGCCCCAAACGCCAGCCAGCCCGTGCAGCGGCCAAACGCCAAGAACATCGTCGATTTTCCAACGGTTCTGCATGACTTGGAATAGCTGCACGAAAACCAAACTAGCTACTGCACCAATAACGAAGGCGCCGATTGGGTGGACGATGTCCGAGCCGGCGCAAATAGCAACCAGTCCAGCCAATGCGCCGTTGTGCACAAAGCCAGGGTCGTTGCGCCCCGCGATCAGCGCGGCGATGATTCCGCCGACCATGGCCATCAATGAGTTCATTGCCACTAGTCCGGTAACACCCTCGAGTGAGTAGGCGCTCATGACGTTGAAGCCATACCAGCCAATGCAAAGAATCCAAGAACCGAGCGCAAGCCAAGGAATGCTCGAAGGCGGAATGCCTGTGACACGCCCGCTTTTGTCATAGCGGCCGAGGCGTGGCCCCAACATCAAAACACCGCCCAGAGCCAACCAGCCACCGACCGCGTGGACTACAATTGAGCCAGCAAAATCGTGAAACGGTACTCCGAATAGGCCGATAAGCCATCCCTGGAAACCGAGCCTATCGCCCCACACCATGCCCTCAAACGAGGGATAAACGACTGCTACAATAATGACTGTGGCGGCCAATTGAGGCCCAAATTTGGCGCGTTCAGCAATGCCTCCCGAAATAATAGCCGGAATAGCAGCAGCAAATGTTGCGAGAAAGAAGAACTTAACCAGGACATAACCGCTGACGGCGAAAGCTGCGCCATCGGACGAAGTTTGGCCGGTTAAAATGGCCGCGTTGCTAAAAAAGCTCACGCCATAAGCGACCGCAAATCCAAGAAAGAAATAAGCGGTGGTCGAAACCGCGAAATCGGCCATTATTTTGACCAGAGCGTTGACTTGATTTTTATGTTGAACGGTGCCGACTTCCAAAAAGGCAAAGCCCGCATGCATGGCGAATACCAAGATCGCGCCCATGAGAACAAAAAAGACATCAGCGCCTGACTGTAAAGTGTCCATAGTAAAAATCCTTCGAGTGATTGAGCGCAAAGCTCCGCTATTATTCTTGGCCTATGTTAGGGGGTGCGAGAGATTAGAGCGCATCGGTGTCCCTTTCGCTGGTTCGAATGCGTACGGCTTGTTCGACGTTTGTCACGAATATTTTCCCGTCACCGATCTGCCCTGTTTTGGCGGCGGCCGATATCGTGTCGACGGTTTTCTCCACCAGATCGTCGGCAACAGCGATCTCGAGTTTTATTTTTGGCAGGAAGTAGACCGCATATTCGGCGCCGCGATAGATCTCCGTGTGGCCTTTTTGGCGACCGTGGCCCTTGACTTCACTTACGGTCATGCCTTCGATTCCTATGTCCATCAGCGCCTCTCTTGTTTCATCCAATTTGAAGGGCTTGATAACGGCGGTAATGAGTTTCATGGATTTCACCTTTCGAAACCTGCATTTGGGGTGCGGCCGCATTGAGGCCGTTAGTGTGAAGATCCCCGGTTATTTGTAAGTGCCGAATGTCATTGTGGTTGTCCCGTTGACATAACAAGAATTGTGCCGATTGAATGGAGTGGCATCGGACGCAAAGAGTTGCAGTATCCCGAGGACAACTCTTTCCGGCCGATGCCACTCATGAGATCTCGCGAGAAAACCAAAAACGCAATGATCCCCAATAGCGGCGCGATCGGATTGCGATGGTGCTTGCCCTCGCACGCGCGGGCTTGTCCGCCGCTGCCGTAGATCCAATAGAGCCTCAAGATGCGGCGGACGATACGTTCGCCGTTCGCACCGTCAGTATTAGAGCTCGTCGTCGCTCAATTGGCGCGCTTCGTCCGGCAGCATGATCGGGATGCCGTCGCGGATCGGGTAGGCCAAGCGCGCCGCCTTGCTGATCAATTCTTGCGCCTTCTCGTCGAAAATCAGCGTCTCTTTGGTCACCGGGCAGACTAGCGCTTCCAACAGCTTAGGATCGACGGGGGATGTTTTCGGATCTGCAGAGTCTACGTAAGTCATGGGTTTACCAATTTAGCTTCTAGTCTCATTCAAAATTATTGCATCGGCCGCTCAGGCCCCGCGGCGTTCGGCGCGTTTGCCATTTCAATAAGCGCCGTGAGAATCTGCACGCGGTCGTTCAGGGTTGGTGCTTCGAGCAGCGCCTGCTTTTCTTGTGGACCGAACGGGCAAATCATGGAAAGGGAATTAATCAGCGCCTCACCCGGCGCTTGCTTGACCGATTCCCAGTCCGTTTCAAGATTCTGTGTTTCAAGATAGATCTTCAGCATTTTCAAGAGGCGCTTTCGGTCCACGTTCTTGTCGTCGTCTGTTGGGCGCAAATCATCCGCATACGCTGCAAAGTCCGCCGTCACCTGGCGATAAGGCACAAGGCTCGAGAGTTCCTTTTCGATGCGATAGCGGCACACGCCGGTGAGCGTAATGAGGTAGCGCCCGTCTCCCGTCTCGGTAAAAGATGTGATCCGCCCGGCGCAGCCAACGGGGTAGAGCGGCGGCGCGGGCGGGTTGGCCTCCGGGTCCGTCGGTTGAATCATGCCGATCAACCGCTCCGAACTCAGCACGTCGTCCACCATGTTCAAATAGCGCGGCTCGAAAATATTGAGCGGCAGTCTCGCCCGCGGGAGAAGCAGCGCGCCGGCGAGCGGGAACACGGGGAATGTTTTCGGGAGGTCGTTCGGCTGATGATAGGGATAGGGTTCGGTCATCAGCTCACGAAAACAAAATTGAAGACAGTCGCCGCCGCCCGGTCACAGTGATCTCATCGGTGGGTCCGTAGGCCTCAAAATATTTGAGGAGTTCTTTGCGCGCGGCCTGTTCGTTCCATTCCCGATCGGCGGCAACTATTTCGATCAATTGGTCGACGGCACCGTCCCGGTCACCGGCGGCGTCTAGGGCCCGAGCCAAGTCGAACCGCGCCTGGTGATCTTTGGGGTTGGCCTCGACCGCACGGCGCAATTCTTGCGCGTTGCCCGCGTCTTCAGCGGCCACCGCCAGATCAAGCGCCGCTCGCGCACTCAAGATGTCGGGGTTCTTGGAGTCATCCGGTGCTTGGCCCAAGATTTCGCGCGCTTGATCCATTTGGTCCTTGGCCAACAAACAGCGCGCGAGCCCGGCTATCGCCGGCTCGTTTTCCGGTTCGGCTTCGAGGACTTGGGAGAAGGCCGCGTCCGCGGTTTGCGTGTCGCCGGCGTTGAGTGCCTCTTTCCCATGTTCGACTAATTGCTCTATCGGCGACGGGCCGACGGCGCCGCCCAACCGCTTGATAAAGGCGTCAACTTGAGACTCGGGCTGCGCGCCCATAAAGCCGTCGACCGGCCGGCCGTCCTTGAACGCGATCACCGCTGGTATGGATTGAATGCGCAGTTGCGCGGCAATCTGCTGATTTTCGTCGATGTTGATTTTGACAAGTTTGACCGCGCCTTGCGCCCGGGTCACAGCTTTTTCCAATTGGGGCCCTAGTTGTTTGCATGGCTCGCACCAGGGCGCCCAAAAGTCGACGATGACCGGCACTTGCCCTGACGTCTCGATGACATCGGCGGCGAAGGTGGCCTCCGAGGAATCTTTGATGAGGTCTTGGCTGGCTCCTGCGCCGTTGCCGCTTGAGCCGGTAAGGTCAATGTTCATGAGCGTGCCGATCTGTTTGGCCTCAGGCAAAGGCCTGAGATCAAAATGGGGGCTGATCGCCAGTTTAAAAGCCCCTGGTCATAAGATTTATCCTTAATACTACCCACTTTCGCCAAGCGCAGCAAAATTGACAATCCGGGGCCGATGGCCGCAGGCCTCGATAAAGCGTAAAAGGTCGGCCGATTTGAGTGCCGTCGTGGCATCATTTCGCAAGGGGTGATAATTGAGAAGGTCGTGGGCCAGCATCTCCTGATCGAGCACCACGGCGAGCCGCTGATCGCAATCGTTTATCAAGGCGAAAGGCGTGACGGAGCCCGGCTCCACGCCCATGACGGAAAAGAGGAGCTCTGCTCTCCCGAAAGAGAGGCGCGCCGCGCCTATGTGTTTGGCGAGCTTTTGGATCGGTACGTCCCGATCCTCGAGCACTACCACGAGGTAGAGCGCGCCCTTCTTGTCTTTCAAGAAAAGGTTCTTGCAGTGCCCGCCCGGCAGGTCCTGTCGGGCCGCTTGGGATTCCGCCACCGTGTACAGCGGCTCGTGCTCGATCGTGCGCGTCGCGATGCCAAGCTCATCGAAGCGTTGAAAGAGCTCGGCGCGGGTGACGGGACAGGCGGCGGACTGGTTTGTCATGGGGCCCGTTCAACCATGGACCGCCGCTTATTGGAACCCCGTTGGTTGGGGGGGGGGGGTAACGCGTCTCCCGCCCGGACCGCCGATTCCAAACATGTGGCGATGGAATCTTGGTGCGGCCTTCTGAGTGCCTCTCCCCCTCGCAGGAGGCTGATCTAAAGACGGCGCAAAGGTCTGGTGGAAAGAAGTGTAGGAAAACCGGTTGTGCTGAGCAAGAAACGGTGCCGCGCTTGCAATCTCTTAAGGCTTGCGCCATATGTTGCGGCCTTGGCTGGCCCCCATTACTTTAATGAGGCCATCGGAGCGCGGGCGTAGCTCAGGGGTAGAGCGCAACCTTGCCAAGGTTGAAGTCGTGAGTTCGAATCTCATCGCCCGCTCCAGTATTTTCAATGGCTGCTTTTATTTACGGCGATGCCGCTTATGGGTCGCCCTGACTCTATTGGTCAATTTGAAAAAGGGTGGCCTAGTCAACGCTCCTATTCCGGACAATTCAATACTTTTGTAAGGATGAATTTATTCCTGCTCGAACAATGCGTAGGATTATGCGATCGCCTTAAAGGCCTCACATCCGGCATGTTCATTCCCTTGGACTGGCGAGCCGCCCCGTTGAAGGCCCATAAAGCCCGTGCGGATGACGTTTAAACCGACCTCATTGCAAAGCCGCGCCAAGATGTCCGGATCCATGGGATTCAAGAACTCCGGATGTGACGTGGGGTCCGTGCCGTCAGGCACATATTTGGAAAAGTCTGGTAAAAAGCCCGGCCATTTATGCCCCTCACGCTTGCGTTTCTCATAAGCGGGTACAGAGGCACTCCAAGTGCGCATATAGGGCGTGTCGGCGATTAAAAACATTTGACCGCCCGGCTTCAGCCACGCCGCCATTTTTTTCATGGCGCGCTCCACATCATCGCCGGTGAGAAAGTGGAGCACGCGCGATGCCAGGATGGCGCCAAACGAGTGAGCTTGAAAATCAACATCCGGAAGCATCCCAATCTGTGTTGTTAGCCGTGGTCTCTGCTCACCTGGAACGCAGTCTTCGAGGATTGCTAAATGGCCCGCGTCCATGTCACAGGCACACACGCTCGCACCCTTCGCAAGTGCGGCGAGCGTCGCCACTCCGTACGCGCAACCCATGTCTAACACCGGCGCGTCTGTGCTCCCCGCATAATCTACGAAAGCCGAGGAATAGGGGTCGAGCGACTTCAGCATGAAGCCGCGCCCATTCAATGTAGGTATGGCGCCCGGATATTTCTCCCGGGGTAATTTGGGGCCTACGCTCGCCACGCCACACGTCCTTTCATTAACCATGGCTGCTGAACATGCTTTTGACGAAAGCATATCAGACCGAAGCTGCGTTGCCTGCGAAGCCCAATAATTAACCAAGGCCGGCGGATTATGCACGATTCTTGCAATCTCCACGTCTGTGGCGTGCCCGTCGTCCGGCAAACGATCCGTGTCGATGGGGGTAGAGATCACACGCAGCCTTGAAATACCATTAATTAGCTACTTCAACGCTGCCCTTTTCTTTCGAGCGCACGGTCTGAGAAACGCCCTTGCCGAGCGCGGCGGCTTCCTGCTAGGGAATTGTAACCGTTGAGATGGAGCTGATTTTCTGGCCTGGGGGCATACCGTGAGTTCACAAGCGCTCAAAACCACCCCCAATGCTGCCGCCCTCGAAACCAGCATCGAGCAGGGCTTGCGCTGGATGTTAGGCCGGCAAGACGGCCAAGGCTATTGGGTCGGCCGGCTCCAGACCAATTCCAGCATGGAAGCGGAATGGACTTTGGCACTCCATTTCATGGGGCTGAGCGAACATCCGCTTCGACCCCGTCTGGTGCGGGCAATTCTCAATGAACAACGCCCCGATGGCGCCTGGCAGGTCTATCACGGTTCACCCGCGGGCGATGTGAACGCCACGGTCGAATGCTATGCCGCCTTGCGATCCGCAGGCATGGATAAGGATACCGAGCCCATGCGCAGAGCGCGTGCGTGGATCTTGGAGCGGGACGCATTGCAAAACATCCGCGTCTTTACCCGCTACTGGCTCGCGCTCATCGGCGAATGGCCTTGGGAACAAACTCCTAACGTGCCACCGGAAGTCATCTACTTTCCAGGCTGGTTTCCCTTCAGCATCTACAATTTTGCATGCTGGGCCCGGGCTACACTCATGGCCATCACGATTTTAAGCGCCCGGCGGCCTGTTCGACCGTTGCCCGCCGCTCGGCGTCTTGACGAGCTCTTTCCAAACGGTCGCGATAGCTTCGACTATTCGTTGCCCAGAAAAACGTATGCCGACAGGTGGGAACGGTTCTTTTTGCTTGCCGATCGGTTGCTTCACGGCGCGCAACGCTTTGGCCTTATGCCCCTGCGCGAAAGAGCGGTCCGGCAGGTGCTTGAATGGATCGTCGATCATCAAGATGCGGACGGCGTATGGGGTGGCATTCAACCCCCTTGGATCTACAGCCTGATGGCGCTTCATGTTGAAAACTATTCCCATGAGCATCCGATCATGGCCAAGGGACTGGGCGCTCTCGACGACCCCCGCTGGCAGCACGTCGACGGCGAAGCCACATACATACAGGCGTGCGTGTCACCAGTTTGGGACACAATTTTGGGCATTTTGGCTTTCCAGGACTGCGAGGCCGATGAGCAGCACACAGAACAAATGAACCGGGCGTTTAACTGGGTGCTCAGTCAACAGGTGCGAACCGGCGGTGACTGGCAAGTCAAAGTCCCGGACGTTGAGCCTGGCGGGTGGGCATTTGAGTATGAGAATGCGTCATACCCAGATGTGGACGATACGGCGGTCGTCTTGATCGTGTTGGCCGAATTGCGTGACAAACCGGAATGGCAAGCCAAGGGTATCGAGGAAGCAATCGAGCGGGCGATTAAGTGGGTTTTAGCCATGCAATGCAAAGGGGGTGGTTGGGGTGCCTTCGACAAAGACAATGACAAGTCCATTCTCACCAAAATACCGTTTTGTGATTTTGGTGAAGCCCTCGATCCGCCCAGTGTCGATGTGACCGCCCATGTGCTCGATGCGCTTGGGCGCTTGGGTTATAGACGCGATCATCTCGCTGTTGCGAGGGGTCTCGCGTTCTTAAAAGCAGAGCAGGAAGCGGACGGCAGCTGGTTTGGTCGGTGGGGCGTTAACTATGTCTACGGCACGGCTTCCGTTTTACCAGCGCTCAAAGAAATCGGCGAAAACATGCGCGCCGATTACGTACTCAAGGCGGCCGACTGGATCAAAAGCCACCAGCAAGACGATGGAGGGTGGGGAGAATCTTGTGCGTCTTATATGGATTCTAACATGAGCGGCCGCGGTACTACCACGGCGTCTCAAACCGCTTGGGCGCTCATGTCCCTGCTTGCGGTTGACCGGCCGGAGGATCGAAGCACTATTGAGCGCGGGACTGCTTTTCTCGTTGCTAAGCAAAAAGACGGTACGTGGGACGAGCCTGAACATACCGGAACAGGCTTTCCCGGTTACGGCGTGGGGTTGCGCACTAAACTTGTTGATCCACGTCTTGAAGAACGATTAAAGCAGGGCCCGGAACTCTCCCGCGCGTTCATGATCAACTACAACATGTATCGCCATTACTTTCCGCTCATGGCGATGGGGCGCGCGCGCGCTGCTTTTGCCCGACAGCTTAATGCGCCCCTAATCTAGGGCCATCTATAGACCTTTCCGGGCAAGCCGTCTGATGAGATTTTATTGATATTTTTATTACTAACCAGTGAGCCACCCACATCTCTAAGCTTCTCTGTAATTGCAGTAGGTAATTTTTGCTTTTTAGTGTTGCGGAGTGCCTTTTTAACTTTGAATTCTTCGAAGTTAAGGCCAACGACGACCAAAGCACGCTATTGCTGAAGGTCACGAGCAGCCCTAACGTTAACGCCATAACGAGCGCAACCTTACGGTTTAAAGATATGGGGAGCGTTAAGGGAAATCTAAGTAAACCCTCGGCAAAGTTTGTGCACCTTTGGCGCCAATTTTGGCCGTGGCCCATAAAAAGCGGTCCGATATCACCCTTATGCGGACAGGCGAGACTTTGGCTCGTTAGGGCATCTGACAGACCGACTTTCCTGATGTACCATGGTCTGAAGATGGTGTGTGGAGGCTTGACAGATTGAGCTTAGCGTGGGTGAAGCGCAACCTTGGGTAATGAGCCTTGCTCCAGGGCAACTGTCTTAATCGTCGCCTTCTAAACTGACAGCCCCGGAGAAAAATCATGCGGACACTCATAAAAAGACTCTTGGACCGCGACATTTCCCGTCGCGACTTCGGCGAGGCCATGTTCGCAATGGGGTTTAGCGCAGCGGCCGTCGAGTCTGTCTTCAGCTCGATCGCGCACGCAGCTGATGAGAATGCCGTGCGTGGATATGAGGTTGTAGGAACAGGTGGGGACATACTGGCTGAATGTTTAAAGGCCGCAGATATCAAATATGTTTTTAATGCCAATTCGACTGGACAAGGTCCCTTATACGATGCCCTGAATAAACGGCCCGAAATGAAACTTATCGTCGCGCTCCACGAGGGTCAGGCAGTCAGCATGGCGCAGGGCTATGAACTCGCAAGTGGCAAGACGGCAGCCTTGTCTTTGCCGAGTATTGGCATGCCCAACGCCATGAGCAATCTGTATAACGCCTGGAAGGACCGTTCCTCGCTTGCCGTTTTTTCTGACGGGCAGAATTCAAATGTTGCCGGCCGCGACGGTTTTCAGCAAGTGGATGACTGGCTTCAACCCACTGAATCATTCACTAAATGGCGCTGGCAAGTGAACCACCCGGAACGAATCGGTGAAATGGTGCGCCGCGCAATTAAATTAGCGGGCACGCCGCCGGGCGGGCCTGTATATGTTCGGTTGCCTAAAGATATTTTACGTAAGACTAAAATCCAGCAAACCATATATCCGCAGTCGAGCTTTAACGTGCCCGTAGCGATGGAACCCAAGACGGCGCTCATCGAAGAGGCCACACAATTGCTGATTAACGCCAAAGCTCCAGTAATCAATGTGGGCGGCGAAGTGACGCGCGCTGGAGCGGGAGCCGACGTTCTTGAATTGGCGGAGTTGTTGTCAATTCCAGTAGCACAAGGCAGCAGTGTTTTTGGCGACTTTCCGTATGGACATCCGCTGTTCGCCGGCTTTTCTGTGGGCGGCGTGCTGCCTACAGTACGCCAAAGCGATGTCTTTCTGAATCTCGGCGCCTCCATGCCGGACCCAACCAATTTTGGGGCCCCGGTGCCGACGACAACGAAAGTTATCAACGCACGGGTCGAATATAACAAGATCGCCAATATTTATCCCAGCGATACGTCCATTGCCGCGGGCATGAAGGAGATCGTCCGTGCGCTAATTGATTCTATACAATCAGCAATGCCGAGAGCGCAAATGGAAGCGGTGCGGAGCGAGCGGCTCGCCCAGGCGCAAGCAAATTCAGCGGCAGCCGCCAGGCGCCGCAGGCAGAGAGCTCAGCCGACTTGGGAAGACAGCCCCATTGCAGCCGAGCGGCTGGCCTACGAACTTGACCAAGGGTTGGAAGATGATGCCATCCTAGTGACGGAAGGAAGCGGCAGAACTTATTTCGAACATATGGACTTTGCGCCAGACAAAAAGACCGCCATCGGCCCTACGACGGGATTTGCCCTGGGCTGGACCGTGGGAGCAGCGCTGGGCGTCAAAATTGCACGGCCGGATCGGCAAGTGGTTGCCCTTGTCGGTGACGGTGCCATGTTATTTGGTCAGTTGGAAGCTCTCTGGACGGCGTCGCGCTATGACATTCCCATTATGATTGTCGTCCTTAACAACCGGAGCTACGACTCCGAGCGCCAGGCCCTTTATTTGACGTCAAACCTGGCCAAGACCAACAAAGAAATGTGGAAAGATATGTCATGCTACTTGGGCAATCCCATTGTGGACTTTGTCAGCATTGCGAGAGGATTTGACATCAAGGGCCAGTCGATTTCCGAGCCGGATCAAATTCCAGCTGCTCTTCAGCGCGCAAGCGAGGCGACGCGCGACGGCCGGCCCTATCTTCTTGACGTGGCAATCGCACAGCGCGGGCCCGGTGCCAATACGAATTGGCATCCTGAAATCTCAATTGCATCAGAGCGCACGAGAAAGGTCTAACGCGTAGAGAGTGATGTTAGGCGCTTGATTGGCGGACATTCAGTCCCACTTCTCAACAGCCGCATATATTTTGCCGATCGTCTCATCATCATTGATACAAGCGACTGTGAGAAGCGCCAACTCGGATCGGGCGATCGAGCCAGAAGTTGACCTATCTTCCGTCAATATACCTTGGCCCGAGAGCTCGCCGTCGAACAGGCCACCGGGCCGGATAATCGTATAGTTGAGGCCACTATCAATCAGATGATTTTCAGCTTCGGTCTTGGCCTTGATGGAGGCGGCCAACGCTTGTTTTGTGATGAGGGTTAGTGCGTTATAACTATCGCCGGCGCCAATCGAACTAATCAAGAGAAAGCGCGAGATCCCAGCAGCCTTTGTTGCTTCAATCATATTGATGTTGCCGACGCCGTCGACACGGCCGCCGTCCTGGGTGCGCCCGCCGATGGTGCTGATCACCATTCGATAAGAGCCTTGCCTCAGCGCCGCATCTAGACTATCGCGGTCAAGCGCGTCGCCGACGACAAGTCGTGCGCCGATCTCCTCAACAGCGCCCGTGTTTGACGACTTCCGGGCCAAAACCGTGACCTCGTCACCCTGTTGACGAAGCAGTTTGACAATTTCAAGGCCCGTGCCGCCCGTGCCGCCGATAACGAATGTGCCCGATCCGGAGTCGTTAGCCGCCGCTGCAAAGGGGTAAACCAGCGCAAGAAAAAGATTTAAGAACTTCATATTGTTTGTATCTCTGCAAGCAAAAGAGAGACGACCTTGCCTGACCGTCTCCGCCACATTACTGGCCCGAAGCGCATCAAGCGCGTAGAACTTACCGGCCCAATGTTTCGTCGCCAGTCTTGATTATTCAGCGCCGCTTGTTCATGGGCTCGAAAGGACAGCGCATCTTCGAATTTGCGATGCTTAGACATTTTACCAACCCTTTCTTAAACGGCATGAAGGAAAGCGGCTAGTATCAGCTTTCGCGGCTGCGACTAAGCTCTAGTTGAGCGAACGGACGAAGTCTCTCAGTTCAGAATTAAAACGCATGGGATCTTCGTAAAAGGGCGAATGGGCAAGACCCTCATAACGCGACAGCCTGACGTCGCTAAATGCGGTGGCCAGCGCCTCCGCCATATCATCGTTCATAACCGGATCGGCCGAGCCCCAGGAAATCAAGATCGGAACATTGACTTGGTCCACAACGTCAGAATTATCGATGGGCCGCTGGCTTAGCGCCTTGAGGGCATAGACCGGCACACCCATATTGTATGAAAGCACGGTTTCGGCCCACTCGGGCTCAAACGGCTTGGCGGTTAAGAAACTGACCATCGCCCGGGCGGCAACTAAATTATCTTCCATGTTGGGCGAGACGGTGATCGCAAACTGTTCCTCGCGTTGTTTTTGTATTTTGGGATCAAGCGGCGCGCGCTCGACAAAATAGCCGTCGGTTCCTACGAGATTAATTCCGCTCAAGGTTTGGGTCCCATGGTGGCGAACATAGTCACCGATCACCACACCGCCGTAAGACCAGGCAACAACTGCCAGCCGTTCGAGCCCAGTGGCCTTGATCACGGCCGCAACATCATCCGCCCATTTTTTTGTATCCGCATACTGATTTATTTCCCAGGGCTTTCCAGAACCGCTGTGTCCGCGCAAATCATAAGCGACCATATGAAACTCATCGCTGAGATCAGATTCGAGCTGCTTCTTCCAACTAAGATAGCTTTGCTGGAAGCCATGAATGAACAAAATATCCGGGCCCTGCTTGTTGCCCCATTCGACCACGGCAAGCGGCACGCCGCCAGCGCCTTCAATTGTCTGGAATGACAGATCATCGCTCTGTGCTGCCGAAAGCGACGACATCAGGCAGATTAGGCCAAACACAAAGACTCTCATGGACTTGCTCTCTAGACCGATGTTGATTCAACCTTTTGTTGGTAAACTTTGCTCAGTGTAACACGGCTGAGAATCTTTTTATCCCGCAAAAGAGCCCCAGAAGATTGCTCTGTCTTCATTGACGACCAGCCAGTCAGCATAGTGGCACTCATTTCAAGTTGCCCACTTGAGAGGTGTTTGACAATCGATAGGGCCCTTTGTAGCACGAACGGCACTTACTGATGCACAGTCCGATTCGCCACCGACCCTTCCGTACCCTCCACACTTAAATGTGTGTGGGGGGTGATTCCAGCTCATCTCATCTTGTCCTAACGGGCGAGGTCTGCGCCCGTGGGCACGCGGATGTCGTCAACAATCTTTTGAACAGAAGCGGGCGTGGGTGTGGTAAAGCGCGAGACCGTGACGGCGACAACAACATTGATCAGCATACCAACTGATCCGATGCCTTCGGGCGAAATGCCGAAGAGCCAATGCTCGGCATTATTGACTGCGCCGAACCAGCTCGACTTGAAATAGGCGATGTAGGCAAGCGTGAAGCCGAGCCCACTACCCATACCAGCGATCGCGCCTTCTTTATTCATGCCCTTAAAAAAAATGCCCATCAGGATCACGGGAAAGAGAGAGGCCGCCGCGAGCCCGAAGGCGAGCGCGACCACTTGGGCGACAAAACCCGGCGGATTGATACCGAGATAGCCCGCAATGAGGATCGCGAACACGGCCGACGCGCGCGCCGCCAACAACTCGGCCCGCTCGGAGAAGTCGGGCCGCAGCGTTTTCTTCAAGAGGTCATGACTGATCGACGTCGAAATGACGAGCAGTAAGCCCGCTGCGGTCGAGAGCGCCGCCGCGATGCCGCCGGCGGCAACAAGCGCCACCACCCAATTGGGAAGCTTGGCGATTTCAGGGTTGGCGAGCACCATAATGTCCCGGTCCACGTCTACTTCGTTGGTGTTCGCTGTGGGGGCGTTGGTCAAGAGACGCTCACCATTTGTCCCTCGCTTACCGTTAAACGCGGCGCGGCCCTCGAACGGCGCGCCAGCCGCGTAGCGCACCACTCCGTTGCCGTCCTTGTCGAGCCAGCGAATAAGCCCGATGTCTTCAAACGTCTTGAAGAATTGCGGCGTGCCGCCGTTCGCTTCTTCTGCCGCGTAGGTCGAGCCGTTCACGGTCTCGATGAAATTGATTCGCGCAAACGCGCCCACCGCCGGCGCGGTCGTATACAGGAGCGCGATAAAGACGAGGGCATAGCCCGCCGAGAGCCGCGCGTCAGAGACTTTGGGTACGGTAAAGAAGCGCACGATGACGTGGGGGAGCCCCGCCGTCCCCGCCATCAGCGCGAGCGTAATGGAGAAGATGTCGATCATGCTCTTGGAACCCAACGTGTACGGATTAAATCCAAGATCAACGAGCGTCCAATCAAGCTTTTGTAAAACGCTAACTCCCGAGCCATCCGCCACCGTGCTCCCTAAGCCCAATTGGGGCACCGGGTTACCCGTGATCAAGATGGAAATGAAGATTGCGGGCACCATGTAAGCAAAAATGAGCACGCAATATTGCGCGACTTGGGTGTAGGTGATGCCCTTCATACCGCCCAGCACTGCGTAGACGAAAACGACACCCATGCCGATGATGACGCCCGTCCCGATCGGCACATTTAAAAAGTGCGAGAACACGACGCCGACGCCGCGCATCTGCCCGGCGATGTAGGTGAACGAAATCACGATGAGGCAAACGACCGCAACCACGCGCGCGGCGCGCGAGTAATAGCGGTCGCCGATAAAGTCGGGTACCGTGAATTGGCCGAACTTGCGCAAGTAGGGCGCGATCAGGAGTGCTAAGAGTACGTAGCCGCCGGTCCAGCCCATGAGGTAGGCTGAGCTGTCGTAGCCGGAAAAGGCGATGATGCCCGCTAGTGAGATGAACGAGGCGGCGCTCATCCAGTCCGCCGCCGTGGCCATGCCGTTGGCCACTGGGCCCACTTGCCCACCCGCAACATAGAACTCCTTGGTGCTCCCTGCGCGCGACCAAATGGCGACGCCGATATAGAGCGCAAAGGTTGCGCCGACGACGATGTAGCTGAGGAGTTGAACGCTCATTTAATGAGGTGCTCTAATCATCATCGACGCCAAAGCGCCGTTCGAGCTTATGCATGCGATGGGTATAAAAGAAGATGAGTGCGACGAAAATGAGGATTGAGCCCTGTTGCGCAAACCAAAAGCCCAGGGGGAAGCCGCCGAGGGAGAAATTATTGAGCGGACCCACGAGCAAGATCCCTGCCCCAAACGATACCGCAAACCAAACCGCTAAAAGCCCGCCCACCAGCCGTACATTCGCACGCCAATAGCCTTTTACCTGGGCCCGGCTCACCACCTCTTCGTCGTGATGCCCGTGGGCTGGGAGGTCCCCCCCCTCGTGATGGCGGGGCGGCGGCGCAGTTTCTGCGGCGTCGACTTGGGTCGAAGATGGATGCTGATCAGACCTCTTCTTACTCACGATCCTTCTCCATTTAGGCCAGCAAGACACGAATGAAGTGCCGTGTGCGGAAGAAGCTTATTGCACACATGATTTAGGAAGCGAACTCCAACACGCAAAATTTCGGCCACGGACCCTCCTCAAATTAACCTGCTGACGAAGTGGAATGACTGTATCTTCCTTCATGGTGTATCTTTTCTTCTTGGAAATCGGCGACTCATTCACCGCCAGGATACGCCGCCCTTACATTACGCCATCACCAACTTTCAGGTATAGCTTCCTCGGAGGCGGCGGTGCGGACAAGGCATTGTCAAAGCCGTAGAGTATCTCTTGGACGCCGATACCGTCACCGGGTAAATTATATTTACCTAACAGTGGCGAACGATTTAAATCCACAAGAGACGATTAAGAACTGATTGAGTAGGACTAGGTTTCCGTGACAGCTGACACCCCCCCTCCGGCATCGCCATCCCAGCCATTTTGGGATTCAAGCAGCAACTATCAGCGTATCGCTTTGCGCGACATTACAATAGAGATGAGCGTTGGAATTGCAGACTGGGAGCGCGAGCCGGGCTTTCGCCAGCGGGTCATCGTTAACATTGAGCTCTTTTCACATAAGGAAAATCATGGCGGTCGGGGCATCCAGTCGTTCATTAACTACGACCCTATCCACGAATTCGTGGTGAATGAGTGGCCCAAAAGACCACATATGGATTTATTGGAGCCCCTTGCCGAAGAGCTGGTGGAGCTTTGCCTAGAAACCCCCACGGTTGAAGCGTGCCGGGTTTCCCTACAAAAACCGGATGTTTATCAAGACACAGGCGCGGCGGTGGTTGAGCTTTACAGGATTCGCAGCGACATGGGCGACTAAAATGTTGTCGGAAATCCGGGCTCCCGTCCAACTTAAACGCCCGCCGCGCGCCCAAACTCCAACATTCCCTCAACTGGAGCATTTAAGCATATTGCTGCCGTTCGGTTCTCGAGATGCGTATCAGAGTTGGTTTTGCCACAAAAATGAGGAAATTCCAGGGCACAAAACTGCAACACTCCAGTCCAATTATTGGTTGGTCTTAAAAATTTCTGAAAAATACTGTTCAGTAGTTGGAAAAATTGTCTATCATCTACAGTGATCTCGGCGCGCCGCTGGATAGGACAGGCGGCCGGATTTTTGGAAGTGCGCCGCCAGCTCTAATTTTAGGGGCGCTTGGGACAGCGACCCCCGAAACGCAAAGTGAGTAGGCGCACGTGGCGGTTTGCCTATGTGGGGGACACCCAGAATGTACGCACAAAAATTCATTCGCAGTGCTACGGTAGCGGCCCTTTTGGCTACTCCAGTTTCAATTACTCTTTCTACGGACGGTTGGTCACAGGTCAATACCATTGTCGTGACGACCCGGAAACGTGAAGAGAATATCCAGGATATTCCGATTGCCGTAACAGCCTTCAGTTTCCAAGACATCGACCGGAAGAGTATCGACTCAATCAAAGATCTGTCGCTGTTGTCGAGTAGCCTCCAATGGGACCAGTCCTCTACACCAGAATCCAGCCGGCTTGTCATTCGCGGCCTGTCGCCCACACGCGGCCGTCAAAACGTAGCACTTCTGGTTGACGGCATTGACGTTTCGTCTGAGTCGATCGCGCAAGTTGGCGGTAGCTCATTTATGACCAGCCGTATGGCTGACTTGGAGCGGGTCGAGATCGCCAAGGGTCCTCAAAGCGCTCTTTACGGACGGAGCGCTTTTAACGGCGCTATACAATTTATTACGCGGGACCCCTCGGAAGAATTTGAAGCTGAGATCCAAGCTGAAGGCGGCAACTTTAATCGGTTTGAGACTCAAACCAGCATTAGCGGTCCGATCACGGACTCGCTCGGCTTCCGAGGCTCGGTCAGCTGGTGGGAGGAGGACGGATTTTACCGAAATGCCAGGAACGGACAAAAAGTTGGTGGGCAACGCGGCTTTAACATTTCCACCACCCTGAAATGGGACGTCACCGACTCCTTCTGGGCACGCTTTCGGGCCGAATATGTGGACTTGGAGTCTGAACAATCGCCGAGTCTTGTTGTTAACCCGAATTTCGTCACAACTGCGCCGGCCGGCGCGTGCCTTGACCAAGGTGGTTTTGGGCCCGTGTTTGGCTGCACTACCATCCGGTCCACGCTTTCTGCGGCGGAAGCCAAATTATTTGATGCGGCGCTCAATCCAACCGGTGTTGCGGCGGTCGCCGGTCCGGTCACGGCGACCAACCAGTTGATCGCGGGTTATGCTGCCAGCGCCGCAACCCAAGGACTGTTCGGTCAATATTTAGGTGCCATTCCGAACATGAGCGACCTAGGCCCGCCTAATTTAAGTCCAGATCCACGGTCAGGCAAAAATTTCCCAGGTCTCGAGGCGGAACATACTCGCCTTAACTTGCAAGCAGGCTGGGATGTCGGCCTCGGTTCGTTCAACTATTGGGGTGGTTATTTCAACGGTGACTCCCACGCTATTCAAGACTGGCAGTCGGCCGGCGATCTTGGATTCTGCGGGACGTTCGTTGATGTCACAGCGAGCAAGGCGGCCCGCGCCGTTGTCCCGGCGACGGTTGACACCACAAAGGTCGCGTGTGTCCTCGCGTACAACGACAACCGCCACGAGCTTACTCAAATCAACCAAGAGTTGCGCTTCGCGTCCGATTGGGATTTTTGGGTACAGTTGACGGCCGGCGGTCTCTATTGGGATACGGACCGCAAATTCTATAACCGGGGCGGGACCCTCCGATCACGGAGTTTCGACTGCTCGAATCCTACGGGAACCAGGTACGCCCGCTTTGCAGCGGGGCCGTGCGGCGTCTTTTCCGTGCCGATCACGGGGGCCATTTTAGAAGACGCGCTTGATGCGGGCGCCGCCGCATTCGACGGTCAGTTGGCTGGCGTCGTGGGACAACGGGAAGTCAAGCATTGGTCGTTTTACGCTTCGGCGGATATCGATCTTGATGCCATGTTCGAAGGCTTGTTTGACGGCGGGTTCTTGGGCGGTGGCTGGTCACTCGTTCTTGAAGGGCGCTACAACCGTGAAACAGAGGACGTGAACGGTCTTGACAGTTCAGATACTGGCTCCACCGGTATCGATGTGTGCGGTGGTGGTCCGATTTTTGGAACGATCGGCACCGTATATTCACCAAACTCCGCCAATGGCTGCTCTGTTATAGGTGTAACATTTGGCTCGGATACGGGCGGCCCGCCGCTTCTGCCAGTTACGACGGCCAATCTCGACACACCGCTTTGTGATTTTACTGACGCCCAATTGGCGGCGTTGACGTCATCTGCCCTGTTCATCTTGGAGCAAAACTGCGACGGTGACCCTCAAAAACCGCGCAAGTTCGGGACCAATAAATCTGATTGGTTAACAGGTAAGTTTACCCTTCAATGGGAACCAACAGATGACTTACTGTTGTACTATTCCCACGCCTGGGCGCAAAAGCCAGCTGGTTTTTCAACAGTTGCGTTCGGCTCGGCTGGTTTTCAGCCCCTGTCCGATCGGTTTTCAGCCGAGAAAATGCGGGTCTATGAGGCGGGCTTCAAAAGCACCTGGCTTGGGGGGCAGCTCGTGATTAACGGCGCTGGGTTCTACCAAGACTTCCAGGACAAGCAGGTCAATACCCAGCGCGTCGTCTTGAACCCATTTATCCCGGGCGACATCAGCACCTCGCCGCTGGTGGTCAATGCCAGTGCGGCCAAAGTCTGGGGTGCCGAAATCGACTTATTTTGGGCGCCAGACTTTGATGTCTTTGGCGGCAATATGACGTTAGGGGGTTCGTACACCTATCTCGACGCCGTATATACCGATTTCGTGACCCAAAACTTCTCGGGAACAGATATTTACGTCGTCAACAACTGTACACCTAAACTATACTCGAATGTGGGCATCGACGGCATCACTGGTACGGCCGACGATGTCAATATCCCAACCTGTTTGATCGATCGCAGCGGCTTTACCTTGGAAGATGCGCCGGAACATGCTGCCACCTTGTCGGCGTCATACATCCGGTCCCTTGGAGCCATTTGCGGCTGTGACGTCGACATGTTCTGGGAAACGGACGCCCAATATACCGACAAGCGCTATGTCGAAGACACTGAGTCGGTGTTCGTTGACAGCTATTGGAACTCCAACATGCGCATCGGTGTGCAGACCGAACAATACGAGCTTCTGTTCTTCGTTAACAACATCTTTCAGGGGGATGGCGTTGCAAGCGCCCACACTGTCCCGGGGCTCGGATGTTGTTTTAACTTCGCACATTTAAGAGCAGGGCCTAGTCCGACCGCAGCAGCAAGAGGCGGACCGGTCTTCAACTCTGCCACGGTCATTGCAACCCTGCGGCCACCGCGCCATTGGGGCTTCCGCGCCACGGCTCGGTTCTAGTCCCGGCGACATTCAAGACGGATAAACGCCCTTCTAAAAATCCGGGGGTGTTTGCAAGCTCTAATTGATTATTAGAGTCTGAATTTGCCTCTAAATCTGACAACCCGCTGATCCGGCAGATTGACGGTGAAGCCATCCGTCCGCCCTAGCGGGAGTTGCGTCGAACTCAACTGTTTATCCGAATATTTCTGATAGTAAACGGTACCACTTAGGACCACTGTGCCGTCAGCTAGGGGGTCTTGACGCTACTAAGTTGTTCCCCACACACTTTGTTTAAGGCACTTGGCTCCACCAGCTCAATCGGGTGGGGAGCTGAAAATTTGACTGCAGGCTAAGCTGCGGCGGTCTCATTGCAAGTGGGGGCTTGATTTTGCGTCCGGGTGCTGCCCTCGCCCTAATATGACCTAGGATGAGCTGCAACTGGTCACCAGTCACGAAATCAAAGCTTGTCAGCGATTTAAGTTCGCTATTGGCAGCCGCATGAGTCATCTAGCTAAAGCCGATCACTCAGCAATAAATCTGGGACGTCTTTTGCGACTATCTTTTTGAGGAAAGGTTGGAGGATGATAGGCACAAATTTTTTAGCCGCCGCACTTAAGCTCTCCATACGTTATTTACCGTCAGGATGCGCCGCCCTTACATCACGCCACTACTAAATTTCAGGTATAGCTCCATGACGGCTCCCAGCACTAGTCCTGCTTCGAATACGCAGCCGCGCAATTTGATCGGAAGTTTCGTCGCCGCCTCAATCGTAATTGGGCTGCTCTATGGCGTAGATATTCTCCCGCTTTACTTGGCAGTTGTTGGGGTCGGCGTTGTCGGAACCCTTTTATTTTGGCGGTATCGAAGGTTTCGCCCTCTTGAGCGGGAGAACAATGTGGTCGACGAAGCAGACAACTTGGATATGAGGTTGGCGGCCACGCTGCGCGAGATTGCGCCTGTAGCATTGGAGCAGCTGCCCGACCCGGTCCTGATCCTCGATTCAACGGGCGGCGTCATGTTTGCCAACAGTGCGGCAGATGGTCTGATTGGCGCGGCTTCCGAGAACAAGCAAATCTCCGCACTGGTCCGCAATCCAATGCTTCTTGAGGCGGCCGCAAAAGTATTGGCGGGTGCAGGGCAGCAAGTTATCGACTATTCAATACCGGGCCCTGTTGAATGCCATATTCGGGCGGCCTTTGCGCCCATTCATGCTTTCGCAGAAAGTACAGCCACCGCGGAGAACGCAACAAAACCGGCAGTCCTTTTGGTTCTACACGATCTCACATCGATCAAGAGATCAGAACAGATGCGCGCCGATTTTGTCGCCAATACGTCTCACGAATTGAGAACACCACTGGCGTCACTCGTGGGCTTTATCGAAACACTGCAGGGGCCTGCCCGCGACGATGAAGCCGCCCGCGATCGTTTTCTTAAAATCATGCAAATGCAGGTAGGCCGAATGGGTCGTCTCATTGACGATCTCTTGTCGCTCAGCCGCATTGAAATGAACGAACACGTGCCGCCCAGCACGCCTGTAGACTTAATCGGCGTGGTTCGAGACGTTCTCGACACGTTGGGACCACGCGCTCAGGAAGACGAGGTCACGTTGCGGGTGACCCTGGAAGGCGCCCCCTTCAGACCCCAACCCAATCAGGCCATGGCGTGGGTTTTGGGGGACCGCGACGAATTGGTGCAGGTGGTCCAAAATCTCGTAGATAACGCCATTAAGTATGGGGGGCGGGGCGGCACGGTGACCATTGACCTCGGTGTGGCACGACCCGCGCGCACAACCGATGGCGATGAAGCGGTAAAAGCGGTGGAAAGCCAAACCACTTATTATATTTCTGTTCAGGATCGAGGCGATGGCATTGACCGTCAGCATCTTCCCCGGCTCACCGAGCGGTTCTACCGCGTCGATGTTCAACAAAGCCGAGAACAGGGCGGCACAGGCTTGGGGCTTGCCATCGTAAAGCACATCGTCAATCGTCACCGCGGCTCGCTTACGATCGAAAGTACGATCGCGCAGGGCAGCGTGTTTAGCGTCTTCCTGCCGACCGCCCGGGGGCCGGTGAAAACAGAAGCCCCTGGCACCCCACCCGAAGGGTCTTGATCAGTTCCAGTGAGAGTGCGGATGGCGCCCCATTCACCGCCGACAATCTGTTCGAACCTGGCGCAATTCTGCTGCCGAGCCGTCGGTCTGGTAGCTCCGCTCGCTACCCGGCAGCGCGCCGAATGGGCGGCAAGGTCGGGGTTTTCAGCCCCCGCTTGCGATCTCGGCGCGAGGTCGAAGCTTGATAGGCAATTCGCGTGTGTGCTGCGCAATAGGGCGACGCAGGAGACGCGCTTTGGCCGCAGAAATGGAAGTTATCCGATCCCGGATCGCTGATGGGCCATTTGCACATCTGCTCCTTGAGCGTGAGCACGGTCGCGTAATTGCCGTCTTCTAGTTTTTTCTCTTCGATCAGTTCCGGTTCGATCATGACCGGTTTTGGCGCGGGCTTGCGCCGCACCGAAATGCGATGGCGCTCCTGACGCGCCGGTGTAGCCCGTCCTGACAACCCCAATCGATGCACTTTTCCAATTACCGCATTTCGCGTGGCGTCACCCAATGTCCGCGCAATTTGACTCGCACTCAGACCGTCTGCCCAGAGCTTCGTGAGCAGTTCAACGCGTTCTTCTGTCCAAGCCATGGCAGGAATTGCTCCCCTTAGCTAATTTCGCTTAGTCCGCCGCAACAAAGCAGCCACTCCAACCCGACGGTTGAGCATGACCACCACCTCCTGAGTCCAAAAATAGGACACTAGATATTGTAGACGGTCTCGTGAGAAATACAAGATGGTCCGTTAACTATTTTCTAAGCGATTAAATACCGGATCATGACAGTGACCCGGTGCGCTCGCGACGACTTGCGGCCGAGCCCGGGCTGGCCTATCTCTGCGGAACCTTGGCAGCAGGAGCATTACCGAATGGCACACGAGACATATTTGGCAGTGGGCGAACGACGTTTCGGCATTGTCAATTGGATGGGGGTTTGGACTCTCTACTGCAAGGAAGTCCAGCGCTTTATCAAAGTAGGCACCCAAACCGTGGCCGCGCCCGTGGTCTCAACACTTTTGTTTCTTCTGATTTTTCAAGTGGCGATCGGCAAGACACGGGGCGATGTGGGCGGCGTGCCCTTCATGCAATTCCTGGCGCCGGGGTTGGTCATGATGTCGATCTTAACCAACGCCTTTGCGAATTCATCGTCCTCGTTGTTGATGGCTAAAATGCAGGGTACGCTGGTCGACGTGCTCATGCCACCGCTTTCGCCGTTGGAGCTCACGGTCGGCTATGTTGGCGGGGCTGCCACGCGCGGCCTTCTGGTTGCGATCGTCACAGCAGCGGCCATGATCTTTTTCGTTTCACTTACCGTGCAGCACTGGTGGGCTGTTATTTTTTATGCTCTGTCGGCGTCTTTTCTTCTGTCCCAAATCGGTGTCATTGCTGGAATCTGGGCGGAAAAATTTGACCATATGTCGGCTATCACGAACTTCATTGTGACGCCGCTCATATTTCTGTCCGGGACGTTTTATTCGGTAACAAGCCTGCCGAAGCCGTTTCTGACTTTTACCCAGTGGAATCCCATCTTTTATATGATCGATGGCTTTCGCTACGGCATGATCGGCCAATCCGACGGCTCAATTGCCCTTGGCGTCAGCATTTCCATTGTTCTCAATGTGATCATGGCTGCGGCCTGCTATAGGGTTTTTAAATCGGGCTATAAGCTCAAAACGTGAGGCGGCGCCCTTCGTTATTGACTCCGTCTCCGCCCCCAACGATACTTGCCGCCCTTGGCGCCGCCCGCACATCGTGGGCGGCTTCATTTGTTCCGAAATTCAGTTGCGACAACTACTTGGCGGCACCACCCGTTAAGGAGCAGGACCCGTGATTACGCCTCTCATGCCCACCTACGCACGAGCCGAACTCGCATTCGAGCGCGGCGAGGGGCCGTATCTCTACACGGAGGAAGGCGATCAATTCCTCGACTTCGGCGCCGGACTTGCGGTCGCCGCTCTGGGCCATTCGCACCCCCATTTAATTAGTGCACTGACGAAACAGGCGGCCAGGCTTTGGCACACCTCGAATATGTATCGCATCCCCCACCAAGAGCGGCTGGCGAAGCGGCTCATTGAAAATAGCTTTGCGGGCACTGTCTTCTTTTCGAATTCGGGCGCGGAAGCGATTGAGTGTGCCATCAAAACCGCGCGCAAACATCACGCGGCCAGAGGCGCGCCTGAGCGATATCGCCTTATTACATTCGAAGGCGCGTTTCACGGACGAACATTAGCGACCATTGCGGCGGGCGGTCAGCAAAAACATCTGGAGGGCTTCGGGCCCCCGGTCGACGGCTTTGACGAAGTGCCATTTGGCGACCCTAACGCCACCGCGGCGGCCATCACCGACGAAACGGCGGGCATTCTCGTCGAACCAATCCAGGGAGAGGGCGGCGTCAATATTCCCTCCGAAGCATTTCTTCGTGATCTTCGACGTCTATGCGATGAGAACCAACTCATTTTGATCCTTGACGAAGTTCAAACAGGCTTGGGGCGCACCGGTAAGCTCTTCGCCCATGAGTGGTCGGGCGCAACACCCGACATCATGGCGATTGCAAAAGCGTTGGGCGGTGGATTTCCCATGGGTGCGTGCTTGGCTACCGAAGATGCTGCCCAGGGAATGATCACAGGCAGTCATGGCTCGACGTTCGGCGGTAATCCGCTTGCTATGGCGGTCGGTAATGCGGTTCTTGATGTTATACTTGAGCCTAATTTTCTGGAGAATGTGTTGAGAGTGGCCAGCCGCCTCTATGAGGGATTGGCCATGGCGCAAGAACGTTATCCGACAGTCGTCGAAGAGATACGAGGTGTCGGTCTCATGATCGGGATCAAATGCCGAGCCGAGAACCGCGCGCTTGTCAAAGCGCTCATTGACCAGCGCCTACTGTCGGTGGCGGCGGGTGATAATGTCGTTCGTTTTCTGCCACCCTTGATCATAGACGAGACACATGCGGACGATGCCATTCAACGTTTTGAACGTGCGTGTACCGAACTTTCACAAAATACCTAAAGATTTATTTTGGAGAGTGGCCTATGTCTATCCAGGAACCGCGACATTTTTTGGATCTAAACCGGTTCGAAGCGCCTGCCCTGCGCAAATTGATTGACGACGCCCGTGCGCGCAAAAATGCGCGGCGGGGCTTTAGCAAAGGAACGCGCGATCCCGACAATCCTCTTTCCGGCAAAGTCCTCGCACTAATCTTCGAAATTCCTTCGACGCGGACCCGCGTGTCATTCGATATCGGCATGCGCCAGCTCGGCGGCGAGACCATGCTCTTGCGCAGCAACGACTTACAGCTTGGGCGCGGTGAAACGATTCGCGATACGTCACACGTTTTATCGCGCTATATCGACGGGATCATGATCAGAACCGACAGCCATAAAAAGCTGTTGGAGCTGGCAGAAGCTGGAGCCGTTCCCGTGATCAACGGACTGACAGACAAATCTCATCCTTGTCAGTTGATGGCAGACATTCTCACGTTTGAGGAGCACAAGGGCTCCATTAAGGATCGGATCGTAGCCTGGACCGGCGACGGCAACAATGTGGCCTCATCGTGGATTCATGCAGCCGCCTTGTTCGACTTCGAGCTCCGGTTGGCGTGCCCGCCGTCCTTGCAACCGGACGATGACGCCGTCGCCTGGGCCCGCCAAAGAAATGCACGCGTTCACGTCACCACAGATCCCCGGGAAGCGGTTGAGAAAGCCGATTGCGTGGTGACGGATACGTGGGTGTCTATGGGCGACGAGGACAGAGGGATAAGACACAACCTGCTGGCCCCTTATCAGGTTAACGATGGGCTCATGGTGATTGCTAACAAAGAGGCCCTCTTTATGCATTGCCTTCCCGCCCATCGCGGCGAAGAGGTGACGGATAGCGTGATTGACGGCCCTCAGTCAGTCGTCTTTGATGGCGCTGAAAATCGACTTCATGCGCAGAAAGATATTTTGCTTTGGTGCATGGGCGATAATTCCACCTAATCACGGAACACCTAGTGGCAAAAAGTGATCGTACGTCTACGGATGATTAAGTTATTTTATTCCGAATAGAGGGTGCCGATCTGCGCGGCCAGATCGTAAAACTCAGAGATACGGTCGGCTACGTCTTATCCCGGCACAATTATCCGGCCCTAGTTTCAAAGCTCTTAGGCGAAGCCCTTGTCCTCATAGCCTTGCTCGGCGCCCCACTCAAATTTGAAGGCAGGCTCATCCTACAAATTCAAGGGGACGGACGCGACGCTTACTGTTATGCAACTATGGGATGGACGGGTTCCTTCGGGGATATGCGCGAGTCGATGACAGGCTGGATCTTCCGACGGATCTCTCTGAGACACCCGATCTCATCGGCAAACGTCACCTCGCGCTGACCGTTGATCAAGGCTTGGACAAGGAGCGCTATCAAGGGATTGTAGGGTTGGAGGGCAGAGCGTTGGCGACGTGTGCGCTTGGATATTTCGCGCAGTCCGAGCAGATCCCCACACGTTCTTGAAGGAGATGTGATCAGAGTACGCTGTGAGTTCTGCAATACGTCATATGAGTTTGATCCCACCGCACTCCCAGTGCGATAATTCCGTTTCGACGTCCTTTCAATTCATCGCCCTCGTAAACCGAAGGACTTATCATGCGCTTCTCGATAGATTTGCCACACTTCAAGACGCTCTTGATTGCCGCGAATGTTACGTTTACCGCTGTTTTTTTGGCGGCATGCAGTCTTGTTGAGGACGAACAGCCTCCGACGCCGCCTATGTTTCAGTTCGGCGCCGCCGCTCCTTTTGTCGTATCTACTCAATCAATTGAAATCATTGAAGAATTTCAGCCTACCTATCAGCCCCCCAACGTCGAGCATGAATACACGATTCCCCTCGTAGCAGTCGCGCGCGCCTGGGGCGAGAAACGTCTGACGGCGCGGGGCGACAACGGCGCACTCAAGTTCATTATTCGTGATGCTAGTTTGATTCAGAAAAATCTAGAGACGACGAGTAGCTGGCGCGATGCCATGGTCGATGAACCGAATATCCGACTAGATGCTCGATTGGAAATCGTGATCGAATATGAGGGCCCGATTGGTGACGTGGTCTCGCGCGCCGTCGTTGCGGCCAAGTCGACTTCATACGAAAGTGCCACCGTCGCCGAGATGGACCGTGAATACTACGAAATGCTAGAAGAAATGGCGAGTGAACTCGACTCTGTTTTAGCGGATCAATTTGACAGCGAATTATCACAGCTCTTGGTCGCACCGTAACCTTCAAACCGCCAATATTCTGCTAAAGCATTTCCAAGATTTATTGAATCATGAAAATGCTCTAGATTCTTAGTTTTTGAGCGTTTTTGGACGGAAACCCGGAGCCACTTTCCTGAAAACGCTCCAGAAAGTCTCATGCCGAAACGTGATCCAATAGCCGGTGCATGAAGTCCGTGCATTCTTCAACCTGGTCAATCGAAATAAATTCATTTGGGCGATGAGCTTGTAGAATGTTGCCTGGCCCGCAAACGATTGTCGGTATATCTGCCGCTTGAAAAATGCCCGCTTCGGTTCCGTATGACGCTGCAAGCGCCCCGTTTTGCTTGGCCAGCAACAATGCCAATGTTTCGGCTGGTGAATTTTCCTGAGTCTGAAACGCCGGAACTGCACCTAATGGCTGCGTTGTAATTGATGCCTCCTCCGCGATTTCATGCAAGCCGGGCAAGATTTCCATTTCTGCAAAATCATTGAATCTTTGCACCAATGCATCGGGATTTTTACCTGGTATCGGGCGGCATTCCCATACAAAAGAGCAAGATTTTGGGATAATATTAACCGCTGTCCCCCCCTCAACGGTGCCCACTTGAAGCGTCGTGTAAGGAGGATCAAACCGACCTGAGGGATCACCTTTTGCTTTCATGTCGTCGGTGAGAGCCAAAATAAAGGCCATCAGTTCAGCCGCGACCATTATGGCATTGACTCCTTTGTCTGTTGCACTCGAGTGAGCTTCTTTGCCGATGACGGTTGTCCGGTAAGCGCATATGCCTTTGTGAGCGTTCACGACCTTCATCATCGTGGGCTCACCGACAATGACCGCGCCGGGCCGTGGCAAGTTGTCAATGATTTGCTGAACCAAGCTCGGCGCACCCAAACACCCTACTTCCTCATCATAGGACAGAGCAAAGTGCACCGGCGTTGCGAGCATGCGCGACAAGAAGTCAGGAACTAGTGCCAGCGCAATAGCAAAGAAACTCTTCATATCGCACGTCCCGCGCCCGAAAAGTTGACTTTCTTTTTCCACAACCTGGAATGGATCACTGTCCCAACTCTGACCGTCAATGGGGACGACATCTGTGTGACCGGACAGGACAATACCGCCTTCTTTCTCGGGGCCTAGAGTGGCATACAGATTTGCCTTGGTTTCATCCGCGTTGTAATCGAGCACGGCGTCAATCCCGTGATCTCGAAGATAATCGGCAACAAAATGTATGAGGTCTAAGTTTGAATTCCGGCTGGTCGTGTCAAAGGCAACAAGCCGTTTGATCATGTCGATGGGAGTATAGTGATTTTTGGTCATGAGAGGGCCTCAATCAGCTCAGATACATGTTCCACACCTGACATGGCGAAACTAAGTGCTGGTTTCCCACTAAGCCCGCCAAAAACTCGGGGCGAATAGTACCAGAACGGCGAAGAGCTCCAATCGACCCAACAGCATTCCAAGACAAAGAACCCATTTTGCCGCATCGGGAAGCAGATAATACGTCCCCTTGGGGCCGATCATTTCACCCAAGCCCGGACCGACATTCGCTATGGCGCTCGCGGCTGCCGAAAGCGCTGTCAAGGGCTCAAGTCCAATTATGGATAACGTGACGGCTAAAACAGAAAAACAAACAAAGAAAAGGAAGAAGAAGCTCATGACCGACGACGTCACATCTTCGGTAATGACCCGCCCATTATACTTTGCCGAGAACACGCCGTGGGGATAAACCATTCGTTTGATTTGAGTCCACGTGGTCGAATAAATCACTTGAAAGCGAAAAATTTTTATACCGCACGACGTGGAACCGGCACACCCGCCAATGAACATGATACAAAAAAAGGCCACCACCGCAAACGTACCCCACGTATCGTAATCCGTTGTCGCATATCCTGTGCCGGTCATGATCGATACTACATTGAAAGCAGCCAGCCGCACTGCCTGCCATCCTTGGTTCGCGCTGACCGACCATTGATAGAACGTCATTGCGACGGTGAGCAGAAACGCGCTGATCAAAAACCATCTAACTTGGCTATCTTTAAGCAAAGGTTGAGGTTTGAGCCGAAGCAAGTCGAGATAAAGGATAAATGGTAGACTGCCCAGAATCATGAAGATGACGGCGGTGTAATCAATGAGCGCGCTATTGAAGGCGGCGATGGATTGGTCGGATGTTGAAAAACCGCCGGTCGCGATCGTGGTCATGGCATGGGCGATCGCCTCAAAGCTGGACATACCGGCAAAGCCATAGCCAATGGCACACAGCGCCGAAATGATTACGTAGACAAGGGTGATCGACCCCACAATTTGGGTTGCCCGGGGCAAAATCTTTTCCGACGTATCAGACGATTCCAAACGAAATAGTTGCATGCCTCCGACTTGCAACATGGGCAAAATCGCCACAGCCATCAGGATGATGCCGATGCCGCCAAGCCATTGAAGAAGGGCGCGCCACAAGAGAATTCCCGGAGGCGCATTGTCTAGTCCGCGGACCACAGTCGCACCGGTGGTCGTCAGTCCCGACATGGCTTCGAAAAAGGCATCGGTATAGTCGAGCCTTAGGTCGGAAAAGACAAACGGCAAAGCACCGAACGCGGTGGCCAGAACCCAGGCAAGTGTGGTGAGTAAAAATGCCTGCTGAACGCTGAGTGAATGTGCAAGACCCCAATTCGTGAGCGTAAGGCTGATGCCCGCAAATATTGTAATGCCAGATGCTGCAAGGAAGACTTTCCAATCGGAATGACCGACAGTCAAATCCACGGCCATGGGCAACAGCATCGCCAGCCCTAGCAGCGAGAGGAGAACGCCGTTTACGAGTAGAATGGGCCGCAGATCAAGCACGCGCGTGCGAGGCCTCTTGTTGGGGGGCGTAGCTCTCTCGGCTACGCTCAGTGCACGTTATAATCTTGGTAAGGACTGTCGAGGGAAAATGTAGGAATCTTGATGTCAAATGATTCACCCGTCTTAGTTACCATTTGATAGGTCCCGCCCACAAATCCGGTCGGTGTTGGGAGCGGTGCCCCGCTCGTATACTTAAACCACTCACCCGGCTGAAGCACCGGCTGCTCGCCCACGACACCATTGCCCTTAACCTCTTGGACATTTCCCGTGGAGTCGGTAATACACCAATAGCGGGACTGAAGCCGAACGGTTTCCGGGCCTTGGTTCTCAATCTGGATTGTGTAGGCCCAAACAAAATGGTTTTCATCGGGTGTTGACTGTTCTTCAAGATATGTCGGCTCGACCTGAACCCGAATATCTCGCGTAGTTGCGTGATACATCCTACAATGCCTATGTCGACGATCAGATTGGGATCACGCGGCGTCAAGGGCTTCTGCCAAATCATCCTTTAGATCGTCCGGGTCCTCAAGCCCAATTGAAATGCGCAACATGCCCTGTGAAATCCCCAGCTCCGACCGCTCATCTTCGGTGAGCCTTTGGTGCGTTGTCGTCGCGGGGTGCGTAACAAGACTTTTTGAATCACCCAGATTGTTTGAAATATCAATAATGGACAGCGCGTTCGCCAATTGAAACGCAGAACTTTTGCCGCCCTTGAGCTCAAATGTAATGACGGTCCCGCCCATTTCCATTTGAGACATTGCAAGATTGTGCTGAGGATGATCGGTATGTCCTGGATACATAACGTTGCTGAGTTTGTTGTGGCCGGAGAGGAATGCCGCGATCGTATCTGCGTTGTGACACATTTGCCGGACGCGCAAATCCAACGTCTCCAAACTCTTCAAGAGCACCCACGCATTGAATGGGCTGAGCGACGGTCCGGTCTGGCGGAGAAAATTGAATAGGTGGTCATCGATGAACCCCTGATCGGCAAGCACGACCCCGCCGAGTACGCGGCCTTGGCCGTCCAAGTGCTTGGTGCCCGAATACACAACCACGTCGGCGCCGAATTCTATGGGCCGCTGCAAAATGGGCGTTGCGAACACGTTGTCGACGATAAGACGCGCGCCGGCACTGTGTGCAATATCGGCGACGGCCTTGAGGTCGATAATGTCGAGGGTCGGGTTTGCCGGCGTCTCAACAAAAAAGGCTTTTGTATTGTCGCGAACGGCGGCCGCCCATTGCGCATTTTCGCGGCCATCAACAAAGGTATACTCGACACCGAATTTGGGAAGCAACGTGTCGATAATATAGCGGCATGAGCCGAAGAGCGCCCGAGCCGCCACCACATGATCGCCTGTGGAAAGCTGACACAACATTGAAGCTGTGACCGCGGCCATACCGGTTGCGGTTGCTTTTGCCGCCGGCGCGCCTTCGAGCAGCGCCATGCGATCCTCAAACATGGCGACCGTCGGATTGGAAAACCGGCTGTAAACATACCCATCGTCCTCGCCTTTGAAGCGCGCCTCTGCCTCTTCGGCGTTCTGGTACACGTAGCCGGAGGTTAAGAACATGGCCTCACTGGTCTCCCCAAAGCTCGAGCGATTGGTGCCACCACGGACCTGGCGGGTCGCTGGGCGCCAGTCGGATTCGTTCGGGTTTTTGCCCCGCGCGCCCTTCTTTTGCGGTTTTGGAGATGAATTCTGGGTCATACCATCAAACTTATACGTCAAGCACGCCGACTGGAGAAGCCAGGCCTTTTAAGATCATATAGGGGAAGGGTCAAGCGGCATCCCCGCAGGTAAAGAGCTGAAAGATATCCACAAGAGGGTCTGTGGAAAACGTAGATAAGTATAATGATCGCAGCCGCGTGTCTCGTAACATCGCCGCGCAACCAACAAGTAACACAAGCCATCACTTCTCCAAGAACGCAGGCGGACAGCCCGCGTCACAAGTGGTATCCTTAATGCTCAGTTCCACTGATTCTTGGGGCTGATTGGGTATACGCCATAAAAATGAAAAGAACGGCGAACATGACAGATACGGCCACATTATTCGAGCCTGACGCTATGCCGCCGGATCGCGTTCACGAACAGCGCGGCAGGCCACCGGATGGGATACTGCCGTCGCATATGCTGCATACGCTCATTTCTGGCCGACATATTTGGGGTAACCCGGATGTGGATGAGTCCCAAGTCCAACCGGCCAGCCTAGACTTACGGCTCGGTAATGTCGCTTATCGCATCCGCGCAAGCTTTATGCCGGGAGCGGAGTCGACCGTTCGAGACAAGCTTCAGACGTTGGCGCTCCATGAAATTGATCTGCGCCCCGGGGCCGTGTTGGAAACTGGGTGCGTCTACCTGGTGCCTCTGATGGAATGGGTTAACTTGTCCGATCGTATTTCCGGCTTGGCCAACCCTAAGAGTTCCACCGGCAGGCTCGATGTCTTTACGCGTCTCATTACGGACTACGGTACGTCATTCGATCGCATTGATGCAGGCTATCAAGGCCCGCTCTACGCCGAAATTTCTCCGCGCACATTTAGCCTTCTTGTGCGCGCCGGTTCGCGCCTCAATCAGCTGCGCTTGCGACGAGGCACATCCAAATATTCGGACAGTCAGCTGCGCGCGCTGCAATCGGAACGCATGCTCGTGGAAGGCAGTGGAGACATCGATCATGGCATCGGGCTCACAATCGACTTAATAGGCGACCCTAGCACGGGCCTTGTAGGTTACAAGGCGCGGCGCCATGCCGGGCTTATTGATGTCGACCGGGTCGATGCCTACGAACCAGCCGATTATTGGGAGCCGGTCTACGCCAGACAACAGCAAGGCATTATTCTTGACCCTGACGAATTCTACATTCTGGCGTCTTGTGAAGCGGTGCACGTGCCACCCGATTTCGCGGCGGAAATGGTTCCCTTTAACCCGGTCGTGGGCGAGTTCCGGGTTCACTATGCAGGATTCTTCGATCCGGGGTTTGGCTACGGGCCGAGCGGCGGACAGGGTGCGCGTGCCGTTCTCGAAATTCGGAGCCACGAAGTGCCGTTTATTTTGGTTGACGGGCAGATTATCGGTCGCTTGATCTACGAAAAGCTAACTGAGCCGGCTGAAAAAATCTACGGGCGCGACATCGGTTCAAACTACCAATGTCAGGGATTGAAACTCTCAAAGCAGTTTTGCGCTTGGCGTTGAATCATCACCGTCAGTCGGAGATATTGCACGAGCCTCCGCCCAATACACAAAACTTCCCACAGTGAGGGTGATTGAGTTTCACGTCACCTTGTGCGTGCACGAGGTGCTCGCCCATTTCGAATTTGGCGCCGTAAGGCAAGAGGGTGCACGGCACGACCACTGGGGACGCCGCGCCTTTTCGTTTGACGACCATACGGCTTGTTGCGCACATCATATCGTCCGGATTCTTGCCGAGGAGATCCCAGCACCCGGTCGTGATTTCGGGCACGTCAACGGTCTTGTCTATTTCAGGGAACAAGACCAGTTTTGCCGAATGATTAGCGTCAATGTCAATTTGTTCATGAGCAAACAGCTGCGCATAGCCTTCACGGGCTTGGCCTTCCGTTTCACCCCAGCATGTCCGGCCTGCAACATTTACGGCAAAACCGTTTTCCCAAAGCCACCTCAGGCCTTCAAGGGTCTTTTCCCAGGAGCCCTCTCCCCGCTTGGCCTCATGGAACTCTTTGGTGTAATGATCGAGACTCACACGAAGCGTAAGTCTTTCCAGAAATTGAGCATTTACGTTCAGAAGACTCCGGCGAATAGGTGGACGCAACATCGGTTGCATGGCGTTCGATAGGACTAGAACGTCAAAACCGCGATTGAGCGCACCCTCAATGATTGCACAGCATTCCGGATTCATGAATGGCTCGCCGCCGGTGAGCGCGATTTTACGTGTACCTAATTGATGCTTTTCGATTTCATCTAAGTACCGCGTAACCTCTTCGGCTGAGATATAGATTAACCGGTCATTGGTTGGACTCGATTCGATATAGCAATTGGCGCACTCGATATTGCACAGCGTGCCCGTGTTAATCCAAAGCGTGGCTAACCGAGCAAGTTTAACAGAGGCGCGGCGCACGCCATCCGCAGTTACATGAGGGTCGCAAAACTTCGCAGGGTCGAGCGGCATCTTTTCAAGAACGGACGTGTCAGTCATGGGGCTAAGTCGATCACAGGGAGTGATTGGGAACAAGTACCGCAGGCAGGGGTTAACGGCCTTTTGAGGTAGGCGTTACCACGTGTGGTGACACGGTAATTTGGCTCTGGCTTGACCCTTAGCTATGCTCGATGGAAGTTGGCGGGTGTAGCTCAGTGGTAGAGCACGAGCTTCCCAAGCTCGGTGTCGAGGGTTCGATTCCCTTCACCCGCTCCAATGAGCGGTTTCGGATAGAGTTCTGAATCCTACCGACTTCAATGAGTTCACAGCCCTTAACCTTAACGCCGCTGCCTGGCACGACCTCATGCGGCCACGTGATCGAACACAATTCTTGGAGAGCGCTTGGAACAGTTTCTGGGCACGCATTTGAGCCCGGTGGGACGCTGAGGCTAAATTGTTTCCAGAGTGAGGCCTTTGGGCCGAGGGGAACCGGCTTTCCGTTCGGAAACACGACAAGTCAAAAACTTAAGCCCGGCTTTGGTACCACCAAAGCCGGAGAGGCTCTAAGCCCGTTCGACGGCCTCTTGCGCTTCGTCGCTCAGCGGGTGTTCTAAGCGCTCGATCATTTCCTTTGGACAAATCTGCCAGAACCGGCTGACCTCCAGATCCCAGTGCGCCTCGATATTAGCAGCGAAGACGGAGCCCGTTTCCCTGACATGGGCGCGCACGAGATCTCTCACGACCCCTTCCCAATGGTTGGATAGAATACGCTGCCAAACCACTGTCTCGTCGTTGATGTGTTCGGCAAGCGTCGCGCGCGGGTCATAGACAAAGGCCATGCCACCGGTCATTCCGGCTCCAAAATTGTCGCCAACCTGACCCAAAATAACGGCTGTGCCGCCCGTCATATATTCACAGCCGTTTGACCCGCAGCCTTCAACGACCACTTCGGCACCCGAATTGCGCACGGCAAACCGTTCGCCCGCTTGCCCGGCGGCGAACAAACTCCCGCACGTGGCGCCGTAGAGCACCGTATTGCCGATTATGGTATTGTCGTTGGTAATAAGTTTGCTGGCTGTCATGGGCCGGATCACGATGGTCGCTCCTGATAGACCCTTCCCGACATAATCATTGGCATCTCCGAAGACCTCGAGCTTGAGGCCTTGCACCCCAAATGCGCCGAGCGACTGGCCGGCTGAACCGCGCAGCCGCACCGTAAGGTGACCAGGTTTAAGACCGAACATGCCGTATTTGCGAACAATGTGGGAGGAGATCCGTGATCCAATAGCGCGTTGCGTATTGCGCACCGTATAGGTGAGCTGCATCTTTTCGCCCATTTCGAGCAGCGGATTGGCATCACGCACCATTTGTGCATCAAGCGTGTCGTCGACTTCCGAGCGGCCTTCGTTGGTGCAGAAGCGCGCGTGATCCTCTTGGTCGGCTTGGACCAAAAGCGGGTTGAGATCGAGATCATCCAGATGTGCCGCCCCTCGGCTTACTTGAGCGAGAAGATCGGTGCAGCCGATAACATCTTGCAAGGACCGAAAGCCCAAACCGGCCAAGATTTCGCGGACCTCCTCTGCAATGAAGCTAAAAAGATTGACCACCTTGTCCGGCGTGCCGGTAAACTGCTTGCGCAAACTTTCGTCCTGCGTGCAAATCCCGACGGGGCATGTATTCGAATGGCATTGGCGCACCATATTGCAGCCCATCGCTATCAAAGATGTGGTACCGACGCCGAATTCTTCTGCACCCATCAGGGCTGCGATAACAACATCGCGTCCCGTGCGAACTCCACCGTCCGTACGCAGAATAACGCGGTGCCTGAGATTGTTGAGTGTCAACACTTGGTTAACTTCCGTGAGCCCCATTTCCCAGGGAAGGCCTGCATACTTGATGCTGGTCTGTGGGCTGGCACCCGTACCGCCCGAGTGACCCGAAATCAGAATAACGTCTGCCTTGGCTTTAGCGACGCCGGCAGCGATCGTGCCGATCCCGGTGGAGGCTACAAGTTTGACGCAGACCTTTGCCACCGGATTGATCTGCTTCAGGTCATAGATCAGCTGGGCAAGATCTTCGATTGAATAAATATCGTGATGCGGCGGCGGTGAGATCAACGAGACACCAGGCGTCGCGTGGCGAAACTTTGCTATGAGCTCGGTTACCTTGAATCCCGGCAGCTGACCGCCTTCGCCGGGTTTCGCACCCTGTGCCATTTTAATTTCAATCTCACGGCACTGATTCAGATATTCGGCAGTGACGCCAAAGCGACCACTTGCCACCTGTTTGATTGCAGAATTAGGATTGTCGCCGTTTGGGAGCGGTGTGAATCGTGCGGGATCCTCTCCGCCTTCGCCTGAAACCGACTTGGCCCCAATGCGGTTCATCGCAATGTTAAGCGTACCGTGGGCTTCCGGGGACAAGGCGCCCAATGACATGCCGGGCGTGACGAAGCGCTTGCGAATTTCGTTAATAGATTCGACCGTATCCAAGGCAATCGGCTGCAAGTCTTCTTTGAAGTCCAACAAATCTCGAACTGCGATTGGCGGCTGATGGCCTAACGCTTGGCTATACTTCTTAAAAGTCGCGAAACTGTCGTGATTGCATGCGTGCTGCAGCAAGTGAACTAGTTGCCCTTCTATCGCGTGGTTCTCTCCATTGCGCCGGTAGCGATAAATACCCCCGATCGGCAACGTCTCGACATCTTCATCAAATGCAACCGCGTACAGATCAGCTAGCTTCTTCTGGATCCCCGGCAATCCAATTCCTGAAATCCGACTGGGCATGCCGGGAAAGAATTCAGCAACCAATGCCCGGCTAAGCCCCAAAGCTTCAAAATTATAGCCACCGCGGTAGGAAGCGATCACCGATATGCCCATTTTCGACATGATCTTGAGCAGCCCCGCATCAATCGCTTCGCAGTAGTTGGCAATGCACTGTTCCAAGGTCAGATCGTCGAACAAGTTGCGTTCATGGCGATCAGCAAGGCACTCGAGAACCAAATAAGGATTGACCGTCGTCGCGCCGACGCCGATCAATACGGCAAAGTAATGGGTATCAAGACATTCAGCGGCCCGCACATTGATGGACGTGTATATCCGCAATCCCTGCTCAACCAAATAGGAATGCACGCCACCAACGGCCAAAATCATTGGCATTGGAAGTTTGTCGGGACCAACATTTTCGTCTGATAGTATGAGATGGCTATAACCTTGGCGCACCGCATCCTCAGCTTCAAGGCGGAGTCGGTCGAGTTCACGACGCAAGACGGAGTCGTCGAGCGCGCCTTTTGGGTCGATATCAATGGTGCAGTCAAGATCGTAGGCTGCGTCGCCAAAACGCTCCTTCATTTTGGCAAACATCGCGTTAGTCAGAACGGGACTTTCTAAAGTAAAGAGGTTGGTCTGCGAGGAATCTTCAGCCAGCATATTGCCAAGATTGCCGAACCTGGTCCTCAGGCTCATAACCCGATGCTCGCGCAAACTGTCAATCGGTGGATTTGTGACTTGTGAAAAATTCTGCCGGAAGAAGTGAGATAAGGGACGATATTTGTTGGACAAAACCGCGATGGGCGTATCGTCGCCCATAGACCCTATGGGCTCCTTGCCGGTTTCCGCCATGGGATGAAGGATAAGTTCTAAATCTTCAACCGTAAATCCTGCGGCACGTTGGCGTTGGCGAAGTTCGGAACCTTGGTACAGGCGCGGCTCATGCGTTGGACGCACGATAGAGTCCAATTCGATGATATTCTTAACCCAATCCTCAAATGGTTGCGACGTCGCAAGCAAATGCTTAATTTTACTATCGTGATAGAATTTGCCTTCCTTGAGATCGACGCAAATCATTTGTCCTGGGCCGACGCGTCCCTTTTCGATGACCGTTGCTTCATCAAGAGGAACCATACCGGTCTCAGATCCGACAAACAGCAACCCTCGTTCCGTCAAGGTGTAACGCATGGGACGAAGACCGTTGCGATCCATACCGGCGATGGCCCAGCGCCCGTCCGTCGCTGCAATGGCAGCGGGCCCGTCCCAAGGCTCCATGACGGAATTCGAATAGGAGTACATGGCCCGGTGAGATTCAGGCATAATTGTGGCGCCCGTTGACCAAGCTTCCGGAATCAAAAGGGTTTTTGCCATGGGCAAACTGCGCCCAGCGCGCGCCAACAACTCGAACACCGCATCAAGAGCGGCGGAATCCGAGCTGCCCGTTTGAACGATCGGCTTAATCTCGTCGCCATGTTCGCCGAACACCTCTGACGCCATACGAATCTCATGGCTTTTCATCCAATTGATATTTCCGCGAATGGTGTTGATTTCGCCGTTGTGAGCGAGCATGCGGAAAGGCTGAGCAAGCCACCAGTTGGGAAATGTATTGGTTGAATATCTTTGGTGGAAAAGTGCTACCGAAGAAATAAACCGGTCGTCCTGCAAGTCAGGATAGAAGATGGAAAGCTGCTCGGCCAAGAACATGCCTTTGTAGACGAGCGACTCCGTTGATAAGGAACAAATGTAAAAGTCGTTTATCCTCGAATCGGCAACTTTTTTTTCAATTCGTCTACGAACGAGATATAGCTCTCTCTCTAACTCCTGGAAATTTCGTTTGGTTGGGCTTTCGAACATAATTTGTTCGATTTCCGGCCGTGTCGCATTTGCCTTAGCACCGATTACATCGGTGTTAACGGGTACTTGGCGCCAGCCATATATGTAATAACCAAATCTCAGAATCTCAGATTCGACAATGGTTCGGCAAAGTTCTTGTGCACTATAATCCGTACGCGGAAGAAATATCATCCCTATACCGATGGGATTGTCACGTAGCTCGTGTCCTGTTCGCGCCACTTGCTCGGTAAAGAATTGTTTGGGTACGTCGAGATGAATTCCTGCGCCGTCTCCGGTTTTGCCGTCGGCATCCACTGCGCCGCGATGCCATACCGCACGCAGAGCATCAATACCTGCCGTTACGACTTCGCGACGGGGCTCACCATCAATGGCAGCGACCAAACCCACGCCGCACGCGTCATGTTCTTGTGCAGGCGAATAGGTATGAGTTTCTTCCAGATTCTTAGCATTTCGACTGTAGCGCTCGAGCTCTCGAAGAGCTTTCTCTTGTTCGGTCATTTTCTAAGTCTCTATAAGGCTTGTGCAAGTTCAGGGCGGGCTCGCTGAGACTCATGCTCACCGCCAACTCCGGCTGCACGGGCACGCAAATAGTGGTGCATAGCCACTGCCGCGTCGCGCCCGTCTCGGATTGCCCAGACAACCAATGAGGCGCCGCGAACGATGTCGCCAGCGGCAAATACACCGTCCAAATTGGTCATTAGTGTGCGGAATTCGGCCTTAATGGTGCCCCATTGCGTCACAGCAAGATCGGGCGCGTCAAACAAAACCGGGATATCTTCCGGATCAAAACCGAGCGCCTGAATAACAAGGTCCACGTCAAGCGTGAATTCGGAATTTGGAATCTCTTCGGGTCGTTGGCGCCCTGACGAGTCCGGCAACCCCAGCCGCATTCGCGTTACACGAACAGCTTTAACTTGCCCAACGCCTTTTGAAGAGTCATCCCCAATTAGCGCTTTGGGACCTGAAAGCCAGATAAAATCTACGCCTTCCTCTTCAGCGTGCATTACTTCTTGCATCGATCCCGGCATATTGTCTCGATCGCGGCGATACAGGCACTTAACCGATTTTGCGCCTTGACGCATTGCGGTTCTTACACAATCCATAGCCGTATCACCGCCACCGACAACCACAACATTTTTGCCGGCGGCATCAAGTGTTCCATTGTCAAAATCCGGCACGGCGTCGCCCAGACCCTTGCGATTTGACGCGGTCAAGAACCGCATGGCGGGAAATACACCGCTGAGACCTGCACCCGGTAGAGTCAAGTCGCGGTCTTTGTACACGCCCGTCGCGACCAAAATGCAATCATGTTTCTGTCTGAGTTCACCGAGCGTCGCATCGCGGCCAACTTCAAAATTCAGATGAAAGTGGACGCCACTGTTGCGCAGCAGGTCCGCGCGGCGATCGACGACGACTTTTTCCAGTTTGAAGTTAGGAATACCGTAGATGAGGAGCCCGCCGACTCGATCATAACGATCGTAGATGTGAACCTGATATCCTTTGCGGCGCAATTCTTCCGCCGCCGCCAGCCCTGCGGGACCGGCACCAATAATTCCTATCGATTGCGAGAGCTCCAGGCGCGGTTTGATCGCCTTGACCCATCCTTTGTTCCAAGCGGTATCGGTGATGTATTTTTCAATTGCGCCAATCGTGACCGTGCCGTGACCGGATTGCTCAATCACGCATTTGCCCTCGCACAAGCGATCTTGAGGACATATACGACCACAAATTTCCGGCATGTTATTGGTTGCCTGGCTGACCTTGTAGGCTTCTTCCAGGCGGCCTTCAGTAGCCAATTTAAGCCAATCCGGAATATTGTTATGGAGCGGGCAGTGCACTTGACAAAACGGAATGCCGCACTGGGAGCAGCGACTCGCCTGTTCCGCTGCCTTGGTCTGCGGGAATTCGGTGAAAATCTCTTGAAAGTCACAGACTCGTTTATCTGCCAGGCGCTTGTCCGGCATTTTCTTATCCAGCTGAATAAATTTCAGCATTTTTTGCGCCACGCTCGGCAACTCCTGAAGACCGGCCGTTAGAAGCTTGGACGGGGGCCCAATGGGCGGGATGTCCCGATCCGCTGTCTAAAATAGCCAGTGGAAACAAATTACTCATACACCACGATAGGCCGACGCCACCTCACCAGAGCCCATTCTTATAGGCCAAATCTATTAAAGTTTCTATGAAAAAACAGTATTAAGGTCAATTATACTGACCTTTAATTTGGATGATTTTTGATTAATACCGATTTTGTACCTAACCATCAGCTAAATTTTTTTAATTTTAGGACCGATATGGACCTATTAATCCTGATGTAACAATGAACATGTACTAAATGCTGTGGCTAATTGGCCCTACCGAAAGCAGACTATTAATGATGACAATTGAGCAATTGCTGGTCCTGGCCATCGTGCAGGGCATTACCGAGTTCCTCCCTGTGAGTTCTTCGGCACATTTGATCCTCTTGCCGCAATTGATGAATCTGCCTGATCAAGGAGCGCTTATCGATATTGCTATCCATATAGGCTCCCTGTTTGCCGTCATCATCTATTTTTGGCGCGACGTGATCTCGGTTCTGACCGGAAGTTTGCAACTCTTATGTTTTAAGGACAGCGAAGAGGCCAGACTGGCTAGATGGTTGATCGTGGCCACCATTCCGATCTTGATTGTGGGCGGCATACTGTTTCTTACGGGCATCTATGAACAACTGCGCAGCGCCGAACTCATCGCTTGGACGACACTTATTTTCGGGCTTGCTCTTTATATCGCCGATCGTTTTGGGTCCCTGGAGCGTACTGTCTCCGACTTAACATACGCCACGGCCTTCACCGTCGGCCTCGCTCAATGCTTTTCGCTATTGGCAGGCACGAGCCGGTCCGGCGTTACGATAACGGCCGCACGGGTTTTGGGCTTTTCGCGCGTTGAGTCTGCGCGCTTTTCCATGTTGCTGGCAGTTCCGACAATCGCCGCATTCGGGCTTGCGGCTGGACTTAAAATTTCAGAAACGGGTGATTGGCTGTTTCAGAAAGACGCGTTAATTGCGGCCGGACTTTCTTTCGTGTCGGCGCTCATTACTATCACCCTCTTCATGCGCCTACTGACGAGAATTTCTCTCACGCCATTTGTGATTTACCGCCTCATCCTCGGACTGGCTTTGCTCGCCTACGTATACGTGGGATAATCCGCGAAAGTTATGGCTGATGCGACTTACTTTGAATTGTCCAAGGCGGCGAAACCGCTCAAGATAATTAGGACAATCGCTTCGATCGACGTTGGATACACGTCCAGGTCTTTGAGCACGCCAGTCTGTGGATTTTGGTCGCCGATTATATTGTCCTGCTTCAGAAATTGAACTTGATCCATCGTCAACAAAGGATTTGGGGGTAACCCCAGGAAAAAACCAACAAAGGACGCCATCGCAAACGGCAGCGGCAAAACGCCCTTGAGCGCACGCGCAACTGAATTATCGTCGTGAATGTTCGCTTGTAGGAGTTAAATTTGGCCGACGTCACCGATCAGCTTGAGATAGTGGGCCGTGTGTGGCCGCCGCTTGTAATATTTGCTAGCCCCTAAATAGCGCAACCTACGGGCCCTGATAAACTCTGAATATGGTCAGTCTCTCAGTCTATCGCCTTGCGTTGACAACCGCCGACTAGAGGGATAGTCAACTCTTTGGCGCGCCCAGGTGGCGGAATTGGTAGACGCGCTAGCTTCAGGTGCTAGTGCCCTTTTTGGGCGTGGAAGTTCGAGTCTTCTCCTGGGCACCATTATGTGAAAGGCCGTTAACGGAATCCCCATGAGTATTCATCATCATCACGGAGACTTGCCTTCGGGTGTGACGTTCCAAGATAGTATCGCGGTGGATACGGAGACTATGGGACTCGATCCACAACGCGATCGTTTGTGCGTCGTTCAATGTTCCGCCGATGACGGAGATGCGCACATCGTTCAACTCGATCGAGAAACTTATCGCTGTCCAAATTTAGCGGCCGTATTAGCGGAGCCAAGCGTAACAAAAATATTTCACTTCGCCCGGTTCGATGTCGCTGTTTTGCAGAAATATCTTGGTGTACAGACGATGCCGATTTACTGCACAAAAATTGCTTCCAAGCTGGTGCGAACTTATACAGACCGGCACGGACTAAAAGATTTGTGCAAAGAGCTGCTAAATGTTGACATCAGCAAGCAACAGCAAAGTTCAGATTGGGGCGCAAAGGAGCTTACTGACTCACAACTAAGCTATGCGGCTTCCGATGTACTCTATTTGCATGACTTGAAGCAGAAACTGGATGTCATGCTGGAGCGCGAAGAACGCACACACTTAGCGGCGGCGGCTTTTGATTTCTTGCCAACCCGGGCTCTCTTAGATTTGGAGGGTTGGCCTAACGAGGACATCTTTGCTCATTAACCAGTTTCCGGGCTTTGTTGACCTGCCTCACCTATCATCCCATACTTCAAAAAATAGCTCGAATACAGGTGTTTTATCTAATTTTGGGCTGTGAACGGTATATCCAGGTTTTAGCGGTAGCGTTGGGTTATGAAGCCAGCAATACAGGGCAAGTCAGTCAAAACGGATGACACGGAAGACAGCTTCGCACTGGCACGTGAGGATGAGGCCATCGAATTAGCGTCGGCCCGACGAGTATTGAATTTAGGCTCCCAAGCCCTGGTAGATCTGGCCCATCATTTGGGGCAAGATTTCCTGGCTGCCGTTCAGGCGCTTGAGGGCACCCACGGCCGCATTATTGTGAGCGGAATCGGCAAAAGCGGCCACATCGCTCGAAAAATTGCGGCGACCTTGGCATCCACCGGATCACCCGCACAGTTCGTTCATCCATCCGAAGCTAGCCACGGCGATCTGGGCATGATCACCGACATCGACAGTGTGCTCATGCTTTCCAATTCGGGAGAAAATCAGGAGCTCAAGGACCTTATTGCGCATACGAGGCGCTTTTCCATTCCGCTCATTGGCATATCGAGCCGCGCGGATAGCACGCTCATGAAACACGCGACGGTGCGCCTCTTGCTGCCGTCCGCACAAGAAGCTTGCCCTATGGGTTTTGCGCCGACGACCTCGACCACGTTGATGTTGGCTCTGGGTGACGCGCTTGCGGTCTCGATTATGGAAAAGCGTGGATTCTCAGCTGACGACTACCGCGTGCTGCATCCAGGCGGCCAACTCGGCAAATCGCTCATTTGCATTCAAGACATCATGCATGGCCCCGATGAGTTGCCTTTGGCCAATCCGCAGACCCCGATATCGGATGTTATCGACGTCATGTCGGCAAAAGGATTCGGCTGCGCGGGAATTGTCGATCAGTCTGGTGGTATCGTTGGTATCATCACAGATGGTGATTTGCGCCGGAACATGGGCCCTGATCTCCTTCAGCGTACAGCTCAGGACGTGATGACGCCCAACCCCAAAATTATTCGCGCAAGCGCCCTTGCTGCTGAAGCGGTCGCCTATATGAACAATAGCGTGCCGCCGTTTCTGTGCGTATTCGTGAAGCACGAACAGGACCCAAAGAATCAGCCCGTCGGAATACTCCATATGCACGACTGCCTTAAGGCAGGTATTACCTAAATGTGACTAAACTGGATGAATTGATGAAAGGCGGAAGTCACTTCTCGCATTTGTCGCAATCCGATACAGCTAAAGGGCTGTTTCGCCATTGGACTGCGCGGGATACGACCCAAACCAAACAGCTCGCTGAAACGGCTGACCAACACAGTCGTTTTGTCGAGTTGATGAAAACATCACTCCCCATTGTCGCTGTGGGCATCGTCGTGATGGCGGTCGTCTCCGGAATTATGGTGAGCAACCGGGAAGGATTTTCAAATATCTTTCCCTTGCTGCCTACTATCGAAAACGATTTGCATATGCTTAGTCCGAAATTTTCAGGCTTTGATTCCCAAAACCGCCCCTACTTGGTTAATGCACTTACCGCTATCCAAGACAAGGAAGATCAGAATCTAATCCGCCTTACAACAATCGATGGGCATGTGGTTTTAGCGAAAGCCGAGAACGCACCGCCCGATGCGATAACCGAGCTTACTCTTCAGGCCAACGGCGGATTGCTTCGATCAGAGGAGCAGACCATGGAATTGGAAGGCAATGTAACGTTGCGATCGGATAACGACTATGAATTCGTGACCCAGTGGGCCTTTATTGATTTTGAAACCAATCACATCCATGGATCCAAGCCGATCTCGGGAGCCGGACCGCGGGGTGCCATTGAGGCTCAAGGATTCGAGGTGACAGAAGACGGCGATCGAATCGTATTCAAGGGCAACGTTCAAACGACAATCATTATGAACGGCGAAATATCAAACTAAGGCATGTGTATCGCGCGTGTACAGGACGGGCAAATAAAGGATCATCGGAAGACACAGGGAACCATGAATCTAGAACGGTCATTTTTCCAATACTTGCCGTGCACTGGCACAGTGGTTTTCGCAATGGTTTTTATTTGCAACTTATCGATTGCGGCGGCAGAAGAAACCAAGACTACATCGGAGTCCGCCAAATCTTTAGAGGACAAAGAAACTTCCGTCGGGATTTTTTCTCGGGGCGGTCATGACACAACGCAGCCGATTGCCATATCCTCCGATATGCTTGAATTAAAACAGGAGGAAGAAATCGCAGTTTTTGCGGGAAATGTTGACGCGATTCAGGGCGAGATGCATTTGAGATCACAGTCCCTCGAAGTCTACTATGCGAGTGAAGAAAACGGCGGAACAAAACCACCAAACTCGGTTACCCGCATGCGCGCTTTTGGCCGCGTCTTCTTGTCTTCGCCGGAAGAGACGGCGGAGGGGGATTGGGCGGACTATGACGTGACGGTAAGCGCGATTACGCTGCACGATAATGTTTTACTCACGCGTGGGAAAAACGTTCTGTGTGGCCAAAAATTGGACATGGACTTGGATTCGGGCCGGAGTGTATTAAGAGGGGGATGCGGAAACAGCCCCAATAATAAAGGCCGTGTTCAGGGACTGTTCTATCCGGCCGAGTCTGACGACGAAATGCAAGAGTGAAACGGGGCAGATTGCCGGAGATTCACAGAATCTCAAGAGCGAAGAGTGTTTTATAGAGGCAGCGATGACCAAAAGCGAAACCGATAAGACGCTCCAAAACAAGGGCGAGGAAACCGGCGCGGATCATGGCAAAGAGCCGAATCTGCACGTCATTCCAGTTTCCAACGGTCTGCAAGTAAATAAAATCGGCAAGAGCTTTCGAAACCGTCCTGTCGTTCGGGGCATTAGCCTTAATCTGGAGCGGGGCGAAGCGGTTGGGCTGTTGGGCCCAAACGGGGCCGGCAAGACCACGTGTTTTTATATGATTACGGGGCTAATCCCCGTTGATTACGGCTCAATTGAATTGGACGGGCACGACATAACGCGCTTGCCCATGTATAGACGGGCGCGCATGGGTATCGGTTATCTACCTCAGGAATCGTCCATCTTTCGTGGCATGACTGTTGAAGAGAACATTCGGGCCGTCGTTGAGTTGATTGAGCCGGTAGCCGATCGCCGAGATTCCTACGTCGACGCCCTGCTTGCTGAATTCTCAATCACACACTTACGTCGAACGCCTGCGGTAGCCTTATCGGGTGGCGAGCGACGCCGGGTCGAAATTGCAAGAGCGCTTGCGACGCAACCTGTGTTCATGCTTTTGGATGAACCACTAGCGGGCATAGACCCAATCGCGGTGGGAGAAATCCGCGAACTAATCGGGCATCTAAAAAGCCGGGGAATAGGCGTCCTATTAACAGATCACAATGTGCGGGAGACATTGGATCTCGTTGATCGTGCCTACATAATTCACGACGGCAGGTTACTGATGGAAGGTGTTCCTGCCGATATAGTGGGCAATGAGGATGTGAGGCGTGTCTATTTGGGCGACCGCTTTAGGCTCTGATTGAGTTTCAAGCTGAGTTTAGTGGGTAGTCCAATGGCATTAACTCCGAAATTAGAGCTTCGGCAAAGCCAGGCGCTGATAACCCGATAAGACTCATTCTGATAAGGAATTATTGAGCACCAATTAAGCCCGCTGTCTTGCTTGGGCCCAATAGCATCACGTTGTCATGAAACTCTCGAGCCTCATAAGTCCTAAACATGTCATTGTCGATCTTTCGATGATGACCAAGAAGCAAGTTTTGCAAGAACTTGCGTTTCACGCGTCGGTTGGTCTGGGGCTCGAAAGCCACGAAATATTTGAAGGACTTTTAGAAAGAGAACGATTGGGCACCACAGACGTCGGACACGGAGTTGCAATTCCACACATAAAGCTCCAATCCCTTGAACAGATATTTTGTCTGTTTCTGAAGTTGGAAAGACCGATCGATTTTGATGCCGTCGACGGTAAGCCCGTTGACCTCATTTGGCCAATGCTGGCGCCTACGACAGCCGGGGCAGACCATGTCAAAGCGCTGCAACGCGTTTCACGGATCTTGCGGGATGAGAAAACACGCAACAAAATACGTGCCGAATCTGACGCCATGACCATTTACGAATTGTTTGTGGCTCACCCTTCGGAACAAAACCGTTCAAGACTCATCCAAAAATCTCAGTCCGTATAGGGGGTGATGTGCCGTGAGATTTAAGCGCTAAATCTAGTGCACGGCGACCAGCGTCATTTCGTTTTCCCACGCAGCCTGTAGTGCGGCCCCCCGGCTATTGACGATAGCAAGGCGCGTCCCATCAGCCGCGTGAAGTGCGTAAAGTTTTTGATCGGGATCAATCTCAAGTGTCACGTTTTGATCTTGCACCAACCGAGCCAGTTCGTCATGAGCGGTTTTAGCGGCTATCTCGCGCATGTATACAGTCTGCGGCGCGCCTAGTGCTGCAAGCGCGCGATCGGACATAACTTGATTTTCTTTTTGCTCAGTACTTTTCATGCCCATCTCACCACCGAATCAAGACGCAGCGAATATTATCCTTTTTCTTAAGATTGAGACGAACGCCGCAACTTCCCATTCGTCTTTAACATGGATTCAATCGAGGGGCGCGGGCCTGACGAAATTTCAATTTTACGAACCACCAATTCGGGCTCGGGACGCTCACAGTCGATATTCAACAAACCATTCTCGAAATAAGCGCCGGCGATTTCCATTCCCTCGGCAAGGATGAAAGTCCTTTGAAAATGGCGAGACGCAATTCCCCGATGCAAATATACCCTGTCTGCATCTTCGGATTTGTCGCCCTTGATAACCAGTTGACCATCCTGGAGCGTAACTTCGAGCGACTCTTTGTCGAAGCCGGCCACTGCCAGCGTAATGCGCATTCCGCATTCGCTCGTCTTTTCGACGTTGTATGGCGGATAGCCGTCATTTCCCGAGTGCGAGATACTATCCAAGACGCGCTCCAGTTGATCAAACCCGAGTAGAAAGGGGCTGTCGAAATATGGAGCTCGCGACACCGTACGAAAGTCCTCTTGCAGGTAACTCTTCAATTGTGGCCTGGGCGACCATTAGGTCAGCCTACTGCTGAGGATCCAGAAGCCAAGCGGGTCTCAAATTCATCGGCAACCGTAAGATACGGCTCAGCAGGATCTGCCGCATCCTGTCAGGCTTATTTGGTGTTTCTTTCGGAGAATTCAAGCTGGACTATGGGGCCTCGAAGGGCCAGTCCTCCTTCGCCCGATTGCATTTTTGGGTGGCTTGCCGCTCCAAGCTTTGGCGAAGGCTGGTGGTGGAGCCAGCCGGAATCGAACCGGCGACCTCTTGAATGCCATTCAAGCGCTCTCCCAACTGAGCTATGGCCCCTTCAGAGGACAGAGTAGTTTATGTCTGTTCTCTGTTCCCTGCAGATGGTCCGTCAATCTGTATCCATTATTTATTAATTTTACTTGTCAATATCTGTGTCAACAATGCCTGAAACATCTCCATCAAAGTCGTCCTCTTTATCCAACAAGCGGGAATCTTCATCATTATCGTCTTCGACCTCAACTTCCCCTTTGATTTTAATATTCTCGTCGTCCATTGATGGCGCACCCGATCTCTTGACGTCGGAAGTTTCGGCGTCGGCCTCTTCGAAAGTAACCACCGGTTCAGCCTTTTCTGCCAATACAGGTGCCTTCGCTGCAGCCGGCGTCTCCGCCGGCTTTTCGGCAGTTGCGGCACTATTGGCGGCGCGCTCTGAACCGGCTCGGCTGCGCGGCATGAGCGGTTCCGGTTGATGGCTCTGCTCGCATTTTGGACAGACCGCCGGATTGCGGCCGAGATCATAGAATCTTGCCTCGCAATTTGGGCATGTCTGTTTTGTACCAAGCTTCTCTTTCACCACGGTCTAATACCTCTTCGACGCCCGATTTAGACAAGATCGCTTGCCATGATCACGAGCGCCTGTCAAAAAGAATATGCGGGCCCACGATCTGAACTGACTGATGATGGATTGTTTTTTCCATTTCGACATTAGCTAGGACCTGATAGAGCGAAATTGTCAATAATTCAAACGGAAAGCATCGATAAGCTTCGAGCGCGGCGGTCCGGACCGCTGCAGGGCAGCGTTCGAGCGCCGAGCGATAAGTCACTGTCGCATCGGGCGATCATATGCGGCTCCCTTACCGCCGGGGAAACCTTGATCGGTGGACTACTGGAAAGCCAAGATGTGTTTGCGACTGTGGCGGCCATGCGGGACTTTGGTTCCGACGTCAAGGCCTTGCAGGATGGTCAATGGCGGATTCGGGGGGTTGGTGTTGGCGGATTCTGCGAACCTCGCCGGATCGTAGATTTCGCAAACTCCGGCACAGGCGTGCGCCTTGCGATGGGCGCCATGGCAACCACGCCAATCCAAACTATCTTTTCCGGTGACGATTCCTTATCGAAACGGCCCATGCAGCGCGTTCTTGATCCACTCATTCAAATGGGTGCCCGCGTTCAAGCTCGGAACAATGATTTTTTGCCGATCACTGTGACGGGAGCAAAGCGTGCCGTGCCAATCATTTACCAAACCCCTGTTGCATCTGCTCAAGTCAAGTCGGCCATCTTGCTGGCTGGTCTCAATGCGCCAGGCCAGACGAGCGTTGTGGAGAAAAGGGCGACACGCGATCACACCGAAAGAATGCTGCGTCTGTTTGGCGCTACCGTAGATGAAGAAACAAGTTCGGACGGCGCGCATATTGTGCGCGTCGAAGGTCATGCCGAACTCAAGCCTTGTCGTTTAGAAATACCGGGCGATCCTTCGTCGGCAGGATTTATAACTGTGGCCGCTTTGCTGGTGCCGGATTCGGAAATTATCATTACAGACGTCTTGGTGAACCCCTTAAGGATCGGGCTTTACGAAACGCTGAGCGAAATGGGAGCTGACATTGAATTCATAAACCAGCGAAACGTTTCGGGCGAACCCGTAGCGGATCTTAAAGTCCGATATAGCGATCTCAACGGAGTCGACGTGCCTGCTGCGCGCGCGCCGTCTATGATCGATGAATATCCAATTTTGTCTATCGCAGCGGCCGCAGCTGAAGGGCGGACGACCATGACGGGTCTTGCTGAATTGCGCGTCAAGGAGAGTAACCGGCTGAGAGCGATTGCGGAAGGACTCAAGCGCTGCGGCGTCGTGGTCCGAGCTGGCGACGATGATCTCGAGATCGAAGGTGTGGGGGCCGTAACAGATTTACGTCGCAACGCACTACCCATCCCCGGCGGTGTCCAGATTACCACACACGGCGACCACCGCATCGCCATGTCATTTCTGACCTTGGGGCTCATTTCAGAGGCCCCGATCGAAATCGACCAGGCCTTAATGATCGGTACCAGTTTTCCGACCTATAGAAAACTCATGCAATCCCTTGGGGCGGCTATCGAGGACGTAATATGATTATTGCGGTCGATGGTCCCGCAGCTTCGGGTAAGGGGACGCTGGCCCGCAAGCTGGCGTCTCACTACGACTTGGCCTATCTCGACACTGGGTCTCTGTACCGCTCGGTGGCATGGGCCCTACTGCAAAGTCATACCGATCCGGCCGATGTCGAGGCGGCCGTTGCCGCGGCCAAGTCCTTGGACTTAAACCACACAGACCAAACGGCTATCAGACAGCCGGAAGTCGACGTGGCCTCGTCGATTGTGGCGGCTCTTGAACCAGTCAGGTCGGCCATTCGCGATACCCAGAGACGGTTTGCCCAACATCCTCCTGGTGGAAAAAAGGGCGCCGTGCTCGACGGCCGCGACATCGGCACGGTTATTTGTCCCGATGCGGACGTCAAGCTCTATGTCGATGCAAGTGCTGAAGTGCGAGCAAAACGGCGCTTTCTGGAGCGCGATGACAACGCTAGATCAGGTCAGTCCAGGAAATCTGAGGGGCAAATCCTGGAAGGCCTCTTGGAACGCGATCGGCGGGATGCATCTCGGGAGAGCTCGCCTTTACAAAAGGCAGAAAATGCTTACTTGCTAGATACGTCCAATTTAAGTATAGAAGCCGCGTTCGAGGCGGCATGCAAAATCATCGATGGAGACAAGTGACCCTGTCGTGATTGCGCCGTAAATCCTACGAACCAGACATCCAAGCATTTTGATCCGAGATCGCTCTCGGCATCCTGGCATAGCGACGGCGTTAACGTCATCGTTAGCGGCCGGGACTTAAACACCGGTAATCCATAATATCCGTAAGGGACGCTCAAGGAGCAAACATGTCCGAAACGCAACTTAATCCTAGCAGTGAAGACTTTGCCGCCCTACTCGACGAATCTATTGGATCGTCGGGCTCTATTGAAGGGACGGTTGTGGCTGGCACCATCATTTCCATAGAAAATGATTTTGCTGTCATAGATGTCGGCCTAAAAACAGAAGGCCGTGTAGCACTGCGCGAATTCACCATACCGGGCCAAGAGGCCGCTGTTAAGGTAGGCGACACGGTTGAGGTCTATTTGGAACGCATTGAAAACGCTTTGGGCGAAGCCGTTCTGTCACGAGAAAAAGCCCGTCGTGAAGAAAGTTGGACGCGCCTTGAAAAAAGTTTTGAAGTGAATGAGCGCGTCGAGGGCGTCATTTTTGGGCGCGTCAAGGGCGGCTTTACTGTTGACCTTGACGGCGCCGTTGCTTTCTTGCCGGGCAGTCAAGTTGATATTCGCCCGGTGCGAGACATAACGCCGCTCCTTAATGTTCCCCAGCTATTTCAAATTCTCAAAATGGATAAACGGCGCGGCAACATTGTCGTATCGCGCCGCGCTGTTCTTGAAGAAAAACGCGCTAAACAACGAAGTGAGCTAATTAATAAACTCAAAGAAGGAGACATCATCGACGGCATCGTGAAGAACATCACCGACTACGGCGCCTTTGTTGATTTAGGCGGTCTCGACGGTCTGCTCCATGTCACTGATATTGCCTGGAGCAGGGTCAATCATCCAACAGAAGTTTTGACAATTGGCGAGACCGCCAAAGTTCAAGTAATTAAAATTAATCAAGAAACCCAGCGCATCAGCCTTGGCATGAAGCAACTGCAGGCTGATCCGTGGGAGGATGTGTCCGCGAAATACCTAGTTGACGCCAAGTTTACCGGCCGCATCACGAACATCACCGACTACGGCGCTTTTGTTGAATTGGAAGCGGGCGTTGAGGGTCTCGTGCACATCTCGGAAATGAGTTGGGTTAAGAAAAACGTGCATCCCGGTAAAATTGTTTCGACCTCTCAAGAAGTCGAGGTCATGGTTCTTGAAGTCGATCCCGCAAAACGAAGAATTTCACTAGGCCTAAAACAATGCTTGGATAATCCTTGGGATTTATTCAGCAAGAGATATCCTCAGGGTACGGAGGTTAAAGGAGAAATTAAAAATGTCACCGAGTTTGGACTGTTTGTTGATCTCGAGGGCGACGTTGACGGCATGATTCATATGTCAGATCTAGATTGGAACCGCTCGGGCGAGGAGGCCATCAAGGACCATCAGAAAGGACAAATGGTCAAAGCCGTCGTTCTTGATATCGATTCTGAAAAGGAACGAATCAGCCTGGGCGTGAAACAACTGACCTCCGATCCAATGGAGGCGATGAGCAAAATCCGCAAGGGATCGGTCGTGACTTGCACTGTCTCTGAAATTCAATCCAACGGGATAGAGGTAACGATCGGAGACGGGATGAAGTCGTTCATCCGCAAGAGCGATCTATCTCGCGACCGGTCGGAGCAAAGACCGGACCGATTTGCTGTGGGTGATAAAGTCGACGCGCGTGTGACCAACATCGACAAAGCCAATCGTCGCATCTTGCTTTCAATTAAGGCTCGCGAAGTTGCGGAGGAAAAAGATGCCGTCGCGCAATACGGGTCGTCGGATTCCGGTGCAACATTGGGCGACATTCTTGGAACGGCACTCGATAAAGTAAAAGGTGAGTCAGCCGAGGGTGTAGAAGTACCAGAGGTTGCCGAGGTGGAGGCGAAGGAGGAGCCTGCCGCCTCCGGTGAGAACGCCGAGCCCACCACACCGGAGGGCGAGGACATAGAGGCTCCCGCCGAAGAAGAGGCGGGCGAGATGGCCGGGGCAAGTGAGCCATCCTCTGAGACGGCCGAAACCGAGATCCAAGACGAGGACGAGAGCGAGGTGAAAGTGTCTGACGCCGACGCGCCAAAGACCAAGGCAAAGGCCCAGACGAAGACGAAGACGAAAGCAAAGGTGAAGGCCAAGACGAAGACCAAGACGAAGACCAAGACCAAGACGAAGACGAAGACGAAGAAAAAGGCTGAAACGCGCAAGAAAACGGCTAAAACCAAGAAGGACGACTAGGCTTCTACAGAGTGATCCCGTGACCCGACGGGGAGGGTGAACTCGATATCGCCGCTGGTGCGCGCGGCCTCTTGGCGGCAATAATTCGTGCGCCACGACCTTGACGCTAACCCTTTGGTTTGGCACCCTTTTGAGCCACGGCGAGAGCCCGAAAGAATAATCTTGCGGGTATGATGTTGACAGGGTCACCGGGCACGATGTCCCTTAATCGGTGAGCGGGCATGATTAAATCTGAGCTGGTATCTCAAATCGCGCAGGCAAATCCGCATCTGTATCAGCGCGATGTGGAGCGCATCGTGAATACGGTATTTGATGAGATTTCGACCACCTTGGCGCGCGGAGACCGCGTTGAACTACGCGGGTTCGGCGCGTTCTCGGTCAAACGTAGACCGGCACGGATGGGTCGCAATCCACGCACGGGCGATCCCGTTGACGTGGAGGCCAAACGTGCTCCTTTTTTTAAGACCGGGAAAGAGATGCGCGAACGGCTGAACAATAGTTCCCGTTAAGGCAACGTAGGGTCCAGGACGTTACATTGAAGAGACTGGTAAAGTGGGTATTTCTGATACCTGTTGGAGCGCTGGTATCGGTTTTTGCCATCTCTAACCGCCAAAGCGCGTCGCTGGCTTTCGCCGTGCTCTCCGCCGATGACCCCCTGCTCACGGTGGACATACCGATTTACTTAATTGTCCTTGTTTCAATCTTTGTTGGCATCCTCATTGGCGGCATTAGCGCATGGTTTGCTGGCTCCGAAGTGCGCAGCAACGCTCGACGATTGCGACGCAAAACGCGCACATTAGAAAAAGATTTGGAAGCCACCAGGAATGAAGAGCCTCACACGTAGCTGCCGACCACGTGAAATGGCCATTGACGCGGCCATCATGGTCTTCGCACCGATTCAGGCTCTGAGCCCAAGACAATCGGCAGCAGATTCAGAGTAGACTGATCCAGCTTCTATACCTATATCCAGTTGGATCTAGATGGTCATGGCCCCGTCGCCAATAGCAAAATTAACCAGGTAACAAGCCGCGAAATGAACATCACTGCCAAAATCTGTGGCCTGTCCACGCCCGACACGGTGAGCACAGCCGTATCGCACAATGCTGCGTTTCTCGGATTTGTTTTTTACGAAAAGTCTCCTCGCTATGTCACGCCTGCCCAAATGGCCAGGCTCAGTAAAGACGTTCCAGAACACATTAAAAGAGTCGCCTTGTGCGTCGATGCGGATGATCAACAATTGAAAAAGATCGTTGACACGGCTGCTCCCGACTTTCTGCAATTGCATGGGCGCGAAACGCCTGAGCGCGCAATCCAGATCCGAGACCTCATCGATCTGCCCTTGATTAAAGCTGTCCAGATCTCCAAAGTTGAACATGTCGAACGTGCGCACGACTATGAAGCCGTCGCAAATATATTGCTGTTTGATGCAAAGCCCTCTGCAACGGATTTGGAAGCGCTGCCTGGAGGCAATGCCTTGTCGTTCGATTGGTCTCTACTGTCAAGAGAAACGTGGGACATACCATGGGTGCTCTCTGGTGGCTTGACCAAGGACAATGTGGGCTCAGCGATCAAAATGACCGGAGCTCAGATGGTTGATGTCTCCTCGGGAGTTGAATCCGTGCGCGGTGTAAAGGACCCAAGACTTATTGAAGAATTTCTTGAAACGGTCGGCAGACTTTGAAATGTTGCCCGCTTACAAAATACTTTGTGACGTAAGATGCTAACCGATGAGCCAACCAAATTCATATAAAAAGGGTCCCGATCAGCACGGACATTTTGGGATTTTCGGCGGACGCTTTGTCGCCGAAACACTCATGCCTCTAGTCTTGGATCTTGAGTCCCATTATTCGACGGCTCGCAACGATCCTGAATTTCAGGCGGAGTTTGAGTCCTACCTCAAGCACTATGTCGGCCGGCCGAGTCCGCTCTATTTTGCGGAACGGCTGACGGAACATTTAGGCGGTGCAAAGATTTACTTTAAGCGCGACGAGCTCAACCATACTGGCGCGCACAAGATCAATAATTGCGTCGGTCAAATTTTGCTCGCCAAACGCATGGGTAAGCAACGCATAATCGCCGAGACGGGCGCTGGCCAACATGGCGTCGCAACCGCAACGGTTGCAGCCCGTTTCGGATTGCCGTGTGTCATTTACATGGGCGAGACCGATATCGAACGACAAAAACCGAATGTCTTTCGAATGAAACTATTGGGCGCCAAAGTTATACCCGTTAGTTCCGGTACGCGCACTCTCAAGGACGCTATGAACGAGGCCTTGCGCGATTGGGTAAGCAATGTCGAGTCGACCTTCTACATCATTGGGACCGTTGCAGGGCCACACCCCTATCCCGCCATGGTAAGAGATTTTCAATCGGTCATCGGACAGGAAGCAAAAGCGCAGATCTTGGAGCGAGAGAAACGGTTGCCGGATTCGTTGGTGGCTTGCATTGGTGGCGGATCAAACGCGATGGGTTTGTTTTATCCGTTTCTGGATGACGACGTTGCGATCATCGGTGTTGAGGCGGCGGGCAGGGGCTTGGAGACGGGCCAACATGCAGCGTCGCTCACCGGCGGGTCGCCTGGCGTGCTTCACGGCAATAGAACCTATTTGCTTCAGACTGAAGACGGCCAGATTATCGACGCACACTCAATTTCCGCCGGGCTTGATTATCCGGGGATCGGTCCCGAACACGCCTGGCTCAAAGAGACGGGGCGCGTCGAGTATGTCTCGGCTACGGACGACGAAGCGCTCGAGGCGTTTCAACTTTGTACGAAGCTTGAGGGAATTATTCCCGCACTCGAACCAAGTCATGCGTTGGCCGAAGTCATAAAGCGGGCACCGGAACTGCCCACGGACCATTTGATGATTATGAATATGTGTGGCCGGGGCGACAAAGATATTTTTTTGGTTGCCGAAGCCCTTGGAGTCTCGTTATGAGCACGCAATCAACCATGAGAATAGATCGGTGCTTTGAGCGACTCCGCAATGACCGCTGCACTGGACTGGTGACATTCGTCACGGCTGGTGATCCCGGCCCAGACGCCTCCTTGGACTTAGTTCGCGCATTACCCGCCGCTGGCGCCGATCTTATTGAGTTGGGTATGCCGTTCACAGATCCCATGGCGGACGGCCCTTCGATTCAGGCGGCCAGTTTACGCGCCTTAAAAGCAGGTGCAACCATGGTCAAAACGCTTGAACTTGTCGAAGGCTTTCGGCAGCACGATGAAATAACCCCCATCATCTGCATGGGATATTACAATCCCATTTACAAATATGGGGTCGACCAGTTTCTGGCCGACGCGACCGCGGCCGGTGTCGATGGACTGATTGTGGTCGATTTACCGCCGGAAGAAGACAATGAACTTTGCTTGCCCACACTTAAGGCCGGACTCAATTTTATTCGTTTGGCGACGCCCACGACCGATGACCATCGATTGAAGACGGTTCTCACCAACGCAACCGGCTTTGTTTACTATGTGTCGATGAGCGGTATTACAGGAAGCAAAGACGTCAACGCGGATCTTGTGGCTCCGGAAGTAAGCCGCATCAAGCAACACACGGATCTTCCAGTCGCGGTGGGCTTCGGCATTAAGACGCCTGAGCATGCCGCGGCGATCGCCAGTGTCGCCGACGCGGCTGTGGTCGGATCGGCCATCGTCGATCGCGTTGCCGCCGGCTTGGATGGAGCCGGCGCGATAAAGCCAAAACTGATCGACGATGTCGTAGACTATGTCGCGACACTTGCTGGTGGCGTGGCCCGGGCAAGAAGGTCGGCGGCCCAATAGGCGGTGCGGAGATATACGGAAGGGGTATTGTGAAGGAGTGCTAACCCCATGAATTGGTTGTCTAATTTTGCCAGACCCAAGCTCAAGGCTTTGTTCAGGCGCCGGGAGACGCCAGAAAATCTCTGGCTGAAATGCGAAAACTGCGGCGACATGATCTTTCATAACGATCTTGTTAGCGCACAGCATGTCTGCCCGAGTTGCGACTTCCACATGAAAGTCGAACCCAAGGATCGATTGGCCTCTTTGTTTGATGGGAGCACATACGAGTTGATCGAACTCCCCGATGTGCTTGTGGATCCGCTAAAATTTAAAGATAAAAAGAAATACACGGATCGAATCAAAGAGGCGCGCAGCAAGACCGGACAGGATGATGCCATAGTTGCGGCCGCTGGAACGCTGGACGGCGTGCCGGTGGTCATTGGTGTGCAAAATTTTGCATTCATGGGCGGGTCGCTTGGTATGGCTGCAGGCGAGGCCATCATAAAATCGGCTGAAGCAGCCATAGAAAAGAATTCAGCCTTTATTTTGTTTACCGCTGCGGGCGGTGCACGCATGCAAGAAGGCATCATGTCCCTAATGCAGATGCCCAGAACCACAATCGCCATACAGATGCTCAAGGAAAAACACCTGCCTTATATTGTCGTATTGACTGATCCGACGACGGGCGGCGTGACGGCATCCTATGCCATGCTTGGCGACGTTCAAATTTCGGAACCAGGCGCTCTTATCGGATTTGCTGGCCCGCGAGTAATTGAACAAACGATTCGCGAAAAACTTCCCGATGGATTCCAACGTGCGGAATACCTCCTCGATCACGGCATGTTGGATATGGTTGTGCATAGGCGGGAACTCCGTGACGCCCTATCAAAACTCGTCAGATCACTGATGAATAAAAATACTAAAGATTCAGAGAGATCACATGAGATGTCCAGGATTGATAAGGTTTCCGAGCCCGCTGTGGCTGACACAGAGGAACGAAATATAGAGATCATCGGACCCGATGATCCGGTTGATCCGCGCAAGATTGACGCTAAAGACATCAGCGAGTCTGAACGGCGGATCCGTCTCGCTGGTCAGACCCCTTAAACATGTTGAAGGTAGCCTCACAGAACTCCAAAAGTGCTGCCATCCTTGAGCGCCTACTCAGGCTGCATCCGATGAAGATTGATCTGGTGTTGGATCGAATTAATCGGTTACTTGAAACTTTAGACAACCCGCAGCATCAATTGGCGCCCGCCATTCACATTGCCGGAACAAACGGTAAAGGTTCGGTGACGGTATTTCTCCGAACCTTTTTTACGGAAGCGGGCTACCGCGTCAACGCTTACACCTCACCTCACCTGATCGACTTCCATGAGCGCATTTGGCTTAATGGACGAAAGGGTGAGACAGGTGCGCCAATTGCGGACGATACATTGGAAAAGGTTCTGGTCGAATGCGAGATCGCGAACGGATCGCGCCCGATTACTTTCTTTGAAATTACGACGGCAGCGGCTATTTTGGCATTTTCGCGAAACAAGGCAGACGTTTCCCTATTCGAAGTTGGGCTCGGCGGCAGGTATGATGCGACCAACATTATTTCCAATAAAGCACTCACCATTATTACGCCCATCGACTATGACCACCAAGACTTTTTGGGAACGTCGCTGCGATCAATCGCCGCTGAAAAAGCAGGTATCCTTGAACCGTCAGTTCCGGCCGTGATCGGCAAACAACATGCCGAGGTGTTAAACGTGATCAAACATCGGGCCGCAGAGATCGGGGCGCCCTTGATTATGCAAGATCGTGAATTTGTAGCATACGAAGAACATGGCCGCTTAGCCTTTCAGGACGAAGCTGGGCTTTTGGATTTACCATTACCGCGGCTGGTAGGCCGGCACCAAATCGACAACGCGGCGGTCGCTATCGCGGCGGTTCGCGCACTCGACCGCTTCACCGTACCTGCAAAGGCGCTCGCAAGCGGACTGCAGAAAACGCACTGGCCTGGACGACTCCAACAACTGAGATTGGATGCCATCTTGGATATCCCGTGGCGGGAAGAGCCCCCGGAAATCTGGTTGGATGGCGGCCATAATCCCGCTGCGGGACGCGCCCTCGCGCAAGCGATGGCCGAATTGGAAGAACGCGTCTCCCGGCCGCTCTATCTTGTCGTCGCCATGATGGGCAACAAAGATGCCGAACAATTCTTGGCTTCGTTTCAGACCCTAGCGCGAAACATCATCACGCTGCCCTTGCTGGATCAGGCGAACGGTATGTCGCCGAACGATCTTCGAGCTGCCGCCAGCAAGGCAGGCTTGCCCAATGAAAAAGCGGAAGATCTCTCTTCCGCCTTCAAATCCATATTACGAAGCGCCGAGTCAAACAAAAGTGAAGAAAAGTCGCCGCGGATCCTGATTTGCGGCTCTCTCTATCTCGCCGGGCACGTCTTAGCTTTTCATCGTGCGAACGGTTAAACCTCGCGCGTTGATGATTCAATCCATTCGACGATCTTTCCTTTGGGCAAGGCACCAACTTTCGTTGCGGCTACTTCGCCATCCTTGAAGAGCATGAGCGTTGGGATGCCGCGCACACCATATTTGTTGGGCGTCTTTGGATTTTCATCAATATTGATTTTGGCGACTCGAACTTTTTCAACCATTTCGGCGGCGATTTCTTCAAGTGCTGGCCCGACTTGCTTACAGGGTCCACACCACTCGGCCCAAAAATCCACTAAAACCGGACCTGATGCTTTCAGCACGTCCTGTTCGAAAGACTCGTCCGTTACTTTTTTTGTCGCCATATTCTTATTCGCCCTTCTCGACTTCGGGCATGGTCTCTCATGAGAGCCCGATTTGGGATGAATCTCGGACCTACAATCTAAGAACGGTCCCTAAGATCGTCAAGAAAACTCATTTTACCTAGAATTTCAAGGTTATGTGTTGCTCATGTGAGGCGATGCGCCGTCTAAGAGCCGTGCTGGCAATGGCATCAGTCGCGGTCCATCGATCCATAGCAGAGCGCAATCTATGGATCTTCCCGGATATATATCCTGAAGCAATGCGCGATAGCAGGCCATCTGCCTCAGATAAACCATATCCACTTCGTCTGACGTTTGAGGCGGTGATCGGTTGGTTTTGTAGTCAACGATTAAGACCCGGTCATCCTCAATGAGTAGACGATCAACTCGACAGTTAAGAGGTTCGTCGGGCATAGCTGCAAGCCAACCGATAACGGAAACTTCCGCTTTGCTTCCCGGTCCAAAGATGGGGGCAAATTGTTCATGCGTAAGGACGGTTAGCGTTTGGGAAGCAATTTCATGACGTATGTCGAGAGATAGATGTGGGACCAGTATATCAAGATAGTGTTGAGCCGCTCTTGCGTGCTCCGTCTGCGGAATATCTGGCAGGTATTGTAACAGTTTGTGAATCAAGCGGCCGCGCTCAAACCGGCTTCGCTCACCACCAACGAGTGGTGAAAAAAGTGCATGCTCACGATCATAACTCGAGTTATCAATAGGGTGGGGGGGTGCATAGCGAACATGCACATCTTCCTTCGGTGCATTTGTCTTCAGCCAGGCGGGTAAGTCCATCTCACCGTCTTTGATAGGTTCACGCTCGTTTTCAGTCCGCGGCTTCACTGCTGCCGTTTGGTCGCACTCGAGGCGCAGTCCTTCCTCACCAAGAATTGTGGTCACCTTTTGTGCCGAAGGTTCGATTGCTTCTTTTATCTTTTTATGCCAGCACCCCGGTGCAGGACTTCTGCTACCGTGATAGCCTGCCACATACAGCCGATCTTCAGCACGGGTCATGGCAACGTAGAGCAAGCGGTAATATTCGGCCCGGCGCGCTTCGGCGAGCTCGTCGCGTGCTGCGCGCGCCACCTGGTTATCATTGTCTTTTCGACCAGGCCAAAGCAGAAGCCCGTCGGCGGCCTCAATAAGCTGAGGGTCGTGGCGGCCGTCTGGCATATCACAAGTATCGGGTAAGAAGACAACTCGACTTTCGAGACCCTTGGCACCGTGAACGGTCATGACCCGCACTTCGTTTTTTCCTCGTTCAAGTTCGCGTTTGAGCTGAACGTCGCCTGTTTGGAGCCACTGCAAAAACCCTTGGAGTGTGGGCGTCGCCATACGCTCATACAACAGGGTAAGATTCAAAAGCTCATTGATCGGATCCGCAGCATCTTGACCCAATCGCCTGAGCATCAATTCACGACCCGATCGCCCGTCCTGGTCCTCCCGAAACGGAAGATCGAGAAGGTTTTGATAAAAGTCGAATGGCCGAACCCGCTCTGCCCGACGAACAATCCGACTCAGAGCGTCATGAGTCTTTGAAAAGATCGTGGACCCGCTGTTAGCGGTCTTATCAGACAAGGCATTCCATAACGATCCGTCACGTTCATAGGCGAGATCGAACAGCTCTTCTTCTGTCATACTAACAAAAGGGCTTTTGAGCACGGTCGCCAAGTTCAGGTCGTCGTGCGGCAGCAAGGCGAAGTTACCAAGCGCAATAAGATCCATAACAGATATGTGGTCGGTCAGCACCATTCTATCGGCGCCTGATACAGGGATCTCTCTCTTTTTCAGTGAGCGGATCATTTCTTCCATGAAGGCATCACGCCGCCTGACAAGAATCATGATATCGCCGGGCTCGATCGGACGGTGTTGACTGATCAGCGTTTCACCGTTTTCAAGCCAACCTGCAATCATATCGCCGATTCTCGCCGCCAGGACGGCGCGGGGATCCGTCACCTGAATCTGATCGAGCGGAGCGTCCCAGGGATCGCTTGGCGATTGTTCCGAGGGCCCGATCGCCGGCCACAGCTCCACAAGACCGGCTTGACCCTGGCGATGAGTAATATGGCTGATATAGCGCTCGGACGCGGTCAGATACGCCGCCGTCTCATCGTTGGAAAATACCTCATCAACGGCAGAAAGAATTGGATGTGTCGAGCGAAATGACCGGTCGAGATCGACTTGACTCCACGACTCGGCGCCGCTCTCGACGAGCGTACGGAATTTTTCTCGCATCTCCGCAAATTTGGCCGAATCAGCGCCTTGAAACGAATAGATGGATTGCTTCTGGTCGCCTACCGCAAAGACGGAACGCGCTTCAGTCGGCGCCCTGGCGGCGTGTGCGCCAAGGCCAGAGAAAAACTCTTCCCCCAAGGCCTCAATCACCGCCCACTGATCCGGGCTGGTGTCTTGAGCCTCGTCAACCAGTATGTGATCAAGTCCTCCGTCCAATTTATAGAGGACCCAAGCGGCCGCATCGGATTTTTTCAAGAGGTCGTTTGTGTGTGAAATGAGATCGTCAAAGTCGAGCCCGGCTCTCGCTTTCTTTCTAATATCGTAGCGCTGCAAGAAGTAGTCGGCAATTGTCAGAAGAGCGCCGGTATTCTCAAGAATTTCAGAAGACTTTAACTTTTCCAAAATACCGCAGACTCGCTCCTGCTCCGATCTCAGGAGGCCTTCGAGTTCAAGGTTGTCGGCACGGAGGTTGGCCGTGGCGAGCCTCTTTAGAGGTTCGCCGTCCCCCCTCAAGTACGCACCACAGTAGAATTTAAAGTCAGCTTGGCCCCCGTCGCTTGCAAGAAAGTCTGAAATTTTTTTGCCTCGTTTAACGTCGTTTGTTGAGCCCGAACGCAAGATCTCCACGGCATTTTCAAGTTCGGTGCGGCGCGCCTCAAATCCAGTACGCGCCTCGTCAAGGATGGCCTCAAGGGTCTCGCTTGATTCCAGCCCAAGCTTTTTACGCATCAGGTCGATTGCACCGGCTAACCTTCCGGATCGCTCAAGTAGGTCTAAGATCGCCTTTCGTTTGGCGGCGACTTCCCGGAGCAGGAGATCAAACTGCGTATCGCTTGTGCGGGTAACGATGGTCTCTAAAGCGGTACTCAGCTCAGGTGCACCGTCCCGATCTATGTGGGTCAAGAGATCGTCTCGGGCTCTTGCCATCAGTTCGGTTACAGTGCGTTCGTCGAGAACTTCAAAGTGGGCTGCAACCTGGGCCTCAAGAGGAAATCGTGCCAACAATCTCTCGCAAAAGGCGTGAATGGTTTGAATTTTGAGGCCACCTGGTGTTTCCAGAGCCCGGGCAAAGAGGCGCCGTGCAAGCTGCAGCTGACTCGGTTTGACGGGGCCTTGGCTCGCTGCTTCCAGTGCCGCCTTCAGATCACGGTCCGGCCAAGTTGCCCAATCACCGAGTGTGGAGAATAGACGATTTGCCATTTCGGCGGCGGCAGCCTTGGTAAACGTCAAACACAAAATCCGTTCCGGAGATGTCCCCTCAAGCAAGAGTCGAATGACCCGTTGGGTCAGAACGCGCGTTTTTCCCGTACCGGCATTGGCTGCCACCCAGACGGACGCTTGAGGATTGGTCGCCTCGATTTGCGCGTTGTTAGACTGGCTCATGAGCCGTCCCCCGCATCATTTAATCCGGGGACGGACCATTCTTTGACGCGTGCCAGATGATCGTAAAGACTTGCCCGTGTGATAAACATCGGACGCGGTCTTGAGAGGTAAGGCGTCTCCGGGTCATCGAATTTGGCGATGAGGCGCAAGAGACCGGCTTCCGCCGTGCCGATGAGTTCGGTGGTGGCTTCGCGTTCTTTAGTTATGTGAATTTTCTCAACCGGCTTGACGCTTGAAAGACACACATATCCTAGGTACGTGGCGTCGACTGCTTTGATCCCGTCAAAACCCCCTTCCCGCGCGATTAGTCCTTCCAGTGGTAGCTGAGGAACGAGAAAAGTTTCCACTTGTTTTTTTGAAGGCACAGCCCCTGTTTTGTAGTCGGACACGGCAAACTCGCCGTTCACGTCATCCATGCGATCGGCTCTGGCTGATAGGATAAAGGGACCGGACGGCCCCTTGAGTTCGAGCGATCCCGTCACTTCGGTTCCGAGAGGATGTCCGAGCGTCCGTAAGCCTCGTTCAAGCTCGATAAAGCCGTCTGCGATCCGTACAAACTTGCGCCACCAGAATGCATGAAATGCAGGCGCAAAGGTGAAACGCCTAAAGAAACTTTTTCCTATGGCAATGAGCTCATCATAGGCGTTGTCGGGCAGTTGATCGGGAAATTGGCTGACGAATTTTTCCAGTATGTCGTGAATGAGAATACCCCGTTCCAGGGGACCCGGGTCGTTATCGAGTGGTTTTAGCGGTGATAAACGAAGTATTTTTTTTGCATAGATCGAATAGGGATCTCGAATCCAAGTCTCGATTTCAGTTACGGAAAACTGACGTGGTCGTATGAGGGCGGGAGGCCGAGGCATGGGCGGGGCGAGGGGTGTATAGTCATCTGGCTCATCCAAACGCCGCGCCCACGCGGCATATGGAGACGTTGGTTGCAGCAAGCCTTGAGCGCGCGCGCCGCGCAAAATGGTTTTAAGTCGCATCAGCCAACGGGATGCGACAGTAGGGGTGCCGTCGACTCGCTCAGCGCGAGTTAAAACAACGCGCTCTGCATTCGTCAACTGAGCAAAATCGTGTGCCGCAAGGCCGATCCGTCGTTCGGGCGGTGACAGACCCAACTGGCCCCGCATCTGGCGGCTCAACCATGGACCCACATCGATTTGAGGGGGCCAAGTTCCCTCATTGAGGCCGCTCAGAACAACGACGTCAGCCCGTTGCAATCGTGCTTCCAACGGACCCCAAATGAAGAGTCTCGGATGAAGACCGGACCGAGTCCGCACCACGCGCTCGGGCATCAGCGTATCAATTAGGGCTGCATAATCGGCGCTAGAAAGGGGCGGTGCATGGTCCGCTTCAGCGAGCACGTCGCTAAAAAAAGTTGCCGCAGCTTCTCCATCATTTTCAGACCACAGCTTGGGCACCGATCCGGATCGCTCGACCATACTCGAAAGGCTTTCTGCGGCTTCGATATGCGCCTGTACGACATCACGTAACGTGATGGATGTGGACGGCGGCATGTCGAGAAGTGGCCCCAAAGCCGCCTCAAGCCGCGCCAGAAAGTCCAACAAACCCGTAATCTCGTGACCGCCCCGTGCACAGGCCTTTCGCAGTCCCGACAACCCTTCACCGGGGCGTGGTCCGCGCAAACAGGTAATTTCCAAGTTTTCGACCAACCGCTTTTGTTCATGGGGCTCGTAGCCGCATCGGCACAAGGGATGTTTCAACAGACTGAGGAGAGATATGGGCGAGGTATTGTCCCTGGCCACTTCCGCGATCAATCTCAAAAACGTGCCAAGCGGCGTTTGGCTGAGGGGCGTGCCTGCGGAATCGTCAATGGTGATGCCCCAACGCCTAAGCCTGGCGGCGACGCGGCGGGCGAGGGTACGATCGGGGGTCACCAAAGCTCCCGTCGCCTCGGAGCTTTCTTCCAAAACCTCTCGCAGAATAATTGCAATGATGGTGGCTTCTTCGCCGGGATCAGCGGCCTCGATGTAGGACATACCTTCAAGTCCTTTTTCCCACCCTTGGCTTTCAAACTGCTTGATTGAGGAGCGCCATCTGTCGGTGGTTGCCGCAGGCCGTAGCGTCTCTGCGATTATGTGTCGTCGCAAATGCACAGGCTTGGCTTCCTTTGTATCCTCGCCTGTCGGCCATTGCGCCACCGCATCCCGGTCCACGCCCATGCGTGTAATGAGCTCTTTCATGCCGTATTGAGGATGGCTGGGGTCGACGCTCCCCCACCCGGCCTCGTCCATGTCGAGATCGAGGCCCGGCAAAACAATCACGCCCGTTTTTAGCCGCGCAATCACGGAAAGCAAATCCGCAGTGGCCGGAATTGAGCCCGTAGAACCGGCGGCAATAACCGGACCAGCAGGCGGTGCCGTGCGCCATCGCTCCGCTTGTGCTTCAAGCAGTCGATTGCGGCGCTCGGATGCGTCAATCGCATTCTCTTCTGAAAGAATTGAGGGCCAGTGTTCGGAAACAATCGTCAGAAAGCTGATAATCTCACGCCAATGCTCCGAAAACTGTTCGGGCACAATGTCCGATAGTCTGCTCGGGTCGATGCGCTCGGTTATGAGTGTGTCGATAAAGCGCCCAAGATCGGCAGCGAGCCGAATCGCTTGGTTTGGAGGAGTGGGGTTGATATGGGCGCCGCTCTCGCGCCCTCTCCAGCGGCGAATCAGTTGCGCTAGAATGAACTGACGCCGAAGTGCCGGCATGGTTGCAGGCAGGTCCATAGCGATTTTGGGATCAGCCTGCCCCGGAAACCCCTCGGCAATCAGCTCTTCTTCGTCGACATCACCGATGGGCCGTACCTGCGGAAGGAGGAGTGCGCCTTGACCGTGCTGCTCGGCATGGCGCAAGAATGCGTCGCCCAAACTTCTGACCGCACGCCGCGTCGGAACCAATATCGCAACTTTTGAAAGTGCCAGCGGGTCCGACGCCTCACCATAGCGCTCGGTCACCCCGCTTACCAAAGAATCGACGAAGGGGAAGGAAGCTGAAATTGTGTAGAGCTGGGGCTTGTGTCCCATGTTGCCGATCAAGAAGATGTTCTCAGTACACAGATCACATTAATTAAATGCGCCTGTTCTTACTTTCTGAATAAAAGCCTCCGCGTCTTGAACACCTTCCGGTGTCCCGACATGTATCCACGTGCCGTCGAGCGTAAGGCCAAAGAGGCGCTCCTGTTCAAGTGCTTGATTCCAAACAACGTTGGTCGAGAACGGGCCGTCGGGACAGCCGACAAAAAGACGTGGATGGATGATTTGGATACCCGTCCAGACAAAGGGGGCCTTATTTTCGTTTCCTTTGCACCGAAGTTTTCCGTCTGGTTCAAGATGGAAATCGCCGGCGCCCGTATAGCCAAGCGCATTTTCTACCGGAGCGACCAGCATGAGTGCATCCATAGTGTCGCTTTGCCACGCACGTGCGAGCCGCAACAGGTTTTGTACGCCACTCTCAAACCAAATGGAATCGCTGTTGTGTGTAAAGAATGGTTGATCCTCAAAAAACGGTAGTGCTTTGGCAACACCACCGCCCGTATCCATAAGCTCATTGCGCTCGTCGGAGAAATGAATACGCACATCTGTGCGACCTTCGAGATGGGCTTTAAGCATGTCGGCCTTATAATGAAGATTGACGATGATTTGCGTTACGCTCAAGGCCTTAAATCGGTCAATGGCGTAATCAATAAGGGCCTTGCCGAGAACTTCAACCAGCGCCTTGGGCCGGTCATTTGTGAGGGACCCCATCCTGGTGCCGAGACCTGCGGCTAATATCATGGCGCGCTTGAGCTGTTCAGGCATTTGCAGAGCCGGCCTCTTGGAGGACGGGGCGTCTCAGATAGGATGGTAGATGGCGATCGAACCATTGTTTCAATTCGTCAAAGCTCCCGGCATTGAGGTCGTGTTCAAAGTTGTGCCAAACGCGTGGCAGTAAATCCAAGTAAGCGGGTTTGCCGTCCCGTTGGCAAAGACGTGCAAAGATTCCAATTATCTTGGCGTTTCGTTGAGCGCCAAGCGCTGCATAAGCGCGGCGGAACACGTTCTCATCGAAAGACGGCGTAGTAGCTATTGACAGCGTACAGTAGTGCCGGATCATATCATTTGCCAGTTCAGGCGAGACATCACGACGAGCGTCCTCCAGCAGAGAAACTAAATCATAAGCACGCGACCCTAATACTGCATCCTGAAAGTCGATCAATCCGACGCGTGCCAAGCCGGCACGTTCAGCAAGCCAGATCAGATTCTCAGCATGGTAGTCACGCAGGACAAGCACAGAATCATCGTCCTCCAGGAGTGGCCAGACCTCACTCCAAGCGTCAAAATAACTTTGTCTCGTTTCCGGCGGCGCGTTGTTTCCTTTAGCCAGCGGCCAGAACCAATCGATCAAAAGCTCTACCTCAATGGCAAGCGCAGCTTCGTCGTATGCCTTGAGCACATAGTCGCCGCGCCCGGAAACGGGCAGTGAACTCGAGATCTTTTTTTGGTGCAATGAGGCCAGGACTTCCACGGCGGCCCGATAGAGCTTCGCTTCGTCGGCACCGTTCTTGATAATACGTGCAAACAAGTCCTCACCAAAATCCTCTAACAAAAGAAAACCGTTGTCCAAATCTGCGGCCAGCACTTTCGGTGCACTGAGTTCGAGCTTGTTAAGGAGACCACTGAGCGCAACGAAAGGACTCGAATCGGGACCAGAAAGCCGCGCGACAGCGTTGTAGCCAAGTTTCTTGCGCTCCGCGAGGCTTGCGTGAGGCGGACACGCGGGCGTTTCGGCGGACGGCGGTGCATCCATAAGGACGGCTCGACCATTTGGCCCCTGAAGGCGTTCATATCTGCGCGTTGATGCGTCGCCCGCGAGCGGCAACCGCCGGGCAGTTGACCAGCCGCTCTCGGCGAGAAAGGCTTGCAGCTGAATTTCGCGCTCAGTCATTCCTCATGTCTCGTTCAACTCCCTCGAATTTTAGGAATCCCAGCCGAGATGCCCATCGCCCGTGACCAGTGAGTGTTGCTAGCCGGCGCGAGTCTACTCCCTCTAATGCGATGTCCAACCGATCTATGGGAAGCTGGCGGCCTAATTTGTCCGGCCATTCCACCAAGACCAGCCCTTCCTGTAAGGCGTCCTCAAATCCCAATTCCAAAAGTTCCATCTCATGTTCGACGCGATACAGATCGAAATGAAAAATCGTCAAAGCTTCCGTTTCATAATTCTGCACAAGAGTAAAGGTCGGGCTAATAACTTCCTCTGGCTCGCCATTTATCCGCTGCAAGGCCTGGATGAGACCGCGCGCAAACGTTGTTTTTCCCGAGCCAAGTGCGCCGTTGAGACAAATCAGGTCGCCATCCTTTACTTGACCGCCAATCGAAGCAGCAAGGCCGCGAGTTTGTCCCTCGCCTTCCAGTGAGAATTTACGCGTCATTGCCTCGGTCATTTCAGATCAGTCTCGGAAAATCGATGCCGAGAGCACAGGGGCGGTACGGCATTTTTCGGGTCCGGGTAGCCAATGTGGAATTCAGACGTGGAACACTAAGCCGCTCTTGCGGGGCTTGATTTGCCACACCGGGTTCGACATTTTACGCCTTCCAGAGCTTTGCGATACACCTGTCATGTTCTTACCGTAAAGTGACCTTGGGTGGACGTGATCGAGCGCCGTTCAGCGAAAGGAGGCATCATGACCTCAAATCGTAATATTGTCATCGTGGGTGCGGGTCATGGTGCGGGTCAAGCCGTCATGAGCTTACGGTCGGGCGGTTTTGACGGCCATCTGATATTGATTGGTGAAGAACCGTATGTGCCTTACCAGCGCCCCCCTCTTTCAAAAAAGTTTCTTGCAGGCGAACTTGAGCTCGACCGGCTTTACTTCAAACCAATCAATTTCTATTCAGACAAGCAGATCGAGCTAATGCTCAGCGTGCGCGTAATCGACGTTGTGCCCAAACAAAACTACGTCAAACTTCACGATGGCAGAGAAGTTCACTACGATAAACTCATACTCATGACGGGATCGCGCGTGCGAAAGCTTGACGTGCCGGGAGCTGATTTACCTGAGGTCTTTTATCTCCGCACTATTGAGGACGTAGAGAGCATTCGCAAACATTTTGCCAAAAACGCCAAACTCATAGTGGTGGGCGGCGGTTATATTGGACTTGAAGTTGCAGCTGTCGCGGTAAGGCTGGGGCTTGACGTCACGGTGCTCGAAGCCGCGGACCGTCTTATGCCGCGGGTCGTCGGTGATGAGGTTGCCGATTTCTTCAAGCATATGCACACTCAAGAGGGCGTAAAAATCGAAACCGGCAAAACGGTCTCCGGTTTTGAAGGGAAGGGCAAGCTTAAACGGGTGGTGTGCACGGATAGCACTCAGTTTGACGCCGATGTCGCCGTCATCGGCGTGGGCATCCTGCCTAATCAAGAACTGGCCGAGCAGGCCGGACTCGAAGTCGATAATGGAATCGTTGTCGATGAATATTGCCAAACAAAGAACGACGACATTCTTGCAGCCGGCGATTGCACCAATCATCCGAACGCTATATTAGGGACGCGCCTTCGACTTGAATCCGTTCATAATGCCTTGGAACAAGCGAAAACAGCGGCGGCCACGCTTTGCGGATCGCGCAAGGAATATGCCCAGGTGCCGTGGTTTTGGTCCGATCAATACGATGTCAAGTTTCAGATTGCGGGATTGAGTCAAGGGTATGATGAAGTGGTTATGCGGGGTGATCCAAGCAAGAAAAAGTTTGCAGCTTTTTATCTAAAAAAAGGTGTACTCATTGCTGCCGACGCCATTAATGCGGTCCAAGAGTACATGGCTTCGCGCAAACTAATTGCACAAAAAGCAAAAATTGCCCCTGATCGATTGGCCGACACGAACATTCCTATGAAAGAGATGGTGTAAGTGCTGGGCAGATCTCATGCAAATGGTAAAAATCATATACGTAGAGTTTGACGGCAGCGAACATGTTGTTGACGTGGCCAAAGGATTGAGCGTCATGGAAGGCGCCATAAAAAATATTATTCCCGGCATCGATGCCGATTGCGGCGGGGCTTGCGCCTGCGCAACGTGTCACATTTATGTGGACGAAACGTGGTGGGAAAGGCTTGAGGCCCCTGAAGAAATGGAACTCAGCATGCTCGACTTTGCCGAAAACATTAAAGACAATAGCCGGCTGTCGTGTCAGATCCCGGTTACGGAAACGTTGGACGGCCTCATCGTCCGCATGCCTGAATCACAATATTAGAATTAAGTTGGACGTTCCTAAATCGACGGCTAGTGCAAGGATCGCCACCCCCGTGCCAGCTACTCGGCAGCGGCTTTCTTTTTGCGGCGGCGTTTCGCGCGCACGTGCTTTGCCGCCGCCGGTAAATGGAAGGAGACTTTCGTCCCCACTTGGGGCGTTGATTCAAGCGCTACCCAGCCGCTGTGCAATTCGACAAAGCTGCGCACCAGTGCTAACCCCAAGCCTGGGCCGCGCCTCCGGCCCGCAGTGCCTCGGCTCTCAAAGCGATCGAATACCGCCGGCAGGTCCTCCGGCGCAATGCCCATGCCTGTGTCGCTCACCCAAATACACACGTCGCTGTTAGATCGTTCCGCTCCCAGCGTGACGACACTGCTGGCACCCGTAAACGAAATGGCGTTCGACAGCAAGTTAAAGATGATTTGCCTCAAACGCCTCTCATCCGCCTTGATTGATCCGATCTTTTGATCGACTTCGAGTTTAATTGTGATATTTGCATCGTCCGCGCGTCCAAGTGCCAACTCTCGTGAATTCGACAGGGTAGAGAAAAGATCCACGTCAGATAATTCGAGAGACATGACACCCGCTTCGATGCGCGCCAGATCAAGAATGTCATCCATCAGAACCAGGAGTTGATTGGATGCTTCCAAGATCGCATTCGAGTACTCATGCTGCCGTTCGTTGAGGTCGCCGACCATTTCCCCTTGCAACATTTCGGAAAAGCCCTTGACCGTCGTCAGCGGTGTACGCAATTGATACGAAACGTGAGAAATGAATTCCGACTTCAATCGATCAGCCGCCTCCAAGGCTTCGTTGCGATCACGGAGTGCCTGGGTAATGCGCGTTGTATCGGTGACATCTAGGAAGGTCAAAAGCGTCGCGCCGTTGGGCAAGGGTAAAATGGCATAATCAATTTGTGAACCGTCTCTTCTTTCCAACCGGCCCGGCAGTCGATGGCGCTGTTCGCTGAACGAGGTTACGCGCTCGGCCATGCGGCGCCATTCTTGATCATTATCGAAGAGCGGCCGGCACCATTCCACTACGGCGGTAAAGTGAGGCTGTTCTTCAAGCTTGTCGGACTCCAATCGCCAAATATCGCAAAAGGATTTGTTGTGAAGTTCGAGTTTTCCATCACTGCCGAAGACGGCGACGCCTTCGCTCAAATTGTCCAACGTAGCCCGTTGCACCTTTGTCAATGTATTGAGCGATGATTCCAGCCGGAAACGATCCGTCACATCTTCATAGAGAAAAAGCAGCCCGCCCATCGGATGTGACTGGCATGCAACTCGCAGATGTCGTGAATCAGGCAAGTGCCAGATTTCATCCGGCTGGTCTGACACTTTGGTGTAATGCGCGAGAATCTTTTCCTTCCATGCCTTAAAGTCAGCCTGTTCGGGAAGTAGCCGATTTTCCCGCAGGCGGTCGAGAATCTCTCCGTGGGCAGGATGGGTGTCCAGCCAGGCTGGATCAAACTTCCAAAGTCGCGCATAGGCCTGGTTGTAGAACTGTATTTTTTTATCAGGCCCAAAGATCGAAACGGCGGTTGCTAGCTTGTTAAGTGTTTGCGCCTGAGCATCGATATGGCGCTGAAGCTCTTTCTCAGCCGCATCTTTTCCGGTGACGTCGAGCGCCATTCCGACAAAACCATTGTCGTGCGGCATTTCGATGATTTCAAAGGCCCGCCTTTGGCCGTTGACGACGATGTAATGTTTTTCTTTTTGCGTGGCGCCGGACTCTTTAACGCGATCGGCGAGAGCCTTGGTTCCTGAATCAAGTTCAACCGCCATTGCGACGGCTTCCAACGGACTTTCCAGATCAACGGCCTCAGCATACGCATTGTTGACCCAACTTAGTTTCTTTTTAGCTGATCGACGCCATACGGGAAACGGAGCTGCATCCAAAAACGTTCTCAATTGATTGCTTTCATCACTCAATTGGCGGAGCTTTTCTCTAAGATCACCGATACTTCGCGTCTTTGACGTGATGTCCGTTAACCAGATAACCGCTTGAGCGCCCGCGGGTCTGCCTTCCACCTCAATTTCACGACCGTCAAAGCCTTTGACGACTAGGGAGAAGCCATTGCCGTTCCAGCGAAGATTCTGAATGGCTTCAATCAGATTGGGCGAAGCACTCTGAATACTTTCGTCATCTTGGAGAAACGACAAAACTGAATCTCTGGGCTCAACCGCCTGAGTGGCGAGGCCTGAAAGAATGTTTTCAACTGGCGTCGAACCTGCCGCACCTTCTGCGTAGGTCAGTAGCGTGGCGAATATCATGGGATTGCCCAGTACTTTCGGGTGGCCCCACCCTTCCGCCGGAACTTCGGTATCTTCATCCCAGACGATGACAAGATCAGGTTGTGCATTGAAGATCGTCTCGGCGCGGTTGAGTTTCGACTCCAGAATGGCAAATTGCGAGCGCCACTGCCCTGCGGTCGTTCGCAGAGAGCGGCTCATTCGCGCCGCCAGAAGTGCCATTGCAATCGCCAATGAGACAGAACCAAGTGTCGTGACGAGACTGAACAATGCAAATGGGGAACCAGCACTATTCTGACCGCCGAAACCATCGGCTGCAACTGCCGCTTGGTCGTCGACTACAACGTCTGAATCATCAACCAGAGTCTCAACAGAAGTGCTGTCATCGGACGGTTCTTCAACGACATTGTCCTCGGGCGCTAAACTTAAAGACTTAGCGTCGTCTTCTACAGCCGACACAGGCGCTTTGAGCGTCTCGGGGGCTTCAGTAGGCGACGGGACCTCCAAACTGTCACCAACGTCGCGTTCCGTATCGGCGGTATTGGATATGGGCCGGTCGATGGAGCCGGTTGATTGGGCGGTGGTATAAGACTCAGCCGCACTATCGGACTTTACTGGGTCTTCACTTTCGATTGATAACTTCCACCACGCGGGGCTGGCTTCATCGGCATCTTCTTCCGTCTTTCTGGTCGACCAGCGGAGACTGCCAATGACGGCATCTACGTCGGGCGCCTCCTCCCAAAGCGGGGCCTCGGCCGGCTCTTCCGTTTGAGCAAAGCCCAACCCGGCCCCGGCGCAACCAAGACCAATCAAATAAAAGATGTTGAAGACAACCCAGCGCCACTGTTTGCCGGCCAGCATGTCTGCGCGCCGCCGGTTGGACCGCTCCGTAGATTTGAAACCGATGTTCCGCTCTGAACGCATGTTGGGGCTTCGTTTCAAACGACTTCCGGCCCGGAAAGCCGTTACAAGAGGTCAACAATCGAAGGAAACCGTCGAAGCTATCCCGCTACTTCGAAATACCCCATCTTTCGGCCCCTAAGACCCTTAACGAAGCCTGGAATCCCACCGCATGTCAACCGGCTATTGCCGGTTGACGACCGTTCACAAGGAAATGAGTTAGTACCGATAATGTTCCGGTTTAAAGGGCCCTTCCTTGGGGATGCCCAGATACTCGGATTGATCGACGGTGAGTTCCGTGAGTTTGGCTCCAAGACGGCCCAAATGGAGGCGCGCCACCTTTTCGTCCAGATGTTTAGGCAGGACATAGACCTGCTTAGCGTAGGAAGAATGATTTTGCCATAGTTCAATCTGAGCCAATACTTGATTGGCAAACGACGCACTCATCACGAAACTTGGATGCCCTGTGGCGCACCCCAAATTAACCAAACGGCCCTCGGCCAAAAGAATAATGCGCTTGCCATCGGCAAATTCGACTTCGTCGACTTGCGGTTTGACGTTGTGCCATTTCATATTTTGCAGGGCGCTTACTTGAACTTCAGAGTCAAAATGGCCGATGTTGCAGACGATGGCTCGATCTTTCATAACGCGCATATGATCGATTGTAATGACATCTTTATTACCAGTCGCGGTGACAAAAATATCGCCCTCCGATGCCGCGTCTTCCATGGTTGTCACTTCGAAACCCTGCATTAATGCTTGCAGAGCACAAATTGGATCGATTTCCGTAACCTTGACGCGCGCTCCTTGGCTGCGCAGCGATTGTGCTGAACCCTTGCCGACATCACCAAATCCACAGACAACGGCAATCTTGCCTGCAACCATGACGTCTGTAGCTCGCTTGATGCCATCGACAAGACTTTCGCGACAGCCGTACAGGTTGTCGAATTTTGATTTGGTGACTGAATCGTTCACGTTAATCGCCGGCACACCGAGTGTGCCTGCTTTGGCCATGTCATAGAGGCGCACGACACCGGTCGTGGTCTCCTCAGAGAGCCCGACGACGTTATCAAGCAGATTGGAGTATTTCTGATGCATCACTTGGGTTAGATCGCCACCATCATCCAATAGCAAATTCGGGTGCCAACCGCCCGGCCCTTCAATGGTTTGCTTAACGCACCACCAATACTCTTCTTCGGTTTCGCCTTTCCATGCAAAAACAGGAATTCCTGCAGCCGCAATGGCGGCCGCTGCATGATCTTGCGTCGAAAAAATGTTGCATGATGACCATCTAATCTCAGCGCCTAAGTGTATGAGTGTATCAATCAAAACCGCAGTTTGAATGGTCATATGGAGGCAGCCGGTGATGCGTGCGCCTTGCAGAGGTCGGGCATCACCATATTCGTGACGCAAAGCCATAAGACCCGGCATTTCAGTTTCGGCAATTGCAATTTCTTTGCGGCCCCAATCGGCGAGCGAAATATCAGCAACTTTGCAATCATGCTGGTCGGGGGCTACGGCGGTTTCGGTCATCAGTAAACGGCTCCTCTTATACAAATAAAAAAGGCTCCACGACGGGCGGCGTCGGTGGGTCCCCTAGGCCGCTTGTATAACAGCGCCCTAGAAGCAGGACAAGCAATGTATAAGGAAATCCTTATATTTAAGGTTGGCATAAAAACTATTATAAATCAATGATTTAATACCCCTCACGAAGGCTAATTTTCGGACAGCCGTCGCAACAGGAGGATGCCCCCATCAGGTATCGAGGAAATTGTCGCGCACAAGCACGGTCAAAGCCTCCAGAGCATCAGCCGCCTCCGGCCCGCTTGCCTCGATCTCAATTTCAGTTCCGTAGCTTGCGCCAAGCATGAGTAGCCCCATGATTGATGTGCCGTCAACGGAATTGCCGTCACGGGAGACCACAACACAGGCTTTGAATTGAGCTATGCAGGCAACGAACCGAGCGGATGCTCGCGCATGAAGACCTTTCGGGTTGAGTATTGTTATCGTTCGCGTGAGAGGCGCAGAGTCAGTCACAAGTCAGTTTGCCAAGCTTTTGATGATGCGCCCAGCTCTGAAATGGGCCACTACTTACTATCGCCTGTTAAAACGCGTGAAGCGATGCTGATGTATTTACGTCCCGCTTCCTGGGCTTGCTCAACGGCGTCGGAGAGATTACTGCCATCACGAACGCTTGCCAAACGAATAAGCATTGGAAGATTGATACCGGCAATCACCTCGACCTTACCTTTGTCCAAAATAGAAATAGACAAATTGGAGGGCGTACCGCCGAACATGTCGGTTAAGACGATAACGCCGTCCCCTGTGCCAACCGCCTCTACACCTTTCATAATGTCCTCGCGCCGTTTCTCCATGTCATCATCGGGACCAATGCAAATGGCTTTTACATTTTCTTGCGGACCCACCACATGCTCTGTCGCCAAAATGAATTCTTCAGCGAGTTTCCCATGTGTGACAAGAACAAGACCGATCATTGAGGGATCCTATCCAGCTAATGAAAATCTTAAAATTGGTACGGCGCAGATGTTGTTATCACACGGCCAATAACCAAAAAGAAATGCAGAATTCGCCTTTCAACTCTTAAGCAATATCTCATTCCGGTTGTAAGTTTAAAAGTGTACGCCGTATATGGGTCTCGTGGGTCATGATAACTTTAGCGACAGCAGAAGCCTCAAACGGTGAAAGAGTATAGAGCGGTAGTTTAGCCTGTCCAGATTTATTGCTTATATCCAGCCATCTCGGTTCCGGGAAGCGGGGAACATCAGCTGTGTCAACAAGATCAAATGCCACGCTCACCGCTACGCTCTCAAGGGCTGGTAATTCGAGGATGCCAAGTCCACGAACTTCAATTTTCCCGAATATCTTCAAAGGCGATCGTGCCTCTACAGCTTCTCCGGAAGCACAGACGTCTACATAATCGTCGGCAACGAGACTGGCGCGCTCAGGCCCTAGTTCATGGATGCAACGGAGTGCCAGATCTGACTTACCGGATCCAGATGGACCGCAGAAAAGTATGCCGGACCAAAGATTTTGCTTAGTCCTAAGAGCAACGCAAGTAGCGTGCAAACGCGCAGTTGCCATTTTCAACGGGACTTATCAATAGGAAGATTCACAATGAATCGTGCGCCTAAGACTTTTCCATTCTGTCTACCATCTTCTGCTTGGTGCCTTATGTTTTCGGCACTAATCGTACCGCCATGAGCCTCGACGATTTGTTCGGCAATACTTAAGCCCAGGCCCGAGTGATTACCAAAATCGGAGGTCTCGAGTCGTTCCGTATAGAACCGTTCAAAAATGTTCGTTAGATTCTCCTCAGGAATTCCCGGGCCCTGATCTTCGATCACGATGATTATAAAGTGTTTGCTCTTTGAGCGGCCTGAGCGCACGGAAATTTTTATTTTGCCGCCCCGGGGACTAAACGACTTGGCATTTTCGATCAGGTTTTGAAATACTTGGCCGAGACTGCCCTCCAAGCCTGAGATTAGGAGCGAGTTGTGGCTTCCTGGGCGCTTAGTTATGTCCAAGACAAGAGACGGGTCGTCTTCTTTCCGCGTTGTTTTATCAACGTCAATTAGTGTCTGCAATAAGGCGCCTACGTCAATAATGCTGGCTTCCCGCCGCGCAAGTTCTGCATCTAAGCGCGACGCATTCGAGATGTCGCTGATGAGCCGATCAATTCGCATGACATCGTGCTTAATGACATTGAGTAAACGCACTCTCATGTCATCGGATTTTACACGGTCAAATGTCTCGACGGCGCTACGCAACGAGGTGAGCGGATTCTTAATTTCGTGAGCTACGTCTGCGGCAAAGCTCTCGATGGCGTCAATGCGATCGTAAAGGGCGTTTGTCATCGCGCGCATTGAGGACGAAAGATTGCCAATTTCATCTTTACGTTTTGTAAAATCCGGAATTTCGCTGCGGCCAGACTGGCCGAGACGGACAATGTCGGCCGCCACGGCCAAACGTCGAATGGGCCGCGCTATCGCCTGTGCAAGAAATATCGACAAGACAAAGGAAACAACCAAAGCGACGGCAACTACCCATAAAATATTTTGACTTCGCGTGCGGGCGGCGTCATCAACACCTAACACCTCCAGAAAGAGTACACCTAAAATTTTTCGTGAGGTGTCCTGTACCGGAATCGCAAAACTGACAATCAATTTACCATCCTGATCGCGAAGATCCGATGAGTGCTCATCACCTTTCAATCCTGCTTCTATGGCATCGCGGACGACGTCGTCCCGGCTTCGACTTATGCTTGTATAGTAATACCCTGTAAGAAAATTCGTGAACGTGTTGTAAGCAATACTGAAGGGATTCAAGCTCTCGTCCACCTTTCCCGGAGGCGCAAGCGGGCGGCGAACAATAATATCGTTAATAAGATTGGAGTCGGCAATACGCTTGCCTTCGCTATTGTACACTGAGGCGCGGTTTCGATTGGTATCGATAAGACGGCGAAGTATGGGTAAGACCAGCTCACGATCGAGGAGAGTCTCTGTCTCTTTCCCCTTTTCAACGGCAGCCTCAGCAAGCACGCCAGAGATGGCACCCGCCTGAGCTTTAATTGATTGTTGATGGGCCGTAATGCGGTCTTCAAAGTCTTCAATGCCGAAGAAGAGAACGCCAGCGATCAACACAATCAACCCAGTTAGATTAATCGCGACGATGCGTCGAGTTAGAGCCCATCCCCTCGACCGTTCCCGCTCCCTCGAACTTGTCTCAACTTCCTGTTCAAGGTCCGCCTGATCCACTTGCTTCCGCGCGTGTCTCACCCAATTCTCCAGATATCTGCGATCCCGAAAGTGATCGACTTCAGCGGGCTGGCCGAACCGTTCGCCGAATGTTTATTTGTCAAAAGCCCGTCTTTGCGATCAACGCTTGTCACCCTAGTTCTCCAGGAAGCTACTATTCGCGGTAGCGATATCCAACGCCATATAAAGTCTCGATGGCGTCATAGTCAGCGTCTACCAATTTGAACTTCTTGCGCAGTCTTTTGATATGACTATCGATTGTACGGTCGTCAACATAGATCTGGTCATCATAGGCAGCATCCATCAAGTGATCCCGGCTTTTGACATAGCCCGGTCTCTGAGCAAGCCCCTGAAGGATTAGGAATTCAGTGACGGTGAGCGTTACCGGCTTGCCGTCCCAGGTACACGCATGCCGCATGGGATCAAGTACGAGTTTGCCGCGAACCATCGATTTATTTTTTTCGTTGGACGAGTCCGCGGGCCCGACCGGTTCTGCCCGCCGCAATACCGCGCGCACGCGTTCGAGCAGTAGCCGCTGAGAGAAGGGTTTGCGTATGAAATCGTCGGCACCCATGTGAAGTCCCAAGACTTCATCAATTTCTTCATCTTTAGAGGTTAAAAAAATTACCGGCAAATTCGTTTTTTTTCTCAACCGCCGCAGCACTTCCATGCCATCCATGCGCGGCATCTTAATATCCAGAATAACCAAGTCCGGCGGATCGGCAATGAGTGCCGAAAGAGCGGACGCACCGTCGGTATAGGTCCGCAAACTATATCCTTCGTTCTCGAGCAAAATACTCACAGACGTCAGAAGATTTTGATCATCGTCGACAAGAGATATTGTTGCCATTGAAGTCGCGCATCCTTCCCCCATCCGCAAATGCGGATTACTTGTCATGCCACAAGATAGTTTATCATAGGGCCCTGCAGAGCGGACTATGGGCTACTCTAATGATACGTGCTCTATTCCGGGGTCGTTCCAAACACAGCGATCCCAATGGCAAGCACAAAAAAGAGTTTTTTATTTCCTAGCTCCCAGCATAACATTGGCGAGCGCAACTTAATAAACATTCATTTACTTCCGTAGAAAGAACGTGAGAGTTCCGTAAAAGAAAGGTAAAAGTCTCTGGATTTGATCAGTGGGCGGCAGCCCACGTCGGACCGCTTCCCGTTTCCACGGTTAATGGCACTTTAAGCCCCAGTACGGGATGAACAGCATCCTCCATGACGCGCGCAACAATTTTGGACGTCTCCTTGACCTCGGTAGTCGGCGCCTCAAATACCAACTCGTCGTGAACCTGTAAAAGCATCTTGGCCTTAAGTTTGGATTTCTGGAGCGCACCCGGAATGCGCACCATCGCGCGCCGAATTATATCGGCCGCAGTCCCTTGAATGGGCGCATTGATAGCCGCACGCTCGACGAATTGCCGCTGTGCGGGATTCTTCGATTTGATGTCGGGCATGTGAACGCGCCGGCCGAAGAGAGTCGAAACAAAGCCGTGCTCACGGCAAGACGCTTTGGTCTGGTCCATATAGTCGCGAATCCCCGGGAACCTGTCAAAATAGGAGTCAATGTAGCTTTGTGCTTCTCCTCTAGGGATGGATAATTGGTTGCCAAGACCAAACGCCGAAATACCATAGATAATTCCAAAATTGATGGCTTTTGCTCGGCGGCGCACCATTGGGTCCATTCCCTTGATTGGCACGCTAAAAATTTCGCTGGCGGTCATAGCGTGAATATCAAGTCCATCCGCAAACGCCTGTTTCAACGCCCCGATATCGGCTATGTGCGCCAGAATTCTAAGCTCGATTTGACTGTAATCGGCACTAATGAGCTTGCAACCTTTGTCCGCGACGAATGCGGTTCGAATCTGGCGCCCTTCATCTGTTCTAATCGGTATATTTTGGAGATTGGGATTGCTGGACGCGAGACGGCCAGTGGACGTTGCCGCCAGAGAATAAGAGGTATGAATGCGGCCGGTGTCCGGATTGATGAACTCCGTTAAAGCGTCTGTGTACGTGCTTTTTAGCTTTGACAGTTGACGCCAGTCCAGAACCGTGCGCGGCAAGTCGTGGCCTTGTGCGGCAAGGGATTCCAGCACATCTGCACCCGTCGCAAAGGCGCCGGTTTTCGTCTTCTTGGCGCCTTCAATCCCCATCTTCTCAAAAAGGATCTCACCCAATTGCTTTGGTGAGCCTAAGTTGAACTGTTCGCCAGCCAGCTTGTGTGCGCGCTTTTCGAGTTCGGTCATTTCCTCGGAGAACTCTTTTGATAGCCGGGCTAAAACCACCCGATCGACTTTGATACCCGCCGTCTCCATAGCGGCTAAAACCGGGACTAAAGGCCGTTCTAACGTTTCATAGACCGTGGTCCGACGCTCCTTTGATAACCTCGGCTTCAGAACGCGGTGCAGTCTACCTGTGACATCGGCATCTTCGGCGGCATAGTGGGTGGCTTTATCGATGGGAACTTGGTCGAAGGTAATTTGGTTCTTGCCGGCCCCAGTGACCTCTTTGAACGAAATGGGGTTGTGGCCCAGCATCAGCTGAGACAGTTCGTCCATGCTGTGCTTATGGAGGCCGGCGTCGAGCGCATAGGACATCAACATGGTGTCATCAATGGGATCCAGGTTGAGACCGTGACGCGCCAAAACGACCATATCGAACTTGATGTTCTGACCAACCTTTAGGACGGACGGGTCTTGACAGAGTCCCTTCAAACGTTTGACCACATCCTTTAGGGGGAGCTGATTCGACATGTCGGCATGATCGGCGTCTAAAGCCAACCTATCGCCAGTACCATGACCTAACGGAATGTAACAAGCCTCGCCCGGAACGATCGAAAGCGAGATCCCGACAAGGGTCGCCTGCATCGGATCAAGTGAATTAGTTTCCGTATCGATGGTTACTAAACCTGCGTCAAAGGCGCGAGCGATCCAGTCATCCAAGCGATCCAATGTCGTAACCGTTTGATATTTTGAAATATCGACGGGCACGTCGATACTTGGAATCGACGATTGGCGCCCGCCCGCGTCTTTCTTTGCTTGAGGCGTCTTTTTTGGCTTCACCGCCCATTTTGGTTCTGGAACAAAAGCATCGACATCGTCGATGCCCATTGCAGTTGCGATGCGCTGGGTCAGCGTGTTGAGTTCCATGTCCCTCAAGAATGAAATTAAGATCTTTGGTTCCGGCTCCGTGATACTGAATTCGCTCGCAGGAGTGTTGATCTTTACGTCTTGCTTGAGCGTTACGAGTTCACGACTAATACGCGCCATGTCCGCATATTCAACCAAGCGTTCGCGCCGTTTGGGTTGTTTGATCTCACCGGCTTTTTCCAACAAGGTATCCAAATCACCATACGTGTTGATCAGCTCCGCTGCGGTTTTGGCCCCGATGCCCGGCACGCCCGGCACGTTATCCACCGAGTCGCCGGCTAACGCCTGTACTTCGATCACTTTTTCAGGGCCGACGCCAAATTTTTCCCGGACTTCGGCCGGGCCGATTTGGCGGTCTTTCATCGTGTCCAACATCTCAATGTTGGCATCAATGAGCTGCATGAGATCCTTGTCGGATGAGACGATGGTAACTTTCGCACCCGCATCGGATGCATCGCGGGCGTAGGTGGCGATGAGATCGTCGGCCTCAAAATTCTCCATCTCAATGCAAGGAACGTTGAACGCGCGCACCGCGTCACGAATCAAAGAAAATTGCGGGACCAGATCTTCCGGCGTAGGCGGGCGATGCGCTTTGTATTCGGCGTAGATATCATTGCGAAATGTCTTAGCCGAATAATCAAAAATAACTGCAAGATAAGTCGGGCGATCGCCTTGTTTAATATTATTGAGCAACTTGTAGAGCATGTTGCAGAAACCGCTGACCGCACCAACTGGTAGGCCATCGCTTTTGCGTGTCAAAGGCGGAAGCGCATAATAGGCGCGAAAGATAAAGGTCGAGCCGTCGACGAGATAAAGGTGGTCACCACGTTTGAGACTTTTCTTGCTCATGGTCAATCCGGTCTAGTCGGTTGTTATGATGCCCCATCGGGGTCATGGCGATCTAGGACTGATGAATTAGTATCACCGTTGCGCAAGATAAAAACTTGATTACAATAAGGGCATTCAGCCTTGTTTTTTTCGCCCATTTTAAGAAAGACACGAGGGTGGCCAAGCGCGCCGCCGCTGCCGTCACATGTGATGCGCCGAACGGTAACATAGAGCTTTTCCATAGGTTTAGTGGCCATTATTATATGTTCCAATACATTACGTCGCATGAGGTACCGGCGGCGCCTGCCGTTCGACCCGTGTGACCGTGGAATGAATTAGGGGTAGCAAGCTTGAAGCAAGTTGATTAAATCAATAGTTGCGAGTCTATTCAAAGTCTATTTTTCGCATATTACTGGCGGCCACGCCACTAACGAGCCCAAAATTTAGCGCAATATGATGCTCAATAAAGCCGATCAAAAACCAACTCATTCGGTGAGCAGCGCATCGGATTTTGCCATCGAAGCCAAAGGATTGCGCAAAATATATAAGGGCGAAAAAGGTGAGCCGGATAAGGAAGCCCTCAAAGATATTGATCTCCAAATTCCCCGAGGATCCATTTTTGGATTGTTGGGTCCGAACGGCGCCGGAAAATCGACCTTCATCAATATCCTTGCAGGCCTCGTCATAAAGACGTCGGGCACCGTGCGTACATGGGGATTTGACATCGATGTCAATCCGCGGCAAGCGCGGGTCTCCATCGGCGTGGTCCCTCAAGAACTTGTTATCGATGTGTTTTTCTCGCCCGTCGAGGCACTTGAAATTCAGGCGGGACTTTTTGGCGTCCCCAAGGCGCAGCGGCGAACCATGGAAATTTTAAAGGCCGTTGGACTCGACGACAAAGCAAACGCCTATTCGCGAAATCTGTCCGGCGGCATGAAGCGCCGGCTTTTGATTGCCAAAGCGCTCGTGCATGATCCGCCTGTGCTTATTTTGGATGAACCGACGGCGGGAGTCGACATTGAGCTCCGGCGGCAGCTTTGGAATTACGTCAACGAGCTCCATGAGCGCGGTGTCACGATCGTTCTAACCACACACTATTTGGAAGAAGCCCAAGCGCTGTGCGACACGATCGCCATCATCAACAATGGTCAAGTTGTTGCCTGCGAGCCGACACCTCAACTGTTGCAACACATCAAGGAAAAGACACTCATTATTCAGCCGGCATCCGCCTTACCATCCGTCCCAAGCTCTCTTGCAGAACTTGACGCCTACATTCGAGCGGACGGCTCGCTCGCTATTCAATACGATAGGTCAAATGACAGTGCAGGTGATCTATTGACCAAAGTGAGAGAGGCGGGTGTTGAGATCGGTGACCTCAGGACCGAAGAATCGGACCTCGAGGACATATTCATGCGCCTTACCTATGAAGCCGAAACCCCGCGATCGTGACAAATTCTTTATCGTAAAATCAGCGTTGTCGAGATCTTATAGCTTAACAATCAATTCGCTCACGAATGATCGTTAGTCGGTTTCTCCCGCCGCATCTCTTTCAGAATCCTTGACCGTCTTGAAATAGGTCCAACTGGTTTCATTTGGCCGATCGTCATCGAGCGGTGGTGGTCCGACATAGTCCGGATAATTAGTCCTGATTTCATTCTTTATGACATCGGGCATGTCGTCCCAGCTTTTGAGTTTTGTGCCGGCGGTATGCATATAGATTGTGCCGACCCGTCCTTGCATTTCCATCCAAGGCAACCAATCCGACTGTCGGACCCACCCGACCGAAATGTCTGCGGTGTCTTTTGAAAGATCGGTCAAATCGCTCAGACTACCGAAGAAATTAAACATCTCGGTGGCATGATACGTGCCGCCAATATATTTTTGATAATCCCCTGCTAAAACGTTTCGGTAGAACAGAGGCACGGTCAAATTATCCCACCACTGATCGCCATGGCTTTGGGCCGTCCATTTGAGATCCTCGCCATTGCGCATTTTGACAAAGTTTTCGCTGTTGACCGGATCGTTCGCGACGTGTAGCACGCCTACCGTTTTACTGGTCCAGGGATTTTCCCATTGGCGCAAGGGCCGGCCGGTCTGGGGATCGATATATAAAAGTATCTCCCGCGCGATCAACCGGTAGCCCTGCCCCCGCTCCGAATCTTCCGTGGAAATACAATGACGGACGTTCATGCCTTCCACATTAAATAGGAGTCGATCCCGCTCGCCGGGGACGCGGGAATAGGCCCGGCCACGCCAGGAATAAGTGACGGCCTTGCCGTCCTCCAACGAACAATGAATTTTCCGATTGGCGAGCAGGGCACCCTCCGGTGTCGAGAGATCAAGCGTCTCGGCCGCACCGTCGGATCTGCTGGATTGATCGCTAGATTGTCCGGCAGCTCCCCCTTCGTCTTCCGAACAAGCTGAAATGCCGATGGTAAAGGCGAAAGCCATCGCAATAACATGCAACATATGGTTTGCAGGTTTTTCTTTTTGAGTCATGTCGCATCTCCCGTGCCTCGTCCAAATTTAATGTTTGGACCGGGGCGTTATAATCCTTCGGTGGTGTAAACCAAAGATATGATACTGAGCCAAGGCTACATGATCCAGGGTAACTTGTGACTCTCTTGCCGGGACTGGGCTTCGGCCTGGTCGACGGGGAGGGACGTATCCCAATCCTTACCGATGTAACGCTTGCTGGTCGTGTCATTGGCAAGATCAGAGCACAGCCAGAGAGCAGGCGCAGCCATGACGCTCGGGTGAAGCAAACGGCCGCCGGGGCCGCTACGCGCGCCCACCGTGCCAAGGCCAGGCACAAACTCTGTATCCGTTGCCCCACCGGGAAGAAGTACGTTAGCGGTAACGCCAGTCCCTTCGAGATCTTTGGCCCAATTGACGGTGGCTGTTTCGAGGGCCGCTTTCGATGGTCCGTAGGGGGAGTACCCCTGGCGCACCATCGTCACAAGGCTGGTCGAGATGTTGATAATCTTGCCGAAGCCGTGCTCCACGAAATGAGGCGTTGCTGCTTTGGCCATTTGAAAGGCGCCGTTGATATTGGTGTCGATGATCAAACGCCAGGCCTCGACATCGGCCTCCCAAAATTTGGGTGGTTTGACCGGAAAGTCGGCTTTGATTTCCGTGAGGCTGCGCCCGGCATTGTTGATCAGAACCTGAAAGCTTCCGAAATGATCAATTGTCTCTCTGACAACGCGCTCGCAATCCTTCCAATTAGTGACATCTGCCTGAAGGCACAGGACGCGGCTGGCGCCACCCAGCTCGGCAGCTGCGCGCTCAACGTCTCGTAGGTTTTCCGGCTTTCGCGATCCGGTCAGAACCAGCTTGGCCCCGGCACGCAACAACGCCTCGCCCATGACCCAGCCGAGCCCTCGGCTGCCCCCGGTTATGAGTATCACCCGATCTCGAAGCGAGGCATGATTGAGGGGATTGGCCACGATCCTGTTTCCTTCCTGGGCAGTGAGGCACCATGAAGTCCAAGCGTGTCACATTATCCCTGAGGAGCAAGCGCGACCGTCGTGTCGTCCGCACCGAAAACCGGCGACCCTATTCGGCTTAATTGAATAGGGACCGCGGGTGGGATAGGTTACGGACCCTTTTGCGAGTCATGCACCCGTAGCTCAGCTGGATAGAGCGCTGCCCTCCGAAGGCAGAGGTCACAGGTTCGAATCCTGTCGGGTGCGCCATATTTTTCTAATGTAAATCAGTGCGTTAAAAAAATTTTACCTCACCCAACTCACAAATTCGGAGACCAAATCCTTCCGATAAGTGGTCCGTGAATGTGCATTACCTTGAGCTTGTTAGGAATTGAGTGGAGGTTTAGGGTCTTTGGGCATCAAATAGATGTTTGAGGATGTTCGTTGCAGTGAACCGGCTGAGGAGCAAAACATGAGAACTCTCGTCAAGCAATTACTTGACAATCAAATCTCCCGTCGGGGATTCATGCAGGAACTATCTGCGCTCGGCGTTTCCTTGTCATCAGCGCAAGCCTTGTTCAGTCTCGTTTCCGAAGCTAATGCGCAAGAGGTTGCCGCGGCCGAGGGTGCGAAAGAAGTCATCGGCAACGGTTCGGACATTCTCATCGAAACGCTTATTGAGGCAGATGTGAAGTATGTCTTCAACGGCGCCGGCGCAGGTACTAATCGCTTCTTCGATTCAATCGTGATGCATTCCGAACTGAAAAATTATCTCGCAACGAATGAAGGCCAATGCGTTGCGATGGCCGAGGGCTATCACATTGCGTCCGGCGGCGAACTCGGCGTTGTCATCATCCCCAAAGCCGGCCTCGGGAATGCCGCCGGCAATATCTACAACGCGCTGTGCAACAGGTCGTCCCTGCTCGTTATTACAGCACGAGAGGCGGGTAACATTTCAGACCGGCAAGGAGATCTCGAACAAGTCGATTGGGAAGAGGCGATGGATCCATTCATGAAATGGAGCTATCGCATGTATGACGCCGACCGCGTCAATGAGTTTGCACGCCGTGCAATTAAGGTGGCCAATACGCCGCCCGGTGGTCCGACGTTCCTCCAAATGAACGAAGACCTCTACAAGCAGAAGGTCACGGCAAAGATCGTCCCCCATAACAAATTTAAAATATCATCCGCGATCAAACCGGATCCGAACGCCATCACCAAAGTGGCCGAAATGCTCATCGAATCCGAAAGACCTTTGGTCACTGTCGGACACGAAATCACCAAATCAGGTGCCTACGACAAGATGGTCGAGTTAGCGGAGCTCCTGGCGCTGCCCGTCACTGAAGGACTTACGGGCCTGACCGATTTTCCCAATAGCCATCCCCTGTCTTTAGGGGCGTATACGCCGTTCCTGCCTCAAAATAGAGACGCCGATCTTTATCTCAGCATCGGATCTCAAATGCCTGAAAATGGCAGCTATGTTCATCGCGGACCGCCACCCAAGACAGCAAAGCTAGTTCATTTTTCACTCGAGCCGAACCTGCTTTCGTTGAGCGAGCCGACCGACATGAGCGTGGTTGGAGACGTCAACGAGTCTGTGACGGACCTTATTGATGCGGTCAAGAGTGTTGCGACCAAAGAGAGAATAGATTCCATTAGGGAAGCGAGATTCGAAACCGTTAAGTCGTTTACGGATGAACAGCGTCAAAAGAGGATCAATGGGGCGCAGAAGAAATGGGATCAGGCCCCAATGACTTACGCTCGCATTACCAGCGATTTGAATGATCTGTTAGACGAGGATGCGATCATTCTGAACGAGCCGCTGATCGGGTTCAGGGATTGGATCGACTTTGGCAAAGGGGGCAAAAAAGAACGCATCGCTGTTGCCGGCCCCGCTATTCTCGGCTGGGCCACCGGCGCGGCGATCGGCGCCAAGCTTGCACAGCCGGACCGGCAAGTGGTTGCCTTGACCGGTGATGGATCTTTCATGTTCCAACATAGTCTGTGGGGCATGGCACGCCATCAAGTGCCGATCATTACTGTGATTTACAATAATCACGCTTATAACATTACCCGCGCTTTTACTTGGAACGGCAATCAGGCCAGGGCGAAGCAAGATCTTCTCAATTATTTGGGTGATCCGGATGTGGACTTTTCATTAATTGCTAAAGGCTACGGCGTTGGTGCGGAAAAAGTAAAAGATCCGTCAGACCTCAAGCCTGCCATCCAGCGGGCGATTCAGGCGACCCGGGACGGCAAGCCGTACCTTCTCGATGTCGAAGCCGAGCGCTGGGGCCCGGGCGGCGACCTCACGTGGCACCCAGAAACATCCATTGCGGCACTGCGCACGAAAAAGGTATAACGGCGGATTAAAATAAGAAAAGCCCTTACCCCCCGAAGGCGGAAGCCGCACGTTCGAATCGTGCCGGCCGCACCATTTTCACAAACATTATTAGAGACTTAATAGGCATCGTATTGATCTGCCCACGAACAAAATTATTTGTGTAGGCGCTATGGAAGCAAGATGCGCTCTTTCAGCGCAATTACTGAGGCCAATTTCAGAAGATCGACGGCTCATCCGTTTTATGCTCTTCGAAAAGCAGTTGGCGTCTCTCTTGAAGCGGGATGCGGCCGCAGGTGTGGTAGAAAGGCAAGCCTCATCGGCTGGTGCTAGAGCGGGGATAGTGCACAACTCCTACGGTGACTTCCCTCATCAGACTCCCCAATCCCCACATTCTTTGCCATAATCCTCATATGAGAAGACTGCTGCCCAAGAAGGGGTTAGATGCGTACAACAAGAAAGATTACGCAACTGCTGTTGCGTGAATGGAAACTTGCTGCTGAACAGGGTCTTGCCGATACAAATTGGAATACGCGCATATCAAATGTTACTGCGAAAGGGATTGGGATCATGGCTATATTTATCCGCAATGCAGTCCTTTTATTTTGTCTCTTTCTGATACCGACCATTAGCCTAAACGCACAAGGCACCGACTCTAATAAACCCGGCGATAAATTCAAAGACTGTGATCAGTGCCCGGAGATGATCGTTGTTCCGGCGGGCAGCTTTATGATGGGCTCGCCGTCAAACGAAGAGGGCCGGTCTGACCGCGAAGGACCACAGCACATGGTCACCATCCCCAGAGACTTCGCGGTTGGCAGGTTTGAGGTGACGTTTAACGAATGGGGCACGTGTGTTGCGGGCGGCGGCTGCTATGGCTATCAGCCAAATGATGAGGGATGGGGTCGGGGTAAGCGGCCAACGATTAACGTGAGCTGGGACGATGCTAAAGCCTATGTGTCATGGCTCAGCCGTAATACTGGTAAGCCTTATCGTCTCTTGAGCGAAGCCGAATGGGAATATGCGGCAAGAGCCGGGACAACTACTCGCTATAGTTGGGGTAACGCCGCCAGCCACGAATATGCCAATTACGGGGTGGAGGAATGCTGCGGCGGCTTAGCGAGCGGAAGCGATCGCTGGAAAGACGAAACGGCCCCGGCCGGATCGTTTCCAAGCAATGCCTTCGGCCTTCATGATATGCACGGCAATGTTTGGGAATGGATAGAGGATTGTTGGAACGGTTCGTATGCGAGCGCACCGTCGGATGGTGCTGCCCGGAAGGGCGGATATTGTGATCGACGCGTTTTGCGTGGCGGGTCCTGGTCCTATACTTCAAGCCACTTGCGTTCAGCTAATCGGTACTATTACTTCAACGGCTTCAGGAAAATCAGCAACGGGTTTCGCGTTGCCAGGACGCTTAATTAGCTCTCGGCTCTTAGTTTCTTTCACCTGGGTGTCTAGGGCGTGACGTGCCCGCTTTAGCCCGGTACAGATATAGGACTAGCGTTTGGCTCCATTGGAGCTACCCCAAAAATGGTCCCGCTGGTATTTGCCAATTCACCCAAAACAAAATCAAATCAAAGAATTGGTGAAATATGGCCTTATATGAACTTAATAGGTTACCGGTCCGATAGGCCCGCCCCTGCCGAGATCTATCAAGCCAAGGAACTCGTCCTGCTCGCGGTAGGCTAACAGATCGTTGTTAGAGGTTCTGAAGTTTAGGTGCTTTTGCTAACAGGCAGTGCAGATGCATCCCGATGAGCCATTATGCTTCGTCCGAGATAGAACGAGAGGGCGAACGCAATAATGCCGATGATGGCAACGGAAACCACTGATGCCGTGCCCATGTCACCCCGGTCCCACGGTCCCCAAAACCAAAGAGCTGTCGTTATTATCAAGGCATGCCCACCATGAGCGACTAACGCCGGTATGAGGGAGCCGCTGACCGCGCGCAAATAACCCCAACAGGCTAGGATCACAACCATGAGCCACCCCGTCCGCAAGTCGGCATACCCGATATGGGCAAAGGTGTTGATGATGGCGACAATCGTGATGGCTGCCCACATACCCAGAAATTTTTGCAATCCTGTCTGCATGATACCGCGAAACCCGACCTCGGCAATGAGCCCTGGCATAATTGACATCGAGTATACGTAAAAAAGGACAAGCGCCGGACTGACGCCCGCCGGGCCCGTGTAGACCTCCTTCGTAGTTTCGTTATACACACCCTGTAATGTGGAGACGGCGGTACCGGCTATCGTGACGGTGATGGCTAAAGCCCAAACTCGGCCCCAGGGCACATTGGACGCCATGGACAAGCCGATGTCCCAATGGCGTTGTACCCAGATGGTCGCTACTACGAGCACGCCAAGTGTCACAATGGGGAACCAAACAAACCCCGGGGTCCATTGTGCATTGTACATGGTTGTGGCGATGGTGAAATAAATCACTCCGAAAAAGAACACCATTCCGCCAATGAGGCTGCCAGCCAACACGCGAAGCTGTCCTTTATTCATAGGTTGTCCTCCTCGTCTTATTTAAGAGCACGAAGCTCCATATTAGTGGGTTCCGAAGACCACTGTAGTTAATCCTGGCATATCAAGAAAGAAATATCTAAATGCTTAATGCACATTTCGAGATTCGATCTAAGTGTATGAATAAATTGAAGTTACTGCAGCGTCTGTTGCTACAAATGATAATTCTTTAAAATCGCCAAGGTGATATGTTTGTGGTTCCAAAGGGCTTTGTTGGAACCTGCGACATGACGCAGGAGTATCGTGAATTTATCGTGATCGATACGGAGGCCTACAACGTGAGTTTTTAGTCGGCCCGGGCACCGCCGAGCTTAGGACGTGCCGGCGTGCTTGGCCCGACCCTCCATAAATCGCTCATAGAATATCTGATTGTGCTCGTCGCGGACCTTTCCGATGTTTGTTGGCGGAACCTCAAAGTCAATTCCTATTTTAATATTCAAAAACTTTAGAATTTTGATCACCTCAGGTTTGCGATTCTGGTCGAGCGCTAACCCGCTAAAGATCCAGCCGTTTGACCAGTATAAATTTGGCTATCACGTTAAACTTTGAAGTTGTTCGGAGATTTGAGGGATTTTCCAGGTTTCGCGATGTGTTCCGGCCGACCAATTTTGATTGGATGTTAATTCTCGATCATAGGATAATTGCTTATATTGGTACCGGATAATTCTCCTCAAGGAGGACTTCATCATGTCAGTTGATCGATGCCGCCACGAGAGCAGAGGCATGCTTCGCTACACCTGGATGATGTTGCTCATGGCCATAGGCGTTTTACTGGCAACGTGCGCTACGCCCACCCCCTATCAGCCTGTTTCCGGCCGATACGGCTACAGCAACCAGCTTATAGAAACCGGCCGTTACAAAGTTAGTTTTTCCGGAAACTCGTTGACAAAGCGCGAGACGGTTGAGATTTACCTCCTCTATCGTGCAGCCGAAATTACACTTCAAACAGGAAATGACTATTTTGTCGTGACTGAACGTGACACCGACGAAGAGATAACGTATCGCGCAAGCTACGGATTCTACCCCTACAGCGACTTTTATTACTCAATGTATTTTCATGGTGGACACCGCCATTTGTATCCCTATTACGGCTATGGCTATGGCTACGGCTTCGGCTATGACGATTTCTATAGCCGGCCTATTACGCGCTATACGGCCTCAGTAGATATCGTAACCTATCAAGGTGAAAAACCACGCGAGGATCCCGCAGCTTACGATGCGCGTGACGTGGTGCGGAGTTTGGGTCCCTCGGTGGTGCGTCCCGAACAAACAGGATAGGATCAGACGCAGCGTCAGTGCTTCACAGCGTATTTCAGGAGACACTCCTTTTGAGGGTGGCTCTTCTTTTTCGGCTGATGAGCAATTAGCACTACCGGTGAAGCGTGACCTGGCCGTCAAATTGTCTGTGACGCCAACATAAAAGTGCGGGCAGAATTCGACAATTTGAAGAATATAAACCCACTTTATCTCAGCCCGCCTGCGCGCTTCGGCGCGGCAGCTTCCGCTCTAATCTTGCTGCCTCTTGTCAAGCCGCCGGTTTGCGGAGCTGAAGCCCGAAGAGCGGAGACTGGTGGAGCCGAGGGGAATCGAACCCCTGACCTCGACATTGCGAACGTCGCGCTCTCCCAACTGAGCTACGGCCCCGTCTGATCTGGCCTTTTAGAAGCGAGCCCGGCCACTGTCAACAAAGGGTCGGTCAAGCGGACGAAACCTCTGAATTAACGATGATTACCGGCCTTCCGGTGTGCTGGACGACCCGCTTGCAGAACGTCCCGCGTTCGCGCTACACGTTAGCCTCCGTGAAACGCTGGCGGCAGCCCGCCGTGCCCCTCGTAAGTCAGGAAAAATTTGATGTCGCGCGAGATTTATTGGCTTTTTAGCACCGTGATCGACTTGTACGTATGGGTCATCATCATGGGTGTGGTCTTGAGTTGGCTGGTCGCCTTCAACGTGATCAATGTTCACAACCAATTTGTCCGTAGCTTGTATGCGGGGTTCACTAGCTTGACGGAACCGGCACTCAGACCGATTCGCAACATGCTGCCCAACCTCCGCGGGTTCGATATATCGCCTATAATCTTGATTATCGGCTTATTGTTCTTGGAACGCATTCTGTTCCGAATTTTGGTGGGAGGGTTTACGCCGCTCTAGGGAGGACCAGATGCTGCTCAGTCGACGCCCCCAAGGCGTTGCGCTGGCGGTCCGCCTTGCGCCCAAGTCGTCGCGCAATGCCATTGACGACGTGGCCGAAGCGGATCAGGGGATAGTCCTAAAAGCCAGGGTGACCGCGGTTCCCGAGAAGGGTAAGGCTAACGCGTCCTTAATCAAACTGCTGGCAAAGTCTATAGGCGTTCCGAAGTCGAGCCTGTCGATCATTGCGGGCGCGGCGGCGCGTAACAAGACGGTCTTGATCGAAGGAGACAGCACGGAATTGATGGCGCGCTTGAAAACGTGGCTAGAGGGAATGACATGACAGCTCGGCTCATAGACGGCAAGGCATTTGCAGCCAGTTTACGCGAGCGTGTGGCGGATGCGGCTTCCACTCTCAAGCAAAAAAATGATCTTGTCCCTGGCCTGGCCGTGGTTCTGGTGGGTGATAACCCGGCAAGTCAGATCTATGTGCGGAGCAAGGGCGTCGCCACCCGCAAGGCCGGCATGCACTCGCTCGAATTCAAAATGCCAGCGGACACGAGCGAGGAGACCTTGCTCGCGAAAGTTTGCGAGCTCAATGAAGATCCCTCCGTGCATGGCATATTGGTCCAATTGCCCGTTCCCGATCACATCAGTCCGCAAAGGGTCATCGAATCGATTAATCCGGCCAAAGACGTGGACGGGCTTCATCCGATCAACGCTGGGCATCTCTTGTCAGGTCATGACGGCATAATCTCGTGCACGCCGCTCGGATGCATGATGCTGATAAAGAATCAAGAACTCAATCTTGCCGGTAAAAGGGCGCTGATCATCGGCCGCTCCGTTCTTGTGGGCAAGCCCATGGCGTTTTTGTTGCTCAATGAACATTGCACAGTGACCATGGCTCATTCCCGCACCAAAGATTTGGTGGATGAATGCCGCCGAGCCGATATTCTAGTGGCAGCCGCGGGCCGCGAACGGATGATCAAAGGCGATTGGGTGAAGCCTGGTGCCATCGTGATTGATGTAGGCATTACGCGTATTCCGGCGCCGGAGCGCGGCGAAGGCAAAACGCGCCTGGTCGGCGATGTAGACTTCGAAGTTGTTAAACAAGTCGCTGGCGCCATTACGCCGGTCCCCGGCGGCGTCGGGCCGATGACTATTGCCTGCCTGCTGCGCAATACGCTTGTCGTCGCTTGTCGGCAAGCAGGCATCGCACCTCCGGATCTTTAGCCCCTCTTATGCCGCGCCGCTAGCAGCCGGAGGCGAAGCGCATTGAGCTTGATAAAGCCTTCAGCATCCTTTTGGTCGTAAACGTTGTCTTCCTCAAAGGTGACGTGGCCTTCCGAATATAAAGAGTGAGGCGACGCGCGCCCGACGACAGTAGCGCTGCCCTTGTAGAGTTTTAGTCGCACCGCGCCCGTGACGTGCTCCTGGCTTTTATCGATCAGCGCTTGCAGCATGTAGCGCTCGGGCGAAAACCAAAAGCCGTTATAGATGAGCTCGGCATAACGCGGCATCAATTCGTCTTTGAGGTGCGCTGCGCCGCGATCAAGCGTGATCTGTTCGATACCGCGGTGGGCCGCGAGCAAAACCGTACCGCCGGGGGTTTCGTAAATGCCGCGGGACTTCATGCCGATAAATCGATTTTCCAAAAGGTCGAGCCGGCCGACGCCATTCTGGCCGCCGAGCTCGTTGAGCTTGGTCAATAGCGCGGCGGGCGAGAGCTTTTTGCCGTCGATGCTAACCGCGTCGCCTTGTTCAAAACCAATTTCGATATACGTCGCCTTGTCCGGCGCATCTTCCGGGTCGACGGTGCGCTGGTAGACATGACTTGGCGCTTCTTGGTTGGGGTCTTCCAGTGCTTTGCCTTCGCTCGACGTATGCAGCAAATTGGCGTCGACGGAATAGGGTGCTTCGCCTCTTTTATCTTTGGGGATTGCGATCTGATGCTTTTCCGCAAAGTCGATGAGGTCGGCGCGCGAAGCGAGATCCCATTCCCGCCACGGCGCGATCACTTTGATGTCGGGCTCGAGGGCGTAATAGCTGAGCTCGAAGCGCACTTGGTCATTGCCCTTACCAGTGGCGCCATGGGCGACCGCGTCGGCGCCCACTTGCCGCCCAATTTCAATCTGCCGCTTGGCGATCAACGGGCGTGCGATGGAGGTACCCAAAAGGTACACGCCTTCATAAGCCGCGTTGGCGCGAAACATTGGGAACACGTAATCGCGCGTAAAATCTTCGCGCAGATCTTCGATAAATATTTCCTTGATGCCCAGTTGCTCCGCCGTCTTCCGGGCTGGTTCGAGCTCGTCGCCCTGGCCCAAATCGGCCGTAAACGTCACCACCTCGCAGCCATAGGTTTCCTGTAGCCATTTAAGGATGATGGAGGTATCGAGGCCGCCGGAATAGGCAAGCACCACCTTTTTAATGTCTTGTGCCATCGTGTCTGTCTCTCTTGCCCTTTGGGGGCGGGTCTTGGCGGCGCACTATAGGCAAAAGCGGAGGCCAAGCAAGCGCTGCCACAATCCCTCTATATGGGCGCGGTGAGATAAGCTAACGCCGGCGCCCCTGGAGATTTCCGTACCTGGTCAACCGCGGTCACGCTCTCTGCCCTTTTATCTTACCGCCGCATCTCCCGCAGCGGCGTTGGATTGGTCGACTGATCTACTGTGCACACTGTGCTGCGACGCACTAGTGGAACGCCCCTGTAACGCAGCGAGCCACACAGAGCTTGGCAACCTGCCCACGGAAGTGATTACGGATCTGTTAGACGGAAGCGGCGATTTTTGCCTCTATACATTCTGCGGAGAGATGGAAAGTGATCTTTTGTTCCAATGGGACTATGTTTTTAACGGCTAGCTTACGGTCATCGCCACGGTCAATAAAAAAACAGGTCTGATGAGCTACGGCGCTTCGTTTGATGCAGAGAGACCGACCTTTTCCGCCCACAGCGCTTCCGGCGATCGGATAATGACCTATTTAGGAAATATAAGTAACAAAATGTTCCTGACACGGATTAACAATCAATTACCCACTCCGACCCCCTACCCACTAGTAGGGCGTTTAGATCAAGGACATAATGGACGGATTAGGGGGGTGTGCAACTATGTTGCTCGTCTTAAGTTGCGCCACGGCGCCTACCTGCACGTTGTTTAACGCTTGACGATTTTAATTGGCCGCAGGCGGCCATGATGTCGCGCCCGCGAGGCGTGCGTATGGGGCTGGCATAACCTGCGCGCATCAGAACGTCCGCAAAGGCTTCAATTTGCTCCCAGTCAGAACATTCGTAAGGGGCGGCTGGCCAGGGATTAAAGGGAATGAGATTGACCTTGGCGGGAATGCCTTTGAGCAAGCGCACCAGTTCTTTGGCCTCGTCGATCGAGTCGTTCTCATTCTTGAGCATGATATATTCGAAGGTGATGCGTTTCGAATTGGCGAGCCCCGGATAGTTCCGGCAGGCACTCAAAAGTTCTGAAAGCGGATATTTCTTATTGAGGGGCACTAATTGATCACGCACTGGGTTGCGCACGCCGTGAAGCGAAATCGCAAGCATGACGCTGATTTCGTCGCCGCAGCGTTCAATCTCGGGCACAACGCCTGCTGTGGAGAGCGTGATGCGCCGTTTTGAAATGGCAATGCCGTCGCCATCGCTGACAATGTGTAGCGCCTGCTTGACATTGTCGAAATTGTAAAGCGGCTCGCCCATGCCCATCATGACAATATTGGTAATGGCGCGGTCGGCCTCAGTGCCGACGCCGATCTCCGGCCAATCGTAAAGCTCGTCACGGGCGATAAGTAGCTGTCCAACGATTTCTTCGGCGCTCAAATTGCGCACCAGGCGCTGCGTTCCACTATGGCAAAAGGTACACGTAAGCGTACATCCCACCTGAGATGAAATGCACAAGGTGCCCCGATGTTCTTCGGGAATGTAGACAGTCTCGAATTCCACACCGGGTGAGGTGCGGAGTAGCCATTTGCGCGTTCCGTCATTTGAAATCTGCCGTGTAACAATTTCAGGCCGCGTCAGCGTGCAGGTCTCTTTCAATATGGCGCGCAAGTCTTTCGACATATTGGTCATTTGATCGAAGTCGCACACGCCGCGATGATATACCCAGTGCCAGATTTGGTTAGCGCGCATATTGAGCGCACGTTCGGGTACGCCGATTTGTTTTAATGTATCTTGAAGCTCGCTACGCGATTTTCCGATGAGGCATATTGATTGGCCGCTTGGCTTCGAACTAGGCGAGTCAAGAGTTCCGGCAGAGGCCGTTGCTTCATAGTGCTGATCGGTTGGCACGACGTCCCCACAGTCCCGGCGGGCCCGACCGGCTCTTGTTTTGCTTTGCCGCGCGTATGAGCCTAGCCGCAGGACGAGTTGATTTGATTGATCGCGGCGGTAATTCCAGAAAGCGAAATACTATACTCGGTAGCCGTGCCGCGCTCCGACGTTGCTTTGACACGCATGGAGCTTCCGCGCTTCATGGCATTGATAAGCGTCCGTTCATCACTTCGCTCTCTCAACCAGGCGCCGTTGTTTTCGGTGAACAATCTCCATTTTGTAGATCCCACTTCGACGACAGCCTCGCTGTTTTCTTTAAACGTATAACCCGTCAATATGCTGGGCTCGCTATTGACCCGGTCCCAATTCGTGACCATGAAGAAGACGTCACCATGCTTAACATTTTTGGGCCACTTCTCTTCAGGCGACGCAACGACAAAACAGATAAGATTTCCATTCTCCAACAGGGAATGGGCGCTCCAATCTTTAAATGTGCCTAACGACGCGGGCGTTTCGGCGAGGGCTAACCCGAGACCAGCGGCGCCCGAAATAAGGACGGCGGCGAAAGTGGTTCTGACTGACTTGAACTTCATAGCAGCACTCGTGTCCCTAATTTGTTTGTTGTGATGATCTCAGTGTCTCCCCATTCGGTTTTTAAATCCTTAACAAATAATTAGGCCGGAATCTGTCCCGCGCGTCTTAAGGTAAGTGGGATAATAGCAGGAATTTTGACAAGCGCGTCTGATGAAATTGTGGCATAACCCGGGAAAGTCGACTGCTTCAAACTGTCAATGGCGAGGCCCCTCTCCAGGGGATTCCCACTCATTGAGATCAGGTATGAGGGCGCGCGCTTGAGGCACGACCGGCCGTTCGCCGAAGCGGGTTGAGCTCAAGAGCCGATCATACATGACCAGAGCCCCGGCCATACCAACATTGATGCAGAACTTGGTCGGAATCTTAATGACGTCATGGCAGCGGGCCAGCAGTTGCGGCGATAACGCGCCCCGTTCCGGGCCAAGCATGTAAGCCGCCGCGGCCGGATGCCGGTAGCGCGGCAGTTCCGTCGCCTCGTCTAAAAGCTCAACCCCTACGAGCGCGCACTTGCGCGGTAGGACTAGGTCGTCGACAGTTGCCCACTCATAGAGCGGCACGCTCCTGGACGCATGGGACGTATCGGCCTTCTCTCCCTTGCGGAGCCGGTAGTTCGTGTTTATGGTAAAGACAAAGCTCGCGCCAAACGCATTGGCCGCCCGAAACAAGCTGCCCGCATTCATAGGCTTGCTTATTCCTTCAACCCCAACTCCGAAATAACCCCGCATGTGGTGCACCCCATCTAGATGGCTCTGCAGTTATGGTGTAGCCATGTCGCAACTCCAGGTCAAAACTCCGAAGGATCGGATATGAAAGCCGTGCTCTGCAAAGAATTCGGACCGCCGGAAAATTTGGTCATGGCCGACATTTATTAACACGATCGATTTTGCCGGGTCCCATGATCTGTTAGTGTCGACCCGCGTCATTGGCAAGCCGATGACAGATCAAGTGCACGAGGAAAGACATGTTGAAGTGCAGCAGCTTGCGGACAGGGACACGCCGTGGGGACGGCCTTATTATAACAAAGCTGGCCTCATGACGAAGCTGAGACGATGAACATCAAACCGGACTTAAGCGTTGTCGGAAGACGCCAGCCCCGCCTTGACGGTTCCGACAAAGTGTCCGGCCGCTCGATATTTACCGATGATCTCGTGCTGCCCGGTATGCTCCACGGCAAAGTCGTGCGCAGCCCTTACGCTCGCGCGCGTATCGTTTATATCGATACGTCCAAAGCGGCACGGCTCGCCGGCGTCAAAGCGATCCTCACAGCTGACAATGTTCCGAGCATCCTGATCGGCGAAAACCGGCCCATCTTTGCTCAAGACGTAGTCAATTATGTGGGCGAGGATGTTGCCGCCGTGGCCGCTATCGACGAAGTAACGGCGGAAGAAGCGCGCGAGCTCATCCACGTCGAATACGAGCCCTTGCTGGCGGTGACAAATGTCCGGCGTGCGATGAAGGAAGATGCGCCTCTGGTTCATGGTCAAACGCCGGGTAATCTTGCGCTCAACTTCGAGAAGGATTTCGGCGATCCGGATGAGGCCTTTTCCAAATCGGATTATGTCCTATCGGATGAATTCAACAGCCCCGTTAATCACAATCAGTATGCGGAGTTTCATGTTGGTGTTGTTGATTTCACACGGCCCGATCGATTGGAGGTCTGGACGCCCACCCAGTCGGCGCACAATTTCCAAACTAGCATGAGTGAGGTCTTCGGCCTCACTCAAAGTCAGGTGCGGGTTTCGTTCTTGAATGTGGGCGGTGCTTTTACCGGCCGCGGGGGGCCCAAGCCCCATCACTTTATTGCAGCGGTGTTGTCGCGTGAGACGGGCCGGCCAGTTAAAGTCCGGGCCACCGGCGATGAAGAATTCCTGGTCGGTAATTCTGCGGGAGAAAATCTCTTTTACTTTAAAACCGGAGTGAGCAAAGACGGTAAAATCAATGCCATTCAAGCGGAGATTATTCTGGACTGCGGCGCACATCAAGAAAACCAAGCCATGCTTGCAGTCATTCCGGCGGGGTCCATCGCCCGTCTATTTACAACGGGAGACGTGCGCTATCACGGACAGCTCATCTACACCAACAACAAGCCCTATTTCTGTCATCACGGCGGTCCCATCGGACAAATGAATGCGGGCTGGATGCAGCATTTGACTCGTGTCGCTGAAACAATCGACATGGATCCCCTTGATTTTCTTTTGGCTAACGCCGTGGAAGCCGAACACAAGGCACCGGACGGCGCCTATTTGGGAAGTTGCGGTCTCAAAGAGTGTTTGGAGAAAGTGGCAGCAGCGTCTGGCTGGAAAGACAAGTACGGCAAGTTACCGCCCTATCACGGCATCGGCGTCGGGATCGGCAGCATGTCGTCGGGCGCTAAGGGCGCGCAAAAACACGATACGTCGGCCGCCTTCGTCAAGGTTGCCGACGACGGCATCGTCACGCTCTATACCGGCATACCCGATATGGGTCAGGGCACCCACACCACCATGGCAATTATCGCGGCGGAAGTTTTGGGCGTGAGGGCGGGCGACGTGCGCGTGATCGCCGGCGATACCGATGTTACGCCCCTTGATCCGGGCGCCTATGCCCAACGCGGTACGTTCGTCACCGGCAACGGCGTCAAAGCGGCAGCAGAAGACGCGCGCGCCCAAATCGCCAAGACTGCGGCGCAAGAATTAGAAGTCAATCCGTCAGAACTACTCTTCCGTGGACGGACGATCTGTGCAAAGAATAATCCGGATCGGTCCATCGCCTTTGACAAGGTGGTCTACAATACCTTGCACAGTCAAGAAGGTCGCTTCGTCATGGGTCGCGGCTTTTACAATTCACCGGTTCCCTTCGGCTCCATGGCCTATTCGTTCGGCGCTCAGGTTGCGGAAGTGGAAGTGGATCCCGAAACTGGTAGAGTTAAGGTGCACAACGTGACCGTCGCCCACGATCTCGGCCGCGCTATGAACCCTTTGGCCATTGAAGGCCAAATTGATGGTCAAGTGTTTTCGGGTATGAGCCAAGTGCTCTACGAAGAGTGCGTTATGGAAGAGGGCCAAACGCTCAACCCGTCTCGGCTCGAATATAAATTGCCGCGCACCTATGAAATACCCAAGATTGAATACATTATTGTTGAGACCATTGATCCCTTCGGGCCGTTCGGTGCCAAAGAAGTGGGCGAAGGTCCGATTGTGGTCAGCATGGCGGCGGTGGCAAGCGCGGTGGCCAATGCACTGGGTGGCATGATGCCGGAGATTCCCATGACGCCGTGGCGTGTTTTACGCGCGATTAAACAGAAAGAACAGGCGGCGGCGTAGGAGTGTGGTGGTAAAAGAAATAGGCCCAGTGAACCAATTGTGCCGCCGAACAAGCAACCCCTACGATGTCAATAGCGGGGCCCTTTTATAAGCTCTTGTTTTATTAGAAGTAATATCGCTGGTTATCGGTGCGTGTAGGAAATATGTAACTCTGCGACCAGGCCAATCAAAGAATTTTTCCAGTATTTAGTATGCCGTGCGGATCGAGAGTTTGTTTTATCAAGCGCATCAGCTCAATCTCAGCGGCGGTTCTTGTTTTTTCCATATGCTGCTTCTTCAGAGTTCCAATACCGTGCTCCGCTGAAACGGAACCCCCAAATCGGGCTATCTCACCATAGACCATATCGTCAACTTTGGCCCTTGCAGTGGTGGAGCCCCCGTCGGCTGCAATTAATAAATGCAGATTTCCATCGGCTAAGTGACCCATTACCAGGATCGTTGCATCAGGATAAATGGCGGTCGTCTTTTTGGTGATCAGTTTACAAAACTCATTCATGTCGGAAATCTGCAAACTCACGTCAAATAATATCCAAGGCCCAAATTTCCGAAGGCCCTCTGATGGGTTTTCCCTCACCGCCCAGATTCTCTGACGTTGACGTTCGGATGTAGCAATTACGGCGTTCGAAATCATGTTTTGCTCCAGACTATGAGCAAGCGCATTTTCAAATGATACTTGATCTCTTTCAGGATCATTGGCTTGGCTCTCAACGAGAACGTAATAGTCATGAATAGCAGGTATTGGGATATCTACACTTGGGCAGTGAACATTGATAAAGTCATAGTAATTCTTCCACAATATTTCGAATGTAGTTAGAGTTCCGCAAAGTGTCTTTTCTAAGTAACGCAAGAAGGATACAACCTGATCGAAATCTTTGATGCCGACAAGGGCAGTGCCAGAAACCTGTGATGCTGGGTTCAGTCGAAACACAGCACGCGTTACGATACCGAGCGTTCCTTCTGATCCGATAAATAAATGTTTCAAGTCGTAACCGGCGTTGTCTTTGAGCATCGTGTTAAGTGACGATAAAACAGTCCCGTCCGCCAGCACAACCTCCAATCCCATAATATTTTGTCGCATCATGCCGTAGCGCAAAACCTGCATACCACCTGCATTTGTGGCGATCATGCCCCCAAGCATTGCCGTTCCGCGCGCTCCGATGTCTACCGGAAAAGAAAAGCCTTTCTCCGCTGCGTATTCCTGTGCAACTTGAAGAATAACACCGGCCTGCGCTGTCATTGTGCGTTCATTAGGATTGATATTTTCAATCTCGTTCATTCGTTCCAATGAAACGACAATGTCACTTGCTGTCGGACAGCCTCCTCCGACCAGTCCGCTCATGCCGCCTTGAGGCGTTACGGTTTGTCCATGCCTATTACACCAAGACAAGAAGGAAGAAAGTTGATAGGTTGTTTTCGGAAAGACCAATGCTAGGGGACGCTCGGCCAGTTCGTTGCAATGTCCCGTAGGGCTTTTGAAATACCGTTCGCTGATATCTGGTCCCATAACGATGCATGATTCTTCTATGAACTGAACGAGATTTGATTTCAGTTTTTTTGGAGAATATGCCGCGTCTTGCCATTCTGAATTAGTCCGAGATTCTATCATTTAATATTGAGCCTTCACTGTCATTTCTTTGAAGTAAGCTTGAAAGAGTTACACTAAAGAACTATCTAAGAATAATAGACTGCCAACGGCGCGATAGAGAAATCAACTCCGGGGGGGCTTGGTTTAAGAAGTTGGCTTGACTCATTCTTTTAGCCACTGATCGATCCTAAAAGTCAAATTAGTACAAGAGCAAACTTTTTTTGAGATCGGAATCGATCTGAGTCTGTGACCAAAAAATCTATTTTACCGCATTGGCGCGGCCGGATGGATGAGATATGCCTGTTTATGAGGCGGAGGCACGATAGTCAATTATCGAAGGTGCATTCTCAATGTTCAGTGCTCTTTCCCCGCTAGCCGATAATTTTATACATGGCATCATAAGTCGTTATAACGCTGATCCCAGGCCCGAAAAAATGGACCTTGGCGTTGGCGTATTCAGAACGCCGGAAGGGAAATCACCGGTTATGGATGCCATTGCCAAGGCAGAGGCCACCCTCCTTCGCTTGCAGACGAGCAAGAGTTATCTGTCGATGCGTGGGCACCCTCAATTCTTGGAGGCCATGAGTCACCTAGTCTTTGGCAACAAATCAACCAATCAACTCATCGCCTCTATTCAGACTGTAGGTGGGACAGGTGGCCTAAGGCTAGCTCTACAGCTTGCGTTGCTCGCCAACCCTGACGTCAAATTGTTGATCGGCACACCAACTTGGCCCATTTATTTCAGCATTTGCAAATCGCTAGGAATTGACGTTTTCGATTTCAAGTATTTCGATCAACCTTCACAAACGTTGCTTTTTGAAAATATGCAACGAGCTGTCACTAAGGCCTCGCCGGGTGATCTGCTCCTGTTGCAAGGCCCTTGCCACAACCCAACTGGGGAAGACCTGACCGACGATCAGCTGACAGATATTCTTCAATTGGCGGACCTCCATGGTATCTCCCCGCTGGTCGACGCCGCCTATTACGGTTGGGGACAGTCTTTGGATGCAGATTTGAAACGCGTTGCAAAGATTTTTTTTAGCTCACCCAATGCAATGTTGGTCATGTCATGTTCTAAGGCTTTTAGCCTTTATCGTGAACGCGTGGGGCTCCTCTTCGTGGCTACACCTGATCGGTCAACGACTAATATCGTCCAAGCTAACATTATGGGTATTGCGCGTAACCTATACTCCATGCCGCCAGCACACGGTGCTGCGGCCGTTGCACAGGTCCTTGGCGATGAGGCATTTGTAGCGTCTTGGCGAATGGAGCTTGATGGAATGAACCGCCGTATCAAAGACGTGCGCCGCGAACTCGCCGTTTTCGGCGCGAGTATTCCAGCACTATCCGCGATAGATAGACAAATTGGGATCTTCTCCCTACTGCCGATCTCATCTACAACCACCGCCACGCTCGCGAAGGATCACGCCATCTATTTGACAGCACGTGGTAGAATAAACGTAGCCGGTCTCAAGACCGGCCATGCGAAGAGGTTCTGCGATGCGCTAGCTTGCATTGACCAATAGGAACGCTTCAATCGCTCTGCGCAGTCAATTCCAGAAAGATATTACTGGTATGTCATTCCAAGTGAACTGAAGTCACGTCCGGATGGAATAAATGGTAAGGACAGGTCCTGGCTGCAACGACCTATTTGGCGTACTATTTCCTTGGACTGATGGCCGCCGGGTTTTGGTCTAAGGCTCAAGGTTATTTGAGAAGCGCTAAAATCGATGACCTTAGGAGACATTAAGTAAGAAAGACTAGAGATCCTTTAGACGTGTAGGAGATCAACAATGAATCGAATCTTTTTCGGTTGGTGGGTGCTAGTGGGGCTCTTTTTAATTTACACCGCGTCCAATGGCATTGTGATTTTTACCCTGCCCCTGATTTCTCCTGCGCTGATCGAGGAGTTCGGATGGAACCAAGCTCAGGTGACACGGCCAGCACTGATTTTCTACTTTGCAACAGGCTTTATGTCTCTTATTTCGGGCGCTTTACTCGATCGCCTCCCGGCCAAGATCATCATGCTGCTCGGCATCATAGGCATCACGGTGGCTTTGGGCTTTCATCCGTTCATTACGACTTTGGTTGAGTTGATGGCCATTTACCTTGTCTTCTCAGCTGGACTTGCCATGAGTGGTCTCTTGCCCAGCATGGTGCTCCTGACCCGGTGGTTCGCGCGCTACCGGGGCATCGCTATTGGGATATTGCTTTTGTCTGGCACTCTTGGGGGGGCCATCTTCAGTTTGATGGTCCGGGAGATACTTCCGGCCTACGGATGGCGTGAATCCATCATTGTGCTGGCCATCGTGGGCGGCGCGATGATGATCCTCCCCGTGCTGTTTCTTGTGCGCAACCATCCCCGCGACATGGGTCTGAATCCTGATGGGGCCGAGTTTCTACCCGAACCGGCTAAAACCGCGCCTGAAGCGTCGCCGGCCGGCGGGGGACCCATCCTGCTTGACGCCATAAAATCACCTATTTCCTATTTGCTAATATTTGCCACCGGGACAGTCTGGTTCTGCGTTGTCGGTGTGGGCGTGCACCAGCCCATATACTTGAACCAAGACTTGGGCATGGACATGTCGATGGTCGCGTTGGTTGTCAGCGTATATTTTTGGTTCTCGATTATGGGCTACCTATTGTTCGGCTATCTCGCCGACCATTTCAACAAAAGTCACATCATGCTGCTTGCCATCATCAGTCTGGCGCTCGGGCTCATCCTGCTGCGCATAATGGAAGGCGATGAAAGGGTTATCGTATTCGCCTATGCTGCCATCTTTGGCATGGGCTTTAGTGGCGGGTTCTCCATGGTTCAACTCACCATTGCGGAGCATTTTTCTGGCAACGATTACGGTAGAATCCTCGGCGTGTTCGTATTCATCGATACGATGGCAGGCGGGCTGGGCATTTTCGTCTTGGGCGAAGTGCGCGTCGCTCTAGATAGTTATATTCCTGCCTTCAACCTGATGATCGCCATGTGTGCGATCGCGGCGATCTGCGTTGTCATCATGAATCAGCTGAGTAAGCATCGTGTTCGTGTCATCGCCTAGCCATTGACTATTTTGGTGTCGTTACCAAGAACACTATCTACGTCTTGACTCTGCCATTTTTGTGAATCGGCCTAAGTTGCTTTTATTCTCTAGCGCACTTTTATTTACAAATTTGTCAACTTCAAGACCATACTTGAGAGAATTCGTTACCCTTCACAACGCCCAGCCCGCACGCTTGCATCTTACGGAAAGCCCCTTAAACTGCGCATCCAGGCTGGCTGGCGGCTTGATATTTTGCGATTGAGTGAGGCCTTCATGACAGATCTCGGTGTTCGCTCCCGAGCTATTCCCGCGCATGCGGGGGTCGTCGCGGAGCACCACGATTGGAAGTTCGAGGAGGTTACCGCCCTGCTGCGCCAACCTTTTAGCGACCTCATTTTTGCAGCTCAGAAAGTTCACCGCGCGCATTTCGATCCCAACCAAATTCAAAAGAGCAGACTCCTCTCGATCAAAACGGGGGGGTGTCCGGAAGATTGTGCGTATTGCAATCAGAGCGCTCACTTCGAGACCGGTCTTGCGGCAACCAAACTTGCTCCTCTCGAAGATGTTGTTGAGACCGCTCGTCACGCAAGGGCAGAAGGCGCGACACGCTTTTGTATGGGGGCCGCCTGGCGAGAGCCCAAGGATCGGGACATGGATGACCTGTGCCTGATGGTCCAGAAAGTCAAATCTTTGGGCCTTGAGACGTGCATGACGCTTGGCATGTTGACGGAGGCCCAAACGCATCGGCTCGCGAGAGCGGGTCTTGATTATTACAATCATAATATTGATACGTCCAAAGAGTATTACGGAGCAATCATCACGACACGGACGTATCATGACCGCCTTGATACTCTGGAGCGCGTGCGCAACGCCGGAATTAATGTCTGCTGCGGCGGCATTATCGGTATGGGCGAAAACGAAGATGATCGAGCAAGCATGCTGGTCACGCTCGCGAATTTACCCGTTCATCCCGAAAGCGTGCCCATCAATATGCTGATGCGCGTCGAAGGCACGCCGCTTGCGCAAAGTCAAACAATCGATCCTCTTGAATTCGTACGGACAATTGCAACAGCCCGAATAATGATGCCGTGTTCGATGGTGCGTTTGTCGGCTGGGCGCGAACATATGAGTGAGGAGTTGCAAGCGCTTTGTTTTCTTGCCGGAGCTAATTCTATTTTTGTGGGTGACGAACTCCTTACGACTAAGAATCCGGGTCAAGAAAAGGATGACGCCTTGATGGAAAAACTAGGTCTCGAACCCATGCCGGCGCGCCCATAACACTGATGAGGAACGAGGAGAAGCCGACCTCACAATGCCGGTAGCTTTAGATCTGACCCGGGACCTTTTCACGCTCACGTTAGAGCGGCGCAATTATAATTGCGTTAACTAAATTTCTTGTCGAATTGTAGTAAGTTACGCGGCTATCGCGGAGACCGTTTTGCGAGAATTCTTTGCAATGTTCGCCGGTGCATATTGAGCCGCCGTGCCGTCTCCGAAACGTTTCGATCGCACAACTCATAGACCCGCTGAATGTGCTCCCAGCGCACGCGATCCGCCGACATGGGATTCTCAGGCGGGTCCGGTTTTTTGTTGGATTGCACCAGGAGTGCCTTTTCGATATCGTCGGCGTCGGCCGGTTTCGACAAGTAATCAATCGCGCCCGCCTTAACGGCGGCGACAGCTGTCGTGATATTGCCATACCCGGTCAACATGACGACGTGCGCGTCGGGCCGCTGCCGGTGTATGACTTCCACGACGTCCAATCCACTACCGTCTCCCAAACGAAGATCGATGACTGCGTAGGCGGGCGGCCTAT
>PVBE010725064.1_pt1 | contig 123038 bp, 117 predicted proteins | sample 1631181 | NCBI WGS metagenome assembly PVBE01 (sample SAMN08397723, study PRJNA350692) | Marine metagenome, whole genome shotgun sequencing project. | isolation source: water | place: Pacific Ocean | collected 2012-04 | reverse complement strand
TCGCTTATCCTGCGGCAGAGTCGATTCAGGAACTGCATGGCGGCGTCGCGAAATCGGTCTTGAAGAGGATTTGATGTGTGTTAGATTTACCGCGCATTTTTGATCGACATCCATTAATGAAATCGTCGCCTAGGCATCGGTGTCGGTGCGGGTGATGACAAGCCCGGGAGGCAGAATTATGTCCTTGTTCACGAATCTGACCGATCGCATCCGCCCGCGAGCGATTGTAAACGCCCACTGTGACGTCCCGTGTGGCATCTACGACCCGCACGACGCTCTGCAGGCAGCGCAGACCTGCATCCGCATGACGGAGCTGCTGCTGGAAGGTGAGGGCGACAACAGCCTGGGCGCCCAGAACACCCGTGTGCGCCAGATCCTCGTCAAAGAAGAGCACGCCAAAAAGGCGAAGGACGATATCCTCGTCATCTGGACCGACTACTTTAAGCCCCCGCACCTGGGAAAGTACCCCGACCTCCACGAGAAGGTCTGGAAGGCCTGCCAGCTGGGTTCTGCCGTCAAGATCGGTGTCAATATGGACACGGCAGTTGCTTTCAAAGCGGCGCTGCAGGAAATCGGCGACATCTTCTGGGAGACCAAGGCTTAAGGCTCTTCTGGGTGATTTATCTGGGAAACCCGGCCCATTGGACCGGGTCTTTCTGTTTTTCCAGAACGACCGTAATTCCCACGCAGGTGGGAAGCCAGAGGCGCCGGGAATTCCGATCCGGTGCTTATCCCGGCTCGCGCGGTGGTGGCCCGTTTTTGCACGGTGGGGACGGGTTTGCTCCGCCCGTTTCAGGTCCACTCGGATCGTAGGGGCGTATGGCAACACGCCCTCATGGTTTTGCAGATGCGGCCCTTACTTCGCGATCTGGGCGTCAATCCGAAAAACCCGAGCGTATTGTCATACGCCCCTACGGTGTTGTGGTCGAAGGCGGATATCGTCGACGGCGCGTTGTTGCACGATCCGTCCGTTCGAGAGGTTCCAGACGAGGTCGGCACCTTCACCCGACCGAGAGAAGGGAACGGCCGGGCGACAAAAGTGCGATTTCAGGAACGGGTTTCACTTTTGGCCGTCGGATGTACCATAGCGGCTCACTATCGCCTCTGGAGTGAATGTCGCTTGGCTAAAATTGACTCACATCTCCACGTCTGGGCGCTCGACGACAAGCGTTTTCCCATGCCCCCCGGACGTGTCCCCAACGTTCCCGGAGACATCGATCGGCTGCTTTCATCCATGGATGAGGCGGGGGTCGACGGCGCACTGATCGTGCAGCCGATCTTCCACGGTTTCGATCACGGATATGTTAACGAAGCTATAAAGGCCCACCCGGATCGTTTTAAGGGCATGGCGCTGATCAACCCGCAACGCGTTGATGCGGTCGATCAACTGGATCACCTGGTCACCGACAAGGGGTATCGCGGCGTGCGGTTCAACCCGGCTATGTGGGTTTACGGGGTGATCGACCACCTGAGCCTCAGCCCGGCGGAACGGTCCGACCATTTCAAGGTCTGTCCGGACTGCCAGCTTCAACACCTGAACGACGACGCTGGCAAGGCGATCTACGAGAAGGCCGGAGAGCTGGGCGTCCCCGTCGGGTTCATGGTCTCCCCGACCTATTTCGATCAGGTAGATGAACTGCTGACAGAGTTCCCCGGCACACCCGCCATCATCGACCATTTCGGCGGTTGCAAGGTGTCGGATGGCGCGCCCGGGTCGAACCCGGATTTCGACGCGCTACTTGCCCTGGCAAAGCATCCGCAGCTACGGATCAAGGTTTCCGGCTTTGTGGGACCGAGCAACGAGGCGATGCCGCACCGGGACACATGGCCCATGGTGGAGGCGTTGCTGGGCGCTTTCGGCGCAGAACGGCTTATGTGGGGGACCGACTTCCCGTGGATACAGAGCCACGGGGGATACGTGGAGGGGACGCGGATCATCGACCGGATCCCGCACATCTCGGACGGGGATCGTGAATGGCTTCTGGGAGGCGCCGCAACGTCACTATTCGGCGACTGGAATTAAATCGGCTGGATCCAATCGACCTGCATTAAATACGGGAGTGGCGATATGACGACGACGGAACGACCGGCACTTGCGAAGGCACCCGCGACTGCGGCTGCGATGGCCGGAGCGGCGAAGGCGCTGTTAGCTGAGATCGGCAGCGATTCCCGGCTGGCGTTCGAGTTCGGCAACGAGCAGCAATTTGAGTGGGACTACAGGCCCCACGTGCGCGCCGGCGTGCCACTCTTGGATATGAGTGCGAATGGCCGCAGGGCGGCGATGCATCTGGTCGAGGTGAGTGTCGGGATACGAGCAAACGAGAAAGCCACTTCGATCATGTCGCTGGAGTCGACCCTGGCCGATCACGAGGCGCTGGACGGTACGGGCGTATCCGGACGGCCGCGTGACCCCTCCCGGTACTACTTCGTCATATATGGCGACCCGGGCGGAAGCGCGCCCTGGGGCTGGCAGGTGGACGGCCACCACGTGTCGCTCAACTACACCGTCGTCGACAACGAGTACGTCGCCGTTACTCCCACCTTCTTCGGCGCTAACCCGGCCGTTTCACTGCATGGCGAGAACGCTGGGTTTCGCGCTCTACCGGAGGAAGAGGACGTCGCCCGTGACCTTCTGTACTCTCTGAGCGATGACCAGCGGAAGATAGCGCTGCAGAACCCGGTCGCCCCACCAGACATCATCAGCGACAGCAACGCCCGCGTGATGCCCGGCGATCCGATCGGCATCAACCTGTCGGCGCTGGACGACCCGCAGCGAGACGGATTTGTGGAGCTGATCCATGTCTACGTCGACCGAATGACCGACGAGATCGCCGCCAACCAATGGAAACGGATCGAAGGCGACGGCCTGGACACGATCAAGTTCGCCTGGAAGGGCGGACCGGATGTGGGTGACGGTCACTACTACGCCGTCCAGGGTCCACGTTTCCTGATCGAGTACGACAACACCCAGAACGATGCCAACCACATCCATTCTGTGTGGCGGGACTACATCAGTGACTGGGGCGACGACATGCTCGGTCGACACTATTCCGACGCGAGTTCAGACCACGGGCACGGTGATTAAGAGGTAGTGCGCTAAACGTAAAACAGGGCAACCCGCTAGGCCGGGTTGCCCTGTTTTACGTTTAGCCGGTGCGGTGCACCCCGCAGCCGGTTTGGGTTGCCCCTCAGATAACCAGTGCAGCAATCCCGACCGCGCAGAAGCCAACGCCTGTGCCGGTCCGTGCCGTCAGTCGCTCCTTGAAGAAGGCGACGGCGAGAAGGATGGCGAATATCGGGGCGGTGCTCTCCAGCATGGCGACGATACCGGCGTGTGCGTACCTGATGCCAAGCGTGTAGCCGACGAGTGCGAAACCACCAAACGTGGCGCTCGCGGCCAGCAGCTTGCTGTTCGTGGCGTCCAGAGAAAAGATTTCAAACTGTTGCTCGCGGGTGGCCCAGACGAGGTAGGCGAGGGCGGGGAACATGTATCCGATGGTGGATCCGGCGATGGGGTCCACGTGCTCGAGGGCGAGATCGAAGCCGATCAGTCCGGCGGCCCACATAAGCCCCGCCAGGAGGACCGTGGGAGCGGCCGCCATTGTGGAGCCGGGGACGGCTGTGGTCGCCGTGTCGTGTGCGCCGCCGCGGGTCATGTAGACGCCGAAGATGATCGCCATGGCTCCGGCTAGCGTTACCTGCGTTACCGGGTCGCCGATGAAAATCCAGCCGACGAGCAGCGTGAACAGCACAAAAAGCCCGCTTGCGACGGTGAAGGCTTTGCCCGGGTCAAGATAGGTAAAGCTGCGGACCAGAAAAATGTCGCCGACAACGACGAACGAGCCGGACAGTCCGAGCAGTAGTACCTGAGACGGACTGGTGGACGTCAACTGGTCAAGACGGCCCAGCGCTACGAGCAGGATCGCGCCGACGATGACGGCCACCCATGCGTGCGTGGCCACGATAGTTGACGGACGAATTCGCCCGATCATCGGTTTCGCCAGCACGGTTGCCAGCGCCCACATGAACGCGCTGCCAAGCACCAAAGTCTCACCCAACGGTGTGCCCCCCGAATGTTGTTGCCCTGTTTCGGACGGGTTAGCGTGAGGGTGTAGAACACCCTCAGACGTCATGTCACTCGGTTGAAACCTCGGACATGCCCCGACCGGGTCGAACCGCCCCCCAGCGCTCTCGACCCAGGTCCCCCAGGAAAGATATTTACTGTCCCTAAATATGCGCCAACAGGGGGCCGCGACACCAAGGAAAAGCGCGACCGGTTATTAGTTATTTTCCGACGATCTTTACGATTGAATCCCGATCAACCACGCGGACGAACCACCGGTACCGTGTAGGGGCTAACGCGCACGCGAACCAACGGACCTAATTCACGCTATCGGCATCACCGGGGTCTTGACGCGGAGGGATGGGGATGTTTCAGCGCTTCTTGCGCGCCAGTCCATCCTGGGGGGTCGGGGGAGGTCAGGAATAGATCGCGTGGTCCGTTGTATGGGCTTCTATGTAGCCCCAGTCCAGCGGAACTCCCAGGCCGGGGCCGTCCGGCACGGACACGTTTCCGTTCTTGTCGATCGCCGTCAGGTTATCTATATATCCGCCTTGATAGATCGGGGGTTTCATGCCCGGGTGCTTCGGGTGCAGCAGTCCCATCTCGTAGAAATTGGAGTTGCGCATGGCCGCCATGGTCTGCCTGCGGTCCGGTCCTGCCACATGAACTTCCAGATCCAGTCCGAGCCCCTCTGTGGCGTGCGCAAGCTTCATCAGGCCGGTTATGCCGCCGTCGTAATCCGGGTCACCGCGAACGAAATCGGTGCCACCGGACAGCACGAAGTCCACGTGCTGCTCAAGCCCGCGGATGTGTTCCGTCTGGAGGATCGGGGTGTTGATGATCTCCCGCAGCTTTTTGTGGGCAAACGCGGAAACGCCACTGTCACGGAACGGATCTTCGTACCAGTAGTAGCCCCAGTCGTCGCAGGCTTTGCCGACTTTCACCGCGTCCCCGAAAGTCTCGTAAGTACAGACCGGGTCGAGCATCAGGTCCATCTTCCCGGACATGCGCTTGCCGACGGCCACCACCATCTCGATCTGTTTGCTCAAAGGCTGGCCCATCCACGGGTGGATCTTGAACGCGGGGTAGCCGAGTTCGAAGCACTGCTCAGCGAAATCAGCCATTGCTTCGGCGCTGGACAGCCCGTCCGGATCGAAGTCTGAGATGTAGGTGCTGGCGTAGCACGGCAACTCTTTCCGGTAGGTGCCGAGCAACTGGTGAACAGGCACGTCCAGGACCTTGCCCGCGATGTCCCAGAGGGCGATGTCGATCTGCGACCGGCCCATACCAGCTTGCTGCCGAAGCGCCTGCTTGGCGTCGTTGTAGAACAACTCCCGATCCATGGCGTTCTTGCCGATCAACAGCCGCGCAAGGCCCGGGATCGCGGCGTATTCGACAGCATTCCCGCCGAAGTACTCGCCCGTGATACCGTCGTTGGTGTTGATGCGAAGCACATGCGCCTTGTGTCGGATGGACGAGCCTTTTTCGTAGATCGGTACTCCGATAATGGGCTCGGTCGTCACGTCGGCGATTTCGTATTCGATCTCGGTGACTTCGACGCTGGTCACGATCGGTGCTTTTGCCATCAGGGGTTGCCTCCAGAGGTACGCTGTTTCGGCCCAGGGTCCAACGCGCCGATTGGTGACCGGCGCGAGTTGGGGGGAGTCGGGCGGCGTCAGGTTACTCCCACGGCGTCCGGTCTGCTCGGGCTCTGGAAACCCGTAACGATGTCGCGTCGCGCGTATAGCGAGGCGTTAAACCCTGTAGCGGGCTAGTCGCCTGCCACCATCGAAGAGCTCTCCGGCTCCGACGTGGCTTCGTTCATCGCCTGATCCCAGTCCGGGATGAGAATACGTTTCGTGGTTTCAAGAATCAGGATCGAAACCGCGCCAAGAAGGCTGAAAACGGCGGAGAGCACGATGGCGGTGTTGTACGAGCCGGTCAGGTCGAACGTGACCCCGGCGAGTGCCGCGCCGAGGGCCATGCCGAGTCCCGCCCCGGCAAGCTGCCAGCCGAAGGTGGAATTCTGCGGAGCCTGGCCAAAGTACTGGCGGTTGATGACGGAGAAAACAGAACCCTCTCCGCCGTAGCCGATGCCGAATGCAAAGGCGAATACGTAGAACACCAGGACGCTATCTGCGTTCAGCAGCAGAAGCACCGTCACACACTGCAGAAGGTACGAGACGAACATGACGCCCTTGCTGCCGATTCGGTCACCAAGTACCGGCGTGGAGAAACGGGAGAACAGGCTCACGGCGGACAGGGTGCTGAGAACGCCGGCGGCTGTAGTGGCGGAAAGTCCCTGCGATGTGGCGTAAGGCACGATCATCACAAGGATCACGGCGTGGCCGACGCAGCCGAGGAAGTGGATGTTGATCAGGTTCCAGAAGGCGTTCGTGTGCCGGATGTGGCGCTGGAACTCTTTCGCTTTTCCGACAAAGATCGTTCCGGACGTGACCTGAGGTAGGTCGCCTGCCCGCCATCCGTAAGGTTTGGATCCGCGGTCGGCCGGCGAGTTCCGGAACATAACAATCAAAAACAGCATGATGATCGTTCCGATCACGCCGGTGATCTGAAAGGTTCCCTTCCAGTCAGCCGAGACGATAAGGAAGGCCATCACCTGGACCATGATCGCCGGGCCGAGGCCCCACGAGATCATCACCAGTCCTGAGCCGAGGCCGAGGTGCCGGCGGAACCACATGGCGACGGCGGGCATGGCCGGTATCAGGAAGAGGGCCTGCGCAGCGCCCAGCGCCACGCCGTACCAGAAGTACAGGTGCCACAGCTCGCTGATCAACGAGGTCCCCATCATCCCGATGAAGAACAGGATCGTACCCGCCAACATGGCCTTGCGCGCGCCGAACCGGACTCCAACGTAGCCCGCCACCGGCGAAAAGACGGCCGTCACCACCGTGCTCGCTGAGTACGCAAGCGACACTGCGCCCGGCGTCCATCCGAAGCCCTCTACGAGAGGGTCGATGAACACGCCGAATGCCATACGGATGGAGCTGCCCACCATTTGCGCAACAGCGGCGACGATGACGATCACCCACGCGTAATGACGCCAGGTGTGCCGGAAATAGGTGCCCGGGGCCATCTGGTTGACGGCGGTGGGCGGGCCCGGACCGATTTCAGGGGTGCCGTTGTCCGTACTCAGAAGGGTCTCCGATATGAGCCGGTGCGGCGGGATGCTGGCGCCGGTATCCGGGGTATCAGGTGGTTATTCAGTGGAAAGGACAGAGGAAAAGGAAAGAACTCTCTACCCCGGTTGTCTCGTCGTTCGCCAACGCGGTCGCCTGTGCGTCCGGCGTCAAGTTGGAGTCTTCTATGGCACGCAGTGACCGGGCATCGACGTTTTCCGATACCGCCCACGCGCCGAAGTAGATGGTCAGGACAAGGGCGAGCAATACGGACGAGAGCAACATGAACGGGCCGCGTTGAGGTCGCAAAGAGATGCGTCGGGTTGCGAGCGTCATGTCTGTTCGTCGTTAATCCGGGAGTCTTGATTGCTATTCAGAACTACGGGAAGTTTACCTCTCGCCCGGTACGAATCACAGCATATTTGGACCGGATACCCGGCGAATCGTCAGCTACTCGAGCGTCTCCACCCGGTGCGCGGCGATCCACTCCTCGTCCAGTACGCAGCCGAGTCCCGGTATCTCGGGAACTTCAAGTGCCATGCGCTCGTTCAACCCGTAATGGTCCACCAGCCCAAACTGGTGCGCCTCCGCGGGCATCCACCACTCGTAGTAATCGCAGTTGCTGATCGAACAGATCACGTGCAGGTTGGCCGCGTTAAGGGAGGAGTTGCCTGCCGTGCCTATCTCGCAATTGAGGCCAAACGCCTCGGCCATTCCTGCGATCTTCCTCATGCCGGTGATGCCGTGCTTGCGCGCCGTGGCTCTGAGGATGCGGGGGGCGCCCAGGCGGATGTAGTGGGCAGGCTCCCGGAACAGGTAACCGGCGAGGTCACTCATGGCGAGCGGCGTGTCGAGGCGGCGTGAGAGCTCAACCACGGCGTCGAAATCGTCCCACGGCACCGGGTCTTCAAACCAGTGGAAGCCGTTCGCGTCCAGAGCTCTCCCCACTGTCAGCGCTTTCCGAAAATCATAGTTGTTGTTGGGGTCGAACATGAGCGTTATGTCGTCGCCCACCTCGGCCCGAACGGCCCCCGCCATCTTGACGGCGTCTGTGGTCGACTGCATGCCGGGGTGAATTTTGTATGCGCGAAATCCTCGGTCCGTTATATCGCGTCCTTCCTCCACCCAGCCTTCGGGTGAGTCGTGGCGGGGCGGGTAGGTGGCGTACACCGCCGCCTCTTCGCCGACGGCTCCAAGCATGCGGAACACCGGTATGCCGGCAGCCTTTCCGGCCAGGTCCCACAGCGCGACGTCCACCGGCGCCCATGCCGGGAAAGTGACGCCGCGCCGTGCTCCCAGCAGGCCGAACCGATTCCACAACCACTCCCTTGCGCTGGCGTCTTTACCGATGAGTTCCGGTTTCAAGACCTTCAGGATGGGATCGAAGAGGCCCCGCCCACCACTCCGAAAATCGCCTATGAAGCACTGTCCCTCGATCCCCTGGCCCGTCTTGGCCCGTAACACGCCCTGAGTCACCTCGCCACCGAACCGTCCAAGATCTGATTCCAACCCCGTGCCGCCGACCTCGCGCCGGATGACGTCGATGGTGATGTCGGTGATTTTCAAGACGGCCTTCTTCCTGTTCTTGAAGCTGACGGGAGTACCGGGGTGCGCCCGGTGCGGCAACGAAATCGCAGCGATGCTAACCTGCGAACGCATTCAGGGGGCTGATAATGCCGGATACAAATGAGAGAGAACGAGATCAGAACGAATCACCCGAAGAACGGGACGACCCTGAAGGGGGTGTTGCGGAGCGGGTCGGTAATCTTGGGCGTGATGTGACCGGGGTTGGGGCGGATATCGCCGGTCTTGGCACGGGATTTCTCGGCGGACTGGCCGGCGCGCTTGACGGGCTGGTCGAAGGATTGACCGGGGAACGATCCTCCACACGCCGGACCCAGATCCACCCGTGGGAGTTGCCGGCTGAAACGGACGAGGACGCAAATCCTCCCGATGGTTCGAAGCCGGCGGATGAATACGACGAGTATTACGACCGCATCCATTAGTTTAGTTGGCGGCCGTCTGTGATGGCGACGCCGAGACGATTTCATGCCTGCAAACCCTGACACGCTCGGGAGCGACCGTGACCTCCCGGCCATGGCCATTGCGGCGCTGGCGCGCTTTGGCGATCGACTGGACGGCGATCAACGTGAAGTCCTGATTAAGACGGCGATCCAACTTGGGCAGGCCGCCGAGGACCTTCGGGCGTGGGAACTGTCTAACGGCGACGAGCCGGACACCAACTTCAGCGCTCTTACCGGGCAGGATTCCTGATGGCGGTCGACCCTCTTCTCGGACTGTCCATCGGCGAGTTGTGCGTGAAATTGCGCTCCGGCGAGACATCACCCACCGCGCTTGCCCGTGCCGCTATCGAGGCGCTGGATTCCAGGGGGCGCGAGCTGAACGCCGTGGCGACGATCATGGCAGAACGGGCCATGCGATCGGCGGAGAAGGCGGAGGCCGAGCTCGCGTCTGGGCACGATCGCGGTCCGCTGCACGGTATCCCCTGGGGCGCAAAGGACCTGCTCGCGGCCGTGGGCGCGCCAACGACATGGGGCGCGGCGCCCTTCCGGGACCAGGTGTTTGATTTCGACGCCACGGTGGTCAGGCGGCTGGAAGCCGCGGGAGCCGTTCTGGTTGCGAAGTTGGCGATGGTGGAGCTGGCCGGCGGGATGGGATATGAAGAGCTCGACGCGGCATGGACCGGCCCGGGCCGTAATCCCTGGGACCTTGACTCGTGGGCCGGCGGCTCGTCATCCGGCTCCGGCGCTGCGGTGGCGGCGCGGCTGCTGCCGTTTGCAATCGGGTCCGAAACCTTTGGTTCGATCGTCACACCGGCCTCCTACTGCGGGATCAGTGGGCTGCGGCCCACGTACGGGCGTGTGAGCCGATACGGGGCGATGGCGCTGTCGTGGACGCTGGACAAGCTAGGCCCATTGGCCAGGAGCGCCGATGATTGCGGGCTGGTGCTTGACGCCATAGCAGGCCCGGACGAAAACGACCCTACGTCTGTGCAGCGCACGTTTCATCACCCGGCCCCGAAAGGTTCCGGGCAGCGGCGTCACGGCTTCCGGTTTGCGGTGCCTGCCGGTTGGCGGGACGGCACGGAACCGCAGATTGTGGATAACATCGAGGAGTCGCTGGACACGCTGCGGGGGATCGGGACGATCGAAGAGGTCGCCCTGCCGGACATGCCATCAAGCCAGGCGGCGCGGATCATCATCGCCGCCGAAGGCGCATCCGCCTTCGAGAATATCATCGAGGACGGCCGTGTCCTGCAGCTTCGTGCGCCGAGTTGCAGGGTGAAGCCGCACGTGTACGCCGCGCTCCCTGCGCGCGACTACTTGCGGGCGATGCGCGTGAGGCGGCAGGTTTCGGTGGAATACGACCGGATCATGGCCGAGTACGACGCGATCGTCGGCCCAACGACGGGCGACGTTTCGCCGCTATTGACGAAGGGCCTGGACCGCTCAACCCGATCGACCACTTCGGCACCCATAGGGGCGCCGGGCAACCTGGCCGGACTGCCAGCCATCGCAGTGCCGAATGGCCTTGGGGACCGCGGGATGCCAACGTCACTGCAGTTCACCGGCCGGGCCTGGACGGAGTCACGGTTACTGGCGATCGCAATGGAATACCAGGCGACGACGGAGCACCACCGGGCGGTGCCGGCTGGGTAGCTGGGGGCGTCTTTTGGAACTGGACTACTGCCCGTCTGCCGAGAATCGGGCGAAAGTCCTGGCGAAGACCGGCCTGCACAAACCTTCGAACACGCTCAACAGACCGGTGTCCGCCGCAATCTTCGCCCGCTGTTCGCCTACTCCCGGCCGCGCCTCAGAGCCCGTCCGACCCGGGCGTGTGAGTGGACGCCATCGCGCACAATCGGTGTGCCGTTCACGATGCTGTGATGTATGCCGGCCCCCGGCGTCTTTGGTTCTTCGTAGGTAGCCCTATCTATCACCGTAGCGGGGTCGAACACTACCAGATCGGCGAAAACGCCTTCTTTGATGTGGCCCCGTCCGGCAAGCTGGAATTTATCGGCTGGCATGCCAGTCATTTTGTGGACGGCGTCTTGGAGGGTGATTACGCCCTCCTCCCGGACGTACTTGCCGAGGATGCGCGGATATGTTCCCCAGGCCCTAGGGTGTGGTTTTGACCCCGCCGGAATGCCGTCGGTGCCGATCATGGTTGTCGGGTGGGCCATGACGCGTCTGACATCGCCCTCGTCCATCATGAAGATGACGACGTAAACGTTGTCCCCGGTCTCATCCAGGATTTTCTGCGCCGCGTCTTCAGCTGGCAAATCCCACTCTTCAACGAACGAAGCAAGCGATCGGCCTTCGAGCTCAGTACGTTCGCTGCAGGTGGCCAGAACCACGTCCTCCGCGCCGACCCGGCCGAGGCCGCCGCTTCCGTGCGTCAACGCTCCGTTCTGAAGCACGGCTGCGAGACGGGTGCTTCCGCTTGTGTACGGATACTGGTCGGCGGTGACATCTTTGCCGCGTTCGCGTGCAGCCTCGATCACCGCCAGTGAACGTTCGATGGATCCCCAGTTGTCGCCCCCGGACGCCTTGTGGTGCGATATCTGAACGGTACAGCCGCTCATCTCGCCAACGATGACCGCCTCCTCCACGGCCGCAACGAGACCACCGGCCTCGTTACGTATATGGCTAGCGTAGACGCCCCGATAGCCGCCCGCCACCGTCGCAACCGCCGCGATCTCGTCCGTGGTGGAAAATCGGCCCGGCTCGTATATGAGGCCGGTGGAAAAACCAACAGCTCCGGCTTCCATGCCCTCAGCCACCCAGCCCGCCATGTGCGTCACCTGGTCGATCGACGGCGGGACCTCCTGGTTGTCGCCCATAGCGTCCAAACGCAGGGTGTTGTGGCCCACGAGAACAGCGACGTTCAGCGATGGTTTGACCTGATCGATGGTCGCCAGGTACCCGGCATATCCGTCCCACGGTTTGACCTCCGGCGGCAGCGAAAACAGCTCCCCCAGACGGCCTGCCGCTGTGTCGTACGGCGCTACACCAAAACCGCAGTTGCCGACAACGACGGTGGTGATGCCCTGCATTGTGTTGTGCTCAACGTCCGGGCTGGAGAGGACGTGGAAGTCGTCGTGGGAATGTGCGTCTATGAAGCCCGGCGACACCGCCATCCCGGAGACGTCGATCTCGTCACTTGCAGTAACACCCGAGAGAACGCCGAGCGCGGTGATCCGGTCGCCGGTGATCCCGACGTCGGCAGCAAAAGGGTCGCCGCCGCTCCCGTCGTATACCGTGCCCCCGCGAAGTATGAGGTCGAACTTGTCATGTGAGGTATTCATTGCGCTGGTTTATATCATTCCCGGGCCGACTGTTGCATCACCTGTTGCCCCGGCGTACCTTTTCTGCGGCGCTTATTCGAACTGTAAGCAAAGTCCGGAGCAGATATTGAATCCCACAAAGATCGAGAAAATCGAGACTATCCTCTGGAGTCAGTGGCTGCTGATCAAGATCCACTGCGAGGACGGGACGGTGGGGATTGGTGAGGCCGGGGTGCACGGTTGGCAGCGGCCGACCGAGACGATGATCAAGACGATGGAACCGTACCTGCTCGGCAAAGACCCGTCGAAGATTGAGCACCACTTCCAGTTTCTCTCCCGCAACTCCCACTTCATGGGCTCGGTGGTTAATGCGGCGCTTTCTGCGATCGACATCGCCCTCTGGGACATCAAGGGCAAGCGCCTTGGTGTGCCGATCTGGGAGTTGATGGGCGGCAAGACGCGCGATCGCGTCCGCTGCTACATCCACGTGGTCGGCGACAAGACGGAAGAGCTCGCTGCCAATGCTGCGGCCGCTGTGAAAGAGGGTTTCACTGCGGTGCGTTTTCCGGCGTTCCAGCACGACTACCCGTCTTTCCACACTTACACGGAGTGGGCAGACAACGCCGTTGAGCGCGTAGGCGCCGTGCGGGAGGCGGTCGGCCGAAGCGCCGATCTTTGCGTAGAAATTCACCGGCAGATGAACCCGGCGGAGTCGATATGGCTGGGGCGTCGGTTGGAACAGTTCAACCCCTATTTCTACGAGGACCCGATGCTCCCAGATAGCCCGGCGCGCATGGGGGACGTCCAGGCCCAGTGCAACGTTCCGATCGCAACGGGTGAGCGCTTCACGACAATCTTCGAGTACCAGCAGATCCTTGAGAACAAGGGTGCTTCGTACGTGCGTCCGGATGTGTGCCTCGTGGGCGGGTTGTCTGGCAGTAAGAAGGTCGCGGCGATGGCGGAGGCGCAGCATGTAAAGGTCATTCCGCACAATCCGCTGAGCCCGGTGAGCACGGCGGCCTGCGTCCAGCTCGACGCTTGCATCCCCAACTTCGCCCTCCAGGAGTACACGGGCGAACACAGGGAGCCCAAGGTGGACCTGATTGAGAACCCGATCGAGCTCAAAGACGGCTATCTGACGGTTCCCGAGGCTCCGGGGCTTGGAATCACGCTGTCCGAGTCCGGCCTCATGAAGTGGCCGTTTGAGGACAAGTACATCGAGGGCGCAACACCAATAAAACAGGACGGTTCGGTAGGGGATCGATAAGCGCGATTTATTCGCGACGCCGCTTCAGTAGCCTCCCTCCCAGCGGGAGAGGGCTAGGGCGAGGGAGAAGATCCGATCACATTTATCTACATGGAGATGCGACGGCAGCATGTGAGCGAGTCGGAACTGGCGTGTCGTCTGGAGCAGAACCCGAAGCAGGAGGACAAATTGTTAGAAGTGACCCACTCGTCTTCACACGATCAACTCAACCGGGCGCTCACCGCACTCGGCAAAAAGCTGGAAGTTGCAGTGTCGGACGCCGCCTGATGACCGAAAACCGATTGCCCATTAACCCGATATATGAAGAGATCGGTGTCCGGCCGATGATCCACGCCGGCGGGACCAACACCGACCACGGCGGATCTCGGATGCGACCCGAAGTGATCGAGGCGATGGCCCAGGCGTCGCAGTCGTATGTGCCCATTGCGGAGTTGAATAGCAAGGTCGGCGAATTCATAGCGGAGATCACCGGCGCGGAGGCGGGCATGGTAACTGCGGGCGCCGGCAGCGGAATCGTCCTGTCCGCAGCGGCCTGTATGACCGGGACCGACAAGGCGAAGATCCTCCAACTGCCGGACACTCGCGGCATGAAGGATCAGATCGTGATAGCCAAGGCGCACCGCGGCGGCTACAGCCACATGTACACCTTCACCGGTGCATCGCTGGTCGAGGTCGGTGACGCGCAGGCTTGGACCACGGATGAGTTGGACGCTGCCATCAACGACAGCACGGCCGCCATCGCCTATCTGTTGGCACCACGGATCAGCCGGCGTGGCCCGACGCTCGAAGAAACGGTGGAAGTCGCTCACGCACGGGAGATTCCCGTGATTGTTGACGCGGCCGCGATGCTGCCTCCCCGGAGCAATTTGAGCCGCTATATCGCGGATGGGGCCGACCTTGTGACGTACTCGGGCGGAAAGGAAATCCGTGGCCCGCAGGCGACCGGGTTGTTGGTCGGACGTAAGGATCTGGTTGATGCGGCGTTGGCGAGTCACAACCCGAACCATGCGATCGGGCGTCCGCACAAAGTCTCGCGTGAATCGATGGTCGGTCTATGGATGGCGCTAAAGCTTTACGTGGAGCACGATGAAGAGGCAGAGATAGCCGGTTACCGAGTCGCCCTTGGTCCGGTGGTCGAAGCTTTGAAGGGTGTAGACGGCATCGAAGTTTCTGTCCGCCAGGACGATTTTCGATTCTTCCTTCCGAACGTTGTTGTGAAGTTGACCCCCGAATGGACCGGGCCGTCAGGGGCAGCGATACGGTCGGCGATCATGGAGGGTGATCCCCGGATTGGCATCCGGTTCGACCCGGATCACAACGAGTTGGAGATCAACGCCTTCAACATGCAATCTGGGGAGCCGGAGATTGTTGGGGCGCGGTTGCGTGAGGAGTTACTGCGGCGGTAGGGCGCCTGGAGGCTTTCGCGCTCAGGTTTCCGGTCATCTCGAACGTAGCTGAGAAACTTTTACCGGTGCGTTGTTCAGTTGGAACATGTGGTTCACGAGGGGGAAAAACTTCTCCCTCACCCCAACCCTCTCCCGCCGGGAGAGGGGGTTGCGCGCCCTTTACTCCACAACACCTGGTCGCTGCTTCCAGAATTCTGTCGCACCTTCGAAGGCGTGCGCCAGTTGGAGCAACTCGAAGTCGGTCCGGGGAGCTGAAACCAGTTGCAACCCCACCGGAAGTCCGTCCGGCGTGAACCCAGCCGGCACCGAGATCGCCGGGCAGGCGATGACCGTGATGTCCGCGCACGGCCACATCCAGTCAATATACGTCTCCATTTTTACGCCGTTCACGACGATCGGGTAAGGGATATCGACCGAGAACGGCGGGACGCTTGTTACCGGCAGCGCTAAAAAGTCGTACTCGTCGAAGAAGGCGATCATCCGGCCGAACAACTCGGTCCGCATCTCTTCCGCCTTCGCCACGTCGAGCGCACTCAAGGCCAGCCCCTCTTCGACGTTCCAGATCACGGTGTCCTTGAGCTGATCACGATGGTTGATCAGGTTCTGTTCCTGCCCGTGGGCGAAGGAGTAGGCACGCAGAACCTGGAATACTGAATCCGATTCTGACAGGTCCGGTTCGGCGTCTACAACGATGCAGCCGATGCCCTCAAATACGTGTCTCTGGGCGTCCAGGACCTCCGTCTGCACCGGTTCGATGGGTCGGCCACCCAGATCACGACTCCATGCTATCCGGACCCCGGTGAAATCCCGGCCCAGGGAATCGGAAAACCGCGCCGGGTCATCCTGCAGAGAAGAGGGCACCAGCGGGTCAGGACCGGCTTGCACCGAGAGCATCAAAGCGACATCCGCGACCGTCCGGCCCATTGGTCCCGCTGTGCTCATCGACGTCCACGGCAGTGCGCCCGCCGACGGCACGCGTCCCGGAGATGGCCGCAGTCCGACCACATTGGACCAGGCTGCGGGATTACGCAGAGAGCCGCCGAGATCGGTCCCAACCGTCGTCGGGAACATGCCGCACGCAAGCCCAACCCCGGAACCACCGCTGCTCCCGCCGCAGGTGCGTGATGTGTCGTACGGGTTGAGTGTCGCCCCGAACACCTGATTGAAGGTCTGGGACCCGGCACCGAACTCGGGCGTGTTGGTCTTGCCCAGGACGATCGCCCCGGCCGACTTCATACGTGTCACGATGTCCGCATCGGCGTCCGGGACGTTGTCGGTGTAAATAGGCGAGCCCATGGTCGTCCGAATTCCGGCGGTTGCCACCAAGTCTTTGATCCCGGCTGGAAGTCCGTGCAACGGCCCCAATTCGCCGCCACTTGCCTGAGCCCGATCCGCTTCAGCCGCAACTGCCAGCGCCTCGTCCGCCACCAGCGTGACCACGGCGTTGACGGCCGGGTTTACCCGTTCGATCTGATCGAGGTGTGCCCCCATCAACTCCACGGCGGAAATGTCCCCGTTGCGCACCATGCGTGCCTGCTCGGTCGCCGGGATGAAACAAATGTCGCTATCGGGCATGTGTCAGCGTTTCCTTGGTGTGTTTGGGGAGAGTGAAGTTGATAGCCAGAGTTACTGTGAAACGAGCGGCATCGTAGCAGCGTTGCCGTCGCCGACGGCGAATCAGCTGTCGGAAGCGATGTCGGTCCCGGTACCGCCCGCGGGGGTAGAAACCGTAACAACGCCTCGTTGAGGGGGGATTGGGCGTCTGGCGAACAGGATCAGCCCGGCCGCTATGAACGCGGTCGCTGCCGTGAAAAGGAACGCCCAGCGGTACGTGCCTTGCAGGTCAAACGCCAATCCGACGAGCACTGGCGTCGCCGTCATGCCTAGGATCATCGGGAAACTCGCGATCCCGAGGATGGATCCGAAGTATCGACTGCCGAAGAAGTCGCCTCGTAATGCATGCAGAACCGGACCTCTGCTGCCAAACCCGACTCCCCAGAGGATCGCAAACGCGACCGCTCCGGAGTAACCGGTGGCGTAGGCGAGGACGATCACGGAGCTCGTTTGTATCAGCAGACTGACCGAGAGCAGGATCCGCTTGTCCAGCCGGTCGCCGACGAACCCGCCGCCGAGTTGTGCGAAGAATGCGATACCGACAAAAATTGGGATGATGCCTGCCGCTTTGAGATCGGATATTCCGATATCAGTCAGGTGTAGGACCAGATGCGCCGATATCGCGGCGGTGGAAAGATTGGCCAGCATGTGCGTGAACGAAAGAACCCAGAAAACGCGTGTGTGCAACGCCTCCCGGAGGGTGAACGATCCGTCGTCGACGATGGCTCCGATAACGTCGGTCTCGTCGACAACCTGATCGCTCGGGCGGATGCCGCGCCGGGACAGTGCCCAGAAAAACCCGGGCGCCACCACTATCCCTGCAACACCGATCGAGATCATCGTCGCCTCGAACCCGTGGTGCTTGATGCCCCATGAGATGGCCGGGACCATGAAGCCGCCGATGCTGCTGCCGGCCAGGACGATAGCGATCCCGGTTGCGCGGCGGGTTGGCAGCCATTTGGCCACGGCGGCTGTGGCAGGTACGAACCCGCCACCGGAAAAACCGAGCGACAAGATGAAGTAGGCGACGTAATAGATGATCGGACTGTCGCCCATCTGCGACAGCATGATGAAGCCGAGGCCGCCGATTATCAGACCGACAAGCATCATCCATGCGGCCCCGATCCGGTCGGCCAGATAGCCCTCAATGGGACCAAGCATGGCGCCGCCGAACCGCCCGAAGGTTCCGACACCGGATACGAGTGTCCGGCTCCAACCCGTTTGCGCTTCCACGGCGGCAAAGATGACGCTCTGAGCGTGGAATGTCGGCCCGGAGGTCAACGACATATTGAGCGAGCCGGCTATCGCGACCCACCAACCGTAGCTGGTAGAACGAATTCTGGTCGTGAGGCGGTTCATCTAAGGGTGCTCAAATCCAGGCACTCACCTCTCGGCCGGGAGCAATATCTCTCGACATGCTGAATTCGCCTGCTATCCGTTTATGACCGCGTGTTTCCGTTCCCGGTCACCTACTGTGCCACGGATTGATGGTCTCCACGAGTGGCGAGATCGGCCAATTCCTGTGAGGGCACAACGGGGTGCGGCAGGACGCGTTGTGCGGGCGCGTGATCGTGATTCAGGACGGGTGTCGCCTATTCCGCCGTGGTACATTCCGCCCCCGGGTAATCGGCATCATCCACCCGGATCTAACACCTGAGAAGAGGGCACCGATGAGACTTGAAGGTAAAGTCGCTCTCGTCAGCGGGGGCGCTTCCGGGATTGGGGAGGCGACCTCACGGCTGTTTGCGAGCGAAGGCGCCGTGGTGGTAGTGGCCGACGTGAACGACGATCTGGGGACCGCGCTTCAGGCCGGTATTCGTGATGTTGGCGGCCAAGCCGCGTACATGAACCTGGACGTTACCGACGAAACAGGGTGGCGATCTGTCGTGGTCGAGACGGTTGAACGATACGACCGATTGGACATCGTCGTGAACAGCGCCGGCATTTCCGTGCCGGGCCGCCCTCCGGCCGAGGAACAGACCGTAGAGGGCTGGGACGCCGTGATGGCGGTGAATGCGAAGGGCGTGTTTTTGGGGACGAAGCACGCCATCTCCGAGATGCGAAAGATCGGCGGCGGCTCGATCATCAACATTTCCTCTGTGTACGGCAACGTCGGCAGCCGGGGCGGTACGGCGTATCACGCGTCCAAGGGAGCGGTACGGACCTTTTCAAAGGCGGCGGCGATTCAGTACGCGGATCAAGGGATCCGGGTCAACTCCGTGCATCCGGGATTCGTGGACACGCCGATGACGGAGGGCCTCCATTCACAGCCGGGAGTGCGCGATGAACGGGTGGGGAAGACGCCGCTTGGGCGGATGGGCTTACCGAAAGATATCGCGTACGGGATTCTGTACCTGGCCTCGGACGAGTCCAGTTTTGTGACCGGGAGTGAACTTGTGATCGATGGCGGGATGACTGCCCAGTAAAGCGCCTGACGGAAACTTTGTGAAATCCCGGCCTGAAGGTGACCTGAAAACGCCCCCGATCTACGCGGGGACGTTTCAAATTGATCCGGTGTTTGCGGGTTACGCCGCCCGGCCGCTCTTGAGTCGGCCGGTGTCTTCTAACTATCCCGGCGACTCGTCTAGGCGGTCACACGTACGGCGTCCAAAATCTGTGTAATTGTCTGTTGAGTTTCATCCCCTCCGGGGAGTGCATTCAAGCATCTGGACAGATCCGCAGGGAAAGCGATCTCACGGAACGATCCTCGTCCTAAACTATCTTGGCAGCTGAAACACGACGAAGGCCAAAGTGCATGAGTTGGGGAGGTGTAGTTTGTGGGCGATGTGAGTGCGCACGACGGTGGGCGAATGGTGCCGAGCTGGCGGCGGTATTTCAGACAGGTTCCACTATCGGCCGGCCGACGTCCGGGCCGCCGATAACGGCATCCCCGGTGCTTGCCATGTGGCGCTTCAGATCTTCCTCCACTCCCAGAAGCCTACCGACGGTCCATGAGATATCGAAGAGTTTCGCCTGGTAGACCTCGCGCCTGGCGAGCATCAGCCGGCCGCGCGGCGCTACGACGGTTGTCAGCACGTCGTTAACCGAGTGGCTGGATGCGTCGAGCTCGATGTTTCCATGGTCCGACGTGATGACGACGTGGTACCCGAAATCCCGTGCGACGGTCACGATGCGGGCGAGGGCCGCGTCCACCGCTTCGTAAGCGGCGACTGCGGCGTAGAAGTGCCTGGGCAACAGGTGCCCGAGCATGTCCGTGCTGGCCAGATTGGCGCAGATCAACGGGTAACGCCGGGCGGACATCGCCTCCACCAGCGCGTTGGTGATCTCTACGCTGCGCATCGCCGGGACCTTGTACACGTCTGAATCGTTGACCACGCCCTCCTGTTCGCCGAATGAAGGGACGATGTGGCGGACCTCGCAGTTGGATGAAATGGGTGACTCTCTGCGCCCCCGCAGGAAGTAGCCCATGTGCAGTTCTTTCACCGATTCACCGACGAGAAGGTACTGATCGTTGGGCGCGAATGACGGGAACAATGAGAGCAGGTTGTCCTTGTGAGGTCGGTTAGGAAACGCCGCCTTCACGCCGTACCGTGCGCCCAGTTCCGGGTGATAATCGGCTAGGCCGCAGATGTCCAGATTGAGGTCCGGGCACATCCACTCAAACGTCCAATTGCGCCCGCGTGCACCCGATTCACGATCCAGGAAATCCTTTGCGCCGGCAAGGGACGCGATCTTGGCCCGCTGTCTGTCCGCCCGGAAATTCAGGTCGATAAATGCGTCTCCGGAACCAACTCGGGCGGGCTCGATCTCCCCGTGGAGTACGGCAATGGCGGAGATGTCGCCATCGGTGACGCCGTTCCTGTGTTGCCTTGCCAGGGCGCGTCTGAGTCCGCCAAACCCCCGTTCCGTGGCGGTCTCGCCCCCTATCATCGACAGATAGTCGGCGCGAACGTTCGGCTCGCGATAATCCCGGTCCATCGCCTGATTGCGTCCGATGACCCATGAGAGGGATCGCTTTGCGTCGTACCGGCCCAGGAGTTCCTCCAGACGATCTATGTAGCCGCCGCCGGTTCCCCCGATGGACGTCATAGACGACGTGTCCGGCGAGTCGCGTCCGTCAAGGATCGCCTGCATTCGGACCAGTCGAGGGTCGGCCCCGTGGACCTCAAATAGGAGACGCAGGAAAGCCTCAAGGTGATTCCAGGCTGAATGAACGCGACCGTCGGAACCGCCAACGCCGGAGAGGAGGAAGGTGAAGTTCAGAGACCGTCTATCGGCTACGGCCCGCGAAACGACACCGGTCAGTTCCGGATTCCTGAAGAAACTGCCGTCGTTGATCGACTGCGTAATCTCGAGCGGGAGCTGGGGTGCCAGCCTCAGGTTAGCTATCTGCTGATGCCCCGTGTCCGAGTTGCCCTGTACGGGCGGGAGCACGTCTTCAAACCCGGCCCATCGGCCGGATGCGCTTGTCGGAATCGTGAGGTTTGAGTTCCGGATCTCGGCCAGATGGGTAGCGTTCGCGGCGATGGGGACGTAGCGTTGGTGAGTCGCCTGAGCTCGAACAATGCTCGCCACGTTCTCCATGACGTCCGTCCCTGCGGAAGCCGATGTCAGGGCCTCAAGTGTCTGTAGCCGGGACGTTGCATCATCGAACCCGGCGTTCTCCGGCAGGTTCTCTGCGGCAACCGGGAGGAGCGCATCCGCAGCCAGGTCTTCCGGCTTCTGGTTACCGGCGGTCGGGCTGCGGGCCAGCACAGATTCAGCCTGGGTCAGCAGTAGAGAGGAAAGACTGGGAGGGAGGTTTTTCCAGACCTCCTCTTTCAGCGTGGCCAGACGTTCCCTGCTATATCCCAGGCCGTCCAGGACGATGAGTAGTACGCGTCGCTCGGGCAATCAGGTCTCCCAGAAATATCCAGTGTTATCGGAACGCGGTCGCAGCCAAAGTCCAGCGGAAGTTACCCTGTAAGGCGTGGACGGGAACCCGGGTAGGGTACGCCGACAGCGACAATTCAGGTTGCCAGAAATCACGACCTTACGTCCGGCGCCGCCAGACACTCATAATAGCTGTCAGATGGACGATCCAGTCCATCACGCGTGCGGCCAGTCGCCGCCGTAGTGAGGAGACGAGATGCCTCGACGCGACCCAAGTGCGTTCATCAGCACGACGAAACGGCCTCCGGATTTTGACGTCTTCTGGTCTGAAACCCTAGACATGTTGGCCGCGGTTCCTCCGGAAGTGACTTTCACGCATGACGATCTACGGTCCGATGAGCTAGTCGACGTGTTTGATGTGCGGTACAGCAGTTTCGGCGGACTGCGCATCGCCGGTTGGTACGCCTGCCCGGTGGGCAGGACGACGAACCTGCCGGGACTGTTGACGGTCCCCGGGTACGTCAGCGAGCCAAAGGTACCGAAAGACCTGGCGCGCCAGGGATACGCAGCGTTCAGCGCAGCTCCAAGGGGAAAACTGCGATCAAACGCCGATTTCAATCCGGGATACCCGGGCCTCCTGACGCACAACATTACCGATCGTGATAACTACGCGTACCGCGGCTTTTACATGGACGCATTGCGCGCGTTCGACATTCTCGCCGGGATGCCGGAAGTTGACCGGCGTCGCGTCGGGGTCGCCGGATCGAGCCAGGGCGGTGCGTTGACCCTGCTGATATCGGCGTTTCGGGGAAACGCCGTCGCCGCGGCATCGGCCGGTGCGCCCTACCTGTGCTCCTACTTGGACGCCGCGTCACTCACGCACTCGTACCCTTACGAAGAAATGAACGAATACCTGCGGATCCACCCGGAGAGGGAAAGCCAGATCCGGGAGGTGCTTGATTACTACGACATCCATAACTTCGCGCCCGCGATCAGCGCCCCGATAATCGTGAATATCGGGCTGCAGGATGATGTCTGCCCGCCCGAGACCGGGTTTGCCGTATTTGGCGAGATCGGGAGCGCCGACAAGAAACTGTACCCGTACGACAAGTGCGGCCACGATGCTGGAACGGCGGTCGGGCATGAAGAGATCATTGAAGAGTTTTTGTCGCTGCGTCTAAAGCCCATGCCCGTTTCCGGAGGATCGCCGGACGTTAGAACGGACGCGCCCGGCGTGAGCGATGAGGAGTTCGACGAGTTCTGGAGTGCGGTCGATGGTGAGGTGAAAGGGCTGTCTCTTGATGGGGCGGTTATGGAACCGTTGCCGATGCGGTCAACCGAGGGCTCGGTGGCGTACACAGTGCGCCTTCCATCGGTCGGCGACGGTCAGGTGTTCGGTTACTTTTCCGTCCCGAACGGCGACGGGCCGTTCCCCGGACTTCTGGAAGCACCCGGGTACGGGAGCGTCGTTCATATATCGCCGTACGAGCGCAGGCAGAAATACGCCGTGCTCACGCTGGTGCACCGCGGGCAGCGGCTGGCCGATGAGGAGTACAGCGCGGCGTACCCAGGCCTGCTCGCGGACGGCGTGATCGACGCGTCCGGTTACCGTTATCGGGGCATCATCGCCGACGTGCTGACCGGACTAGACTGGCTCGGCGGCCGGCCCAAGGTCGATCCCGGAAGGCTGGGCGTCGCCGGGAGCGAATCCGGCTTGATCGCCGCATCTATGCGAGCGGGCGCCGTGAAGGCGCTCCTGATGTCCGGCCCCATGATCCTGCGCGTGGCGTCGGCTCGAAAGTCATGGCCGGACAGCTATCCACTGGAAGAGCTCAACGATTTTGTCCGATCACACCCGGACCGCGCGACGGACGTGTCGCGCACCCTGGCGTTTTTTGATCCAATCCGGTTCGTGTCCGGTTACGGCGGGTACGCGCTGGTGGCGTGTCCAGACTGGGATCGGGATGTCGCGACGTCGCTTGTCTCAAGAATCGGCGGAGACGGGGAGCTTTACGTGAACACCGGGCGCGGGGCCGCCGACCACGCATTCACGGAAAACTGGCTGGAAGAACGACTTACGAGTTGACGTTTCCGTAAACGGTCAGGCGCAGGTCATCGGGCAGGGCGTCCAGCGACAACCCCTGGGTGAGGAGCCAGCCGCCGGGAAGTTCCAGAGCGCGTGCGTACGCGCCGTCCGCGCTGTAAGCCAGCGACTCCTCAAGGCATCGATCACGCCAGTTCCTCTCGGACTCTCCATCGTCAAGCGGGCAGGGAACCATGGCGGCGGCGCCGACGACGACCCCGACCCGATCGAAGTAGATGATGTCCAGTGGAACGTGCGTATTGAACATCCAGAAACCGCCCGTCGTGGCGCCGCCGAACTCGAACAGCATCCCGGTTCCATCGGGCACCTCTGACCGGCACATCAACCCGTGTGACCTGGTCACTTCACCGTCGGCGATTTCGGCGTCCACCAGTGTGGCGACTCCGCCGGTCCTGAGCTCAACTCGGATCTCGCGGAGCGGTTCATCCGGCAGGCGTTCCGCGATGGACTGACACTCCGGCGTGTTCACGAACCCCGGCAATCCTCCGCCGGAGCACGCGGTGATGGCCAGCACGGCGATGAACAGGAACCGTCTCACGGCCCTGCACCGGTGCTACATTTGTTCGCCACGGCGCGGTGCGCACGGTCGTGTGGTGCGCTGAACCCGGCGCTTACCCGTTTGTTCTGGCGATTCGATTTCGACAAGGGAGACGGCATGGTTGAACTGAGAAAGATTCTCATCACCGGCGGCGCCGGCCTCGTAGGCGAGGTGCTCCGGGCGCACCTCTCGGATCGGTACATCTTATCTTCGCTCGATCTCAAAGAAGCGGAAGGTGTTACCTCCTTTGTGGGGGATTTATCCGACCTGGACGCCATCACTCTGGCGTTCGAGGGGAAACACACGGTCGTCCACCTCGCTGCTGATCGCCGGGCTTACAGCGACTGGCCGTCGACGCTGGATAACAACATCGTGGCTACGTACAACGTGTTTGAGGCGGCAAAGCGTGCTGGCGTGAAGCGGGTCGTGTTCGCAAGCTCCAACCACTCCCAGGGCGGTTTCTACCTGGACGACCCGTGGAAGAAGGTTGCCGAGGGTCGATTCGAAGAACTGGAACCGGGATACCGGTTGGTGAACGAGGATGACCGGATTCGCCCGGACGGTTATTACGGCGTGTCGAAGGCGTTCGGCGAGGCGCTGGGCAGCTACTACGACGACTACCATGGCGTGAGTTCCATCCACCTGCGAATCGGCTGGGTGCTGTCTGACGACGACCCGACCTTTTCTCCGTTCGCTCTGTCGCTCTGGCTCAGCCACCGGGATACGGCGCAGGCCGTCTCAAAGGCGATCGACGCCCCTGATTCACTGAGGTACGCGGTGACGTACGTGACCTCGGACAATCAATGGAAGATCTTCTCGATCGATCGCGCCCGACAGGTGCTTGGATACGCGCCAGAGGATTCGGCTGGAGGGGAGTGGGAGGATCGGGATCCACCGCTCCGGGACCAGTAATCCGTGATTAGAGCGAGGTCCCACCTGACCGGTCCGCCCAGTAGCGGATCGCCTCGTCGTCAAACTCCAACCCGAGCCCCGGCCCGACGGGAACGGCGATGTGTCCGTCCACGACCTCGAGCGGGGTTTTGAGGATCGGGCGTTCGTCCCGAATCGAAATCGGCTCGATGTTGTACTCCTGTGCGTAGGGAACATCGCCCCGCGTGGCTATCCAGTGCAGATGGGCCGCCGTTGAAATGATGGGCTGGGTGTTGTGGACGGTCATAGGCACGCCAAAAGCATTGGCCATGTGACCGATCTTGATTAGTTCCGAAATCCCGCCGATCTTGACGACATCAGGTTGCAGGATGTCCGGCCTTCCCCGCAGGATCAAGTCACGGAACATCCAACGGTTGTATGCATTCTCGCCCGATGCGATCGGGATGGTAAGCGCGTCCGCAACACGGGCCAGCCCCTCCAGATCGTGCAGCGCAACGGGTTCCTCGAAATGGAACACGCCGTAGTCCTCAAGTTGCTTGCCGATCTCGATGGCGTGGTGCACCGAGTACGCGCTGTTTACGTCGACCAGGATGTCGAATTCGTTCCCGATAGCGGCCCGCATCTCCCGTACGGAATCCACGGTGTGATCTGCCGGATGGTCGATCGCACCCGGCACGGCCGAGTGCATCTTGTATCCTGTGAAACCGTTCTCCTGGAAGTCGGCCGCACGTTTCGCTTCATCGGTAGGGGACAGATCACGGACAAGCGAGCTGGCGTACACGCGAACCTTCTCACGCCCCGGCCTCATCCCGCCCAGCAACTCGTAGATCGGCACACCGAGCGCCTTGCCCTTGATGTCCCAGAGAGCGATGTCGATGCCCGATGCCGCCGTTAGCAGAGCGCCGGGAGGACCGCTCACCGAGCCCGCCTTGAGCATCAGGTCAAAAATCGCCTCGGTCTGGAATGGGTCTTTGCGGACCACGAGCGGCCTGAACACGGTGTCGATCGCTGCTTTGGACACCTCCGGCGAACGTCGAAAACACTCTCCATATCCGGTAATCCCCTCGTCTGTACTGACGATGACAAACGGGTAGTCGCCGTCCAGTACAAGGCATTCAACATCAGTGATCTTCAAGCGAAACTCCTGTGGTGAGTAATCGGCCGGAGGGGGCAGTGTTGACAAAACGGACTGCTATTCGCTCGCGACCCCGGCGTCTTTGTCGACCGCGGTGGCCCAAGAACTTGATCGCCGTGGTGGCATGGCGTCCCGCATTTCGGGCGGCAGCGTGAACTCGATATCCTCGCTGGCCAGCCCGAGATGCGTCACATTTTCGGGATTCAGCGCATCGCAGACGGCCTGCACAAGTGACTCGGGCGTGGATGCGCCACTGCTGACACCGACACGCGCCATCCCCTCAAACCATCCCAGATCCAGTTCGTCCGGGCTGTTAATGAGATAAGACGGCACGCCGGCGCGCTCGGCGACCTCACGAAGTCTCCGGCAGTTGGAGCTAGTTTGCGATCCCACCACAAGGACGACCTCGACTATAGCGACGAGTTCCTTGACGGCGGACTGGCGGTTGGTGGTGGCGTAGCAGATGTCGTTCCGGACGGTGACGTTACCGAACGCCGTGTTGATGCGGTCCACCATCGACGCCGTATCGTCCACCGAAAGTGTCGTTTGTGTCAGGATCGCTACCTCTGTGTCGGGATCCCACTCAGGCGGCGGCGGGTCTTCCTGATCGTCCATCAAGGCCATCTCGCCCTGGCCCGTCGTCCCCTTGACTTCCTGGTGCCCGCGGTGGCCGACTAGGATTATTTTCTTGCCCTCCCTCAAGTGCTTTTTAGCCTCGTTATGGACCCGGGTGACCAGGGGACACGTGGCGTCGATGACCCGCAATGAGCGTTTCTTGGCGGCCTCGAAATCGGCCGGAGGGGAGCCGTGAGCGGAGAAGACGACGATGGCGCCCTCCGGGATTTGATCAACCGTCTCGACGGTGATCGCTCCTTGTGCCTCGAGGTCCGCAACGACGTGTGGGTTGTGGACGATTTCATGCTTCACGTACACCGGCGCGCCGTACCGCTCAAGCGCGATCTCGACGATATCCACGGCGCGCACGACCCCCGCACAAAAACCCCTTGGAGCGGCCAGAAAGACTTGCAAAGAACCTCGTTCCTGAGCGGATCCCCAGTTGGACCCGGTGTGCATATAGCTGAACGTTCCGTTGTCGCCCGTCAATCGCTGGACGGCATCACCGTCGATACTCAGGAATTATACGTAGCCAAGGCGTTGATGCCTCAGGGAGACCCGACTGGCCGGCCGTCGGATCTGGTCCGGGATAACCCCATCCTAACCCGCTGCAGCGGGTAGGTGGACAGGATAAGCAGCGCCACGATGCCAAGAATCAGGGCGTTGTATCCAAGGTTCTCCGAGCGTCTGTTCAACGCGTCGATGCCGAAACCGGAAAGCCTCGCGACACCGGTCCCGGCGCGGGTCGAAAACGCCGTGAGTCCAAGGGCGCGTCCGGCGTCTTTCCCGGGGACGAGTTCGGTTATGAGGGCCCAACCGCCGCTCAGGAACATGGCGGCGCCCAGCGCGATGGTGAGCGTGAGGGCCACTGCGCTGGCCGCAGGGTTGTCCAGCCCGACCTTGTCCCGTATGAAAAACACGGCGAATATTTGCATGGCCGTCAGCGCCCCGACGATCATCGCCATGGCGACGAGGAACCAGTAGTAACCCTTCATATCGTGAGGCATATTCGGCGTTTCTTCTGGACCGTCAACTGTGACTCTCGACGCGGGAAATTCTGGAGCGAGCTCATCAGCTTCTCGCACCCTCGCGGAACCGGGCCGAGGGCGTAGCGACCCCGCCCTCCACAGCATCGTCAGGGCGAAGATGATCATTACGCGGCCTATCGAAGCCCAGTACCAGGACGACGGGCCGTCGCCGGTCGTCGACCTGCTCATCAACAGCATCACGACCACGGTGATGAAACCACCGCCGAACACCCGTGACAGATTCAAAGCGCCTGCACCCGAGCCTCGCTTTCGCGCTGGCACGTGGTCGATGAGCAGAGCGTTGGCCGGACCCTGGGACATGTGGAGGAAGAACTGGATAAGTGCGATCACGATCAGGATGGAGAGGAACGAATCCGCAATTCCAAGGAACGGCACGACCGCGATCAAGCCTAGATTGCCCGCCACGATGTAGGGAACTCGCTTCCCCCAGCGTGAGTTGGTGTGATCACTGGTCGCTCCCATCAGGGGCTGTGAGAGCGCCGCCGCCACAAGACCGACTAGAGCTATCGCACCGAGCATTCCGTTCTTTTGGTCTTCGTCGGAGATATCTAGCACACGGAACTGGAGAAGGGCGGTGTTGACGGAAATCCAGAGCGCTGACAAACCGAAGGCGTACACGCTCAGGTTGGTGAAGCTGGCCGGCCCGCGCTCGTACACGTTTCTCGCCGAACGCGGAAATCGGCGGAGGTTGCCGAATACTCCGATTGCCGTCGTCGTGATGAATTTGGGGGGAGTGGGCCACTGTGCGATGCTAGTGGAATACACGTGACGAGGCCATCCCGGGCGGAGTAGGCCCGACGCTACGTTGGCCGAGAACCCAGATCTCGGAGGTACATCCGATGACCGTGAAAGTACGGTTTTATCACTGGACACGTTGAAGCACCTGCAAAAAAGCGGGGGCGGCGCTCTCGCAGGCAGGGGTCGAACTCGATCAGCGTGACTTCTTCAAAAACCCGCTCTCGCGGAATGAGCTGGCTGTGTTGGCTTCCATTCTCACGATCGATGAATTGTTCTCGTGGCGCAGCCCCAGCGCGAAGGGTTACCGGGACAAGCGGGGCGAACTGAGCGATTCCGACCTGATCGATCTCATGATCGCCGAACCGCGTTTGATCCGGCGGCCAATAGCGATACGTACGGATGATCCGAGCCGCCACGTCCTCGGCGTCCGGGCCGCAGACTTAGAAGCGATCGCCGTGGAGTGACCCGGGAATGACCGCTGGATTCGGGCGCGTGTGTGCCTGCTCCCAACGTCCGTCAAATTTCGTGCCTCTCGGGTGTGAAACCCGCACTCGTATTCCCAGACTCGCGCGTGACGCAAATCTGGCGGTGCGCGTTATCTGAAATGGATGAGGGAGCGAAAAGAAGGAGCGAAAAGACGTTGCTGTTCAAGGCCTGCCCCATGTGCAAAGGCGACGTTGAGCTGGGGTCCGGTATGGACGGTGACTACGTGAAGTGTCTGCTGTGCGGTTTTCCCCGGTACATGCCGGAAACTTCCCGGTCTACCCGGGCGGCAAGGGCGGTTGAACAGTTGTCCGGGCTGCCACGAGCCAGTTACCTAGCGGGACGAACCGCTAAGACGAATCGTTTGACGTGCGCGGTAGAGCCCTCTGCCAGCCCCCGCGGAAACATCGTTACCCGGTGCTACAATCCAGCTAGCCGTCACAAGACGGCTGCATGCGCGTGTTGCGCCAACATCCGGTTGCTAACGGACGGTCATCGTCTCTACGCATACATCGCGTGCCCGACTGAACCCGCATACAGCGCCGCATCGGGACAGATCGCAACTTGAACTCTACGTATCTACTTGGCGACATGGCCGTCTTTTCGGTCGGAGCCCACCCGGAACTATCGGCCGCCATCTGTGAATACCTCCACATCCCTGTGGGGCAGATGGAGGTCAAGAAGTTCAACAACGAGAACAGTTTCGTCCGGATCCTGGAAAACGTCCGCTCCCGCGACGTCTATTTCATACAACCGACATCGGCGCCGGTGAACGACAACATCATGGAGTTGTTGATCACCATAGACGCCGCCAAGAGGGCGTCTGCGGGCCGCATCACCGCCGTCATCCCGTACTACGGGTACGGGCGCACAGATAAGAAAGACCAGCCGCGTGTTCCGATCACCGGGCGTCTCGTCGCCGACTTGCTGACGACGGCCGGCGCCGACCGGGTTCTCACGGTGGACCTGCACGCCGGTCAGATCCAGGGGTTCTTCAACATCCCGGTGGACGAACTGACCGTCGTCCCTCTGCTCGTCGACTACTTCTTAAACAAGAAAATCCCGGACCTGGTGGTCGCCGCTACAGATGTCGGCATCTCAAAGGCGGCGAGGAACGTGGCGCAACGTCTGAACGCCCCGTTGGCGATCGTTGAAAAGCGACGTCTCGGGAACGACGACAACACAGAAGTTCTTTCGCTCATCGGAGATGTGGACGGCAAACCCGTCCTCACGTTCGACGATGAGATCGATACAGGTGGTTCTCTCGTATCCGCTTTTGGGGCCCTCAAGGAAGCCGGCGCCACGGAGTTGTACGCCACCGCGAGCCACGGAGTGTTTTCGAACGGAGCCGTAGACCGGATTTGCGGCGTGGAAGACCTGGTTGAACTGGTGGTCACAGACACGGTGCCGATCAGTGAAGAGAAGTCCCATCCAAAATTGACGGTACTTCAATCGTGCGACCTTCTGGGCGAAGCCATATACAGGATTCACAACGGCCACTCGGTCGGAGAAATGTTCACGTACTAAACTTGAATGCCTGCGCGGCACGACGGCCTGCGGCGGGGATTACATGCCCTTCTTAAAAAAAATAACTTCGTTTCTCGGCGACTCTAACGACAAGGCGTTGAAGGAATTCGACGACCGCCTTCTTGAGATCCATAATCTCGAGGCGGAAGTGTCTGCACTCTCGGACGAAGAGCTCCGAGGAATGACGGACGAGTTCAGAGACCGCCTGGACGACGGAGAAACCGTCGACGACATCCTTCCGGAGGCGTTCGCCGTGGTCAGAGAGGCGGCTAAACGCGTGCTCGCCATGCGCCATTTTGACGTCCAGATCATCGGCGGAATTGTCCTGTTTGAGGGCAAAGTCGCTGAAATGCGGACGGGAGAGGGGAAAACACTTGTCGCAACCCTTCCTTCATACCTGAACGCGCTGGTCGGCCCGGTGCACGTCGTCACGGTCAACGATTACCTGGCGAAACGTGACGCCGGTTGGATGGGCCAGGTCCATCACTTCCTCGGGCTCACCGTTGGTTGTCTCCAGAACCAGTTCTCGTGGCGCTTTGAACCGGATCGCGACGGCCGGGAACCTGACGATGACCCGTTCATTTCGGCGACCAAACAGGACGCATACGCGGCCGACATCGTTTACGGCACCAACAACGAGTTCGGATTCGACTACCTCAGGGACAACATGGTCGACAAGGCGGAATCGCTTGTTCAGCGCCCGTTGATGTACGCCATCGTCGATGAAGTGGACAACATTCTGATCGACGAGGCCCGAACGCCGTTAATTATCAGCGGCCCGGCGCGTGACTCCTCACAGGAGTACTTGCGATTTGCGCAGCTCGCACGCCGGTTGTCGGATGGTGAACACTTCACGATCGACGACCGTTCCCAGGCGATCAGCCTCACGGAAGAGGGGATCGAACTCGTGGAGCGGCAGCTCAATATCGAAAACCTCTACGACCCGTCCAACTACGAACTGACCCACTTTGTAGAGAACGCGGTCCGCGCCGAGTTCGTGTACCTGCGGGACAAGCAGTACGTCGTGCAGGACCGCGAAGTGCTGATCGTAGACGAGAACACCGGCCGTCTGATGGTCGGACGACGCTACTCGGACGGCCTCCATCAGGCTATCGAGGCCAAGGAGAGCGTGCGGGTCCAGCGGGAGAGTATCACCTACGCCACGATCACGCTTCAGAACTACTTTCGCATGTACGGGAAGCTGGCGGGGATGACGGGTACGGCCGCGACCGAAGCGGAAGAACTGCACAAGATCTACGGACTGGACGTCGTCGCGATTCCGACGAACAAAGAGTCCATGCGCCTGGACCAACCTGATTTCGTGTACAAGACCGAGGACGGCAAGATGCGGGCCGTGGTCGAGGAAATCGAACAGGAGTCCAAAAACGGACGGCCCATTCTCGTGGGTACGACCAGCGTCGAACGCTCGGAGGCGCTGACGGACATGCTCAAACGGCGTGGTGTTCAAATCGAAGTACTCAACGCCAAGAACCATGCCCGGGAGGCGATGATCATCGCCCAGGCCGGACGCCCGGGCGCCGTGACGGTGTCCACCAACATGGCGGGACGTGGCACGGACATTATCCTGGGAGGCAACGCAGATCAGTTGAGTATCGCCGACGAGGAGTGGCGACGGGATCACGATCGGGTGATCGAACTCGGAGGCCTGTATGTGATCGGCACATCCCGGCACGAATCGCGCCGCATAGACAATCAGCTCCGCGGTCGCGCCGGACGGCAGGGGGACCCGGGAGAGACCCGTTTCTTCACGTCCACGGAAGACGACATGGTCAAACGCTTTGGCGGAGACCGCATCAAGGGAATCATGAACTTGGTTGGGCTGGACGACGATGTGCCGATCGAAAACCGGATGATCACAAAGGCGATGAGCGGGGCCCAGAGTAAAGTGGAGGGCTATCACTTCGAGGTGAGGAAGAACCTCGTCGACTATGACGACGTGGTCAACTCTCAGCGAAACGAGATCTACAGCATGCGCCGCAGCGCCCTGGAGGGAGAAGGTCTCAAGGAAGACATCCTGATCCGGGTTGCGAACGAGGTCCAGGCGATCATAGCGGGCCTGCCCGGCGACTCGGCCGACTGGGACGTGGATGTGCTGTCGGGCGAGCTACGGGGCATGTTTGAACTGCCGGTGGAGCTGTCCGACCCGGAGGATTTCTTCGATTTCGACCCGGAAGAGATCGAGAACGTCCTCCTTAACCACATCGGATCGCTCTGGGACGCTCGTGTAGAAACACTCGGCTATGAGGTGACGACGAAACTGGGGCAGGCTGTTGTCTTGCGTGCCGTGGACTCCCAGTGGGTCGAGCACCTGACCGAGATGGACAACATGCGGCAGGGGATCGGCCTGCAGGCGGTCGGCCAACGAGACCCGCTTGTTGAGTACCGGCAACGTTCGTACCAGATGTTTCAGAGCCTGATCGCCGGTATGGATCGCCAGATCACGCACACCTTCTTCAACGCCGTGGTGCAGGAAACTCCCGCTGTACAACCGGTCGCACGCGGCAAACTGACGCTGAGTGGGCCGGACGCCGATGCGCCCTCTGATGCCTCCGCTCCGGTCGCGACATCACGTGCGGGACGCGCGGCTTCGGCGGTGCTCGACCGGCGCAGCGTCATGTCCCCCGTCAACACAGGACACGGCGAAGACGCCGCCATGAGCCGCAAGATCGGCCGCAACGAGACTTGCCCGTGCGGCAGCGGCAAGAAGTACAAGCGCTGCCATGGTCGGACCGCCTGAACTGACCGAATCATCCGGTAAAATGCATGGTATGCCGGATTCTGGACAGGACACTTCAGGCCCTCCGAAGGGCGGTTCCCGGGATAACCAGGGCGTGGCGCAGGTTTTCGCTGACATAGCGACATTGCTCCAACTCAAGGATGAATCTGTGTTCAAGATCCGGGCGTATACCCGGGCCGCCGAGGAGTTTGAACGCCTGCCGGGACAGGTCGCCACGCTCGCCCGGGACGAGGATCTGTTGAAAAAGATCCCCTGGAGCGCCGCCGCCATCGCTTCCAAGACGCATGAGCCAGCCAATCTGGATCAGCTGCGCTACGGCGTCGGTAACGCACGGGGCGGGTGGATGGCGAAATCGGACATCTTAAATGCCCTCCCGGTCGCCGAATACGAACGGCTCATCGCCACACCCAAACCCGGACGCGCTTCGTTCGTGGCCGGGAAGGCGGTGGCAGGATGACGCCGATGGCGACCCCGGGCGGCCCGATCGAGCCGGAGGACCTGCAACCGATAGAGTCCGGTGAGGCGATCACCCCCGAGGCCGCCGCGACCGATCCGGAAGAACTGCTGGAGCAGTTCCGCATCGCCATCTCGGACTCGGACGAGGACTGGCAACTTGCCCTTATTCAGACGATGGCCCTCTGGCCGCTTTCGTCAGAAACGGTCGATGGCCGGGATTTTGTGTACCTTCTCGCCGGTGAGGCCTTCGACTGGCGAACGCTCGCCGAACGGATCCTGGGCGCACCCGATATCTCCATCCCGGAGGAGGAACGGGAAGAACTGCTTCTGGACTGGACGCTCCCGGCGGACCTGAAGGAAGAGGAGTTTCGCCGGTTGATCGGCTTCGCGAAGAGTGCAGGCTTTCTTAACTACTTCTACGGCGTGACCGTCGAGCAGGCGATTCTCCTGGCGGTCGAAGAAGAAGCACGGAAGCAGCGCTACGCCCGTGGGTTTGCGCCGGACGATGTCAGCGGAGACCTGGCGTACGAGATTCTTTACGGGGCGACGCGCGACGAGTTGATCACCGAATTCGCCGGGGAAACAGGCAACCGGGTGCGCCGTCCGTCGCGCGGTCCGGAGCGCGCCGCCGGGAATCTGGGCAACGTCGACCATTTCACGTACTGGCTTTTCCAGCGCCGGTTCAAGAACGCCGATCCGGCCCGCATCGCGAGCGACACGCGGAAAGGTCTGGAACTGCTGGAGCGGATGCGGCTGGCGCAGGCGAAAAAGAACAGCCAGCAAACCGTCGCCAGACCGTTCATAGACCTGGGCGATCTTCATACCTACCGGGCACCGCCTCGCTACGCTCGGCCCGTGCGTCCCCGGCCGGTACGTACTTGATCGGAATGCATTGCTCCGGGACGTTTAACCTCCCGAGAGGATCTCGTTTAGATCGGCGACCGTGGAATCCGCCAGCCGAACGCAATTTTCGTCCGGGAACGACGCCTGGTTTGTGACCGGCAGACCGGCTCCCCAGTCGGCGCGTGATATCTCGGCACATGCGATGCCGGTGTGATCCAGCCTGACACGCTCCTCAAAGCGCTGCCGGAACTCGTTCAACTTTGCATGTCCCCGGACGGATTGAGAACCGGGAGCGCCGTCCGGGACGAAGGTTTCCAACAGATCGTTGTACGGGATGTCGCTATCTGGTTCCTCGCCATCTTGCGCGGCGATGACGAGCAGACCTGTCACCAGCAGTGCACATGTCCCGGCACGCCCGGCGGACACGCCTTTGATAGAGCGCAGCAGCACATCTCTGCCGGGACCGTCGAGCCGCTGGGAAGCAAGAAGAAGGCACTCCCCGCAGGTGCGCCCCATCGCGAACAGCTCCCTTGTAGTGGATTCCGTTGGATTCAAACCGCCGTCGTGCTGCATCATGTCCTCCCGTGGATGTTCGGCCTCAGAGTGAAGTCCGTCGGCCCTGAAGTCGGCAATGTGTTGTCAGGGTTAGCTTTAAACCGACTGGACCGCAAACGACACGCTTTGCGGCCCCTTCGGGCAGACGCACGCCTGCTGCGCCTGAGGATCGTTTTCGTCCAGTACCAGCCCCATCGCCAAAGCGGCGGGCCGGCATATCGGCCGGTTCAAGCGGCCGGATTCGCCGATTTCCCAAGATGCACCGGCATCTAACCCGATGGGACAAACTCCGGATTTTGAGGTGATCTTCAGGATCTTTCGATCGCCCCGGTAGAGTACTCGACGCGTGAGCGCTATGCCGACTGCCCTGGCGTTGTGGACGACCGCCTCGGCGCCCCTGATGAGGGTTGCTGGCGCTGCGATTCGTTCAGAAAAGTAAGCGCCGAGCAAGAGGACGTATACGACGGCGATGATGGCGATCAGGCTCCCAGGTGGGGCACCGGCCGTGAGCGCCAGCAGGGCGATGATCGTCGGTATGGCCCCTGGGATCAGGAATGCCAGGAAACGTGGGCGTACCATATGCGCCTCCTCTACGGGGGTGCTACGTGAAGTGGCGTTCGGGCTTTCGCTCAAAAGCCGTGTGCTTGCACGCTATGCGGCGCGACGTGAGAGAATCATGATGGTTCCTCCTGACATGTGAGGCCACCGTGAGCCGTAGTGGCAACCCGCTCGGATCGGGCCTCCGGAAGCAAACCTTCTTCACGCCTTCCTCACGACTATCGAAGGAAACTGGCTTCACATCAGTTCAAGAGGATCGCCGAAGCGCGGTGTGCGGTTGGACACGACGGACTACGTCCAATAACCTCCGAACGAATCCCAAACTCACTCAAGGAGAGCCACGTATTGGTGACGACGACACCGGTAGCGCTACCCGCGGCAGTTCGCTGGCACGGACGCGGCGGTCAGGGAGTGGTCACCGCCAGCCGCCTGCTCGCCGCCGCCGCCCTTGAAGGCGGTTACTACCCGCAATCGCTGCCGGATTTCGGCGCCGAGCGCTCCGGCGCCCCGGTCGCCGCCTACACCCGCATAGATGATCAGCCGCCGTCCGTGCGGGGCCCGGTCGAAAGCCCCGGCCTTGTGCTTGTGCTGGACCCATCGCTGATCGGCAACGTGGATGTTCTGGAGGGTATGGCGCCCGGTTCCGCCGTGGTCGTCAACTCCATTCGATCACCGGAAGACGAGCAGAAACGTCTCGTCCGGGACGATGTCGTCATCTGCACGGTGGACGCCACCGCTATCTCGCTTGAGTTGATAGGCCGTGCATTGCCCAACACCCCCATGCTGGGTGCGCTGCTCGAGGTCTTTCCGGTCGTTAACCTGGAGACGATGGTAGAAGCCGTGCGCAAACAGCTGAGAGGGCTTTTCCCGGACAGGATCGTCGACGGGAACATCGCCGCGCTGCATCGTGGATTTGAATCTGCTAAATCGATAGCTCAGGGAGGCGCTCAATGACGCAGCCAGGAGCGGAACCCTGGGGAGATGTACCCGCTGGCGGAACGGTTCTGTTCCCGGGGAGCACGGAACGCAATCTGACAGGCTCCTGGCGGACCAAACTCCCCGTCATCGATTTCGACGCCTGCACCGACTGCATGATCTGCTGGGTGATGTGCCCGGACAGTTGCTTCAAGACCGCCGAAGGGAAACTTCTGTCGGTCGACCTTGACCACTGCAAGGGCTGCGGAATCTGCGCAACCGAGTGCCCCGTGAAATGCATCGAAATGGTCCTGGAGGAACGGGACTGATCTTGGATTGTACGGCGCTATTCGCGCCGGTGATCCCGAAAGATTTGGAGAACTCTTGGTAGATACACAGGAACGTCCGGCCAGCGCCGGCCCGGCTACTTCGACCGCCATCGCTGTCAACGGCGGTGAGGCCGTCGCCTACGCGCTCAAGCAGATCGAGCCGGAAGTGGTGGCCGCCTACCCGATCACGCCGCAGACGCTCATCATCGAGAAGTTTGCCGAGTACTGCGCGGACGGGCTGGTCCGCACGGAGTACATCAACGTCGAAAGCGAGCACGCCGCGCTGAGTGCGTGTGTCGGTGCAAGTGCCGCCGGCGCTCGTGCAATAACGGCCACCGCCGGACCCGGCCTGGCGCTCATGTTTGAGATGCTGGGCGTCGCCTCTGGCATGCGATTGCCGATCGTGATGCACCTGTGCACAAGGGCGCTGTCCGCCCCGCTCAATATCCTGGGCGACCATTCAGACGCCATGGCGATGCGCGAGACCGGCTGGGTGATGCTCTCCGGAAGCAGCCCGCAAGAGGCTTACGACCTCGCCCTCGTGGCGCAGACCATTGCGGAACACCCGGATGTGATGCTGCCGACCGCAAACCTCGTCGATGGTTTCATGGTCACGCACGCTGTGGAGCGCGTAGACGTTTTGCCGGACGACGTGGTGCGTGAGTACGTCGGGGAGTACGAACCGGAGACGTCGCTTCTGGCTGAGGGTTCGACCGCAACGTACGGGGCGCTGGACTTCCGTGACTACTACTTTGAGCACCGCCGTCAGCAGGAGGCGGCGCTGTACCGGTCTCGGCCGATTGTCGAACAGGCGTTGAAGCGTTTCGGCGAGATATCGGGCCGGGACTACAACATTCTGGAACCGTACCGGATGGAAGATGCCGAGGTCGTCCTCGTGCTGCTGGGATCGGCAGAGGGCCAGGCCCACGCCGCGGTGGACGCTGCCCGGGCCACCGGTCTGAAGGCTGGAGCGCTGCGTGTACGGCTGTTCCGGCCCTTCCCGACGAAAGCGGTCGCCGAGGCGCTGTCCGGCGCACGCGTCGTCGGCGTGCTGGACCGCGCCATCGGGTTTGGATCGGTGGATAACCCGCTTCTTTCGGACATCAAATCTGCGTTATGGACGCAGTCCAACAGGCCGCTTACCAAGGGTTTCGTTTATGGACTCGGCGGCAGGGTGGTGACCCTTGGCCAGTTCAATCAGGCGTTTGACGAGTTGCGGTCCGCTCTGGAATCCGGCGAGGTTCCGTTAGAACCGACGTATCTGGGATTACGAGAAGACGGGGAGGTCTCCGAGTAATGACACTGAAATTACGTGACCTGACGCTACTGGATGATGGTTTTGAGTCCGGGCACGGATTGTGCGCCGGATGTTCCGAATCGGTCATCGTCCGACAGGTGCTGCTTGCGCTCGCAAACGAACCCGTGGTCGCCCTGGCGACGGGCTGTCTCGAGGTCTCCAGCACCCGGTTCCCGGACACGTCCTGGAAGGTGCCGCTGATCCACAGCGCGTTTGAGAACGCAGCGACCAGTGCATCCGGAATCGAGGCCGCATACAAGGCACTCATCCGGAAGGGCCGTATGGCCGACCGCCCAATGACCTTCGTCGTGTTCGGCGGCGACGGTGCTACTTACGACATCGGGTTCCAGTGGCTCTCCGGCGCGCTGGAGCGTGGCCATAAGTTCATGTACATCTGCCTGAATAACGAGGGCTACATGAACACGGGCATCCAGCGTAGCGGAGCGACGATGCTCGGCGCATGGACCACGACCACGCCGGCGGGCGACCTTGTCCCCGGCAAGCCGCAGTGGCGCAAGGACATGACCGGTATCGTCGCCGCCCACGGCATCCCGTACGTCGCACAGGCGGCCGTCCACAACTGGAAGGACCTGATGACCAAGGTCCGAAAGGCGGAGGCGGCTGAAGGCCCGGCTTTCCTAAACGTGTTTGCGCCCTGCGATCGCGGCTGGCGCTACGAGCCGGAAGACACGATGGCCGTATCTCGGCTGGCTGTGGATGCGGCGTTGTGGCCGCTCTACGAAATAGTCGACGGTGCGTACAAGCTGAACGGGCCGCGGCACAAGTCCAAACCGATCACCGACTACCTGTCTTCACAGGGTCGATTCCGACACCTGATGCGTGACCGGGAACCGGGCGTTATCGAGGATATCCAGGCCAACGTGGACCGCGAATGGAATCGACTGCGCGTGAGATGCGGGCTGGAACCCGAGGTGCTCGAAAAGACGCAGGTGTAGTTACGGCAGATTGACCGGGGACGAGGCACCGTGCTAGCGTCAAATCCTTCACAACGCTAAACGCAGTGACGGGAAGTAGTACCGCTTGGCGGGCCCGAGAGAGCCGGGGATGCTGTGATCCCGGCGCCGCAGCCACGCGGGAAGTCGTCCCCGAGCGGTCGGCCTGAACCCCGTTGGAGGGCCAGGGCTGAACGGCAGCTACCGTTACCGGCATCGAGCGGTCTTGACCCGTCAGAGGGTCGAGGCAACGAAGGTGGTACCGCGAGGCGAAATGCCCCGTCCTTTGAGGGACGGGGTTTTTTATTTCCCGCCGTTTTGAGGCGGGATCGGTTTAACAACAGGACGGACAATGGCTACGACGGAATCCAGGACGAACAAAGGATGGGTGAAGCCGGTCGACGTTTCGGACCTCCCCCGGCGCTTTGAACCGGAAGAGGCGGAGCCGCGCTGGCGGGCTCTCTGGGATCAGTGGGGCATCCACAGTTACGATCCCACGCGCCCCCGGGACGAAACCTTTGTAGTCGACACACCACCGCCCACGGCCAGCGGTTCGCTGCACGTTGGTCACGTGTTCTCGTATACCCACCAGGACGTGATTGTCCGCTACCAGCGGATGAAGGGCCGGAACATCTTTTACCCGATGGGTTGGGACGACAATGGCCTGCCCACGGAACGGCGCGTCCAGAACGTGTTCAACGTGCGTTCCGATCCGTTCATGACCTACGACGCGAATCTAACGGTCGAACGGGTTGATCCGAACACGAAGCCGCGGGATCTTCCTCGTCCGACAGTGATCTCACGCCGGAACTTCATCGAACTCTGCCACATCGTCACAGCGGAGGATGAGGTGGCTTTCAAAGACCTGTGGAAGATGCTCGGCCTGTCGGTCGACTGGAACGAGGAATACGCCACGATCGATGACCGGTCCCGTGGCATCGCCCAGCTCAGTTTCCTGGACCTGTACGAGAAGGGCCACATCTACCAGGTCGATGCGCCAACGATGTGGGACGTGGACTTTGCAACTGCGGTCGCGCAAGCGGAGGTCGAGGACCGGGAGCGGGACGGCGCCTTTCACGACATCGAGTTCGGCACTGAGGATGGCGGGACTTTTGTAATCTCCACGACCCGTCCCGAATTGCTGGCGGCGTGTGTCGGCATAGCTGCCCACCCGGACGATGAGCGCTACAAAGCGCTGTTTGGCCAAAACGCCATCTCTCCCGTTTACCGCGTGCCGGTACCGATATTCCCGACCGAGCTCGCCGACCCCGAAAAAGGGACCGGTGTATTGATGGTCTGTACGTTTGGCGACCAGACGGACGTGCAGTGGTGGCGTGAGGAGTCGCTACCGCTGCGGCAGGTGCTGGGGCGCGACGGGCTGGTGGTGGAGCGCCGCTACGGTGACGAAGGCTGGGAGAGCAACGACCCGGAACTCGCAAACACCAACTACGCGCGGATCATCGGAAAGCGGGTCAACCAGGCCCGCCGCATCGTCGTAGAGCAGTTGGGGAAAGCCGGTAATGCCGCGCTCACGGGTGGCGGCGTACCCCTCCAGGGAGAGCCGCGCCAGATCAAACATGCGGTGCGGTTCTATGAGAAGGGAGACAGTCCGCTGGAATACCTGACCAACCGTCAGTGGTTCGTGCGTCTGCTGGACAAGAAAGACGAGCTTATCAAACGGGGCCGCCAGATCCGGTGGCATCCGGCCTACATGGGCAAGCGCTATGAGGACTGGACGGCAAACCTCGGGTTGGACTGGGGGATTAGCAGACAGCGCTATTTCGGCGTTCAGATTCCGGTCTGGTACCGGCTCGATGATGCGGCGAACCCGATTTACTCCGATCCGATGCTCCCGAGGCGAGATATGTTGCCGATGGACCCGATGTCGACCACTGCGCCAGGATTTGAAGAGGTGCAGCGGGGGCAGCCCGGTGGTTTCGCCGGAGAGCCTGATGTGTTCGATACCTGGTTCACCAGTTCACTCTCTCCGCAGATCGGGGCGCGCTGGGGGCAGGACGGCGACAGCATGGATGAGTTGTTCCCGATGGACGTTCGTCCACAGGCGCACGACATTATTCGAACCTGGACGTTTTACACCGTCGCCAAAGCACTGCTTCACCACGAGAACGTCCCCTGGCACAACGTCGTGCTCAGCGGATGGATCCTGGACCCGGACCGCAAGAAGATGAGCAAGAGCCGGGGTAACGTGGTGACGCCGGTCGGCATGCTGGAGGAGTACGGCGCAGACTCGGTCCGGTACTGGGCCAGCAGCGCACGGTTGGGGACCGACACTGCGTTTGACGAACAGGTGTTCCGGGTCGGCAAGCGGCTCGTCACAAAGATCTACAATGCCGGCAAGTTCGTGCTGTCCCAGGAAGGACCGGAGGGCGACATCACGAACGAACTCGACCGTGCATTCATTGCCGAGTTGCGTTCGCTGGTTGAGCGCGCCACGGCTGCGTTTGAGGAGTACGAGTACTCACGCGCACTCGAGGAGACGGAGACCTTCTTCTGGAGAGCGTTCACCGATAACTACCTTGAGTTGGTCAAGAAGCGGACACGTACAGACGAGGATCGGGAGGGACGGGCGTCGGCCATAGCAACTCTCCGGGTTGGCCTGAGCGTGACGAATCGGTTGTTCGCGCCTTTTGTTCCCACCATCACGGACGAAGTGTGGTCATGGACCTTCGCCGAGCAGACCGGTAAACAATCGATCCACGTGGCGGACTGGCCGTCGGCTGCTGAGCTTGAAGGGGTACCGGCCCCGGATAACGCTGAGTCGTTTGCTGTGGCCTGTGACGCCATCGCAGCAGTTCGTAAAGCCAAAACGGATCTGGGGCTCGGAATGGGCCGTCCGCTGGCATCGCTATCGCTTATGGGAAACGGCGATAGTTTGTCCGTGCTGTCCGGCGTGATCGGCGATGTCGGTGATGGGGCGAATGCGTCCGGCGTGGACATGGATGAGGGCGACGTGGAAGAGGAGCGCTTCACCGCGACGATCGATCCGGAGGCTCAGGGACAGAAATAGGCAGTTGAGTTCGAGCTATCTAGGGAGGTAGTTAGAACAAGACAACTATATTTGGGGGTTGGTATTTTTCAGCGCTCTGGCTCGTGTTGATTCTTGGTTTGTGCTGGTTGCATGCTCCCCCACCGAGAAATCGGATTGCGATCATGTGAACCTCGACGAAAAAAAGATGATTTCGAACGATGCCTCCAAGATGTCGCTAGGCATGAGGAAAACCAGACGGCGACGAGCGTCGCTAGTAAGTCAGCGACAGTAATCGCAACGGATCGCCTGGATTACGCCGCAACCGCCGTCGTTATGGACGATCAGCTGAAGAGCTCAAGTGGATCCCAGACACTCACTCTCCTCACCCTCTTCTCTTTCTCAGTAAAGAAAAACATCGTCATCAGCGTTACCGCATGGACCTGGCGTGACGATCTGCAACAACGGCGGTTTCCATTACTGCGGTGGCGAGGTCGGGACCATCGTGGTTGATAGCCCAGCAGCGCTTGAGCGTTTTAACGGTGAGAACAACGCCGACTGGCAGGCGCTGATGTCCAACGACGGCATCAGCATCCGTCTGGACCTGCACGTCGATCTGTTAGGCGCCATCAACACGGCTCCGGGAACTCCGATCGCACGCATCTGAAGCGCCACGATCACGGTGCACAACGCAACTGACGGTCTTCGAAACGGAAACTTCCACTGGAACCTGGACACGGACAAGATCACCTGGTCAGTGTTTCAGGGGTTCAGTTCTCTGGACCGCGAAAACGCATTGGGGCGGATAGCGACCCACGCGCGGGCGGATCGCTATCCGCCCCTACAAAGATTTTGGTCCCAGCACTCTTGTAATCGCATGACGCAGCGCACCACCAACCCTCCCCCCTCTTCGTGAGGAGGCTTCAATATTCCCCTAAACCATCAAATCTCCACCGCTTATGTCTAGCGCCTGACCTGTAATGTATGCGGCGCGGTCTGACGCCAGGAAAGCGACTAGTTCGGCAACCTCTGACGGGTCGCCCAGGCGGGATATGGGGAAGCTGCTCGTATAGGCGTGCTTAAGGTCTTGGTCGACCTCGGCCTGAACCATCTCTGTATCGATCAAGCCCGGACACACGGCGTTGACGGTGATCCCGTGTGACGCCTCTTCCATCGCTAGATGGCGTGTGAAACCCAGGACTGCATGCTTTGAGGCCGTGTATGCGGCGCTGCCTAACGTACTAGTGGTCTTCCCGGCGGTGGACGAGAAATTGACGATTCGACCCCAACCCGCTTCATGCATCGGCCGGAGAACGGCGCGAGAGGGCAGGAAGGTGCCCTTGAGGTTCACGCCGATTACAAAGTCCCACTCGTCTTCCTGCATGTCATAGACCGATGTTCTACGGAGCACACCCGCGGCGTTAACCAGTATGTGAACCCCGCCAAACTTTGATTCGGCTCCAGCCACTAGCGCTGAAATTTCGACTGCGTCAGTAACGTTTCCGCCGATGGCGATCGACCGACCGCCTGCGCCCAGTATTCCTGTTGCGGTTGCCACAGCGGAATCGACCGACAGGTCGTTTACAACAACCGCTGCACCTGCTGCGGCGAGACGCCGTGCTGCAGCGCGTCCCATCCCACTGCCACCACCGGTAACGATCGCTACCTTTCCGGCCAACTCATCCGGGACGATTGCCGGAAGCCGTGATTGGTCAAAGGTTAATTCTGGAGGAGATATAGGATTCAAATCAGACCCAGTTCCGCGCCGACGTCCTGAAAGGCATCCAGCGCTTTGTCCAGTTCGGTTCGTGTGTGTGCGGCCGACACCTGGACCCGAATACGGGCCGCTCCTCTGGGAACCACGGGATAGTTGAACCCGACCACGAAGACCCCCCGACGGTTCATGGCTGCCGCCATCTCGACCGTCTTGAGTTCGTCACGAAGCATCACCGGGACGATCGGGTGGTCGCCCGGGATCAACTCAAAACCGAACCCAGTCATGCGCTCGCGGAAATAGCGGGTGTTTTCCCACAACCGCGCCCGCAACTCCGGTTGTTCATCGACCAGTTCGAGCGCCTTCACAGCGCCGATGGCGATCAGCGGGGGGAGGCTGTTCGAAAACAGGTAGGGGCGGGAGCGCTGGCGGAGATAGGACACGATCTCGGAATGACCGGTTGTGAAGCCTCCAGACGCTCCTCCAAGGCCTTTACCGAGGGTGCTGGTGATGATGTCCACCCGGTCTTCGACGCCCATCTGTGCGGGCGTTCCACGCCCGCCCGGACCGACAAAACCCGTCGAGTGCGAGTCGTCCACCATCACCATGGCGTCGTATTGATCCGCCAGTTCGCATATCTCCTTCAGCTTCGCCAGGTCGCCCTGCATGCTGAACACGCCGTCGGTGGCGATCATCCGGAATCGGGCGTACGCCGTTTCCTGCAGCTTCGCTTCAAGATCGGCCATGTCGCTGTGCTTGTAGCGCTTCCGGTCGGCACGACACAGCCGTATGCCATCAATGATGGACGCATGGTTGAGTTCGTCGCTGATGACGGCGTCTTCCCGGCCGAGCAGGGTTTCAAACAGACCCGTATTGGCGTCGAAGCAGGAGCTGTAGAGGAGCGTGTCCTCGGTGCTCAAGAATCGGCTGATCCGGGCCTCAAGCTCTTTGTGGATGTCCTGCGTGCCACAGATGAAACGTACGGACGCCATGCCGTAGCCGTGGCTCTGGAGCCCGGCCCTGACGGCTTCCAGAATCTCCGGGTGATCGGCGAGCCCGAGGTAGTTGTTGGCGCAGAAGTTGATGCGTGGTCCGGCGCTGGTCGTGACCCGGGCGCCCTGCGGCGTCTCGATCACCTGCTCGTTTTTGAACAGGCCGTTGGACCGAATGTCGTCCAACTCGGCGGTAAGCCAGGACTTGATCGCTGTGTAAGCCAATTGCGCCTTCCTGCCCTCATTCGGGGGTGTTATTTAGAAACGTTACTTCGCTTTCACGACCTCGTCTTCTACGACCAGATCTTCACGGACAAACTCTCGCCACGGCTGAAATTGGAGCACGAATTCTTTGCCTTCATCGAGCGAACCCAGGCCCTTCACGGCGCGCCCCGGGTCGTATCCGCGCGTGGCGGCGATCGCCTGGATGCCGCGTTTCAACGAACGGACGCCGCCCAGATTCACCTCCTCACCCTGATCGGTGAGGAGGGCCAGGTCGAGCCCCTTCGGGTGCTCCTTCCAGTACATGCGCATGTGCTTGAACTCCTGCCCCGTTACGTCGTTGGGTTATTTAAGTAATGGCAGCGCGCGGTCCAGCAGCGCGTTGCCGACATCGAATTTGTCCATGAGCGGCATCGTTTCCGGCTCGCGCCCCGGGCGTACGAAGGTCACGGCGTTGGTGTCCGTGCCGAACCCGGAATCGGCGGCCGACACGTCGTTCGCCACCACCATGTCCACGCCCTTCGACAGCAGCTTGGCGTCTGCGTTCTCGATCACGTCGTTGGTCTCGGCGGCGAAAGCCACTTTGACCAACCGTTCTCCGCTGATCCCGGCGATGATGTCCGGGTTCTGGGAGAGATCGATGCTGAGTCCGTCATCGCCGGTCTTTTTGATCTTGTTATCGGACGGGTCGGATGGGCGGTAGTCGCTGACCGCCGCCGCCATCACCAGCAGGTCTGATTCAAGACACGCGTTCCGAACTGCTTTCTGCATCTCGATGGCCGAGCCAACCGCCACAAGATTCACCCCCACCGGGATGGGCAGGTATGTGGGCGCCGTGATGAGCGTGACCTTGGCCCCGCGATCTCGGGCCGCTTCTGCGATGGCGTATCCCATCTTCCCGGTCGAACGATTGGTGAGCACCCGCACCGGATCGATCGCCTCTTCTGTACCACCGGCAGAGACGACCACCTGCCGATCAGCAAGATCGCCGCTCCGACCCAGAATCGCACGGACGTGGCCGATGATTTCCGGGACCTCCGTCATGCGGCCATTGCCGACAAGACCCGACGCCAGCCGCCCCGACTCTGGGCCGATGAAGTGGACGCCACGCGATATCAGAGTCTTCACATTTGCCTGCGTCGCCGGGTTTTCGTACATGTCGGCATCCATCGCTGGAGCGACAACCAGTGGCTGCGACCTGGCGAGAACCGTTGCCGTCAGGACATCGTCGGTTATCCCGTGAGCGAGTTTCGCCAGGACGTTCGCCGTTGCGGGCGCGATCAAAATGAGGTCGGCCCGACGTGCCAGGGCGACGTGGTCGATCCCGAGTTCGGAATTCGACTCAAACAGCCCGGTCGAGACAGGCCTGTGCGTCAGTCCCGCAAAGGTGGCAACGCCGACGAACTCTCCCGCAGAGCGTGTCAGTACGATATCGACGAGAGCGCCAGCCTGCGTTAGTTTGCTCGCCAGGTCCGCGGCCTTGAACGCGGCGATACTCCCGGTGACACCGAGGACGATCGACTTACCGTTCAGGATTGTCGCCATCGCTATTCTCCGCTGTTCAGCTCGTGGAGCATGCGAAGGCCGATAAGCGTCAGGTCTTCGTTCACTTCCTGGAGTACGTCGGATTGCGCGGCCATAACCCGTGCAGCCCCGCCGGTGCCGACAACTCGGCAGACAGATGGGTCGTCCGGGCTCAATTCGGCGGCGAATCGTTTCACCATGCCCTCGACAAGCCCCACGTACCCGTACACGAGCCCGGAGCGCATGGCGTCCGTCGTGTTGCGGCCGATGGCCTTCTCAGGCGCCTGGAGATCGACTCGCCGCAACTGAGAGGTGCCCCTGTAAAGAGCCTCAGCGGCCAGTGTCATACCCGGGGCAATAGCGCCACCCAGGTATTCGGCGTCGCTGCTGATGGCGTCGAACACGGTCGCCGTGCCAATATCCACGATGATGCAGGGGCCGCCGTACAGTCGGTAGGCGGCCACGGCGTCGGCGATGCGGTCTGTACCGACATCCTGCGGCCGATTGTAGTTGACCTTGATGCCCGTGCGCGTGCCGGGGCCGACGACCATCGGCGTCACCCCCAGCATGTCAGCCAAGGCGGTCTCGACGGCGCCCGTGAGGGGTGGCACCACGGAGCACATCACGGAATACGGAAAATCAGACGGATCCACGCCTTTGGAGCGCAGCATTCCCTGAAGCAGCAGGTTGTGTTCGTCCGCAGTCCGGCGTGCGTCGGTGGCGAACCGCCATGTTGCCAAAAGCCGTTCGCTTTCAAAAGCGCCTATAGTGACGTTTGAGTTGCCGACGTCGACGGCGAGCAGTTTCTCCACGACTTCCCGATGATATCAGTGCTGGCGGGGTTACTCGCCTTCAGTTCGATAGCTGATTGAGCGCCGCCGGTAGCGATTCCAGGACGTCCCCGGCCACCAGCGCCACCTCTCCGATGGAGCGCTTCGCGATTTCGCCGGCCAGCCCGTGGACGTACACCCCGAGTGCCGCTGCATCGAATGGGTCCATGTTCTGGGCGAGGAACCCGACGATCAATCCGGAAAGCACGTCTCCCGTGCCACCGGTTGCCATGCCCGGGTTGACCCAGGGGCTGATCGCCGTTCGTCCGTCCGGGTGTGCCACGACGGTGCAGGCACCCTTGAGCACGACCATGTGGCGCCAGGTCTCGGCCGCCATCTGGGCGGTATGCACTCGGTCACGCTCCACATCCTCGACCCTTGATCCGCGCAGACGGGCCATCTCGCCCGGATGGGGCGTGAGGATTGCCGGGCCCCGGACCCTCCTCTGCCAGTCCTCGACCGAGGCGAGGGAGTTGAGGGCGTCTGCATCGATAACCAGACGAGGGCCTTCCCTGCGGTCCAGCAGCACCGAGCGGGCAAATTCGATGGCGGACGGTGTCTGGCCAAGGCCGGGGCCGACAAGCATCGATGTCGCCGCTCGCGATGCGTCGGTTACCTGGACCGCGGCGAACCCAGAATCGATCACGTTGCGGCCGTGCTCCACGAGCGGAATGTAGGTGGCCTCTGAAAGGCGCGTCGCTATCAGGGGGTAAATCGTGTCAGGCAGCGCCAGGGTGACTAGACCTGCGCCGGCCCGCCCGGCGGCCGCACTGGATAGATAGGCGGCGCCGACGTAATTCTCGGAACCGGCGACGATGAGCGAACATCCAAACGTGCCTTTGTTTGAACGGGCTGAGCGTTGTGGAATGATCTTCCCGATAGAGTCGGCGGTCATGAGTTCCGTCTGGATCGCGCCATCGACACCCTCCGGAATGCCGATGTCCAGGCATCTCCACGCTGCGCCGTTCGGATCCAGAAAGTGACCGATCTTCGGGCGACCGAGGACCAGGGTTTCACTGGCCTCCAGTCCGTTGGCGTCCATATGCCCGGTATCGGGCGCCATCCCGGTGGCGATATCCACCGCCACGATAGGAGCGTGTGAGATGTCCCTGACGACACGCAGCAGATCCGACAACGGCGGCTCGATGGGTCGGGCGCGCCCCGTTCCCAAAACGGCGTCAAGGATGACCGTGGCCCCGGATACCGCCGCAACCAGCTTTGAGTGGTCATCGTCTTCAAACGCTTGAACCAACTCAACGCCCGCCGCGACGGCGAGGTCGCGTTTCTCGTCTTCGGCTCCACGAGACGTGAAGAGGTAGGCGATTACGGCCACGCCCCTTTCGGCGAGATGACGTGCGGCGACGAGCCCGTCTCCTCCGTTGTTTCCCGGCCCGACGAGCACCAGCGCTGGGCCGCTGCCCGGGGATGGCAGCCGGTCCCGCAACGCCTCCGCTATTGCCAAACCGGCGTTCTCCATCAGTGCGTCCAGCGAGACACCCGCACGCACCGACGCGCTTTCAAGATCCCGCATCTGCTGGGTCGTAACTATCTTCACTGCGGCAGCCACCTTCCCTTATCACCAGAAATGCTGGGTGCGTCGGGCATACCGGCGGTTTCAGCCACGACGCTGGCCACGGCGAACTCACGGGAGTGGGACAGGCTGATGGCTATGCGTACGATTCCCATCTTCTCCGCCCGCGCCTTCGCTCGGTGATGCAACACGATCTCAGGGGCGTGTCCGCGCTTGCGCTGGACTTCGATGTCACGCCAGCTCACCCCGCGCACCCCGGTCCCCAGCGCCTTCATCACCGCCTCTTTCGCGGCAAACCTGCTGGCGAGCTGCTGCGCGCGACCCCGACAATACGCTTGCTCCTCGGGCGTGTAGATCTTCTCAAGGAACCTTTTCGGGTAGCGGGAGAACGTCAGTCCGATCCGCTCGATCTCGATTATGTCTACGCCGACGTACAACGTTTTTCTCCCAGTTCTGGCCGGTCTTCGTGTTCCTGGTGTTCCCTGTATCCCCGGGGGACGATACGAAATCTCGCCGCCAAACCGCCCGTTTGCCGTCGCGTATTACCCGGAGTTATCGGCGGGGCGACCGGCGAATTATATGTGGCCCGGCGGTCCGGCCCACGGGGGGCTCCACTTAACTCCAATTATTCAGGCGTCGTATCGCTCATATGGACACGACCGGTGCTAATCTTCCAGTGGTAGCTTACGTTCGTTTGATCGCGATTCCCGGCTGTGCGGTACGCCCGGGAACAACTTATTCACAGGTCCGAGAGGAGGGCTCCCATTCGCGCCAAACGAATCGACGGGAAAGCCGTTGCCGAAAAGGTCCGCAGCGAGGTTGCGGCCGATGTCAAGAACTGGATCGCCGCCGGAAATCCCCAACCGGGATTGGCCGTGGTGCTGGTGGGAGACGATCCGGCCTCAGCAACTTATGTACGTGGCAAAGAGACGGCCACGATCGAAGTCGGGATGTACTCCGAGACGCGGAAACTTCCGAGAGACGCCAGCCAGGAAGAACTGATGGAGGTGGTCAGGGAGCTGAACGCCGACGACAGGATTACAGGTTTCCTCGTGCAGTTACCGGTACCCGGTCACATCGATGTCGATACGGTCATGCACTCCATCGACCCGGATAAAGACGTAGACGGCATACATCCGTTCAACATGGGATTGCTGCTCGGGGGCACTCCGCGGCTTAGCCCGGCGACGCCGAGCGGAATCCTGAGACTCCTGGCTGAGGAGGGTGTCGATACCAGCGGGAAACACGTGGTGATCTGCGGGCGGAGCAATATCGTAGGGCGCCCGCTGGCCGCGTTGCTCCTGAAACGCGGGGAAGGCGGCGACGCGACCGTGACCGTGTGCCACTCGCGGACGAAAGACCTTGGATCGTTCACCAGGCAGGCGGATATCCTGGTCGCCGCGATGGGCGTGCCGGAACTGATCACGAAAGACATGGTCAAACCCGGAGCCGTGGTGATAGACGTCGGGACGGTGCGAGTCGATGATCAGTCCCGGGAGCGCGGGTGGAGGCTCGCTGGGGATATGGAATTGGACGTCCGGGACGTGGCCTCGCTGCGCACCCCGGTCCCGGGCGGTGTAGGCCCCATGACGATCGCCATGCTACTGAAGAACGTCATGCAGGCGGCTCGTCTTGCCGCCTCCGGCGGTTCCCATCAATGGGACGGGTGAATGTCACCTGGTGGCTGATTGAATCGCAGTATGAAACCGTTCGGTCTCTTCGGGGTCGTATAGTAAGATAACCGCCGCCGCGAGCCGCTGAAAAATGGGGAGTATTGACCGAGCTGGCAAAATTCGACGTTAGCCCGCTTGTTCACCGGAGTCAGTGGACCAGACAGGTTCCCGACTGGGAGGTCGAAAGATTATTCAAAGTAAGGAAATGGCTTCTTCCGAAACCGAATCGGAGGGAGAGGCACGGAAGCAGGAACTGACCGATTTGTATCGGCAGATGTACCTGATTCGTCAATTTGAAGAGGTGTGCGGGGAGATGTATACCCGCGGCCAGATACGCGGGTTCCTCCACCTCTACATTGGAGAGGAAGCGATCGCCGTCGGAGCAATCTCCCAGCTCCGGCCCGGCGACTACATCGTCACCCACTATCGCGACCACGGCCACGCCCTGGCCCGGGGCGTCGACCCGAACAAAACCATGGCCGAGTTGTTTGGCCGCATCGGAGGCCTGAGCAAGGGCAAGGGCGGATCGATGCACCTGTTTGACGCCGAAAAGGGTTTCATCGGGGGACACGCCATCGTCGGCGGGCAGTTTCCGCTCGCTGCGGGCCTCGCGCTTTCGCATCAGTACCGGAAGACGGACGGTGTTTGCATCGTGTTTTTCGGCGACGGCTCCACCAACCAGGGTACCTACCACGAGGTGATGAACCTGGCGTCAGTATGGAATCTGCCGATGCTGTTTTTTCTTGAGAACAACCTGTACGGCATGGGCTCACGTTTCGACCGTGTTCGGGCGGGTGGCGAAGACTTCTACCCGGGTGCAGCAACGTACGGAATCGAACAGGCGGCGGTCGTCGACGGGATGGACGTGATCGCCGTGCAGGAAGCGACGACGGTTGCGCTTGAGAGCATCCGTGCGGGAAACGGCCCGGCGTTTATAGAGGCTAAGACATTCCGTTTTCAGGGCCACTCGATGGCAGACCCGGTCAAGTACCGGGACAATTCCGAGACAATAGCCTGGGAAGAACGTGACCCGATCACGACTTTCCCGCAACAACTGCTCGAACAGGATCTGATTTCCGAAGCCGAGCTGGACGAGATCAAGTCCAGCGTCGACGCCCAGGTGGCGGAGGCCGTCAAGTTTGCCGAGGGCAGCCTGTTCCCGCCGGAAGAAGAACTTTTCACCGATATTTACGCTTAACGACACCGTTCAAGCCGAAAACCAGAACAGGAACGGCGGGAACCATGCATGACTGAGATTACGTTCAGACAGGCCCTCCAAAGGGGATTAAGGGAAGCCCTAGACGCCGACTCGGATGTGTTCCTTATGGGTGAAGACATCGGGAAGTACGATGGCGCGTACGCCGTCACCCAGGGACTTCTTGCGAAGTACGGACCGAATCGTATTCGCGACACGCCGATTTCCGAGGCCGCGTTTGTCGGCGCAGGAGTCGGCGCAGCCGTTGCCGGACTCAGACCGGTGGTTGAGCTGATGTCGATGAGCTTTTCGCTTGTGGCATCGGACCAGATCATCAATATGGCCGCCAAGATCCGGTACATGTCCGGCGGGCAGGTGAAAGTGCCGATGGTGCTGCGAGCGCCGACCGGTGGTGGTGTGCAGCTTGGAGCGACGCACTCGCAATCGTTTGAGAACTGGTTCGCATCCGTCCCCGGCCTGAAGGTCGTTACCCCCTCATCGCCGTACGATGCGCTTGGACTTCTCAGGAGTTCGATCGAAGACGACAACCCGGTCATGTTCGCAGAGAATGCCCTGCTTTACGGGATGCGCGGAGAGGTGCCGGACGATGAGTTCCGCGTACCCATCGGCAAATCCGACGTGAAGCGCGCCGGAACAGATATCACCCTGGTCGGCTGGGCGCACGGCGTCGTCACGCTGCTGGATGCGGCGGATAAGCTCGCCGAGACCGGAGTCAGCGCAGAAGTTGTAGACCTCAGGACGCTGCGACCGCTCGACATGGACACGGTTATAGAGTCCGTCGAAAAGACCGGCAGGGCGCTGGTGCTGGATGAAAATTGGCGCACCGCGGGCCTGGGCGCCGAGATCGCGGCCGAGATCGGCTACCGGAACTCTGACTACCTGGACGGACCTGTCGCACGCGTTGGCGGTGCGGACGCTCCGGCCCCTTACACTCGCCCGCTTGAACAACTCGGGATCCCCCAGACGCAATGGGTAATTGACGAGATCGAAAAGACTTACGGTCTCTAATCTCAACTGGCATGCGCAACATACCCGCACCTAAGTTTCAGGAAGGGGTCCCGGATTGATTACCGAAGTCGTAATGCCGGCTATGGGCGCCGACATGACAGAAGGCATCGTCGTCAAATGGCTGAAATCCGAGGGCGATGAGGTGTCCCGAGGGGACATTCTCGCCGAGATCGAGACGGACAAGACGGTTGTCGAGATGGAGGCGTACGGCTCAGGCCTGTTGCGCAAAATCGTCATCGGCGAGGGTGTCAAAGTACCGGTCGGTGATCTGATCGCCTACTTGGGCGATGCCGATGATGATGTGCCGGAGAACGGCGGGGCGCCGCCCGCGTCGCCCGCTCCAGCCACACTCGCACCAACAACAGAGAAGGCCACACCGGCTGTAGCGCCGGTTGCGACACCGGAGCCCGCCGTCGCCTCAGGCCGCATCAAGGCGTCTCCCGTAGCTCGCACGATCGCCAGAGAGCGTGGTATCGACCTGACTACGGTCACCGGAACCGGCCCGGGTGGCCGGATTACGCGCACTGATGTCGAAGGCCTGTCCGCGACTCCGGCAGCAGCGGCCGCGCCACCTCCCGCCGCCGTCACCTCTCCACCAGTCCAAGCGGCCACGCTCAGTGGTGAAGACATCCCGCTCTCATCCATGCGGCAGGCAATCGCCCGTGTGACGGTGCGCAGCAAAACGGAGAACCCGCACTACTACATCGACCTGTCGATCGATATGACGCAGGCGATGGCGTTCCGCCAGGGGTTGAACGAGGAGATCGGAGACGCGGGTCCGCGGATCAGTGTCAATGACATGATTGTGCGTGCCTGCGTGAAGGCGATCGCCAAATACCCGAAGTTCAACACCACCTTTGCCGAGGACCACCTCATCAGCCACGCCGACATCAACATCGGCATCGCAATCGCTCTGGAAGTCGGTTTGATGGTTCCCGCCATCCTGCGGACGCAGAATATGAGCCTACTTGAAATCTCTGCGGCCACCAAGGGCCTCTCGAACCGTGTGCGAGGCGAAGGCGGGACCCTGTCCCAGGAAGAGAACACGGCGGGCACGTTCTCGATATCCAACATGGGCATGCTCGGCGTCGACAACTTCCAGGCGATCATCGTGCCGCCGCAATCGGCGATCCTCGCAGTGGGCGCCGTTTCGCTGCAACCGGTAGTGCGTGACGGGGAGATAGTCGTGCGCCAGATGATGAAGGCGAGCCTGTCCGCCGACCACCGGGTTACGGACGGCGCAGAGGGCGGTGTGTTCCTCGGCGAGATAAGACGACTGCTGGAGAGCCCTGTCACCCTGATGGTGTGATGTGGATTTCGATCCGCAGTGAAGGCCCGTCGGTCCGGCGGGCCTTCACGCGTGTGACGTTGAAGGGTGTTCTAGAGGCTGGGTATCCTTACAATAACGGCGTGTACTACGAAGAGCCGTTTTCGCCCGACGAGCGCTCCGTCCTGGAGCGTTTTGTTACGAATACCGATCAACCGGTCTTCGGCCTGGTAAATCTCCCGGAAGTGGTCAAGGGCGCGCTCTTCGCACGCTACTCACGATCGCATAAGTCGCTGCGCCGGTTGTTCCTGGATGAGTTCCATAACCAGCCGGAACTTGGCATCGCCGCTGTGTCGAGCGCTATCCCGGAGGACGACCCCGGGGTGCGTCTCAACAAGGCCGAGGCGCTCTACGACCGTGTTTTCGGCGAGTACGGGGACGACTCGGTCGCCCAGCTTGGCGGGGCGCACCTGGCTTGCGAGCAGGCGTCCAATCTCCTCACCAAAGTGCTGGAATGGGGGCGGATCGCCGCTTACCTTGAGCAGAGCACCCGCTACATTTACTACGACCGTCCGCTCGGCGAGAGTTATCGCTATCACGTGCCGCCGGAGGTCGCGGGTTCAACGCTGGAAGACGAGTATCGGACGACGATGGACGCGCTGTTCGATCAGTACTCGTTGCTGGTGCATGAACTGGTCCCGTATTTTCAAACCCGGTTCCCGAAGACTGACGACACTTCCAACCGCGCCTACAACGCCACGATCCGCGCAAAGGCGTGCGATGCCGCCCGCGGACTGTTGCCGGCGGCGACGACATCGAACGTGGGCGTGTACGGCAGCGGTCAGGCATATGAGTCGCTGCTCATCCGTATGCAGGCCCATCCACTGGCGGAGGCGCGCGAGTACGGGGGGATGATGCTCTCCGAGCTCCGGGAGGTCATCCCGTCCTTCGTCAAACGGGTTGATCTGGCGGACCGGGGGCGCGCCTGGAGCGATTACATATCAGACACGGCGCAACGGATGAATGAGCTTGTATCCGCCATGGATATCGATATCGTCGACGGTCCCGAAGTAGCGCTCGTGGACTGGGACCCGGAAGCGGAGACAAAAGTCGCAGCGGCCGCGCTGTACGCATACTCAGATCTGTCTGATGACCAGCTTCTTGAAGCCGCCCGGGGCATGGATCCGGAGGAGCGGGCCAGGGTTATTCGCGCCTTTTCCGGGGAACGAATCAACCGTCGGCACAAGCCCGGTCGGGGGATGGAGCGGGTTGATTACCGGTTCGACATCAAGAGCGATTTCGGAAGTTTCCGGGATCTGCAGCGACATCGGATGCTAACGCTGGAGTGGCAGCGCCTGGGCACGAATCACGGTTACACGACTCCAGACGTCATTTCCGACACCGGCCGCATGCCGGAGTGGGATTCCGCCATGGCGCGCGCCGGAGAGCTGCACACGAAACTGGAGGAGCGGTTCAGGTCCGACGTTGCCCAGTACGCCGTCCCGTTCGGCTACAGGATTCGTTTTGTCATGCAGATGAACGCCCGCGAGGCGTTCCATCTACTTGAGTTGCGCACCGCCCGCGCAGGGCACCCGGACTACCGCAGGGTCTGCCAGGAGATGCACCGCCTGATCCGGGATAAAGCCGGGCACCGTGCGATCGCAGACGCCATGAAGTACGTCGATTACGGCGAGTACGATCTGGAGCGCATCGACTCCGAACGCCGAGCGGACGAGCGGGCCGAAAACGGTGGGTAAGATCGGTCAAGAACCGTCCTCGCTGGCAGGTGTCAGCCCCAGCGTAGAGGTCATGATCCGGTTCATGGTCGTGCCGCTAAAGAATCCCCCACGCGCCACTTTTGCCCCTTCGGTGTCGTAGAAGATCGTTTGTGGGAGTCCGATTATGCGGGGATCCCGGGTCGGATCACCGTCCGGGTATGCGGTCGGGTAGTTGATTCCAAGTTCCTGGAGCAGGGACTGGGCGTCAGACCTCGTGCCGAGGCCTGTATACGGCCCGACATCGAGTCCCAAGAAAATCGCCCGCTCACCGAACTCGTTGAACGCAGCCTGGGAATCGGGTATTTCGGCTCTGCACGGCGGGCAGGATACCGGAGATAAATCTGGCGTTCTGGTCGTCGATCCCGAGCGTATCTGTCGAGCCATAGACGGTGAAACCGAAATCCATTTCACCCGAGACGGAGTTGACGACACCAAAAGTGACCAAGCGATGATCGCCGCTCCCACCACATCGTCAAGCACTCAGCTGCGGTACCGCTGGATAAAGTTTGGTTCGCCCGACGATTACTCGGCCTGCCATCGTTCTCGTCGGGCACATTTCGTCTCCGTTTTCAGGAGCATCTGGACGGCTTGGACCTGGTTCTACCGGGCCCTTATTCAGCTGCAACATTGACGGAATCGGCGCGGTTGTCGCTCATCAGCCAGGCGGGTACCACGCCCGCTAGGGACACGGCCGCCGCCGACAGGAAGAAGCCCCGAAAAACGGTCAGTCCGGCCTGGGTGATCTCTTCCATACCTTCAACGGTCAGCGGGGCGTCGCCGGCTAGGTTCTCGAACCGAGCCGTGCCCCAAGAAGTGATCACGGCCAGCCCGATGGTCATCCCAATCATCCGGGACACAGTAATAAGTGCCGACGCCGATCCGCGTTCGCCGCCCCGCGCCAGGAGCATGCCCGACAGATGTATCGGCGCTATCAGTAACCCGAACCCGAACCCGGCAATAGCCAGGTGCAATGTCATGGCGGGATCGGATATATCGAGATCCCAACCGGACATCGCCGCAAGCCCGATCGCGGCCAGTACGAATCCCGCCATCGATGGCCAGCGGGCACCCCATCGCTGAACCCAGACCCCCCCGGCGATCGCCCCGAATGGAATGGCCGCTGTCATCCTCAGGAGCATCAGGCCTCCGTCCAGCGGGGACCGCCCCAGGACGGTGTTGGCCATCAGCGGCACCGTCACCATGGCCGTTATCAACGAGACGCCAACGGCCAGGTGGGCCAGGTTGGCGGCCGAGAACTTCATCGTCTTGAGGAGCCGTATCGGCAACAGCGGGTGGTCGTTTCTCCGGTGCCACCAGATGGTCGCCAGAAGGGCGGCAACCGCGCCGGCCAGCAAGACGGCGAATGCGGTGTCGGTTTCGCCCGCCCGGGACAACGCCGCCGTGAGCAACCCGAGCGCCGCGACGAAGAGCGCAGCGCCCACAAGGTCGATTCTTGCAGGGTTCCTGGCGCCCGCAGGAGAGAACTTCAGGGACACGATGACGGCCAGACCAAGCGGGATGTTGCTCCAGAAGACCCACTCCCACGAGCTGACGTTTGTGATCAACCCCGCCCACAACGGGCCGATGACGCCGCCCGCCTCCGCGCTTGCTCCGATGATCGCGAACGCCATCGCATGTCTGGCCCGGGGCAGAACGTCCCCCACCGACGCGATAGCGACCGGGATCATCGCCCCGCCGCCGATGGCCTGAAAGACACGCGCTCCTATCATCCAGTTGAGGTCCGGCGAATCCGATCCGACCAACCTTGAGAGATCCGGGCTGACGGCCACCAGTGCCGAACCCAGTATGAATATGGCGAGCGCACCAAGGAACACGGCGCGGTGGCCGAATCGGTCTGATACGCGGCCCATGATCGGCATGGCGGCGGTGTAGCCGATCAAGTACCCGGTCACGGTCCAACTGGCGCGGTCAAGCTCGCCGGGTCCGATACGGAAATCGGGCAATAGCTCCGGTAGTACGACCACGATGGATGTCTGATCGTCGGCCGCTATGAAAACGCCGGCGCAAACCGGAATGATCACGGCGTAGGCGCGAAGATTCCTGAGCCAGTTCATCACGCGTTCGTGCCCGGCCTAGATCGGCGGATCGATGGTGATGTCGGAATTGAACTCAAACAGACGTACCGTGCGTATTAAATCCTCGGATTCTGTAGCTGTCGCTCTTCCGGTGATTCGCGCCTCAACCAGGAATTGCGAGGCGCCGTCTACCGTCACCCGAACCTTGAGCGGGGGCGCACTTTCGTCCACGCCGCCGGTGAGCGATTTGAGAGCGACAACGGGTAGGATACCGTCGATTGCGTACGTGCCGGCGCTTGCCGAACCCGGCGGAGCATGGGTCGGCACTTCGATCTGTTCAAGAATGCCCTCGATCAGCGACACGGGGTTGAACGTGCCGAACGGGCTGGTGCCCGGCTCCAGGAGCTGCCAGTCACGGGTGATGGGGTGGGTCATGTACGAGTCCTGGTCGATCACCACAACCCGGCTGTTTACCCAAAAGCCCGCGACCAACGTGTCAGCGTTCAGCGTGTAACTGTCCGGCACCGCCGCCGTGCCCGTGGCGACCGTGACCTGGACGCCGTTGGTCAGAATCGAGTTCCCGTATTTGTGGGAAAGTGCGAACCGGAACGTCGATAAACCCGTTAACGCGTCGACCGAACGGGAGACGACCTGCATCGGCGACAGCGAATCGAGGTTAATCGGCAGGTCTGACGGATCGGAAGCACCATCGGAAGAACAGGCGACGGTCAGCGCCATCGTTAACCCCGCGAGCAGTCCGGTGATTGGCGATGTACGTCTACGGGTCAGAGCAATCACGCATGAAACCAGAGGTGGGGCACTGTAACTCGCAGCGCGGATCCAGTATCTCAGTGCCGTAAATATCGCAGACGTAGATCGGCGGGGAGGGTGGTGGCGTGGGATTAATCGGGGCCATTGGAGCGCCTCAGAACGGATTCCGGCAGCGCTTGAAGTATATCAAGACGCTTCCAACCCCAATCCAACATCGGGGATATCCGACTCTCGAAACGCCTACTGGTCGCTGCCGATCAGCACGACAAAATCGGACGGGGTCACGGAACCGCCCGACGGCTCCATGGTGACTGAAGCGCCGATGTACTCCGTGGCATCGCCGGAAAGTTCCAGGTTGACCACCGCGTACCCGTCCTGATCGACGGTGAAGGTGTCGCCGGGGACTACGTGGCCTTCGTACGTGAGCCAAACTTGGTACACAGACCCCGTCGGAGCCGGAGCAAGGCCGTTCACCATGAGAAGGGCTTGATCACCGCTGGAGTGCGTCACCAACATGCCCTGCGGCGCCTGCGGTTGCAGTCCACCGGAGAAGAACGACGGCGTGCTCCAGGAACCCACGGAGGTCACGTACTGGAGCCATCTGAGGTCGTTGACCTGTTGCTCCAGTGTGTCGGTCGACTCCTGCAGGTTGGACACCACCTGGACCTCGCTCAACGCCCGCTCGGCGTCGCGCTCCATGGTGCTGAGGGACGCCGTCACGGCGTTGATGCTGCCGTCCTGAAACGCTATCTGCGCCGAGAGGTCGTCGATCCGGTCGTTAAGACGTACGCCCGCCACCACAGCCACCGCCAGCAGACCGATGAACGCCGCAGCTATCCCGGAGGTAACGATCCAGGTAATCTGCGGCCTCGCGTACCAGGCGACCCCCACAGGCGACATCAGGACAGTAGCCGGCCGCCCCGAGCGCGTTGATTGTTCCCCGGTGGAGAGTGCGGCGTCTGCGTCGATAGCCGCGCCGATTCGCTCCTGTAGTCTGGGGCGGGGCATCACGGTCGGCACGGCGAAGGCCAGCCCGGTCGCGCCTTCCATCAATTCTTCAAGCTCGGAAGTGCAATTCTCGCACTCGGCCAGGTGCGCTTCGACCCGACGGCAAACGTCGTCTTCGAGGGCGTCCAGAGCGTACCCGGCAAGATCGGGCGAAATGATTTCGTGGTCGCGGGGGTTGATCATAGCTCAGGCGCTCTCAATTTCGTGGCCAGCGCGGCGCGAAGCTTCTTCAAGCCCAGGCGCATGCGGGTCTTCACCGTGCCTAATGGTTGAGCCAGTCTTATGGCGATCTCGGCCTGCGTGAATCCACCGAAATACGACATCTCGATCACGGTGCGTTGCGCATCCGGCAGGTCGAGCAAGGCTTCACGCACCGTCGCGTACTCCGAGTTGGTTACGGCCGCAACGTCGGGAAGAATGTCCGGTGATTGCAGGTTCAAAAAGTCGTCTACGTTCTCGATATTGAGTTGTTTGCCGCGCGTCCGTTTCCGAAGTTCGTCTATCGTTCGATGGTGTGCGATGCCAAAAAGCCAGGTCGTGAACTTGCCCCGTCCCGGCTTGTAACTTGCGGCCCGGCGCCAGACGTTCAGGAAGACGTCTTGAGTCACCTCTTCGGAAGCTCCCTGGTCTGAAAGTATTCGATAAGAGAGTGAGAACACCCTGGTGCTGTAACGTTGATACAGACACTCAAGCGCCAGCCTGTCTTGCTCGGCGATCTGGGCGAGCAGCGCCTCGTCCGTAAATTCTTTGTATTCCAAGCGGGCCACCTCGTGCAGCGGATAGGTCCGCGGTGTAACCCGCTTGAGCCGGTTGCGCGCTGCGCCCGGTCCACGGCGGTGTCCACCACAATGGGATACGGGCGCGGCCACGCGCTCGGATTCACCCGCTCACTGGCGGGAAACCGGTTTGCGCTGCTCCCCTCGGTACGTTTCCCATTTCACGGTTTCCGGGGGACGGTTACTGGTTCCGCGGTGATTCCCCGACGGGTCCACCGGTACCCGCTGCGTCCGTTCCTGGACCGGATTCGCGTTTTCTTATGACGCGATTTCGCAATTCAGACAGGGCGGCGCGTGCGGATTCAAGTTCGTGACCACGCGGGGCGCGTGCCAGATACGTAGACAATGTCTCAGCGGCGGCATTGAAGCGGCCGAGTTCTGTTTGGATGCGCGCCAGGTCTGCGAGGTTATGCCACGATGTCGGTTCAACGGTGCGTATGCCTTCAGCGACCTGCAGGGCCCGGGCGTAATCTTCCTTCTCCAGGTAGATTTGCTTCAGGTTGCTCAGGGTGCGTCTCAGGATCGCCCGTTTGCCGGTCGGGCGCATAAACGGCGCCGCTTCATCGACGCTCATCGGGACCGATTTACGGTCAGGCTTCCCGATGGCGCGCTGGACGATGGCGATGCACTCTCGCCGGCTCAGCAGTCCGCCCACGTCGAAGGGATCGACGTAGATCGATTCCGAACCCTCACCCGCCCGAACCAGGAAATGCCCGGGCAGACCTATGCCGTGGAAGCGGTAACCCGCCCGGCGAGCGATCTCCACGTACAGGACGGAGAGGGTTATCGGGTTTCCGAGCCCCCGGTCCAGCACGTTCGGAATATAGCTGTTGCGGGGATCGTGGTAACGCTTCTTATCGCCGCGGATCCCAAGGTCGTTGAACAGGACCTCGTTCACGGCGTGGACGGCATCGTACAGGCCGTGTCTGCGGCGGAGGCGTTTGCGGACACGTTCCCCGAGGAGGGCGACGCGCCCCCGCTCGGCAACGATATCCATATCCGGATACTCGCGAGCCGCTATCAACAAAGAAGCAGACAGGAGATCAATCTGGGACGCCGGAACGGAAACTACGCGTGTGAACACGTCGTTTATGTTGCGGGGAGTGTTGCTCACGTTAGAGAGCACATTTCAGGTGGTACACCCGTGTGTATGACGTGAGATCGGGAATCGTTATCGCTCCTGAATTCTGCCCCGACATGGCCCCGCGAACAGGGTGCCCGTGATTCTAATGACGCATGGATGGCTTCGCAATCTTGGGCAGGCGGTATCTACACGTCGGTCGGCCAAGTGGGTTCTTACGCAGCCTGTTTGATGCGCCGGGTCAATAAAGAATGTTCGTTCGATCACGCCTCTGCTGACGGCAGAAGCGTGACCGCCTCGGGTGGAACAAGTACGGAAACTTCGTCTCCGGATGTCATTTCGGTTTGCGCATCTAACGTGGGAACGATGGAAACCAATTCGCTGCGGCCAACCGTCATGTGGATTTCAGATTCTCCACCGCGGAATTTCTGCTCGTTCATAACTCCGGACAACTTGATTCCCATCTCTGCCCATTCGTGGTGAACCGGTGCGATGGAAACACTTCTTTCATTGATGATCACTAAAACGCCGTCTCCGACGGCTAAACCATCAGGCAGCGGGCCTGCAGTTGAAAGGGTCCCGGCGGATGACGCGATTTCGACCGATTCGGATGCTCGCACTACGGTCCCCTCGATAATGTTCCTGAGACCCAAAGATCGAGCGACCATTTCAGTCGCAGGTGCCCGGAAGAGCGCCTCGGGGGGCCAGATTGAACTACTTGTCCACCGTTTACAAACACGATGGTGTCGGCGAGGGCAAAAGCTTCTTCTTTGTCGTGGGTCACGTAGATCGCCGTCACTCCGATCTCTTTGAGGATCGAATGAACCTGTGCCTGAAGAGACTCACGCAAAACCCGGTCTAGAGAACCCAGCGGTTCATCCAGCATCAGTAATTTTGGGGCTGGAGCAAGGGAACGTGCCAGGGCGACGCGTTGACGTTCGCCGCCGGACAGTTCATGCACTTTTCGGTTTCGGTAGTCACCGAGGTCAACAAGTTCGAGCATTTCATCGACCCGCATCCGGACTTGGTCGCTCGACATCCCTTGCATCCGCAGACTGAATCCCACGTTCCCGAAAACGTCCATATGCGGGAAAAGAGCGAGGTCCTGAAACATGAACCCGAAACCTCGCGAATGAGGGGCCATCCCGTACAGGTCTTCGCCACGGAACGATATTGTTCCTGAATCCAAGGTTTCCAGACCGGCGATGATCCTGAGAAGAGTTGTTTTCCCACACCCACTTGGGCCAAGTAAACAGACCAGTTCACCCCGATCTACATTCAATGAGACGTCGCGAATAGCAAACGTCTCACCATAAGACTTGGAAACTTTATCAAGCTGAAGGATCGGTGACGTTGCCATCAAAATCCCCCGATGTCCCGGTAACGGAACCGCTCAATGACAACGAACCCGAGAGCGACCACAGCCATAAGCAGCGTACTCATAGCAAGGGCCTGCCCCAAGTTTGCCGTCCCCGGTTGCCCCAGCAACCTGAATATCGCTACGGGGATAGTGGTGAATTCTGATCTCACCAGTAATAGGGACGCACCAAACTCTCCCATGGAGACAGCAAACGCAAATGTGGCTCCGACGACCAGGGCCCTCGCGATCAGTGGAAGCTCGATATGGATAAAAACTCGGAAGGGAGACGCGCCGAGTAGGGCGGCGGACTCCTTTAGATGTGGAGGCATCCCACGCAATACAGGAAGTAACGTCCGGATGACAAACGGATAAGCCACAAGTGAATGAGCGATTACGAGTATGAGCCACGACCCACGCAGGTCGACGGGCGGTCGATTAAACGCCACCAAGAACCCGAATCCAAGCGTTACGGCGGAGACGACCAGTGGCAACATAAACAGGGAGTCGAGGATACTCGATCGTTTGCCGGGCCTGACTATCACGTAGGCCGCGGCCGTACCAACCAGCATGGCTATGACCATGGACATGAAAGCGAAACGAATCGAGTTCCATATCACGTGCAACGGCGACAAATAAAAATACGAGCCACTGTCATTGGAAAACAATGCAGAAAAATGGATGAGTGAGTATCCGTCATTGGTAGAGATCGCACGCTCAACCAGAGCCAGCAGCGGGGAGAGAACGACTAACAGGATAGAGATGATCCCAACCACAAACAGGGTGTCTCGGACGCTCCTTTTCCTTTTCGAAATCGCTTCACGGTGAACCAGCGTGACCGGGACAGCGCTGCGAGTCTGGATTCTGGTGTAAATGAGCATGAAGATATATGTGAAGGCGATCTGAACTATCGCGAGAGCGCCGGCGATATCCAGGCGAAATAATTTCACCGTGAGCTCGTATATGGCGACTTCCATCGTTGCGAACTGGGATCCGCCAAGGATCATAACCACGCCGAACGAGGTGAACGAAAAAATGTACACCAGGATTGCTGACGACCATACGGCCGGTAATAACAGGGGCAGCGTCACGTGAAGAAAGGTCTGAACCCGACCTGCCCCCAACATTGCAGAACTTTCCTCAAACTGAGGGCTCAAGTTAGCCCAGTACGCTGAGACGATCCTTACAACTATCGAATAGTTGTAGAAGGCGTGGGCCAGAAAAATAATGGTCAGCGTGTTAGCGATACGGACCTGTGGCGCGTTATCGCCGAAAACACCTGATAACCCCGTGTTCACGAGCCCTCCGGAGCCCAGCAAGGCTACGAAGCCCATCGCCACCACTATCGTTGGCATTATGAACGGGAGGGTGGTCAACGCTTTGAGCAATGATTTGCCCGGAAACTCATGGCGTGCGAATAGATAGGCGACCGGGAGGCCGAGGACCAGTGTCAGGAATGTAGAGAACGCCGCCTGCCAGATGGTGAACCAGATCCTACCCAGGTAGTAGGAATCCCCAAGCAATACCTCGAAGGGGCCCAGTCCTACGGCACCACCGCCAAAACTTTTCACCAGGATCGCTACGAGCGGATATACAAAAAATACGGCGATGAACGATATCGGCCCGACTACCAGTAATCGGCTAGCCGTCATCCGACATCCGATCCGACTATGTAGGAACCGTCTCGCCCGTTTGTGGGTGGGCTATTGGCCACTGTATACACGTTGCTTTCCCGGCAAATGGCACATCACAGCGACGATCAGAAACGCCACCGTCACGTCACCCATGCCCCGGGTAAAACGCGTTCGCGCACTACCCGAACCGCGTCCTCAAGTGAATTTAGCGCAGGACCACGTCGGTCCAGGCCTGTATCCACTGTTCACGCTTTTCACCTATTTCCTCTGCACTGATCCCGACCGGTTGCGATGGGACTTCGGCAAATTTAAAGGAATCAGGCGTAGCGGCGTTTTCGTTCACCGGGTACACAAACATCTTGTCCGGGAAATCTTCCTGGAATCTGGTCCCAAGGGCGAAGTCGATGAACTTCTTCGCGAGGGTCTTGCTGTTTGTGCCCTTGAGAATTCCTATGCCCTCGATCTGAGTGAAGGTGGCATTATCGATGAGGATGTTTCCAGTCGGTGGCGATTCGATCGGCTCCTCGGAGAAGAGAAACTCGGCGGCCGGACTGGTGGCGTAGCTCACAACTAGCGGCCTATCACCGCCGTACATTGTGAAATCGGTGTAATAGGCGTCGCTCCAGCCGTCTTTCACCAGGACACCGTTGGCCTTCATGTCGGCCCAGAAGTCCAGATAATCGTAATCGTCGTCTTCACCAAAGTAAGCGATGGTCGAGATCAAGAAAGCCAGGCCCGGCGACGAAGTCGCGGGATTCTCCACGACCAGTGATTCATACCAGTCAGATCCGGTCAGTTCCTCCAGGGTTTCTGGGGCAGTAAGGCCACTTTCGGTGAGGAAATCGATATCGTAGTTCAGGTTCACGTAGCCATAATCGATCGGGGTAACGTGTCCGGAGCTGTCGAATTCGAATTCGTCCGGTACCTGGTCAAGGAGATCTGACCGGTATTCATCGAATATTTCCTGCTCGAGTGCGCGTTCCAAATAGGTGTTGTCGATGCCGTACAACAGGTCAGCCGACGGATTATTTTTTTCGAGGATCGCCCGTACCAGGGCTTCTCCGGCATCGCCCGCTTTCTGGATGACAACCGTGGCGTCGTTGTCCGTTTCGAATTCGTCGATAATCGTTTCGGAGATATCGAAACTGTCGTGGGTCATGATCACAAGCTCGCTGTCTTCGTCTTCACCGCACGCTACGGTGAAAGCGAGTACGAGCATGATGCTGGCAATTGCTGTCCATCTGGTCATCACAAGCCTCCTATTCACCGTCCCAACGATCGAGATCATCATGGGACGAAAAAAAACCGCCCAATCCGGGCGGTACAGAAGGTATGGAAACCACTCCCTCCGCTGGCATTACCCAGATCAGGTTAGGGGTCGACAGTGGTGAACTGTCCTCTCAGCCTGGATTCCCAAGCTCCCCCGGGGCGTACTCAATTACGGTCAGAGTATTAACGTAGTCGCCTGGTGTCAATAGAGGTCAAGGTCCGGAGGAACAGTATCTTGTTAGGGAGCGTCGCAGGAAACCGGGCGGCGGTCTTTGTGGACTCAAAGGTTTCCGTAATCAAAATGTCGGCAGGCCTTTCAGTCCAGAGTCTCGGACCCGGTGTACTGTCCCGGTTCCGTAAGTGATGAACAGTTCGTCGTAACCGGGACCACCAAACAGGCAGTTCGTGGGCATATCGGACGGCGTTCGATGCGTCTCCAACACGCGGCCGGTCGTGGCGAACACGTAGATCATCGGTCCAGGTCCGCAGCGGTCACTGCCGGCCGTGGCGACGATGTTGCCGTTCGCGTCCCAACACATCCCGTCTATGCCGCGCCCCCAACCGAAATCGTGCAGCGTGGACTGCTCGCCAAGAGCCCCATCGGGGTTGACGGGATAGGACACAAGGCGTGGATGGACCCTTTCTCCGCTCGGCGAGTCGGCGAGATAGAGTCGGTCTCCGGCGGACGAGACTAGGATTCCGTTGGGACGTCTCATGTCTTCGGTGACACGAACTGCGGTGTAGCTGCCGTCGAGTTGCGGATCGGCACGATAAACCTGTTCCGTGGGAATGCTCAACGGTCGGCCACCGTAATTGGGATCCGTGAACCAGATTCGGCCCCGGTCGTCTATCGCCAAATCATTTGGTTCGTTGAAAGGACATCCATCAAAGTTGTCTACGATCAACTGTGTAGGTTCGCCCGACACGTACTCGACTACGCGTCGGTTTTTGCCCTCGCACGCAAACAGTCGTCCGTTATGGTCAAACACCATCCCGTTGGCGCCGCCGGTATCCTCCCGCCAGACCGAACTCTCCCCGGTCTGTGGATCCCACCTCATCGTCAGGTCTGCGGCGCAGTGGGAGTACAGCAGGCCGGTCCCATCCCACGCCGGACCCTCAGTGAGTGAGTTGCGCTCGGCGATAGACTCGAACGTCCATGCATCCTGGGATTCTGGGGTTTCGGGAGATTCGGGCATTTGCCGTCCTTACGGGTAGAGCAGGTGGCCGGTCATGCCGGTGTCTTTTGCAACGAGGAGGTGCCCGTCGATGCTGGTGACGTAAAGGTCTTCGCCGACGAATGTGCAGTTGGTCGGGCGTATCGCCGGCGTCGGGTGGGTCGCCACTATCCTGCCGTCCGGCTCGAAAACCGTGATCATCCCGCCTGGGCCGGACACCTCCCAGCCGGTGCAGGCGACGATGTAACCATCGGAAGAAAGTGTCATCCCGTCGATGCCACGATGCGGTCCGAAGTCGTGCAGAAGCTTGTAGTCTCCGAGAGAGCCGTCGTCGTTCACCGAGTAGCCTCGGAGTTGCCGGAATCGGCCGGCGGCGTAATCGCTCTCGGCGACGTACAGGCTTTTGTAGTCGACGGAGAACAGGAGGCCGTTCGGCATGGTGGAGTCGAACGTCCGTTGCGCGGCCTTGTAGCTGCCGTCTGGTTGGGGATCGGCCGAGATGATAGCGGAGTACTCGATGCCCATCTCCGGCGACACGTCGTTGATCCGATCGGAGAAGTAGATCCGGCCCTGGGGATCGATCGCCAGGTCGTTTGGCCCGTTGAGGCGCTTGCCGTTGAGCCGGTCGACCACTGTCACGCCAGGCATACCATCGTCGTAGCGGGCGATGCGTCTGCCCCGTCCCTCGCAGGCGAAGAGACGGCCCTCCGAGTCGAAGTTGAGGCCGTTGGCACCGTTCGTTTCAGAGCGCTCCGTGACGACCGTGCCTGTGGCCGGGTCGTAAGCCAGCATGCGATCCATCGCGATGTTGGTGAACAGCAACCTACTGCCGTCCCAGGCGTTGCCTTCGGTGATGGAGCCGATCACCGGCAGCGCGTCTTCAAACGTCCATTCCCGGGGCATGTGGGCCTCCGCTGGGTGTATTTCAGGGGTGTTCAGGCATGCGGGATTATCGGTCCCCAGTGATTACACCGCAACGTGCTGTCCAAAACCGCGAGTCAGGATTTGAGTCTGACCGCCTGTAGAATCGGACGCTCGGGAGTTGAAATCATTGAAAGCTATTAGCTTGATCAACATTTCCCTACTGAAAACAACATATGCAGACCTTTGGCAACGAGTGGTGATTCATCGCTTCATCGCCGACCTGGGCGACGGATCATTACCGATCGAAAAGTTCCGCCGCTACTTCTTCCAGGACTACGTTTTTGTAAACGATCAGTCGAAGCCCCGGGGATCGCGGAAGCGATGGTGCCGGGTCTCGCCGCTGCCCGGCCGATGGCGGAGTTTCAGTCGGCATTGATGGAGGCTGAAGACGCCCTGTATTTGAGGGCGTTCGCTACCCCGGGGGATCGATGAAAGTGAGTGGCGTTCCGCAACACCGTTGCCGATGACTGCGGCGTTCGATGATTTCCTTATGCGGACGACGTACGCGAGGGGATTTTCAGATGGCTGCGCTGCGTTCGCCGTTACCGCGAAGGGGCGTCCATGGACTGGGGCAGCGTCTCACTGGTTCCGACGCCGAACCAGCAAACGATTTCTACAGCGAGTGGATTTCGTTGCACATGGAGCTAGTGCTGGGGCCTTTCGTACAGTTTGTGTGTGCTGTTGTCGATGAAATCCCGGCTTCAGTCGTGATGGGAATTTCGGTGGTGGGCGAGCGAACACTCCGGTACGAGATCAAGTTCTGGGATATGGTGTATTCAGGAGAGTCCTGGTGACCGATCCAATCGAAACGCACGTGCCAAGGGTGATGACTATCGCCGGGTCTGACTCGGGCGGCGGCGCTGGCATCCAGGCGGACCTCAAAACGTTCGCCGCTCTTGGTGTCTACGGGACAAGCGCAGTTACCGCTATCACCGCGCAAAACACGCGGGGCGTGACCGCCGTGCAAACGGTTGACTTGCAGATCATTGGCGATCAGATAGACGCCATACTCGGTGACATTGGCACGGACGCCGTCAAGGTCGGGATGCTGGCAAGCGCCGAGATCGTGGACCAGGTGGCCGCCAAGATAAGCGAGCATGAGTTGACCAAAGTCGTGGTAGATCCGGTCATGGTGGCAACGAGCGGAGACAGGCTCTTGCAAGAGAGCGCCCTGAAGTCTCTCAAGACCTCCTTGATCCCACTAGCGTCTGTCGTGACCCCGAACCTGGACGAAGCAGCAACGCTGACGGGATTTAAGGTCGATAACCTGCCCGATATGAAAGACGCTGCGATCCAGATTCATTCCATGGGCGCGCGGACCGTACTGATAAAAGGCGGTCATTTTGCTGGAGATGGATTCGGATCTGGCATGAAAGCCAAGATGAGCGACGTTCTGTACGACGGCGTTTCATTCACCGTTTTCACGGCCGACCAGATCCCGACGACGAGTACCCACGGAACCGGCTGCACGCTCTCGTCGGCTATCGCCGCCGGGTTGGCCCACGGCCGGTCGATTCCAAACGCCATAACCGATGCAAAAGCGTATCTGACCGACACGTTAAGTCACGCGTTCCCGGTGGGCATGGGCAATGGACCGGTAAATCATCTATTCGGCTGGTGGACCAACGACGGGTCCAGTGGGAAGGGCGGAGCGACACACAAAATAACCCTCGGGTCCGGATAACCGCAGCGCCAGGACCACCGCCCGCCTATAGAATCTGGCGAATACCGCCAACATTCGATTCCCAGAAATACTAAAGGCAGGGGAAATCGGGCATGACTCTGTATTTGACGGAAGCTCAAGTCGGCGAAATTCTGACGATGGACCTGGCGCTTGATATGGTCGAAGAGGTTTTTGACGCACGCGGTCGAGGTGAAGTCATCAACCATCCCCGAACCCGGATCGCGCTGGGACGCGGCTCCTACAACCTGATGTCCGCCGGCTGGCCCGAGAAGGGGGTCGTTGGATCGAAGTCTTACGTGGGCGGCGCCGGCGGAATTTCGTTTCAGGTGTTGATCTACGGCGCGTCTGGCGAAGGGTTGCTCGGCATCCTGGACGCCAATCTGATGGGGCAGATTCGCACCGGGGCGGCCAGCGGCGTGGCGACGAAGCATATGGCGCGCTGGTGCGAGAACAGCAAGGTGGCCGTGATCGGCTCCGGATATCAGGCACGGACTCAACTTGAGGCGGTGGCCGGGGTCCGGGAGATAGAAACAGCGTCCGTTTACAGCCGTACCGCAGAGAACCGAGACGGTTTCGCGACATCCATGACGGAGAAGCTAGAGATCCCGGTGACCGCGACGACCTCGGTGGATGAATGCCTCGAAGGCGCCGACATCATCATCGTCATCACGAACACCCGTGAGCCAGTACTCCTGGGTGATTCCGTACAGTCAGGCGTCCACATCAATGCCGCCGGGGCCAACGGGTGGCAGAGGCGGGAGCTGGACACGCGGGCCGTGGTGAAGTGCGACGTGATAGCGACTGACGATATCGATCAGGCGAAGACCGAATGTGCGGACCTCATGGCGGCGGCGGACTCCGGGCGTATTCGTTGGGAGCAGGTCATCAACCTTGGCGACATCATCGCTGGCAACAACCCGGGCCGGACCGACGCCTCGCAGGTCACGCTGTTCGAGTCGCAGGGTGTTGCGATGGAGGACATCGCGGTTGGGAAGCGGGTCCTGGACATGGCGCTGGAACGTGGCATCGGTACGGAACTGTCCGGCGGTGGCATGGAACCCGGGAGTCTTTAGGTCCTTTCCTGCAAGGTCCGTCCTTCGAACGGACTTACCTCTCACCCCAGCCCTCTCCCGCGGAGGGGGATAGGGGCAAATATCGTCACCGAAACAGCGTGATTTGTCATGCCTATCCTTCCGGTACCGGGAGGACGAGGGGCTTCCCCGCGACTGTGTCTGGTGATTACACAACGACAACTCGAGGAACTCAAACCTCCCTCACACTCTGTATATCTGGGCCTCTCCCACCGGGAGCGAGGACATACACGTCTACCTTCGCCAGTTCTCCTGATCAGGCATGAGCCCACGTACGTAGGCACCTATCCGATGTGCTGGGAGCACTCCGCCGAAATCCCGGCCAGGACCCAGGCTACCGTCGACGGCGACCGGGGCTGAAGTGGATTTCGGTCTGGATTGGTCGTTTCCAGATCGGTCGCAGCCAATCCACGGCTTACCGGTTGCGCGCTGTCGAGGACGTCCACCAGATATTCCGCGACTCTTTCTTGGGACACGTCGAGGAACGGCCCGACCTGCTCCGGGGTGTGACCAACCCCGTACGGGTCAACGGCCGGCATGCCGAATCTGTCCGCCCAACCCCGGTTTTCCTTTTTTCGCCGTTGCCGCTCAGGTACCAGTTGAACCCGGCGTCTTCAATGCCTGTCAAGGGCCACACTGTCCACAGAATGTGGTTGACCGTTGGTGTGGGACGTCATCGCCACTGCTCGTGCGCAAGGCTGTCGAGCGCCGTATCCAGCTGCGCGTTGAAATCGTCGATGGCCAGTAGCGTTACATCTCGTAAATCCACTTCACCTCACGCAAACGGATAACAACTAGTCGATATCAATGATCCGACCGCGCCTGGCACTAAAGGTGAGCGGCCTCAACTGTACTCGTACCATCACGGAAACCGCCGGCGCGATAACGACCCAGAGTACCAACGTGATGTACATGGAAGTTAGGTAGCCAAAATCATTGATCCCCAGGTCTCCGCTGACCGAGCCGAGCCCGATCTTGAGGATGAACGCGCTGAAGAAAAGCCCCACCCCGGCGGCGGGCAAAGCTAGAATCGACCGACATGCCATGAGTCATCTCCTCGTAATCGTGATCTCTCAGTGCTCGTCCGGGCCTAGCGTCCGGGTGGAATATTGCCTGTCGGGCCAGAATACAGGTCGGCACGCCGGGGGGCTCCGTTGACCTCTGATCCCGCTCCCGTGGCAAATGCCGCCCCGCACCTCCTCGACGTGCGTAATCTCGCAACTCGGTTCGCCACAGCAGAGGGCTGTGTGCAGGCAGTGGACGGCGTCTCATTCCACATCGATGAAGGGGAAACGCTCGGACTCGTGGGTGAATCGGGATGCGGCAAATCCGTGACCTCGTTGTCGGTCATGCGACTTATCCCGACTCCCCCTGGCGAGATAACCGACGGCAGCGTGTTGTTTGAGGGCACGGACCTGCAGACGCTGTCCGAGCGGGAGATGAGGCGTGTCCGGGGCGGCAGCATCGGAATGATTTTTCAGGAGCCGATGACCTCACTGAACCCGGTTCTCACGATCGGAAGGCAGATCACAGAAGCGCTGGGAATACACCTGGATTTGAACAAGGGGGCCGCGCGTAACCGCGCCATCGAAATCCTGGCCAGGGTCGGATTGCCCGATCCCGCCAGCCGGTTCAGCGATTACCCGCATCACTTGAGCGGCGGCCAGCGTCAGCGTGTGATGATCGCCATGGCGATCAGTTGCAACCCCAAGCTTTTGATCGCCGATGAGGCGACCACGGCGCTTGATGTGACGATCCAGGCGCAGATCCTTGAGCTGCTACAGTCGCTCTGCGAAGAGCTCCGGATGGCGCTGTTGATCATCACGCACAACCTGGGTGTCGTGGCCCGGTATGCGCAACGAGTTGCCGTCATGTACGCCGGGAAGATCATCGAAACCGGCGCAGCGGACGAAATCTACACCACCCCTCGTCACCCGTATACGAAGGCCTTGTTGAGCTCCGTCCCGCGCCTGGACGCGATCACGACTACTCGTCTTACTTCCATCGAAGGCGAAATTCCGGACCTGGTGAACCTGCCGGAGGGTTGCGCGTTTGCGCCCCGGTGCCGGTGGGTGGTCGATCGCTGCCGGGTTGAATCGCCGGAGCTTGGACCTTCGGGCGGCAGCCACACGGCCGCGTGCTGGGAGCAGGACAGGATCGACCATGACCGGTTAGCAGAGCTGCAGCAATCTTGACGGGGGAGAGCCGACACGCAGATGGAGAACGCGCGGCGGCGTCCTCGCCAGATGGGCCCACGCTATCGGTCCGTGACCTACAAGTTCATTTTCCGATCACTTCTGGATTCCTGATACGCCGTCAGACGGGCGCCGTGAAGGCCGTCGACGGGGTGACTTTTGATATTGCACCCGGAGAGACGCTTGGCCTGGTGGGGGAGAGCGGTTCCGGCAAGACCACGACGGGGCGCGCCATCCTGCAGCTTCAGAGGCCGACCGCCGGCTCCGTGGAATTTCGCGGGGTCGAATTAACGTCCATTTCCGCTAAGAAAATGCGGCCGTTCCGTTCCGAGATGCAGATCATCTTCCAGGACCCTTACGGGTCGCTAAACCCGCGTATGAGCGCTGGCCGGATCATCGGCGAACCGCTCACCGTACACGGACTGGGCGGCGATCAGGACCAGCGCCTCGAGCGGGTCGCCGAGTTACTGAAACGGGTCGGGATGAACCCGGCGATGATGGGCCGCTATCCGCACGAGTTCTCGGGCGGTCAACGCCAGCGCATCGGGATCGCCAGGGCGTTGGCGGGAGCGCCTTCTTTCATCGTGTGCGACGAGCCGGTGTCTGCCCTGGACGTATCGATCCAAGCGCAAATCCTGAACCTGCTGTCTGATCTCCAGACCGAGTTCAACATCTCATACTTGTTCATCGCCCACGACCTGTCCGTGGTCCGTCACATAAGCGATCGCGTCGCCGTGATGTACCTCGGCAAGATAATGGAGATGGCGACGAGCGTTGAACTGTACGAAAACCCAATGCATCCGTACACCCGCGCTCTGATGTCCGCCGTGCCGATTCCCGACCCGGCGCTTGAGCGCCAGAGGGAGCGGATAGTGCTTGCGGGCGATATCCCGAGCCCGATCAATCCGCCTTCAGGATGTGTATTCCGGACACGTTGCCCGATCGCCACGGATGAGTGCGGAGAGGTGTTACCGGATCTGGTCGATCACGGCGGCGGACATCAGGTGGCCTGCATCAAGGTTTAACCGGCCCCAGGACGGATGTGGCTCAGGCGAGCAGCCACGTGACGATGCCCAGGATGAGCGCACCGATCAAGCTCACCGGCACGAGCACGACCGATACCCACTGAATCGGGCGTCGCCACGGAGAATCGTCGCCGAACGATGATCCGTTGGTGTCCACGTACCTGCCCACGAGGTCCGCGAATAAAGGCAGGGACAGGATCGCGTGCGTCACGGCTATGGACAACGCCAGCAGGGAAAAGATGGCGGCGACTTCCGTGATCTTGCCGTTTTCACCAAACAGGATGGCGTCGAACAGCGCGACCGTCACGGCGATCAGCCCCGCGGTCGCCGCGCCAAAGCGCCACTGAAGGCTGACGGCGATGGTCCACCGTGATCCACGTTCCGGAGAGTCGGCGCGTTGCGATGCCGCGGTGTACAGGTTCCACGTCAGCAGCACAAGCACGAGCAGCGCGTTGCCGGTAAGGAATGCGGTCAATGACATTTGCTTATTTACTCCGGACGTAACACGGTCTTCGTGTTGTTCTGGTTCCACCGGAACCCATCACGCATGTCCCAGACCGTCTATACCGAATCTCTCAGAAGATAATTTTGACTATTTCGCGTTGTATTTCGCCAGTAACCTCCGGTCCGTGTTCTCCAAAAAACACGTTAATTTCGGACCGAATCCCAAACTCCGGCAGGTAGATCCCAGGTTCAACCGAAACGGCAACGCCGGGGATCAATACGCGAGTGTCGTGTGTCTCCCAGTCGTCCAGATTAACCCCATTGCTGTGGACCTCAAAACCGATGCTGTGCCCAAGACGGTGCACAAAGTAGTCCGCATAGCCGGATTTTGCGATCACTTCGCGGGCGACGCGGTCTACCTCCCAGCCTTCAAGTTCTCGGCCCTGCGCGAACGCATCGCCCATGAAAGACACCGCCGTGTCCCGGGCCTCTGCCACTGCAGCGAACACATCTTCGTGCTTTGGGCTCGGCTCGCCCGTGAAGCCCGTCCATGTGATATCTCCGAAAACCGAGCCGGGCTCTGCGGACACGGCCCAGAGATCGATCAACAGGAGGCTGTTCTTCCGGACGATGGCGGAGTTGTCCCGGGAGGGTTCGTAGTGCGGATCGGAGGCGTGCGCGTCGATAGCGACGATGGGCCCGTCCGGGGCGACCAGGTTCAGGCGCTCGAAACGGCCACGGATGAACTCTGCTACGTCGTGCTCAGTGAGTTTCCAGTTGATGTTCTCGCCGATAAAGGTGAAAGTGTCGTGAACCGTGCGGATCAAGCCTTCCATCGCAACGCGGTGGGACTCCCGCTGCTCAGGCGTCCAGCGTTCGGTCGAGTACTGGAGCACATCGCCCGAACTGACGACCTCCACGCCCAACGATCGGACCATTTCCACTGTCCCGGCGTCGATCCTGCTTACACGGGGGAGGACGGCTTCGGGTGAATACTCCATGGCGACCCTGCGTCGTGCAGCGAGCATTTCGCCGAGTTGTTCCAACATCTGAATCCGGCTGCCAAAGCGGCGTACCTGGATCTTGACGCCTTCCGTACCGGTCGCCTCTACCATCGAATCAAAACGACCGGCGTCTACCTCATGGGCGAGTAGGACCGGGTCGCCGTTTGACGGGACCAGGAACCAGCACGGTCTCGTGATGTGGTTAACGCCGCCGATCAGATTCCATAGGATGGGATTGGAGCCCCTGTAGTCCTGCAGGAGCCACCCGTCGATGCCCGATTGGTCCAGATATTCACGCGCCCCGGAAAGGGCCTCCCCGATAGTCATATTCGCTCAGCCCGGGGATCCGGAAAGAGATTACGCGCCGCGTCAGCCTCTTCCTGCGTGTTCATGTCGAGCCGGGCGAGGGGTGTGTCGACCACAAGGCGGTTCATGCCGTCTGCATTCCCCTGCACGACCTCCCTGACTCCCTGGCCCTCCTCCGTGATGGCCAGCAAATCGGGGAGGAGCGAACCGTCAAATACGAGCGGGTGCCCACCGTGGCCGTCGTAAAAGGGAGAACTGATAAGCGCGCCGTTGGTTTGGTGCGACTCAAGCACATCCCGGATCAACCACGACGGCCTCGGCTGGTCGACCGCCAGCAGGACGATAGCGTCAACATCCGGGGGCAGGGCGGCGAGACCGGCTTTGACCGAGGTTGTCTTGCCCGTCAAAAAAGCTGTATTTCTCACGAAGTGAACATGGTCGCGCATCGGAACCGATGGCAGGTTAGCCAGGAGCGCCGATTCGACATCCTCGGCAGCGTTTCCGGTGACGGCGAAAGCCTCGTCCACGCCGGCATCCAGCAGCGCTTCGATCTGGCGTTGAATAAGCGGCGCGCCGAACCACTCGAGCAACGGCTTGGGCGTGCCCATGCGGCTGGATTCGCCCGCGGCGAGCAGGATTGCGCAGATCGACAATGCTCTGGTTGCCGCTCTCTAGTCGGCGGCGGACGTTGCGGCCTCGGCGTTGGCGTGCTTTGCCGCGACCTGGAGCAACTTCTCGTCCAGCTTCATCGGGAGGCCGGTGCCGCCGAGTCGGAACATCAGGACCTCGGCCACGATGCTGATGGCGATCTCTTCCGGCGTCCGGGCGGTTATGTCCAACCCGCTTGGCGCCCTGAGTTCACGGACACGCTCGATCGGGACGCCGCGTCTGAGTAGTTCTTCGTAGATCATGATCGTCTTGCGCTTGCTGCCGAGCAGGGCGACGTATCGCGCTGGCGTGCGAGCGGCGGCTTCAAGGGCCGTGTCGTCGTAACGATGCCCTCGAGTGGCGATCACTACGAAGGTGTTGGCGTTTATCGGGAGCTCTGCGATGCCGCTGACGAGGTCCTGTGTGAGGACGATATCGGCCTCCGGGAAGCGTTCGGCGTTTGCGAACTCCGGGCGGTCGTCAACGACGAACACACGCATGCCGACCGAGCGGGCGATCGGCTCAAGCGCTTTGGAGACATGCCCGCCACCAGCCAGGACCATCGTAGGCGGCGTGGTGAACGCCTCAACAAAGATCTCAACTCCGGTCTCTTCGTCGACGACATATTCCTGCTTGCCAAGCGCCATCAGGTTGGTGGCTATCCGTGCTGATCGATTGTCTAGGGCCGATCCGCCAAGCGTTCCCACCATCTCGCCGTTCTCACGGATCAATAACTTTGCGCCGACGGTGAATCCGGAGCTTTTCGGGGCGACCATCAGGTTGGCGATCGCTACCGGCGGCCCGCCTTCGTACGCGGATACGACTTCTTCCGCGTGGATCTGGTAGTCCACGGGCTGGCGGACGGGGTCGATGAGAAAGTACATCGTTCCGCCGCAGATCAGTCCGTCTTCTGCCGCCAGCTCTTCGTTGAGCTCGTAAGAGCGCATCTCGGCGCCGCCACCGCTCTTCAACAGTTGCTGCGCGGCGAACCAGATGTCACCCTCGACACACCCGCCGCCGAGCGTGCCGACGCCGCTGCCATCGTCCCTGACGAGCAATTTTGCGCCGGGTTTCTGCGGCGTCGAGCCAGACGTCTTGACGACCGTGGCGACGACTACTTGCCGATCATCTTTGAGCTGGGATACGGCTTCCCGAAAGACGGGTTCCATGAGTGGCCTTCCGAACCGGTAAACGGTCTCTTGATTGGGCGAGGAAGCGACCAGGCCCGATGAAAGAACGTTACCACAGGTGAAATGGGCCTTCGGTCGCCAACCGGGGTGCGCCGTCATAGAACGAGTAAAAGTGCCGAATATCGTGACAGATGGGTCGAATTTACACGGCTTGGGGGGTGCGGGCGTGGTCCGGGGGTCTAATCGATCACGTACGACGTTCGCAAAATCACCCTGAGGCGAGGGCGGAGAGTCAGCCGTCCCTACGGGGTTGCGTGCGACCGATCGTTAGGTCCGGAGCATCGCCGCCGCGTCTTCGACCGCCATGACGATCTTATCGTAGCCGGTGCAACGGCAGAGGTTGCCGGCGAGGCGTGTTCGGATCTCTTCCTCGGACGGGTCCGGGTTGCGCTGCAGCAGCGCCGTTGCTGAGATGATGAAGCCGGGTGTGCAGAACCCACACTGGAGTGCGCCGTCCTTGATGAACGCCTCCTGGACAGGGTTGAGCTTGCCCTGGCTGGCGATGCCTTCAATCGTCGTGATTTCGTTGCCGTCCATCTCGGCTGCGAGGACCAGGCAAGAATTGGCGGTACGACCGTTGACCATGACGGTACAGGCGCCGCAGTTGCCGTTGCTGCAACCCTCTTTGGTTCCCGTTAGTCTCAGATGGTCTCGCAGTGTTTCCAGCAACGTCCAGTTTGCTTCCACGAGTAGTTCGTGCTGGTCGCCGTTAACCGTGATCGAGATGTGCTTCATGTGTCGGGTCCTTGGAATAATCGGAGGGTGATTTCCGGGGAAGAGGAAAGGATGGATGGACTAACCGACGATGCGGTCCCGGGAGATCCCGAGAGTTCGACGGGTGAGAACCTTCACCAGTTCGCGCCGGTATTCGGCCGATCCTCTTACGTCAGAGATCGGTGTCGCGGCTTCCACGGCCGCTACGGCTGCGGTCTCGATCAGTTCGTCGCTCAGAACGTTGCCTTCAAGGACCCCTTCTGCCGCCCGTGCCCTGACGGGTGTTGGCGCAACGGAGGCCAGCGCGATGCGTGCCTTCTGTACGGCGCCATCGGAGCCGAGGTGCAGGAAGCTGCCGGCGCCGACCACCGCGATGTCCATCTCGTTCCGCGGGATGAATCGCAGATATGAACTGGCGCTGTCGTCGGGAATCGGGGGGAGGACCAGCTCGACCAGGATCTCGTCCTTCTGGAGGACCGTCTGGCCGGGACCGGCAAAGAAGTCTGAAAGCGCTATCTCCCGCCGACCGGATGAGCTGGCGACGATGGCGCTGGTTTCATGCGAGAGAAGTGCTGGGATAGTGTCGCCGGAAGGCGCCGCATTGCAGACGTTGCCGCCGATCCCGGCCCGGTTCTGGATCTGCCACGAACCGACCAGTACGGAAGAGTCCGCAAGCCCTTTGTAGTCGGAAAGCACCACCGGGAATTCTGCGATGTCTGTCAGGGAGCGGGCTGCGCCGATGTGCAGGCCATCGGCCTCGATCTCCAGGCGCTGGAGTTCGGGAATCCGCTTAAGATCGACAACCATGTCGGCGTTTCGACGACCAGTCTTAAGCTGGTCAACTATGTCGGTCCCGCCCACAAGTGCTCTGACTTCGCCATCGGCGGCGAACAGTTCCAGAGCTTCGTTCAGAGAGGTTGGTTGGGCGAAATCAAAATCAGGCAACAGTCACTCCGTATCTTGAGCAGCGACGCCGTACCCGCGTGTATTGCGTGGGAAAGCGGGCGTGGGATGATACCCGAGGGCGGTGCCGAGTATATTCCGGGTGCCATGCCGTCACAACTCGAATTTACTCTCCACAGGGTCTCGGGTTTGCTTCGGGCGACCCGGATGGGATGTTCTCGTGGCGGATAAACGCGGTCGGAGGGGGGCGCCGGAGTCGTTGGACGCACTCGGTCTTGAACTGGTGTCGGTGACGACCGGGTTCCTGCAGGCGATGATTGCGGGGCAGGGGCGGCGCGGTGCCGAATTCGACGGAATCCATCTCTGGGACGGCTGGAACGCCGTCGATGACCCCGGGATCCCGTTCCGGTTGGCGCAGTTACGCGTTATGCCGGAACTGCTTCAGTGGTTGATGTACGCGATCGTCGGGCGCGCCGACCGGCGAATGGTGGGGCACGTCGGTTTCCATGGCGCGCCCGGCTTGCACTCTCTCAGCGACGCCGTCTCCAACGGTCTGGAGATCGGATACACGGTGTTCCCCCCGTTTCGGCGGCGCGGTTACGCAGTGGCAGCCGCCAGGGCGTTAATTCAGTGGGCGCACCGGGAGCACGATGTGGGCGTGTTTGTGGCCTCGATAGGGCGCGAGAACAAAGCATCGCAACAAGTCGCCGCCAAACTCGGGTTCAAGTTTTCCCGGGATTTCGACCCACTCGACCCGGATCGGGAGGACATCTACTTGATGCATCTCCGAGCGTCGGATCGGAATTAGCCCACGCGATATTTCTGTAGGAACTCGGAGTTGAGCTCGATGCCAAGGCCAAGGCGGTCCGGCGCGTAGACGTAGCCGTCTGCGATCCTCAGCGTATCTTTGAACACGTTGCCGTGCATGGCGTCGAAGGTGTCTGCGTAGTACTCCAGGATCAATCCGTTCGGTATCGCAGTCACCAGGTGGATGTGGACCTCCTGTTTGCCGTGTGGTGCGATGTCCAGGTCGTTCGCCTGCGCCAGCGCTGAGATCTTCATGAATTCCGTGACGCCGCCCAAGACCAGCGCGTCCGGCTGGAGAATGTCGACGGCCCGTGCGTTGATCATGTCCCGGAATCCGTAACGGGTGTACTCGTTCTCGCCGGCTGCAATGGGGATGCTGGTGGCGCGTGTGACCTCCGCCTGCCCGATGTAGTCGTCCGGCTCCACCGGCTCCTCAAACCAGAACAAATCGTACTTCTCGGCTTTGCGTGCGAACTCGATCGCCTGGTAGTGGCGGTATGCATTGTTGGCGTCGACCATCAGCCGGACGTCTGGGCCGATCGCCTCACGAGCCACACGCACGCGCTCCACGTCCTCGTTGATGGATGCAGCGCCGACCTTCATTTTGACGGCGCGCACGCCGAGATCGACGTTGTGCTCCATCTCCTCGGCCAGCTCTTTGAGGCCCTTGCCTTCCTCGTAGTAGCCGCCCGCGATGTAGGTGTCTATCTTGTTGGTAAATCCACCCAGCAGCTTGTAAAGCGGCAGCCCGGCGACCTTGCCTTTAATGTCCCAGAGCGCCATGTCTATGCCGCCAAGTACCCGTGTCGTGATGCCGCGGCGGCCGACCAGCTTTGGTCGCCACATCTCGTGCCAGTGGCGCTCGTTATCCAGCGGGTCTTTGCCGATCAGGGCCTCTTTGAAGTGTTCGACTATCGACACCGTGACGGCCGGCGAAACCTGGTCACCACCGGCTAGCCCGATGCCGGTGAAACCTTCGTCTGTGTCGATGATCACCGGGCGGATGCCGGAGTGCGTGTAGGTGTAGAGGCCATTCGTGATCGGTTTCTCACGCGGCCAACTGTAAACCTCCATGCGGACGTCAGTGATCTTCACTCGGAAGGTTCCTTTACCTGGGACATATCGACCATGGTCTGGGCCCGCAGGAGTCTAGCACCGGCGGAACAAGGTTGACTCCGCTTCGCGCGGATCCGTAACACTACCGGTGCTCGACATTCCGAACCCCAGTGGGCCTGACCGAGACGAGCAGATTCATCGAGGAGGAGGAGGCCTCCTGTCAGGTACCGGATGCTCAATTCCCGGGGGCGCTCACAGAGTGATGATCCAGTCCTGTTCTCAATCACAACACTGTCGAAATCAAGTTATCTCGTCAGGTCTTACCTCACGACGCTCGGCTGCAGATAGTTCTACTGCTCGACACAACTGCACCACCTTTTTACCCTCCTCCCCGGTCAAGTGGAGTTCATTTTGTCCGGCTATTCCGGCGATGAAGTCGTTGACACCGTCGATAAAACTCGTCCCCCAGTCCGAATCGATATCCGAGAACTCGGTTGTCACGCCGTCGCGATACATTACGACCGGGGGTCGGTCCAGGAGTTCGGATGAACACCGGTTTATCCAAATGAAACCTTTGGAACCGGTCAGTTCAATCCATTCATCTTCGGGTCGACCATATTTCGTAGGAATTAGGATGTCGTCGGATTGCACGGCCTCGAGCACGCCGTAGTGCCCGCCCTTTTTGTACTGCCACATCACCATTGCGGGGCAATCGATCAACCAGTCGTGCTGGATAGGTGTGTGAGTGATCCACGCATAAACCCTGTCGACGTCGCCCATGAACATTAGTGCGATAGCAAACAGATGGGACCCATAGTCGAACATGATTCGACCTCCTCCGCCCCTCTTGGGATCGAACCTCCACTCCCAACGTCTGTACGGGACCTCCCAATCGTCACCCTCACTACCCAGCACTACCTTCATGCGTATCGACACAGGATCTCCGACCGCACCTGATTCCCATAGTTCCTTAGCTTTCGCTATGGGTGGGTAGTGACGAAAATTCTCGAAGTTACGGAGTATCTTTCCGGAGGCCTTCGCAGCGGCTATCAGTGCGTCGCATTCCCCGACAGTCAGCGCCATAGGCTTTTGCATTGATACGTGTTTGCCGGCCTCGAACGCGGCGATACCGATTTCGGCGTGGAGGTGATGAGGAGTGATGATCTCGACCGCGTCGAGATCAGGATCGGCGAGCAGATCACGGTAATCGAGGTAAGCCCGTTTCACTCCCCATTCCTCGGATCTACGCTGCAGCAGTTCGGGATCCGTATCACAAATGGAATACAGTTCTATCGCAGGGTTGTCCTTGTAGCCTAGGTAATGCATGTCGGTGACGTTTCCCGTCCCGATAAACCCGACTCGCAGTTTCTCCATTCCGATGTCCTTTCAGGCAAGAGTTGAGGGGAAACTTACCGTCTATTTTCACGACTTGAACGGTTTATCACGTGACTGGTACAGATGAGCAAGTCTGTAGTGGTTCATCTCGGTGCTTTTTCCTGGTGTCGAACGACTGACAAACCACTCTTCCAACGAGTTGCACGGATCATACCCATGGCGTGCTCGAGTGCGGATCGCCGTATTCCACTCCCAGTATGTTCCACATAACCAGAAAACGTACGTGGAGCGACACACCCCGTTCCATGGATGACGGCTGTTGAGGCTGGAAATGACGGAGGCCGAGCCCTCCAGACTCACGTGTGACCGAGGGCAGGCAATCAGCACAGGAGTCAATCGATTCCAAAACGGAATTCCTGCCCAAAGGAAGTCTACGTTCCAACAACTGCTTCCAGTCAGGGGGCAATCGATAACTGGTCGCTCAACTGGTGTGCAGATCAGTTAATCTGAGAAGGTCTACTCAAGTAGAGGGACAGACGCGGCAATCAGTCAGTACATTGGCAATTAACTTGCTGCGCCCAACTTGCAGTAGGGGCCCGTAGCTCAGTGGTTAGAGCAGTCGGCTCATAACCGATCGGTCGCAGGTTCGATCCCTGCCGGGCCCACCATTTCATTAACCGACAACTGTAATTAGCTTTGCAGTTCGCTCCTTTCGCTCCTCCAATCGCATGGAGTAGACGTATGCGAAAGTCAGATAGAGCGGTCGGTTACATCGGTTATGTCTCATCATTTGAGCTTGCCCTCAAAATCGAAGGGTTGAGACCTCACACCGTCTCTTGCTATGTACGTGAGGCTAAACGGCTTCTAGTCCATTGTTACCATCAAGCTTTTCGCTGTCGTCCGAGTCTTTCCTGGGTTTGGATGTAGAACTGGTTTACCCGTAAGAACCTGTGGGATCGGACCCACCCCTTTCCTTCACCCGTCAAGTCCGTCCGCTCAACGTGAACGCGTGCTGGTAGCATTCAGGCGCCTGGCGATTCGTCCACCATTTGAACGGCCCATCGACGTCTCTTGCCCGGGCTGATTGCCCGTCCGCCTGGTATTCAAGAGTCGTCAGGGATGATCCTGTCGAGGCTCCCCTGAGGAACCACCAATGTCGTATGCAGCACGGTTCATAGTCGAGACCCACGCCCACATCTCGACCATTTACACGCCGGTCCCGACAGTGAACCCAAACTGGCCCGGTGAGGCGGAGGTGTACGACAACTCGGAGATGTGCTTGTACGACATGGACCGTTACGGAGTCGACATCACTTTTATGAAGCCTCCGAGCCAGCTTGGGCCGACCAACGCTTTTCATGCGGCGATGGTGGCAGCGCATCCCGACAAGTTCCGGGCGTTCTGCCTGGATCAGGAAACAAAATTAAAGGTTGCTCACGGCGAGGCGGAATGGGACATCAGGGCCAGCGCGGCCGAGATTGAAGAGGCACTGGATACAGGCAACTTCATCGGCATCGGTGAGTTCGTACCGCGCGACTGGCACCCGCGCAAGGTGTACACGCTGGAGGAACGGCTCGGCGAGTGGCGGGTGTTCATGGACCTGGCACGGAAGTACAAAGTGACGATCGACTACCACGAGTTCTCCGGCGGTTTTGAATGGGACCACTGGAAGCTTCTCAGACGGCTCGCCGGTGAATACCCGGACGTCCCCATCGTTGTGAGCCACGCCGGACACTCCGTTGGCTCCTACAGCGATGGCGACCAGGAACTGCCAAAAGTGCTGAGGGTCGTCGGCGGCAACTGGCGTGGGGGCAAGAACAACATCTATCTGGAGACCGGGAGCTGGCCAACTGAGTACTTCAAGATTGCTCTGCAAGATCCCAACGTCGGCGTAACGCAACTGGTCTGGGGCGGCGATTACGGGTCGCGCCAGTACATGCTCCGCCCGTTTGACCGAAACGGCCCGGCGTACGCGACCTTCATGCCCAAATGGAAGATGGAAGCGCCGTACCAGGTGGACTGGTGGGGCACTTCGTTGCATCGAGTCGACCAGGTGAAAGATTTCGCCACGCAGGACGAGATCAATCTGATCCTCGGCGGGAACGCTGCACGCATCTGGGACCTCATGACAGCTCTTCCCCACGACCGCATGTTCATGAACGGCCGCCCGGATGTCTGGGGCGTCAGGTGGGAAGACTCAACGGCGGATTGACTCAAGTCGTTGATCGGGTTGCGGCGATCATGATCCAGGCAGCATCGACCCGAAAAGAGACTTCGCATGACACAACAGAAAACAGCCACTTCCCCCGACGGCGTAACCATTGCGTATGATTCCCGTGGCGGCGGATCTACTACGCATGTTTTCGTTCACGACCGGCCCTGCACCGGGGACTTCTCATACTCTTGCTGACGCAGCTCAGTGGATGGCCGGGGGCATTGATTTTTTCTTTTCGTGAGCCAGGTCACTATTAGTCTGTACATGGGTTCCGTCTTTGCCCCGATCACGAGGGCGTGAAGATAATGGATGATGAGGACGAAGCACTCGATTTCATGCGGCCGCAGGTGCTAACCGCTCGGAACGTACACGGCAACTGACTCATCGACTACTGGTACGGCGGTCTCAAATACCAGATCGAGCACCATTTCTTCCCTACAATGCCACGGAACCAACTCAAGGACGCACAGCCGATCGTTGAAAAGTTCTGCGCAGAACGCGGGGGCTCTTACCTCCAGACCTCGGTGGGCGGGTCGTCTAAAGAGATTTTTCAGCACCTCAGGCGTTCAAGCACCGGCGAGATCGGGGAGTAAAGGCCGGAGTTAATCGGTCTCCACGGCCTTGCAGCGGGCGATGATTTCGGATGTGGAGATGCCGGGCGTGTAGCTGACCGTGCGAAATATGCCCATCTCGATCGGCGCTTTATAGCAGAGCTCTTTCAGCTCTTCGTTGAAGTCGTCTCCGTGCACCACGAGGTCTATTTTGTGTTGTCGGAGCCACTCGAGTGTGACCGAGAGCGGGGCGTTCCCGATCACCTCGTCCACGTAGCGGCAACCCTCCACGGCGCCCATACGCTCCTCCATCGAGAGGATCGGCGACCTTTTGTAGCCCTGCACGACCTCGTCCGAGTGGATTCCCACCTTCAGGTAGTCGCCCTGTTCCCGGGCGGCGCGGAGGAAGTTCACATGACCGTAGTGAAACAGGTCGGCGACCATGTCCACGTAAACGACCGTCATGGCCGATCCTTCGCTGCCAGTTCATCGGCGGCTTGCTTGTACGTCGCAAGTACGTTCATCCGGCCCGCGGGCGCCTCCGGGTCGGGCCTGTAAACGTATGCAGTGGCCGATTGCAGCTTCTCCAGAAACAGCACTTCCTCATGCTCGCCGTGACGGATTTCCAGGACGTAATAGCCGTCATTGGGAAGATGTAGCGGAGTTGTTCCGTCTGCACCGGTCGTAGTCCTCACCAACCCCGACAGGACCGTTGTCGAGCCGACGACGACCCTGGCACCCTCGACCGGAAGACCATCGAAGTCAAGAACCTGTAGGCTTCCGGAAGTGGCGCCAAGATGGTCCGGGGAATCACCGTCCGGCGCATCCGGCATCAGGCTCAAAACGTCCTGTTCATATCCGAACCGCTTCGGTGTCATCCACTCCGGGCCGTACTTGAGTACGAGGTACTCCTCCGGAGGATTAGGGACGTTGAACTGTTCGCCCAGGAACGGAATCGGCTTCAGGTCCGTGTGCAGGCTGACGGGGATTCTCAGCACCGGCCACTGGTAGATGCAGTCGTCGATGATGCGGTAGCAGGTCCAATCGAGCGCGATGCCCTCTTTGTGGAACTCCAAGCTGACGTGTAGATCCGCAATCGTGAGCTCCGTCTCGAACCCGCGCTCCCGAAACACGTCCGCAACGGGCGCTATCGCTTCTTCCGTGAGTCCGTGGAGCCCGATTATCGAGGCGATATCGAGGTCGTCGTCCCACGGGATCAGGGCGCCATCCCGCACCGCTCCTAGGCAGGTCCCGTGCCGCAGGAAAAACACGATGCCTAAGCTATCGAGGATCTCTTTGGCCTCTTTGAGCACCGCTTCGGCAAGCGGCATATCCATCGGCTGAAAGACCGACGGTTTTACGTTCACTGGCTCTCGGGGCGTGTCTTCAGGCATGGTTAACTCGTTTCGCCGATGATGGTACCGCGGGAGAGGCCTCCTTCCCGGACGCATCACCCCATAACTCCCGAATTAGGGGCATAATCTCCGCCGGACCGGGAGAGTGGCGTTGCATTACCCGACGACAAGGAGATCAGAGTGGAATTCGGATACTCGATGGAATCGCACACCCGCGGCGTCGGCGCTGCGGAGCATCACGAGGCGTTCAAAGAGTTCTTCCGGCAGGTTCAACTTTGCGAAGAGGGTGGGATGGATTTCGTCTGGTTGTCTGAGCACCACTTCACCCCGCAGAGATCTTTTGGCTCGGCATCAATGGTCATGGCGGGTGCCGTCTCCGCCGCAACCGAACGGATCAAGGTAGGCTCCGCCGTCGTGGTTCTCCCCACGCATAATCCGCTCCATGTGGCGGAGGAAGTGTCCGTGCTGGACCACCTCACCAGCGGCCGCTTTGAATTCGGGGTAGGGCGCAGCGGCGGAGTCGGCGCGTATCGCGGCTTCAACATGGACTACGGCGAGAGCCAGGCACGATTTTCTGAGTGCCTTGAGGTTATTAAACGAGCGCTCAGTAACAAACGGTTCTCGTATGAAGGGCAGTTCTACAAGTTCGACGACGTGCTTATGGCGCCGAGGCCGCTAACGACGCCGTATCCCAAAATGAGGTGGGCCGTTAACTCATCGGCGACCTTCAAGATGGCGGGCGAGATGAACATGCCGATTTTTGTCGGCGTGCTCCAGCTCGATATCGATCAACTCGTCGAGTTGCTGGCAGTCTACGACGAGGCGCGAGCAAGGGCCGGATACACCGGATCGCGTGATGTACATCTGCGCATCCCGATCTATGTCTCGGACACGATGGACGACGCTCTGAAGACGCCCGAAGAGGGTTTTGTGCACCGCTACGACGAGGCTATGCGAACCCTCGTGCGATTGGCCGATTCCGGACAGGCGAACTACCTCGACGAACGGGCGGAACGCATCGACACGCTCGACGAACTCAACTGGAAATCGATCCACACGTCAGAGAAAGCGATAGTTGGCACGCCGGACCTGGTGGCGAACAAGGTCAAGATCATCGTGGACGCGCTCAAGTTGAGCGGGATGGTGCTCGAGTTCAATGCCGGAGAGCGCATGCCGGAAGACAAGATCAACCGGTCGATCGAACTGTTCTGCGAGAGGGTCGCCCCGGCGTTCTGGGACAAAGAGCCGGAGGGGTTGATGTCGCTTTCAGAAGGCGACCACGGCGCCCATGCCGGGCACGCGGATCACGCCAGTCATGAGGGCCACGGCCACCCGTAAGGTCCGTACGGGACTTTATTTTTCGATCGGGAAGCCGACGATGGAGCCCCACTCGGTCCAGGATCCGTCGTAGATGCGGATGTGGTTCCAGCCAAGGATCTGCGTCGCAGCTACCCACGCCAGCGTGGCGCGGTGGCTGAGCCGGCAGTAGGACACGACTTCCGAGACCTGGTCCGGACCGGCGCCAGCGTCGCCGAATTTCGCACGCAGCTCATCCGGCGACAGGAACGTGTCGTCGTCGTTCACCAGATCTTGGTAGAACAGATGGACGGCCCCGGGGATACGCCCCGTGCGTTCCGCTCCGTGGTCGAATCCGGGCGGTGGCATGACTCGTTTGCCGGAGTATTCCTCCAGGGAACGTACGTCCAACATCAAGCGGTCGTCGTTTTCCAGATTGGCCAGTACATCGTCCCGGCCCACGCAAGAACTGATATCGGCGTCCGGCGGCTCGTACGGCACGCCCTCAAATACCGGGACGACCAGGCTAAGCGGTCGGCCTTCTGCGACCCATTTGGTGCGGCTCCCATCGAGCAATTTGATGTCTTTGTGCCCGGCCATTGTCAGCGCCCAGTACGCGTAGGTGCCGTACTGCACCTTGTCGGAGTAGATAACGAGCGTCGCATCCGGCCTGATGCCTATCGAGCCCAGCCTGTGCGCCATCTCGGCCGGTGTGACGAACACCCGGTCGGTCTCGTGCCATGAGAGGTCCTTCCAGAAGAACCTGATGGCGCCTGGGACATGGCCCGACCGGTAGTCTTCGTCGGTGTCTGTCGCTCCGATCTCGAGAACCCGAACCGACGGGTCGTCGAGATGCTCCTCCAACCAGTCGGTGGTGACGAGATTTTCTGGCATCTTGTTGTTCGATCTCCCAAAACAGATATAGGTGGAGCGAATCTGATCACGTGTTGGACCAGATTGTAGGGGCGTATGGCATTACGCCCACACGTCGGTTAGGCGTCCATTTCCCATCAATTGCACGAAACAGCCTACGCGGTCTCATCGGACTTCGACTCGAAATCGGCGATGGCCTCCAGAACCGCTTTCCCGAAGCGATCACGTTTTGCGGCGCCAACGCCGAACACGGTGAACAACTCGTCCATGTCCTTCGGTCGCGCCGCTGCAAGAGCTGAAAGGGTCCGGTCCCCGAACACGACATAGGCCGGAACACCTTCTTTCGTCGCCCTGGCCTTGCGCCACTCACGGAGCACATCGAACAATGGTATGTCGGCGTGGTCGGGCCGGCGTGAATGGTTAACAGCGTCTTTGCGAGCGGGGCCAGCGGTCGCCCGGGGAGCGGCGTCGGGGTGCTCCGCCTCCCAGTTCCTAACCTCTGCCAGCAATTGCTTTCCGAAACGTCGTGCCCGCACGGGACCGATGCCCCAGACCTCCAGAAGTTCAGCCTCGGACCCGGGCCTGGCGTCCGCGATCTCCCGTGCGGTCCGATCCTCAAACACGTCAACCGGGTCCATACGATTCTTCCTGGCCAAGTCGGATCGCAGCCGAATGATTCGCTCGGCAAGGCCCGATCCGTTGCCGCCGGCACTGTTAAGACAGTTGTCGCAGTTGCCGCAAGAGTCTGTCGACTTCTCGCCGAAATATTCGAGGATGTAGTTCCTGCGGCATCCAAGCGTCTGCGCGTACCCGAGCATCCGCTCAAGCATCTCGAACTCATGCTCTCGGTGGCGGTCCACTACGGTCGAGTCGATAACGGCGTCCGGGTTGTCCGAGAGCAGGAAATCTGCCGCGGAGTCCAAGAGTCCGGACTCCTGGAAAGCGCGGACCGCCATCACCTCGCCGTCAAAGCGCCCCAACCTGGACTCCGGCATCCGCGACCCGGGCCCTACACCGGCGCACAAACGCCGCCACGCCATCCGCAACTCGGACGCCGGCGGATGATCCCTGTCGATGAATCGGCGCGGCCCCGCGGCCGAATACGGCGTGTAGATCAAGACACACTCAGCGGGCTCGCCGTCACGACCGGCCCGGCCGGACTCCTGGTAGTACGCCTCGAGACGGGCGGGCATGTCGTGATGCACTATGAAACGCACGTCCGGTTTGTCCACACCGAGCCCGAAAGCGTTGGTCGCGACCATCACGTCGACCCGGTCCGTCATGAAGCGCCGCTGGACTTCAGACCTGTCTTTCGCACCCATCCCGGCGTGGTAGTGCGCAGCGTTCAGACCCGCCCCAGAAAGCAGTTCGGCCAGCTCCTCGGTGCGCTTGCGCGAGCCGACATACACGATGCCGCTTTTGCCACGTCTCTTCCCGCAATAGTCGAGCAAGAAATCTTGTTTCTCGCTGTTGCCCCCGCCAAAGTTGACCGCGAAGGTCAGGTTAGGGCGATCCACCGAGTGCACGACACGCACTGCGTGGTCCAAGCCGAGTCGGCGGGCTATATCGTCCCGAGCCAGGCTCGTTGCCGTAGCGGTCAGCGCAATCGTCCGTGGAGAACCCAGTTGTTTCCGCACGGAGTCGAGCCTCAGGTAATCGGGCCGGAACGTGTGCCCCCATTCTGAAACGCAGTGCGCCTCGTCGATGGCGAGCAGGTTTATGCCAGCACAGGCGAGCCCGGTCACGAAACGCTGATTGGCCAACGACTCGGGCGATGTGTACAGGAGGTCAAGAGCCCCGTCACGAAAGGCGATGTAGGTGTTGCGTTTCTCGCTGTTCGTGAGGTTTGAGTTGATGAAGGCGGCAGCGATGCCGTTAGCGACAAGGCTCTCGACCTGGTCCTGCATCAACGCGATGTGCGGCGACACGACCAGCACGCGCCCGGAGATTAGCGCCGGAAGAACGTAGGTCATGCTCTTTCCGCTGCCGGTCGGGAGCACGGCGAGCACGTCACCGGAGTCCAAGCCTTTCAGGGCTTCGGATTGTCCGGGCCTGAGCCCCGGGTAACCGAATTTGTCGAAGAGCAGGGCCGTGAATTTGTCGTGGTGCGCCGAGATGGCTTTGGCGCTCTCTGGGATTTCGGTAATCAGGGTGTAGCCAAACCGGAAAGACTCGTGTGAGGAGTTCGATACAGCCGGATGATAGCGGTCTCAACGCACAACTCCCGGGGGAATGTCACAAAACCCTGGATGCGGGGAGATTTACCAGGGGGCCGCTCGGGATTAACCGCCGACCGGACCGAAACGCTCGGTGCGGATGAGCTCCGGGTTCACGCCCGCAGCAACAAGCGCGTTTGCGACCGTCTCCACGAACCCCTCCGGGCCGCACACGTACGCACGTCCAACGGCGCCAAGTCGATCGAACACATCGGAGATCATCTCGGCGTCGACGCGCCTGTCGAAACCGTCCCAGTCTTCCGGGGTGACCCGGGTGAAAGTGTGCGCAACCTGCAGACCGTTTCGGGCGTCGGCAAGCGCGTCGAGTTCATCACCAAAGATTACGTCCTCCGGGGAACGTGAGCTGTAAAGCAATAACGTCTGGACGTGACGGGCAGCGTTCTCTCGATGCCGCAGTATCGACATGAGCGGAACGATCCCGGAACCGGCGCCGATAAGTAACAGCGGTCCGCCCATGGACCCAGTCCACGCGATAGGCCCGCCGATAGGCCCACGTACCTCGACCCGGTCTCCAACGATCACCACGTCGTGGAAGTAGGGCGATACCTCGCCGCCATCAATCTTCTCGACTGTAAGGTCGACGACGTTGGCGGTCTCAGGGCCGATTGCTATGGAGTAGCTGCGCTGCGCCTGGTAGCCGTCAGCAGCAGTCAAACGGACGTCGTAGTGCATGCCGGGGAGGAAGGGCTCCCAGTTCGGCAGACGCAAACGGTAAGTCTTGACGCGATACGTCTCGATGGTGATCGACTCAACCGTGGCGACCTGCCACGGGAGCTGGTCGGGCTGGCGTACTTCAGGCTCTTGCATCGTCACCGAATCATGTCCGTCCAGACTCCCCCTAACCCTCTCCCTGTGAGAGAGGGGGCTCGTCACGACCGCCGCCGTCCTAATCGCCCCAGTAGCGCTGTTCTTTCCAAGGATCTCCGTACATGTGATAACCGTTGGCCTCCCAGAACCCGGGGGCGTCTTCGTCCATAAAGCGGATGCTCTCCACCCACTTGGCGGACTTCCAGAAGTACAGGTGCGGGACGATCATCCGGACCGGTCCGCCGTGCTCCATCGTGATCCCTTTACCGTCGAACTCGTGGACGATAAACGCCTTCCCATCGCGCACGTCGGCGACCGGGAGGTTGGTCGTGTAGCCGCCGAACGAACGGACCATCAGGTAGTCCTCGTCGATATCGTCTCCCAGCCCCACCTGCTCGAAAAAAACATCCAAGTCCACGCCCTTCCAGTCGCTATCGAGCATCGACCATTTCGTCACGCAGTGGATGTCGGTGTGGATCTCGGTCTGCGGCATCGCCATCAGATCGTCCCAGTTCCACGATTTTGATCCGTCTTCACCCAGGTTGATGGTGAACTTCCATTCGTCCTGCGGGACTTTCTCCGTCGGTCCATAAGTGAGCACGGGGAAGCCCGTCTCGTAGTACTGACCTGACGGTATCTCCCGGGGCGGTTGTGGGCGGCGGAAACCGGAGAAACCTCGACTGAGCACGGCAGCGATCCTTCACAGAATTACGGATCTGATTCAACTTCCCGGTGTATCCCGGGATGGTCCCGTGGATCCCATCACGACGAAGCGGTACGCCGATCTGGCCACGGAGGCTCGATTGTATCCCGAACTTCGTTTGCTACGAATGAGTAGCTCGGGGCCTTTCAGGGAAATGTGGCGTCTATACTCCGGCGCACATCCAGATGTTCGTACAGCGCTTGCCCGGGGTGAAGTTATTTCCAGGTTCGTACGTGCACAGGCTAATCACTTGAGGAGAATACCAAATGAGGCTTGAGGGTAAATCCGCCATTGTTACGGGCGGAGGAAACGGAATCGGCCGGGCGATAGCCGGGCTGTTCGCCGAAGAAGGCGCAAAAGTACTGGTAGCCGATATCGAAGACGACGCCGGGAAGGCCGTGGTGGACGAGATAAACCAAGCAGGCGGGCAGGCGGTTTTCCAGCACACAGACATCTCGAATGAGGATTCCGCGGGCGGGGCGATCCAAGCCGCCGTGAACGCCTTTGGCGTCGTAGACATCTTGGTCAACAACGCCGCCGCGTTTGTTTTCGGCAAGATCGAAGACGTGACCCGCGACGACTGGGACCGGGTGCTGGGGGTGAACGTCATGGGACCGGCCAACTGCGTGCGCGCCGTGCTGCCAGTGATGCGAGACAACGGCGGAGGAGCGATCGTAAACCTGGCGTCCGTGAGCAGTTTCGTCGCCCAACCGGCGTTCATCCCGTACAACTCGTCCAAGGGCGCCGTCCTGCAGCTCACGCGCTGCCTTGCGATGGATCTCGCCGTGGACCACATCCGGGTCAACGCCGTGTGCCCAGGCACCATCCACACAAGAGCTACGGAAACGCACATCAATGCGCTGGGACTTGATCGTGAACACGCGCTCGCCGATTTCGGACAGGACGCTCCGGTCAAACGCGTTGGACAGCCGCGTGAAGTCGCTTACGGAGTGCTGTTTCTGGCGTCCGACGAGGCGTCTTTCATCACGGGCGAGCACCTTGTCATTGACGGCGGAGCGACCATCGACTGAGCCCCGGCGGATCCCTTCCGGATACTTCTACCGGCATGATGTACGGCGCCGGGGCCAGCGATCTGTACATCGATGCCACTGCCGATCTGCTGGGCGATGGTGATGAATTTACCATCCAGCTTCCCCATGGCGAATGGAAACACGCTTAACATCCAGCGCATCATTCCGGTCGTCCTGAGGCCCCTGATGGATTTGAAGTGATGGATACGGAGCGATCGATACTCGTGGGGAAGTTGGTTCTCAACCGGGAACTGCATACCTACAATGCGGCGTCAGGACGTCGCACGAGGATCAGAGCGATGTCTGCCCGCACATACCAACCGATGGAGTACCTGATTTGGCAACACTGAGTTCTGAGCAGATAGCCCTGTTGAAAGAACCCCACATCGCTCAGGTCGTGACGCTTATGGCCGACGGATCGCCGCAAATCTCGCCGGTCTGGGTGGATACGGACGGCACAGACATCTTGATCAACACGGCACTGGGTAGGGTAAAGACGAACAACATGGAGCGGGATCCCCGGGTGGCGGTGGGGGTGTACGACCCGGTCAACTCATACTCACGGGTTGTGAACGTCCGCGGCCATGTTAGCGAGATCAGCGAAGAGGGCGCTGACGCTCACATCGACAGTCTCGCCAAAAAATATTCAGGCGCTGACACTTACGGCGGCCGCAACCCGGCTGAGACGCGCGTCATCATCCGAATCTCTCCGGACATCATCACCTGATCTGAATCCCGCAGACCTTGGGAAATCCGAGGCCCGATTGAAACCCGTCAAAACGGCATCTCCATCGTGTCGTTCCAGCATCCGTCCAAAGGCTTGGCGCAGTGTCACAGCGAGGACATGGAGCTGCCCGTCCGATCGGATGAGCTGGGTGTACACGAGTTCTGGGTGGGCGAGCACCACACCCTGTCGTGGGAGCCGATGTGGTCGCCAGTTAAACGGCGGGGATCAGGCTAGCGGTTGGGCTGATCTCGTCGGCGCCGCTCATCCTGTGATCGCCGTAAACCCCGGCGTTTTCGGATACGTGATGCCCCGACCTCAGCCTGGAATCCGGGCGGGCGAAACATAATCCAGCCCACGATGAGTGTCGCCCCGATCAGAACCAACCAGCCGAGCGCCGCGTCCGGGCCGTTCTTTTCGCCGAGATCCAGCAGGAGCGGCACGACCAAGAACCAGAGGATCACAAGCAGTAGCAAACCGACGCCGATCGCGACCAGGTGGTTCCGGCTCATGTCGTCCTCCTGGGCGTGAACCGTCGCAATCCAGTCTCCGTCTACCAGTTCGTGAAAGCCCCGTCGTTTCGCTTGAGTTGTGACACCCATCCACGCGGGTTCGCACGGTTCGATTCCGCAACATTCTCGTCAAAGTCCACACCAAGTCCCGGCGCGTCCGGCACCCAGGCGTAACCGTCTTCCCACTCGATCTGCTTTGGAAATAGGTCTGTCGCAAACGTACCGGGCTGTCGGGGCATCTCCTGAACGCCGACGTTGGTGGACGCCATGCACAGGTTTACGCAGGCGGCGGCGCTGACCGGGCCGAGCGGGTTGTGTGGGACGATGTCGATGTAGTGCGTTTCCGCCCAGTGAGTGATCTTGAGCGCCTCGGTAATGCCGCCCACGATGCACAGGTCGATCCGTGCGTAGTCGATCGTCTCGTTCTCGATCACCTCGCGGAACGGCCACTTGGACACCCACTGCTCGCCAGCGGCGATCGGCAGGTTGATGTTGTCCATGATCTTGCGGTAACTCGCCGGGTTTTCCGACCTGATCGGGTCCTCAATGAAGAAGGGTTTGAAGTCTTCCAGGTCTCTGCACATCTCGATGACGTGCGTCGTGTCCAATCGGGTATGGACATCAAAGCAGATTTCTACGTCGGGTAGGGCGTTGCGAACGCCGCCGATCTGCTCCACGGCTAGCTTCACTGACTCCCGCGGCTCCAGCACGCCGTGTCCGTCGAGGTCGTTGTACAGGCCTGCGGTCTGCGGCTGGTGCCAGCGGACGAACTTCCAGCCGCGATCGACGTGCGCCTTGCAGTCATCGATCAACTCCTGAAGCGTGTTGCCGTTCACGTGCGGGTAGCAGACGACCTTGTCACGGACGGGACCGCCGAGCAGCTTGTAAACCGGCATGTCGACCGACTTGCCCTTGATGTCCCACAGAGCGATGTCAATGGCGCTAATTGCACATCCGTAAACGGTATCTGCGGGGAAGAAGTTGGCCCGGAACATCTTCTGCCAGAGTTTCTCAGTCGACCACGGGTCCTGCCCAACCACTACCTCTGACAGGTGTGCGATCGCCGTCTCGATGGCGTTGCCCCAGTTGCGTATGCCGATCTCGCCCAGACCGTAGATCCCGGCGTCGGTTTCAACCTTCACGATGAAATAACCACGTCCGTCGCCGTCCTCGACCGGGTATGCCTTGATTGCGCTGACTTTCAACTGGGGCTCCTCTCCTGTTCGTTGTTGTGGGGTTCGTTGTGGGGGCGGGGCCTGTTCCGCTCGTTCGTGGGACCACCTGAATCCCTCGCCAATTGCCCATGGTCGTTTCCGGGCGGGCAAGCCCCGCCTCAACAGGTATCAAATAAACATCGCTCGCAGTTACCAGTTGGTTTGGGCGCCGTCGTCCCTGTACAGTTGCGGTATCCAGCCCTGCGGGTCCACCCGGTTTGTTTCCGCTGCGTCTTCGTCGAATACGATCCCTAGGCCGGGGGCGTCGTGGCAGAAGGCGTATCCGTCCTCCCAGCCAATCTGCTGTGGGAACAGGTCCGTGGCAAATGTTCCGGGACGCTTGGGCATCTCCTGAACGCCGACGTTGGTAGACGCCATCGTGAGTGAGACACAGGCGGCGGCGCTAACCGGGCCAAGTGGGTTGTGCGGGACGATGTCGATGTAGTGCGTTTCCGCCCAGTGCGTGATCTTGAGCGCCTCGGTCAGACCGCCGACGATGCACAGATCGATCCGTGCGTAGTCGATCGTCTCCTGCTCAATCACCTCACGGAAGGGCCACTTGGACGCCCACTGTTCCCCGGCGGCTATGGGCAGGTTGATGTTGGCGGCGATCTTGCGGTAGCTGGCCGGATTTTCCGACCTGATCGGGTCTTCGACAAAAAAGGGTTTGAACTCTTCCAGATCCCGGCACATCTCGATGGTGTGGCTGGTGTCCAATCGGGTGTGTACGTCAAAGCAGATACTTATGTCCGGCCCGACCGCCTCACGAACGGTGCCCATCTGCTCTACAGCGAGCCGCATCGATTTCAATGGCTCAAGCCGTCCGTAGTTTCCGCTGTACTCAAGCTCTCCGTGTGTCTCAGGCTGGCCCCATCGCACGAACTTCCAGCCTTCATCAACCGCCTGTTTGCAGTTGTCGACCAACCCTGCCAGCGTCTTGCCCTGCGTGTGAGGGTAGCAGACCACCTTGTCCCTGACCGGCCCGCCCAACAACTTGTAGACGGGCATGTCCACCGACTTGCCCTTGATGTCCCAGAGGGCGATGTCGATGGCGCTGATGGCGCACATGTACACCTTGTCGGCCGGGAAGAAGTTGCCACGGAACATCTTCTGCCAGTGACGCTCGGTCGACCACGGGTCACCGCCGACGAGCGCCTCCGAAAGGTGTTCCACAGCCGCCCCGATCGCGTGCCCCCAGTTTCGGATGCCGACCTCGCCGATGCCGTCTATGCCGGCGTCTGTGTAGACCTTGACGAAGAAGTACTTGTTTCCTTCAGAGTCCGCGACGGGGAAGGTCTTCAGAGCGGTGATTTTCAATTAGGTTCCTTTGTATTGATCAGTGAGGGGAGGGGGGCAAGCGCCGCCCCTACATCTGGTTGTCCGGGTTATCCGTTCCAGGCGTCACCAAACACCCCGCCGAAGAAGTTCTCGCCGACATAGTTGCGCCCACGGTCACGCGTTTCCTTCCAGGAGTGTTCCAGACCGAATTAACGTCGGTTTTCGGCATTTGTTCTAATTCAGGTTTCAGGCGATCTCACCGAAAAGATCGATTTTCGGGCCCGAAATACCTCCACGACGCCGGGCTGTGCCGATGCTCTCAAACGGCCCGGCGAGTGTAGATGGGCGATCGGAGGCGGTCAATCGAGAACGCGCCTAGATGATTCGTTCAAGAACGCCTCCACATGCCCCCCCCCCGGCATTACACTCGAAATCCGTAGCTAAATCGCCTTGCGTTTCCCGTGGCCAAATTCCTAGCCTCAACGTATTGCTTTGGAACACGCGCGAGACGCTTGGACGGGTAAATATGCTACGACTGTTAGTAACGCTTATCGGAATCGCAGCGATAGCCACGGCTTTTGCTGGAGGCCAGCAGACGATTTCCGCAGACGACCATGAGGCCAGGAACGCCGGGGTGACTCTGATCGCCCTGGATCTTGGTAGTACATCGGTCAGCGAAAAAGACGCCGCCGTCGCCGAGACGGCGCTGCGAATCCTCGTGGATTCTGTGAGCGATGGCGTCGTCGCCCTGATGCCGTACTCAGACGCGGCCGGAACCGCCGTCGGGCACCGTGCCGGGAGCGCTGAACTCGCTAACGCCGTATCCACTCTCGTCCAACGCGTGGCCAGCCGCGCCGAGGCTGGCGGCAGCGACCAGTTTGCCGCCCTCGCCTCCGCGTTCGGGTATCTATCCGGCGAGGGCGCACTTTCAGGGTCCGAGATCGTCCTCGTGACGGGACGGATGCAGGACGGGTCACAGGAGAATCGCGACCGGATCATTGGGTTTGCCGACCTGTTCATAGCAGAGGGCTGGAAGATCAACGCCGTGATGCTTCCCTCGGCCACAAACGAAGCGCGCGGATTCCTGTCGTCGATCGTGGAACGTGCCTCGGGTCGCTGGGATGACACCGGCACGCTGTCCGGGATGGAAATGTTCACGAGTAACGTTCTAAGTATGAATGGCGAACTTGTGCTGGACATCGCACTTCGTTCCGGCAACAGCGCGGTCCAGGTGATCGAAGTAGCACCGGAATCGACACAGCTCAGCGTTGCGATGGTCCGCAACTCGCCCGGCGCTTCACTCGATCTGTTCGATCCTCACGGCGTGCAAGTGGGTTCGACCTCCAACGCCGCCGAATTCGTTACCACGCCAAATCTTCTTGTGACGTTTATCACCTCTCCCGAGCCGGGGACATGGTCACTACGCGCCACCGGCGATGGCCTCCCGATCATGGCTTCCGTGGAGCTGCTGAGCCCGCTGGAATTAACGTTGGTGGAACAGCCTCCTCTTGAGGCGGGCCAGCGGTCCGTCCTGATGGCGATGGCGACGGTGAACGGCGAACCCCGATGGCTGCCCGGATCCATCGTGACCGCAACAATCACCTCGCCGGAGGGCGCGTCAGTCGTGTACCGGTTGGCCGACAACGGAGAGGGCGGCGACGCCTTCCTCGGGGACGGCATCTTCACCGTCGTGTTCGACGCTTCTCCGGACCAGGGATTCAACGATGTTGTCCTCGAACTCGGATGGGACAACTACGACGCCACTATCGAGGCCAGAGATTCGTTCCAGACGGAAGTGTTCCCGACCCTGCGGCTAGAACCCTCTGCGGGTGGAGCGATAGAAGCCGGGCTCGAGATCGAGGTCGGAACGATAGAGGTGTGGGTTGGTGAATACCCCTATCCGGTAGCCCCGTCGGCCCTGACCGTGCTGGTTACCGGGCCCACCGGGGAATCAGTTACCGGCTCACTGCGCATGGTTGACGCCCTGGACGACGGGACTGCCTGGAAGTTCGAGGTTTTCGTGACGCCGAGTGAGACCGGGCGGCAGGCCGTGACCGCAGAGCTAAACGTCGAGTACGTCGGCCGGACGTTCATCACATCTGGACCGACCGCACAGACATCGGTGACGGTCAACTACCCGGTGGTGCTTTTTGACGAGATCGCGGACGAGACCGCTAATGAGACCGCGGACGGTTCGATGCTTCCGGTCATCGGCGGCGTCATGATCAGTCTGCTGATAATGCTGGGGGTAGTGGTGTTCGTGATCAACCGGCGGCACGTGATGCCTTACGGCTACATATACGACGACCGGCAGCAGTTAATCCTGGACCTGTCGATGGTCCGGAGGGACGGTCTGAAGGGTTTGACATCCAGAGGAGTGGTTTCCCTGGCCGACGCCCCGGAGCTGCCCGTCCCGGGCGCAACGATGGTGTTCAAGCGTTCCGGAGTTGAGCTTCGATACGAGAACTCCGGCAACTTCACCATGCGTGTGGATGGTCAGCCGGCGCCGCGGGTCACTGAACTGCGTGACGGGTCACGGATCGGATACTCAGGCCGGTTGTTTGAGTACACGACCACCCGCCGCCATGCGCGACGGATTGCCCCCGTTCCGACGGCTTCGCCAGAGCCTGCGGCGGGTTAGAAGCCGCTCGACTCAAGGGATAACAAAAAGGACCGCCGTTGGAGACCGGCGGTCCTTTTTCTAGTTAGACGGAACTGCGTTCTTTAGCTCTCCGTGACGGTGATCGACTTGATCGCCATGCCGGGTTCACGGGACATGCCGGGGTCGCGTTCCGGGATCGCCATCACGGTGTCCATACCGTCCGTCACCTCACCGAATACCGTGTGCTTGCCGTCGAGGTGTGGCGTGGGTCCAAAGGTGATGAAGAACTGGCTGCCGTTGGTTCCGGGGCCGGCGTTCGCCATCGACAGAATACCGGGCTTGTCGTGCCTCCGATCCCTGTGAAACTCATCCCCGAAGTCGTAGCCGGGGCCGCCGCTGCCGGTGCCGGTCGGGTCGCCGCCCTGGGCCATGAAACCCGGGATGACGCGGTGAAAGGTCACGCCATCGTAAAAGCCGGTGCGCGACAGGTTGACGAAGTTCTCGACCGTCAAAGGCGCTTCCGCCCCGAAGAGGTTGATATCGATCTTCCCGCCGCTGGCGAGTTCCATGGTCGCCGAGTAACTCTTGCTGGTGTCGAGTGCGCCGCTGGGGGCTTTGGGGCTATCTCCGTGCTGAAGCAATTGTGTTCCTTATCGTGTGGATCCTCATCGGTTTGAGGTTCGGTTGATTTGAGCGATTAACTCTCGATAATGCGGATGGTGCTGATTGCGTCTCCCGGGTTCGGGTCGGTTCCCGGGTCACGGATCCGGATGTTGTTCACGACATCCATGCCGTTTACCACTTCTCCGAACACGGCGTGGCAGGAGACCGAGAACCCGGCGCAGTTTTTTGGCTGATCGTTTTCATCAAACGCATCGAGGAACGGTGTCTGGCCAAATATTATGAAGAACTGGCTGCCGTTCGTGTTGAAGCCAGAGTTCGCCATCGAGATTATGCCGGGCTTGTTGTGCCGGGCGTCCACGTGGAACTCGTCAGCGAACTTGTATCCCGGGTCGCCTCCGCCCGTTCCAGTGGGGTCTCCACCCTGGGCCATAAAGTCGGCTATAACGCGGTGGAACGTCACGTTGTCGTAATAACCGCCTCTCGACAGGTTGACGAAGTTCTCGACGATGGTCGGAACCAGGTCGTCAAACAGCAGGATTTCGAATTCCTCACCTTTGGCCAACTCAAATACGGCTGTGTACGTCTTGCTGGTGTCCAGGGAACCGTCCGGTGGTTGCAGGCCGCTGCTTGCCGTGGGCGCCACCGTCGGAATCGGGACCGCCGTGGTCTTGGGTTCGTCGCTAAAACACGCGACCGCCGCAACGAGCGCGATCGAGAGCGCGGCAAGAAGGGTCCAACGTTTCATCGTTACTCCTAGGGCGTTCTAAATTCTGGTTGCGGGAATCGGATGCGAATCGGATGCATAGAGGCATACGGAGCCCCGGGGTTTATTCGATCTCACCAATTCTATGGAAGTCTAGCGTCTTGATCGCCGGCCAGAGCGTCCGGTACGTCCGCAAGAAGTGTGTCATGCCGACCAGCAGGGTCAATACGACGCACAGGACGATCTGCTCCACCGGCTGTCCCGTCAGCACGGTCAATATGTTGATGGAGATGAAGGTCATCATCATCCCCCAGAAGGCCGACCTGAATATGACGTATCCCAGCAGCAACGCCGGTATCGATAGCAGGGCCAGATAGGGCACGATCACCAACGAGATGCCGCTCATGACCGCCGCACCCTTGCCGCCGTAGAAACCGATGAACACGGAAAAATTGTGGCCAAGCATCGTGGATAACGCGCCGGCATACATCGACCAGTCGGGCACCCCTATGAACGTGGCCGTCACCATCATCAGCGCCGCTTTTCCGGTGTCCACGCCGAACACCAGTACACCCACGGCTTTGCCCAGTGAACGGAGCGCGTTTAGCGCGCCGACGTTTCCGCTGCCCATGGAGCGGATTTCGCGTCCCGTTCGACGTCCAAAGATGTGCGCCGTCGGAACCGCTCCAACCAGATAGGCGGCGAACACGAAAGCCACGCCGATGATCAACTCACCCATTGAATGAACGCCCGGATCGCCAATTGCCCGAACGGGGTCGTAGTTCAGGCATATCCGTCCCTATAATTGCAACCATATGCTCAGCGAACAAACCTCCCCGAACAATCCCGAAACAAATAGCCGCCCGGCTGGATCCGCCGAAAATGACGCAGGTCCGCCAACGCTGAACGACAACGACCTGCTTGAAATGTACCGAACGATGGTACTGAGTCGGGTGCTTGATCAGCGCATCTGGCAGATGAATCGCCAGGGACGGGCGGCCATTGTCGCTTCCGCACAGGGCCATGAAGCGGCACAGGTCGGCGCCATACGGGCGTTGGACCCGGAGCGGGACCGGTTCTATATCTACTACCGCGAGCTCACGACGATGCTCGCCCTGGGTATTACGCCGCTCGAGCTGCTGCTGGGTTTCCTCGCGAAGGACGGTGAACCGCTTTCCGGGGCGCGACAGTTCCCCCTGCACGGGGCAATCGATCGCCAACGGTGTGACATCGTGTCGTTCTCAAACGTTGTCGCTACGCAACTGCCTCAAGCCGTCGGGGTCGCCCTCGCCGACAAGATGCGGGGCGAGAAGCGAGTGACCGTGGCCTACTTTGGAGACGGCGCCTCGAGCATGGGCGAGACGCACGAGGCGATGAACTTTGCCGCGATCCATCGCCTTCCCGTCATTTTTTTCTGCGAGAACAACAAGTACGCGATCTCGGTGCCGCTAGCGCAGCAGATGAACATCGAATCTGTAGCCACCCGCGCCACGGCCTATGGGATACCGGGGATCGAGGTCAATGGCTTCGATCCCGTCGCCGTTTACGAGGCGGTTGGAGCTGCTGCGAACCGGGCGCTGGCCGGGGACGGCCCGACCCTTGTCGAGGCCGTCGTGGAACGGTTCCTGCCGCACACCAGCGACGACGACGACACCCGCTACAGACCGGCCGAAGATCTTGAGGGCATCCGGGATCTCGATCCGATCCCGGCAACAGAGAAGCTGCTGCGCGCCAGCGGGGCCTTGGACGACGCCCTTGATCAAGAGATCAAATCGGCGGCGCAGAAGATCGTTAATCAGGCAACGGAGGATGCCGAGAACGCACCTTTCCCGGAGCCACACGACTTTTACGATCAGGTGTACGCACCGGGCTCCCCGGGGGACCAGTCCTAATGGCCGAGATGACGGTGATCGAGGCGGTAAGGGAGGCCCTCCGTGAAGAGATGGAGCGGGATCCTGCCGTCTTCACGCTCGGCGAGGATATCGGTGCACGCGGTGGGGTGTTTCTTGCGACAGAAGGACTCATAGAGCAGTTCGGCGCAGAACGGGTGATCGACACACCACTTGCGGAGGCGTCTATCGGCGGGGTCGCGCTGGGCGCGGCCGTCAACGGCATGCGTCCGGTCGCCGAGATCGAGTTCGGCGACTTCATTTGGCCCGCCGTGAACCAGGTCATCGGCGAGGCCGCACGAGTTCGCTACGGGACACAGGGACGACGCTCGGCTCCATTGGTGCTGCGTGTTCCTTACGGAGGCGGCGTGCGGGGTGGGCTATTCCACTCGCAGTCCATAGAGGTGGCGTTTGCCCACCAGCCCGGTCTGAAGGTGATAGCGCCGTCCACGCCCTACGACGCCAAAGGCCTGTTGAAGTCCGCCGTGCGGGATGACGACCCCGTCATCTTCTTCGAACACAAGCGGACGTACCGGCTCGTCAAGGGCGACGTACCGAACGGCGACTACACGATCCCGATCGGTCAGGCCGATGTGAAGCGGGCCGGGAGTGATATGACCGTCGTCAGTTACGGCCTTGTGATGCACTACTGCCTGGAGGCGGCGGCGGCGCTTGCCGAGGAGGGGGTCGACGTCGAAGTGGTCGATCTCAGGACACTTCGTCCGCTGGACACCGATACGGTTCTTGAGTCCGTGCGCAAGACAAGCAAAGCGATGGTGGTGCACGAGGACACAAAGGCCATCGGCATCGGCGGGGAGATCGCAGCCGTGATCGCAGATGAGGCGTTTGAGGACCTGGACGCCCCTGTGAAACGCGTCGCCGGTCCGGAAGTGCCGGCCATGCCGTTCTCGCCCCTCCTGGAGGCCGAGTTCATGCCTTCAGCGGAGAAGATCGCGACGGCTATGCGGGAACTGGCGGCGTACTGATGGCGGTCATCGGAATCGAACTCCCACAGGTCGGCGAATCCGTCACGGAGGCCGTCATCGGCAAGTGGTTGAAGCAGCCCGGGGACACGATCGAGAAGTTCGACGCCCTCGTAGAAGTTGTGACCGACAAGGTCAGTATGGAGTTCCCTGCGCCACACACCGGTGTTTTGAAATCGATCATCGCCGACGAGGGAGAGACGGTCCCGATGGGCGCCGTGATCGCTGAGATGGATGTCGACGATGCGACCTCGAAGGCGGCCGCTGTGGCCTCCGAAGTCAAGGCCGAAGCTCCTGCGCCGAATCGCGTGGGGACGCTTGTACAGGGGGCGAACGTCGGGCCGACCGGCGGGACGTTCCGGGACACGGCGCTTGAGGATCAGATGGCGCAACGCACCCCGGTCGCGTCTCCCGCCCCGGCCACCACGCCTGTGACCGGGCCGGCCGGAGGCGAGCGGACTTACTCCCCGGTAGTTTCTCGACTGGCCGCAGCAAACGGGATCGATCTTTCTACCGTGACGGGCACGGGACGGGACGGCCGGGTGACCAAAGGCGACGTGCAGGTGGCGATCGCCGCGGGAACTTCCTCAAGCACCGCTGCGCCCACCGCACATGACGGGCCGGTTGGCAACGACCGCGTGATCGACCCGTCGCCGATTCGGCAGATGATCGCGAACCACATGGTGCGTTCCGTACGCGAGATACCGCACGCGTGGAGCACGGTCGAAGTAGACATGACGGGGTTGGTCGCATGCCGGACGGCGCAGCGCGACCTTTTCCGGGAACGGCACGGTGTGGACCTGACCTTCCTAGCCTTCACCGCACACGCCGCGACCCGGGCTCTTAGGGAAAATCCCCTAGTCAACTCAAGCTGGGAAGACGGGAAGATCAGGCTCAAAGGGCGGGTGAACTTGGGGCTGGCGGTCGCAGCACCGGACGGGCTGGTGGTGCCGGTGATCCATGATTCCGATCGTGAGGGCATCTCGGGGCTGGCCCAACGCATTGCGCCGCTTGTCGAGCGGGCTCGCACCGGCTCCCTGGCTTTATCGGACGTGCAAGGCGGTACATTCACGCTGAACAACACCGGAACCCTGGGTTCGATCCTTGGCGGGGCGATCATCAATCACCCGCAGGCGGCCATCGTTACGACGGAGTCGATCGTCAAGCGGCCTGTCGTCGTCTCCGGTCCTGCCGGCGACGCCATTGCCATACGATCGATGATGAACATCTGCCTGTCGTTTGACCACCGGATCATTGACGGCGCTGAGGCGTCATCGTTCATGCAGAGTTTCAAAAACGGGCTTGAGGCATGGACCTCCGATTCGGAGCTCGACTAGGCCGGGATTTACCCGGACATTGTCTGCACCATGAAGCTCACCTGGTTCGGAACCGTGGACTACGTGGAGATGCTGGCCCTGCAACGGGAATTCCATGAATCACGGGTCACGAACGAAATTCCCGACACGTTGCTTCTGCTTGAACATTCGCACGTCATCACCCTGGGCCGCCGGACGCTCGAGACCCACGTCCTTTCTGAACCGACGGTGCTCGCGGACGCCGGTATCGACGTGGAAGAGACCGACCGGGGCGGGGAAGCCACGTACCACGGGCCGGGGCAGCTTGTGGCGTACCCGATCGTCGATCTGCGCGCTCTGGGCCTTGGCCCAGCCAGCTATGTCACCGCGCTGGAGCAAGCGATCATCGAGACGCTGGCGGTGTATTTCGTAGAAGCGCATCGGGTAAAAGGGCGTACAGGGATCTGGGTAGCCGGCGACGGCGAAGAGTCTGGGGACGGCAACAATCCGGTCGGCCGGAAGATCGCTGCGATAGGTGTGCGTATAAGCCGCGGCGTGGCGATGCACGGGTTGGCGCTTAACGTGTCCACGGACCTGTCCATGTTCGACCACATAGTGCCTTGCGGGATGCCCGGGCTGGACGTGACGTCTATCGAGGCCGAACAAGGGGCGGCTCCGCCGGTGAAGATCGTGGCAGAGGTGCTGGCGGAGAAACTGGCCGAGGTGCTGATTCCGGTTTGACCGGTCACCCAGGATCACGCCGTTGGATGCAGCCAGACCTCGATACCGGTGATCTCTAGCAACCGCCGTCGCACCAACTCATAGACCACCGGAATCCCCCAGGCATAGCCCTCGTGTGCGATGCCGGGTATGTCGACGCTCCGGGTTCTGCCTCAAGTTCAAACTCTTAGGTATCGGTATCGAACCCGCCCGTCAAACGCCGAAGAGCGACGGGGAGCCGGAGGTTGGTGAGCCTGGTTACATCTCGTAGGTCGGTTTCAAGAACAGCGGTGACGTCCGCAATTTGCTGGTCTTGCTCGGTCGCCATTTAAGGTCTACTTCCCGTCTCCATAAACTTCCCTAATTCCATATGATTCGCCTCTACTCAGGCCAGGAGCGCGACTCGATATACCTATGCGCCTCGATCGCCGCCGTTGCGCCGTCTCCGGCCGATGTCACAAGTTGTCTGGCGGAACCCGTGCGAATATCGCCGACCGCATAGAGCCCCGGCGAAGATGTGCTCATCGATATGTCTGTTTCGACATGGCCGCCGCCGTCCAGCCCCACGAATCCCGACAGGTAGGACGAGCGCGGTTCGGTGCCGACAAAGATGAACACGCCGGCGACATCCAGTGTGGGTTCTTCACCTGTAGCCGCGTCCTTCACCTTCACTCCGTTCACCCCGGCATCCCCGCCCAGTATCTCCGTCACCGTCTGGCCGAAACGGATTTCGATCTTGTCGTTGTCTCGAACCCGTTCCTGGAGAAGTGTCTGGCCTGTGAACTCATCGCTACGGACCAGCATGATGACTTTAGAAACGTAAGTCGTCAGCGATAGCGCCTCGTCCAGCGCGCTGTCGCCACCGCCTACCAGAGCGACTGTCTCGTCAAGGAAGAAAGCGCCATCGCAGGTAGCGCAGTTGGAGACGCCGCGTCCCCGGAACTCCTCTTCACCGTCCACGCCAAGGTCCGCGAAGCCCGATCCGGTGGCAGCGATAACCGCCCTGGCGCGGAACTTGCCGTCGGGCGTGGAAAGCGAGAGATACGGCTCTTCCGACTCCAACGATTCGACCTCGCTGAACATGCGCACTTCGGCGCCGGCGGCCGAGGCCTGTTTCTCGATCAACGGAACGAGATCTGCCCCTAACAGGCCGTCCGGGAACCCGGGGAAGTTTTCGATCTTTTCTGCGTTGATGATCTGCCCGCCCGGCATCATTCCTTCCAAGACCACGGTTTTGAGGCCCAGGCGAGCGCCGTACATTGCGGCGGTCAATCCACCGGCCCCAGCGCCGATCACTACAAGATCAAAAACCTCAGCCTGTTCAGACATCCCGGTGAGAACTCCCTAATTCAATCACGGTATCCAGTTGGCAAAATGAACCAACGGGCCAAAACACCCTCGAATAATCACCCCTGCGGGGTTAGATCATTCCCTGTTCCCGGACCTGCTTGAGAGAGGTTTCGAACGCCTCCAGGGTTTTGGCGATGTCCTCGTCCGAATGCACGGCCATCATCAGGAAGCGGCGGCCGTTGTCGACACCGTTGTTGAACATCGCCATCTTGAACTCGTGATCGGCGTCGATACCGATCGGTGTACCGGACGGCGTGCCCTGGATGATGCCGTATTCGTCCACATCGGCGTCGATACCGATGCGGGTGTGGATCATCGAGCCGATGCCGTACGCGTGGCCGGGAATTTCCACCCGACCGAACACCTCGTTTATTCCGGCTTTCAGTTTCTGTCCTGCGGCGTCCGCCTTTTCGTTAACATCGCCGTTCGCCACCATCTCAAGCGCCTCTATACCGGCGACCGCCGAGAGCGGATTGCCGTTGAACGTGCCCTGGTGGAGCATCTCGCCGCGCTCGATCGTGTTCAGGATGTCCGCCTTGCCTGCGACTGCGCCACCGGGCAACCCGCCGCCCAGGATCTTGGCGAGGGTGCAGAGGTCGGGCGTGATGCCCCAGAGCTCCTGCGTGCCGCCTTTGGAAGAACGGAACCCGGTCACCACCTCGTCCAGGATGAACACGACATCGTGCGTCGTGGTCACGTCCCGAATCCCTTGCAGGAAGTCAGGATGGATCGGTGTGCCGCCCATGTGTGCGCCGGTGGACTCGATGATCACGGCGGCGACGTCATTGACCTCGATGGCGGCTTCGACGGCGGCGATGTCGCCGGGCTGGAGCACGATCATCGTGTTCAGCACCTCGCCCGGGATGCCGGACATACCGGTGAGATTGCCGGCGTTGGCATAGTCGGACCAGCCGTGGAAATGGTCGAAGAACTTGATGATCTTGGACCGCCCGGTGTAGGCACGCGCCATGCGCATCGCCATCATGACGGCCTCTGTGCCGGATGACGTGAACCGAACCTTCTCGGCGCACGGGATGAGGTGCTTCACGAGATCTGCCCACCGGATCTCAAGGTCCGACGACGCGCTCAGGTGCGTTCCGAGGGCCATGCGGTTCTGTACCGCCCTCACTATCGCTGGGTGGGCCTGCCCGAGGATCATGGAGCCGTGGCCGGTGTTGTATTCGACGTACTCGTTGCCATCCACGTCCCACTTGCGGCTGCCCTGACCTCGTTCCATGTGCACCGGGAACGGCGTCATGTTGCGGGCCTCGTGCGTGACGCCCTTGGGGAAGTTCAACTTTGCCCGCTCATACAGCTCAGCCGATTTCGGGTGCAACTCGTAGTAGCGGTCCTCGATAGCGGTCCGAGCCATTTGTTAGGCCTCCGTGTTCTTTGTTATGCATATTTGCTGGTGAACCCTTTAGCGCTCGCCGCAAAACGATGTCGAGCACCGATTCGCTGCTATTCTATGCGTTCAAATTCCCGAGCCGCTGCACTTCCAGCGTCATCTCCATTAATCCGAGCAAATCAGGTGATATCCGTGCCCGAGAGCTTCATCACACACCTCGAATGCAGCAACTGCGGACTGACGTACGAGCACACGGACCCCATGCGCACTTGCCCGTCCTGCGAAAAGGTGTTGTTCGCCCGCTACGACCTGGATAAAGCGGCGGGAGCGAAGGTTGATCTGCAGGGCCGAGACCCCAACATGTGGCGCTACCGCGAGGTGATGCCGGTCAAGGACGAGGCCAACATCATCACGCTGGGCGAGGGCATGACGCCGATTATCAATGCGGTGCGGCTGGCGAAAGAGGTCGGATCGCCCCGATTGCTGCTGAAGGACGAGGGCGTCTGCCCGACGGGTTCGTTCAAAGCGCGTGGCCTTTCGGCCGCGGTGTCAAAGGCCAAAGAGTTGGGGCTCACGAAGCTCACCATGCCGTCCGCGGGAAACGCCGCCGGAGCGATGGCCGCGTACGCCGCCGCCGGTGGGCTGGAAGCGAACGTGTTCATGCCGAAGGACGCGCCGTCAGCCAACCAGGTCGAGTGCCTAGCGTACGGCGCCAACCTGACGCTGGTGGACGGCTTCATCAACGACGCCGGACGTATCTCCGGCGAAACGGCCGCAGAACGCGGGCTATTTGACGTCTCTACGCTCAAAGAACCGTACCGGGCCGAGGGCAAGAAGACGATGGGCTACGAGATCGCCGAGCAGCTTGGATGGCGACTGCCGGACGTGATCGTGTACCCGACCGGCGGCGGCACGGGGGTCGTCGGTACGTGGAAGGCGTTCGACGAGATGGAGCGCATGGGGTGGATCGGATCGGATCGACCGCGCATGGTCGTCGTGCAGGCGGAGGGTTGCGCACCTCTTGTGAAAGCGTATGAAGCCGGAGAGCGTCATGCAGAACTGTTCCCTAACCCTCACACGCTGGCGGCCGGGATGCGCGTGCCGGTGGCGATCGGCGACTACCTTGTCCTGGACGCTGTTCGAGAGAGCGGCGGTACGGCGCTGACCGTCACGGACGAACAGATGGTGCGGGGGGTGAGCGATCTGTCTTCCCAAGAGGGTCTGTTCGCAGCGCCGGAGGGCGGGGCGCTGGTCGCCGCGCTCAGGAAAATGCTGGACGACGGCACTGTGAGCAGAGATGAGCGGGTTTTGCTGCTGGTCACTGGGTCGGGACTGAAGTACTTGGACGTGCTCACGCCCGCGCTGGTGGCTCTGCGGTAGGGAACGCTCCGAGAAAACGGCGGTCGTAGTACCCTAGCGCCGCCGCAAAACCCGGCACGTTCACGACGAGGGATTCATATTTATGGTCGATTCCGCAAGCCGCACGCCAGCTATTGGTTCTGCGTACCCGAAGATTGATGGGATCGACAAGGTGACCGGCCGGGCTCGCTTCGGAGCGGATATCCACCTGCCAGGGATGCTCCACGGCAAGGTCCTGCGCAGCCCCCACGCGCACGCACGCGTACTCAGTATTGACACCGCGGCCGCCGAAGCGCTTGAAGGCGTTGGGGCCGTGATCACCGGGGCCGACTTCCCGTTGCTGCCGGCCGGTACGGCGGTGCAGATCGGCGCCATGAGCCTGGATTTGTACCGAATCAGCCGGCTGGTTATCGCCCGTGACAAGGTTTTGTTCGCGGGCCACCCGATCGCCGCGGTGGCAGCGACTTCTCCGGGGATAGCGGAGCGTGCGCTTGACCTGATCAAGGTTGAATACGAAGTGCTGCCTCACGTCCTCGATGAGGTCGAAGCGATGTCGGCCGATGCGCCGATCCTCCACGACGACCTGTTCACCGCCGGTCTGGGTGAGACCCCGGACAAGCCTTCAAACGTGGCCCTGCACCTTGAGATGGGCCGGGGAGACGTGGATCAGGGTTTTGCTGCCGCCGATGTCGTCGTTGAACACAGCTTCAAGACCGAGGCGGTACACCAGGGCTACATCGAGCCCGAGGCCGAGACGGCGTGGTGGCGGCCAGACAGGCTCACGATCTGGGCGGACACGCAGGGCATTTTCGGCCTCAGGGCGCAACTGTCCACGTTCCTGGGGATTCCCCTCAACTTCGTGAAGGTGATCCCGATGGAGGTCGGCGGCGGTTTCGGCGCAAAAAGCGCGCTGCGACTCTCGCCCCTTTCGACGGGCCTCTCACGCAAGAGCGGTCGCCCCGTACGCACCGTTCTGAGCCGTGACGAAGTACTGCGGGCCACCGGACCGGGCGTCAAGACAACAACGGCGGTCAAAGTGGGAGCGAAGAAAGACGGGTCCATCACTGCCATCGACGCCCGCATGATCTACAACGCCGGCGCATTCCCCGGTTCGCCGCTCGCGGGCGGCACGCTGGTCGGGTTCAGCCCGTACCAGACGCCCAATCTACGCATCATCGGGTTTGACGTCGTCACGAACCGCCCCAAGGGTGCGGCGTATCGAGCGCCCGGCGGACCGCCCATCACCTTCGCGGTTGAATCCGTGATGGACGAAGTCGCCGAGAAGCTTGGCATGGATCAAGTTGCATTCAGGCAGAAGAACGCCTCCAAAACAGGCGATCGCGGACCCAATGATCTGGCTTTCAACCGCATCGGGTTCGAGACGGTACTTGAATCGGTCAAGGCCCACAGCGCATGGACGTCCAACCTGCCACCGGCCCGATCCGGCGGGGCGGTAGGACGTGGCCTTGGAGTCGGTTACTGGCGCGGAGGCACGAACACCTCCAGCTGCTCGCTCACGGTCCAGGCTGACGGCTCCATTTCCGTCGTAATCGGCTCGGTAGACCTGAGCGGCGCACGCACGGCATTTGCGCAGATCACGGCCGACGAATTTGAGATATCGACCAACAGCGTCCACGTGGAGATGGGTGACACGGATACGGTCGGGTACACGGACGGATCGGGTGGAAGCCGGGTGACGTATGTGACCGGAGCAGCGGTGCATAACGCCTGCCTTAGCGCGCTGGGAATCCTGCGCGGACGCGCCGCCGACGCGCTTGGTGTGACTCCCGACGTGGTGGACTACCAGGAAGGCGTCTTTACGGCCCGTGATATCCAGGACCGGCAGGTTTCTTTACGGGAGCTCGCACAGGCAAGTGTCCGGGGCGCAGGCGTGATCAGCGTCAATGGCACGGCCACGGGGATGGAACCGGCCCCGGCGTTCACCGCACACGTCGCCGACGTAGAAGTCGATAAAGAGACTGGCAAGGTGCAGGTGCTCAACTACACCGTGTTTGAAGACGTGGGCAAGGCGATCAACCGGGCCGGTGTAGAGGGACAGATACAGGGCGGCGTGGCGCAAGGCATCGGCTGGGCGCTCCACGAGTCTTACGTCTACAACGAAGACGGCAAGATGACGAACTCCAGCTTCCTCGACTACCGCATGCCGACGGCGCTGGACCTTCCCCGCATACAGACCGAGTTGATCGAGGTTCCCGCATCAGACGGGCCGTATGGTGTACGGGGCGTTGGTGAGGTGCCGATTGTGCCGCCCGCCGGTACGCTGGCGAACGCCATTTACAACGCTATCGGCGTCCGGATGGACCGTCTGCCGATGAGCCCGGAAAACGTGTTCACAGTTGGCAACGCATCGGAGCGAATGAATTGGCTCTCGATGGCCGATTCACAGATCGGTGCATCGGCCACGGTGGCGGGCGTCGACATACCGAACGACGAATAGTCGAAGCGACGGCATCGCAGATCGAACGTAACTCATCCAGGTTCAAGCACCAAGAAAACAGGAAGAGGCGTCATGAACAACCCGGTCGGATTTGAGTCACTCTGCCCGACATCGTTCCTGGACCGGAGCGCATCCGTTTATCCGGACAAAGCGGCCGTGCTTTACGGCGATACCACCTATACCTACGCCGAGTTAGCCGATCGCGTACGCCGGCTGGCGTCGGCGCTGGCGAACGTGGGAGTTGAGTACGGCGACAAGGTCGCATTCCTAGTGCCAAATGTGCCGGCGATGCTGGAAGGCCACTACGGGCCGATGCGGCTGGGTGCGATTCTTGTTGCGATCAACATCCGCCTGTCAGCACGTGAGATCTCGTACATCCTGAACCACTCAGGAGCGAAGGTGCTCGTTTTCGACTCCGAGTACGCCCCGATCGTTCGTTCCCTAAAGGGCGACGTGCCCGGGGTGACGACCTTCGTCCAGTCGGTGGACACGTTCCCGCGCGCCGACGACATCGTCGGCCCGGATTACGAAGAATTCCTGGCGGCTGCGCCCGATGGCGACCCTTCCGTAAGACTCAATTCCGAGATGGACTCGGTGGCGATCGACTACACCTCCGGCACGACCGGTATGCCCAAGGGTGTTGAGTACAGCGGCCGCGGTGCTTATCTGTCGGCGCTTGGAGAGGCGCTGGAGATCGGGATCAACTGGCGCAGCGTGTATTTATGGACGCTGCCGATGTTCCACTGCAACGGCTGGTGCTTCACCTGGGCCGTAACGGCGGTCGGCGGCACGCACCTCTGTCTGCGCCGCATCGACGCCCGAGAGGTATACGACCTCGTCGCCGATCAGGGCGTGAGCCACATGTGCGCCGCACCCACTGTGCTGACCGCTCTGTACTCCTCGCCGCTCGCCGGGGAGGGGAAGCTGGCCGATGTGCGGATCATGACCGCAGGGGCGCCGCCCGCTCCGCAAGTCATTCGATCCATCGAGGACATGGGCGCAACAATTGTGCACACCTACGGCCTGACCGAAACGTATGGCCCGATAACCGTCTCCGCCGAGCAACCGGCCTGGGACTCGCTGGACATCCATGAGCGGGCGAATCTCAAATCACGGCAGGGCGTCGCATTCATTCTGGCTGAGCCGGGATTGAGGGTTGTGGACGAGAACATGAGCGACGTGCCGCGCGATGCCGAGACGATGGGCGAGGTTGTGATGCGCGGAAACATGGTGATGTCTGGCTACTACAACGACCAGGAGGCCACGGACAAGGCGTTCACCGGAGGCTGGTTCCACTCCGGCGACCTCGGTGTATGGCACCCGGACGGGTATGTTGAGCTGAGAGACCGCGCCAAAGACGTCATCATCTCCGGGGGAGAGAACATCTCCAGCCAGGAGGTCGAGAAGGTGATTATGGAGCATCCCTCCGTGATGGAGGTGTGCATCGTCGGAGTGCCGGACGAGCGCTGGGGCGAGGTGCCGAAGGCGTTCGTCGTCCAGAACGATGGCGCCGACGCATCTGCGGAAGAGATAATTGAGTTCTGCCGGGAGCGGATAGCGCACTTCAAAGCGCCCAAGCACGTCGAGTTCGGCGAGCTTCCCAAGACGGCGACAGGCAAAATCCAGAAATTCGTTCTTCGAGACAAGGAGTGGGCCGGACATGACAGGCGCATCAACTGAGGCGCAGGACCTGGTTCTGGACGAAATCCAGGATGGGGTCGCAATCCTCACTCTGAACAATCCGCGCCGGCGGAACGCCGTGTCGTCGCAGCTTCTCTCCCGATTGGAGGAGAAGTTGGATATCGTCGCTGTGGACGAAGAGGTGAGGGTGGTCATTATCCGGGCGGAGGGCCACGTATACAGCTCCGGCCACGATCTGAAGGAGCTGCTCGAAGGCGATGAGGCGAACAACGCTCACGTGTTCAATATGGCGACGGTGGTGATGGAGGCGATCCGCCTGCTTCCACAACCGGTGATCGCAGAGGTTGGCGGTCTGGCCACGGCGGCTGGTTGCCAACTCGTGGCTTCATGTGACTTGGCGATCGCATCTGAAGAGGCGCGTTTTGCGACGCCGGGCGTGCGTAACGGCCTGTTCTGCATCACACCGGGTGTCGCCCTGGCGCGTGCGGTGCCTCAGAAGAAAGCCATGGAAATGTTGCTCACCGGGTTGCCGATCACGGCCGACGAGGCGCTTCAGTTCGGGCTCGTAAGCCGGGTTGTTCCGGCGGACGAACTACACGAGCGCACGATGGAACTGGCACGGCACGTCTCCGACGCCAGCTCGTACACACTGGCGATTGGCAAGCGTTCCTTTTACGCCCAGATCGGCCTCGATTACGGCCCGGCGTACGAGGTGGCTGAAAAGCTGATGACCGAAAACATGCAGGCCCACGACGCCCATGAGGGTATCGACGCGTTCCTCACGAAACGCCAACCGGAGTGGAAGGGCCGCTAGGGGTCGCCGGTTCGGCCTGGGTTAGACCGAATGGGTGCCCTGGTTGATCGCTTCGCTCAGACGTGTGTACTCGTTGGCGAGCATCCCCAGGATCACGGAGTTGTGGCGGGCACCGTCGTGCGGTCGGCTCTGCCGTAACGTTCCCTCGTGGATGAAGCCCAGGTGTTCAAACATGTCTCGGGCGGCGGTGTTGTATTCCGGCACATCGACCCACGCCCGAAACAGACCTAGGTTCCGGAAGACGTGGTCAAGGCAGGAGATCACCGTCGCCGTTCCGTAGCCGCGGTGCCACAGCTCTTTGCGCCCTATAAGGACGGAAAGCTGGGCATCACCCAGAGCCTCATCGATCGCCAGTTGCGCCTCGCCGATGTGCTCTCCCGAAGTGGTGCGTACTGAAAGGATCGACCGATGCGGCTCGTGGTGTGGATCGTTGAAGACCTCATCCCATTCGGCCTGGGTGGCGTCGAGCATCTTGAGCGGTTCATAGCCAAGATGGGCGGGTTCGCCGTAGGTGTATCTCCCGAACCACATCTCGGAAACCTCTGGATCCTCAAGCCATTCGGCGATTCGCCCAACGTCTTCTCGTGTGACTTCGGCCAGGACAACTTCGAATCGCATGAGGCCTCCTCGTGATTTGGGGGGGGGGGCGCTGTGTTGGGCAATTATAGAGGGAAGCGGAGACTCCGTTTGAGGAGTGCCAGATCGCAGGATGAGTGCTGATCCTTATTTGACATTGACCGGCGCCAGCACTACGTTATCGTTTGAGAACCACGTTCCCGACGCAAAGGGGAGAGGAGCCACATGGCTGAAGGCAAAGTACAGGCGGAGATCACTTACTGCGTTCCTTGAGGCCACCACAACGTGGCTGCCTGGATGGCAACCGAATTTTTCGAGGCCGTTGGAGCCGATGTGGCGGTAACCGTCACACCCGGCGGCAGTGGCGTCTTCAAGATTGCGTTTGACGGAGAGATCGTCTTCGACAAGGCGCAAAACGATGGGAAGTTCCCGGACCTCAACGGCAACGTGAAAGCGCTCAAGAAGCTGCTTCAAGAGAAAGTTGCCCAGGCCCTGGTCGGCGTAGCCGACTAGTCCGACCTGAAAGATGACAGAAAGAAGGCCCCGGAAACCTCCGGGGCCTTCTTTTATGTGCTCGTTTTCATATGAACTTTCCCCGCGAATCTAGGCCGTTCGCTGTTAAAGTGACACCGCCACAATTCACACGTAACCGAATCCAAAAGACGTCCGTCGTTGACCGAGGCAGCCGTACTGCACGAAGCGAGAACCCTTCTCCAAGTGAAAGAGTTGACCAGGACCCTCCTAAAGCGGGCGAGGTTGGGGTGCGCATGGAGGCCGCCGTGGGGTGTCCGAGCGACATCCATGTAATGCACGGAACGGCCATCCTGCCGCTGCCTGTGGTGCGCGGGCACGAGGTCGCCGAGACGGTCGAAGAGGTTGATCCAGGGGTTACCCGGGTGAAGCCTGGGTATCGCTGCATCATGTCCTTCGTCTCCAATTACGGCCACTGCCGGTCCTGCCGGATCGAAAGCCCGCAACTTTGCGACACGAACGCCCAGATGGGCGCGCTCCAGTACGACGGCGCCGCTCGACTACACGACGACGGAGCCGACGTTTACCAGATGGCGAAGGTCGCGATCATTGCGCCACGGCAGGCGTGTCAGGTGATCCCGGATGGTGTTCCATGGGCGTTGCCGCGCTGATTGGATATTCCGCCACCATTGGGGTGGGCGCCGTGATCAACAGCCCCACCTCGAAAATGGGAATGACGGTCGCAGTTTTCGGTTCCGGCGGCCAAGGGTTCGATGTGATTCAGGGCGCGCAGATGGCCGAGGTATCACCGACTTCAACGTGTAATCCATAACCGTATCGGGCGACGAATCATCCGTTATTTCATGCGCGGGTGGGGTTGATTGATCCGATTGTGGTCTATTTCACTTGTGGGCGTATCGGGGCTTTGATATGCTCCAGCCCGCAACCTGAAGACGAGGGAATTCGGTTTGGGCGAAGACTATTTCCGACAGTACGGTCTGGTCGCGATCTTTGGATTGATCGCGGTATCTGTACCTATCGGCATGCTCATGCTGTCGAAGTTGGGAACTCTGACCGGAATGCGGCCCACAAGGCCGGCGCCCACCGAGCCGGAACCGATCGATATCGCGATCACCCCGGAAGAGGTCAACAGACGCTCACAAATCGTCAAACTGGCAACCTACGAGTCCGGCATGCGGGCCGTGGGCTCACGCTGGACGCGGTTCAACTTCCGCTACTACTACTTCGCACTGCTGTTCGTGGTGTTCGATGTGGAGACGATCTTCCTGTACCCGTGGGCGGTGCGCTACGGCGTCCTCTCGGAGACCTTCGGTTGGATCGTGCTGGCGGAGGTGCTGGTGTTCCTCGCTGTAGTCACGCTCGGCTACGTCTACGCATGGCGCAAGAAAGCGCTGGAGTGGGTGTAGGTTGAATCGCAGCAACCCGTACGACCAGCAGGTTACCCCGACGCCGGAACATCCCCTGGCTGAACTGACGTGGGATCTCGATAGGGCAGAAGGCGATGTGGTCGCGCAGATGCGCAACACGCACACAAACCCTTACCCGGAACCGCTGCTGGACTCTCTGGACGACCTCGATCGCAACGTCGCCGTCACCTCTCTGGACACACTGCTCAACTGGAGCCGCAAATCGTCGATGTTCCCGATGCAGTTCGGGCTGGCGTGCTGCGCGTTTGAGATGATCGGCGCGGCGATGTCCCGGTTTGATATCTCGCGCTTCGGCATGGAGGCGATGCGCGCCTCCCCGCGGCAGGCTGATCTGATGATCGTCGCCGGGACCGTCACGTGGAAGATGGCGCCTGCGCTGCGACGCCTCTACGACCAGATGCCTGAGCCCAAATGGGTCATCTCCATGGGCGTGTGCGCGACGAGCGGAGGTCCGTATTACGGTTCCTACTCCGTCGTGCCCGGCGTAAATCACATCGTTCCCGTAGATGTCTACGTCCCGGGCTGCCCGCCGCGCCCAGATGCACTTTTGTACGGGATCATGCAGCTGCACGAAAAGGTGAAGCGATACAGCCTGTCCGGCACGACGGCCGGAGCAGAGCGCGCGGTGGAAGGCCAGTAATGCCATCCAAAACGGCGTTCCACTCCTCTGGAGAAGATCTGACAACGCAGATCGAGGCGATCGCAGCCGGATCGGTTACCGGAAGCAACGATACCGATGTCTGGGTATCCGCGGACCGGTTGCCAGAAGTCATGGGTGGTCTGAAGGCCGCCGGCTTCCAGATGCTGATCGGTGTGACCGGTGTGGACTACGTCGGTTATTTCGAAATGGTGTATCACCTGCTGTCTCTGAGCCAAAACCGACGTGCCATCGTCAAGGTCCGCTGCGGCGAGGGCCGCGTAGACCCGGTGGTGCCGTCCGTTCTAGAAATCTGGCGGGGGGCCGAACTCCAGGAGCGTGAGGTTTACGACCTCATGGGTATTCGCTTCGAAGGGCGAGACGAGATGAAGCGGATCTTCCTCTGGGAGGGATTCGAGGGCCATCCACACAGAAAGGACTTTCTGTAGAGTCCGCCCGCCACGCGTCCTGATTCAGTGGGCGCGCCACGGTCACCAGACCCCACCATGCCTCTCAAAACAGAGCCCATAACTATCAACGTAGGTCCGCAGCACCCGAGCACGCACGGGGTGTTCAGGATGCGCGTGACTTTTGACGGCGAAGAAATAATCGACGTCGAGCCGATCTTCGGTTACCTGCATCGCGGATCGGAGAAACTGGCCGAGTCACGCACCTACACGCAGATCGTGACGCTGACGGACCGCATGGACTACGTGGCGTCCATGACCAACAACCTCTCCTACATCCTGTCGGTAGAGCAACTCGCCGGCATAAACCCCTCCCCGCGCGGCGTGTGGCTCAGGATGATCACCGCCGAACTGCAGCGGATCGTCTCCCACCTGGTTGCGACCGGGTTCTTCCTGCAGGACCTCGGTGCCCTTGGCACGCCGCTCATCTTCATGATGAGGGAACGTGAACAGGTGCTGGAGCTGTTCGAGCGCCTCTGCGGCGCCCGGATAACCAACAGCTACATGCGTCCCGGCGGCGTGTTCATGGACGCGCCGGACGATTTCTGGCCAGCGCTGGACCGCTTCCTGGCTGAGATGCCGCATCGCATCGACGAGTACGAAGACCTGATCAGCGGGAACGAGATAGTGGCCGCTCGTTGTGACGGGGTCGCCGTGGTCGACAGCCAGTCGTTAATTGACGCCTCCGTCACCGGGCCCGTGCTCAGGGCTTCCGGTGTGGACTGGGACCTGCGCCACCGACAGCCATACGAGTACTACGACAGGGTCAAGTTCAACCGACCCCTGGCGACGGCGAGCGACAACTACGCCCGGTACATCGTGCGTATCCATGAGATGCGCGAGAGCCTTGAAATTATCAAGCAGTGCTTCGCGCAGATAGAACCCGGTCCGGTCCGACCGAAGGAGATCCCGGCCCTGATTCGGCCTCCAGTTGGCGATTCTTACGTCGGCACCGAGTGCCCCAAGGGCGAACTCGGCTTCTACCTGGTGAGCGATGGCGGCATCGCCCCGTACCGCTGCAAGGTGCGCGCTCCATCCTTGATCAACCTGACGCTCCTCCGTGACATGGTGATCGGCGACAAGCTGGCCGACCTTTTTGTCACGTTTGGCAGCATTGATATCAACATGGGCGAGGTCGACCGCTAATGCCCGACCCGTTCGATAGCATCCTCTACAGGTACGTCTACTGCACACTGTCGTCTACCGACGACCCGAGCTGCGTGGGCTCGGGCCTGTTTGGCGGCGGCCTGCTTCCAGGTGGACTGGAGTGGCTGGCGTTCCTGCTGACGGCCGTGATTATCGTGGCCGCGCTCATAAACGGCATCCTCGGCGGCGTGTTGATGATGATCTGGGGTGAGCGGCGATTGCTCGGCAGGTTCCAGGGCAGGACGGGGCCCAACAGGTGGGGGCCGTTCGGTCTGTTAACGCCGATCGCCGACGCCGTCAAAACCATGTTCAAAGAGGACGTGGTGCCGACGGTGTCCGACCGGCTCGTGTTTACGCTGGCGCCGGTACTCATGCTGTTCCCGGCGTTGCTGATCTACGCCGTTCTCCCGTTCGGCGCAGGCACGTGGCTGGCCGATATCAACGTCGCGCTTCTCTTCATCATCGCCATCGGCGGCGCAAACGTGCTCGCCATCGTGGCGGCGGCGTTGGGCTCCGGCAACCGCTACGCCATGTTCAGCGCGATGCGCGCTGTCGCCATGCTGATCAGCTACGAAATCCCGCTCGTCATATCACTCATCGGTGTGCTGATGTTGTCCGGTTCGCTCTCACTGGTGGCCATCGTCGACGCCCAGACGATCCCGTTCTTCATCGTGCAGCCTCTTGGCTTCTTCGTATTCCTCGTGGCATCCATGGCGGAACTGAACCGCACCCCGTTCGACGTCGCCGAGGCAGAATCTGAGATCGTCGCCGGCTACATGACCGACTACTCGAGCATGAAGTTCGGATTGTTCTTCCTGTCCGAGTTCGCCGCCACCATCGCCACCAGCGGCGTCATCACTGCCGTGTTCCTGGGCGGCTGGCACGGTTTCGACCCGATCCCCTCACAGCTGTGGTTCGTGGGCAAGATGGTGGCCGTTCTGGCCGTCATCGTCTGGGTCAGGGCGAGCTGGCCGCGACTTCGGATCGACCAGATCATGAACTTCGCCTGGAAGGCGCTCTTCGAGTTGACGCTGATCAACCTGGTCGTCAGCGGAGTTCTGGTCCTGATCTGGCCTTCGCCGTCCACGTCGGAGCTCTGGTACATGGCCGGCATCAACTGGCTCGTGTTCCTGGCTTCGGTGTATATCTTCGGCAGGGTGCTCGGCCCGAAACACGACCCGGTACGCGCAGGCAATATCCAGGATGTCCTGCTGTCGAACTCCGACGCCCCGGCGCTTCCGGCAGGGGGCGGTGACTAATGGTTTACGGATTCGGCCTCGCCAAAGGACTGGGCATCACGCTAAAGACGCTCATCGGGCCCGCGTTCACGATCCAGTACCCGGATCGGCGGGTGGGGATTATCGGCGCGGCGCGGGCATCGGGCATCAGCACGCCGGGACTCGTATTGAAACGCCCGATCAAGGCGATCAGGGCGGTCCTCGGATTTGAGCGTATTGAGGTGCGGCCAACGCAGGCGGCCCGGTTCAGGGGTAACGAGTTCACCTGGTACGAGGATCGCTGCACCGGCTGCGCGAGCTGCGCCAAGTACTGCCCGCTGGGGATCATCAAGATCATGACACTCCCAGGCGGCATCAATGTCCAGGAGGGCGAGAGCTACACAATCGAGACCTTCGATATCGACACCGGACGTTGCATGTTCTGCGCCCTGTGCGTGGAGGCGTGTCCGTACGACGCCCTCCACATGGGGTCCAACTTTGAGCGCGGGAACTTCCAGCGCATGGACCTCGTTCTGTCCAAACAGGACTTGATCGACCAGCCGAAGCACCCGTCCACCTGGTTCCGGCAGCAGATGGAAGAACGGGCCTACTCACCGTTCGCCGGGGCGCTTGAGGATATGAAACAGGCCGGTCGCCACGAAACGCCGAGCGTTGAACGTTTGACGGAACGCTGGGTCGCAGACCGGAAGACGGACCAGGAGGTGGACAACTGATGGACACGACCGTCGATGTCGTCTTCTGGATAATGTCCGCCAGCGCTATAGGCGCCGCACTGCTCGTGGTGACGGTCCGTGACGTGTTCCGGGCAGCGCTTGCGCTCGCGGCGTCTTTCCTTGCGGTTGCGGGACTATTTTTCCTGCTGCAGGCCGAATTTGTGGCCGTGGCGCAAATTCTTGTATACGTCGGCGCCATTTCGATAATCGTGGCCTTCGCCATCCTGCTCACCCGGGATATGGGCCAGGGCAACCCGACGCAGAGCAACCGCCTCCTCGTAATAGGTGGCGGCGTGATGGCGGCGCTGTTCGTCGTCGTGGCCGGGTTCGCCGCCTACGACACGACCTGGTCCGACCGAGAGGCCGGACTTACTGATCTTGACGTGGTTGCAGCATTGACCGGCCAGTATGAAGAGTCCGTCAACATTTCAGGCGACACCGCCCTCATCGAGTACACGGGCGTCGACGAGACCGCAGCGAAGGACGGCGTATTTGCCGACTCGACGGGCTGGCTGGGCGAGCTGCTAGTGCGGGACTACGTTCTGGCACTACAGGCGCTCGGTGTACTCCTGCTGGCGGCGATCATCGGGTCCATAGCCCTCGTCAGAGAGCAGGCATCTGAATGACCCTTGAGAACGCATTGCTCGTCTCGGCGATCCTGTTCGCGATCGGCCTCTACGGCGCACTGACCCGGCGCAACGCCATCGTCCTTATCATGTCGATCGAATTGATGTTCAACGCCGTCAACATCGCAGCCATCGGATTCTCCCGCTTTACTGTGCCGATGTCGCTGACCGGAACTCCCGCTGAGGTCACGGCAGACACGGTGGGGTCCGCGCTCTCCGGGCACGTTTTCGCCATATTCATCATCGCCGCCGCCGCCGCCGAAGTTGCCCTTGGGTTAGCGCTGGTGATCGCCATCTATCGTCAGCGTGAGACGGCGGACGTGAGTGAACTGGATACGTTGCGCGGATGATGATGTGCAAACGTAAAACGAGCCATATTTCAACACCAAACGGGACATACACCTAGTGTGGGTTGAGTACAAAAAGACGGCAAATCTGTTGACGGCTGAGATGTGGAAAAACCTTCTTGAGGGTGAGGGCCTGCCGGCCAAGATCCTCCCGGAGGGCGACATCCTTGACTGGGGCGAGCACGTTCCGTTCACGGTGTTCGTTCCGCTGAACCGCCAGCACGTCGCGGACGAAATT
>PVBE011139619.1_pt1 | contig 123057 bp, 128 predicted proteins | sample 1631181 | NCBI WGS metagenome assembly PVBE01 (sample SAMN08397723, study PRJNA350692) | Marine metagenome, whole genome shotgun sequencing project. | isolation source: water | place: Pacific Ocean | collected 2012-04 | reverse complement strand
CTGACCTGCCCCCCTTAACCGGATCCACATGCTTAGTTAGAGAAACTGGGCATCTGGCTCCTAGGAAGAAGGGGATAAGCAGATGGCCAAGAGGCGTTTTTCAGTCGATCAGATAATCAACAACTAAGCATGTGGATCCGGTTAAGGGGGGCAGGTCAGGAAGGGTTTGAAGGATGCTGTGAACGGGTAGGGTGCTGCAATCGTGATACAGGCCCTGATCACCAAAACAGTTATTTGTTTTTAAATGCAAATGCATCGTCACAGATGAAGCCATCCGCTCGGGATTTGCACTAAAGCCGTTTAAATAAATCAGCTTTGATTTCACCGATGGCCTTGCCCGGATTGAGCTCCTTGGGGCAGGTATTGGTGCAGTTCATGATGGTATGGCAGCGGTACAGCCGGAATGGGTCATCAAGATCATCCAACCTATCGCCCACCGCTTCGTCCCGGGAATCGGCGATCCAGCGGTAGGCCTGCAAAAGGATGGCCGGTCCCAGGTACCTCTTGCCGTTCCACCAATAGCTGGGGCAGCTTGTCTGGCAGCAAAAACAGAGGATGCATTCCCACAGGCCGTCCAGCCTCAAGCGTTCTTCCTCCGACTGCAACCTTTCACCGTCCGTCGGCGCGGCGGTGGAGGTTTGTAGCCACGGCTCGATGGAGTGATACTGGGCATAGGGAACGGTCAGATCCGGCACCAAGTCCTTGACCATCGGCATATGGGGCAGGGGATAGATTTTTACCTCGCCCTTGATGTCCTCGATGGGTTTGAGGCAGGCCAGGGTGTTGACGCCGTCGATATTCATGGCGCAGGAACCACAAATGCCCTCGCGGCACGAGCGGCGGAAGGTGAGGGTGGAATCGATCTCATCCTTGATCTTGATCAGGGCGTCCAGCACCATCGTCCCGCATTTGTCCATGTCCACCTCGAAGGTGTCGAGGCGGGGGTTTTCGCCGCTGTCGGGGTCAAACCGGTAGATCTTGAAACCGCGGCTGTTGGTGATACCGGTTTCCGCCTTGAATGTCTTGCCATCGACGACCCTGGATTCGGGGGGAAGGACAAATTCAACCATATCGCCGTCGCCTCCTAATAAACCCGAGCCTGTGGCTCGATGTAATCGACCTCGTCGGTGAGCGTCCAGGTATGGACCGGCCGATAGTTGATCGTCACCTTGCCGTCGTCGCCGATCCAGGCCAGGGTATGTTTCATCCAGTTCTTGTCATCCCGGTCGGGGAAGTCCTCGCGGGCGTGCGCCCCCCGGCTTTCCTGGCGTGCCTCGGCGGAATACATGGCCGCCCGGGCACAGGCCATGAGGTTTTCAAGCTCCAGGGCCTCCACCAAGTCCGAGTTCCAAATCATCGAACGGTCGCCAAGACCGATATCGGCGAGGGACGCCGCCACCTTGTCGATGATTTCACAGCCCTCGGCCAACACCTTTTCATCCCTAAAAACGGCGGCGTGGCCTTGCATGTCGCGCTGCATGGCGTGGCGGATTTGCGCTGTTTTCAGCGGACCAGAAGCATGGCGCAAACGGTCGAAACGCGATAACGCCAGGTCGGCCGAATCCTTGGGCAAGGATTTGTGCTGGTTTTCCTGGTCGATCAACTCGGTGGCGCGGATCGTCGCGGCGCGGCCGAAAACGACGATGTCGAGCAGCGAGTTGGTACCCAGCCGGTTGGCGCCGTGCACCGAGGCGCAGGCGCATTCGCCAATGGCCATGAGACCGGGGACAACCGCGTCGGCGTCGCTTTCCGTCGGGCGCAGGGCCTCGCCATGAAGGTTGGTGGGGATGCCGCCCATGGTGTAATGGGCCGTCGGCAAGACCGGAATCGGCTCCTTGTCGGCATCGACACCGGAGAAGACCTTGGCCGTCTCGGTAATTCCCGGCAGACGCTCAGCCAAAACATCCTTGCCCAAATGCTCCATGTGCAGCAAAAGATGGTCCTTTTCCGGACCGACGCCGCGACCCTCGCGGATCTCGATGGTCATGGCGCGGCTGACCACGTCGCGGGAGGCCAGGTCCTTGGCGGTCGGCGCGTAGCGCTCCATGAAACGCTCGCCCTCGGAATTGGTCAGGTAGCCGCCCTCGCCCCGTGCTCCTTCGCTAATCAGGCAGCCGGCGCCGAGGATGCCGGTGGGATGGAACTGAACGAACTCGTGATCCTGCAAGGGCAGCCCCGCCCTCGCCACCATGCCGTTGCCATCGCCGGTGCTGGTATGGGCCATGGTGCAAGAGGAATAGATACGGCCGTAGCCGCCAGTGGCGATCACCGTCATATGCCCGCGGAAGCGGTGGATGGTGCCATCATCCAGATTCCAGGCGACGACGCCGCGGCAAACGCCGTCTTCGTCGAAAATAAGATCGATGGCGAAAAACTCGATGAAGAACTCGGCTTTATGTTTCAGGCTCTGCTGATAAAGGGTATGCAGGATGGCGTGGCCGGTGCGGTCGGCGGCGGCACAGGCACGCGGCACCGGGGCCTCGCCGAAGTTGCGCATATGGCCACCGAAGGGCCGTTGATAGATTTTTCCCTCCGGGGTACGCGAAAACGGGACGCCGTAATGTTCCAACTCGATCACCGCCGGGACGGCGTGGCGGCACATGTACTCAATGGCGTCCTGGTCACCCAGCCAGTCGGAGCCCTTAACCGTGTCATACATGTGCCACTGCCATTTATCCTCGGCCATATTACCGAGAGCGGCGCCGACTCCGCCCTGGGCGGCGACGGTGTGGCTGCGGGTCGGAAAGACCTTGCTGATGCAGGCCGTTTTCAGTCCCACCGTTGCCATACCCATGGTCGCTCGCAAGCCGGCGCCACCGGCGCCGACGATGATGACGTCATACGTGTGATCGATGATCTCGTAAGCTTGCGACATGCCCGGATCAGTTCCCGAAGGCAAGGTGGAGAACGGCGCTAACGCTGGCGGCGCCGAGGAAGAAAAAAGAGAACTTAACAGCGATCAGGAGCGCCATTTTGGCCGTCTCTCCATGCACATAGTCCTCTATGACGACTTGCAAGCCCAGTTGCGCGTGGTGAAAAAGGGCAACAATCAACAAGACCAGCAAAAGGCCGTTGCCGAAGGAGCCTACCCAGGACTTGAAGATGGCGTGATCGGCGTCGGCGAGGAAGACCACCGAGAACATGAACCACAGAACCAACGGCACCAAGGCCACGGACGTCAACCGCTGTGCCCACCAATGGCCGACCCCCTCCTTGGCCGAGCCGAGGCCTTGTACCCGCCCCAGGGATGAACGCATCTCCATTAAATTTTTCCCCCCACCATGTAGGCGGCAAACCAGATCAAGACAGTCAGCGCCATTGACGCCACTACCACCACCGCGCCGGAGTTTCGCAATCGGGAAAGCTCGAACCCCCAACCGATATCCCACAACAAGTGCCGGATACCGTTACACAAATGATAGAAGAGGGAAAAAGTCACCCCGAACAAAATCAGGCACCCGAACCAATGCCCAAAGAAAGCTTGCGCCCGGGCGTAGGACACTGGTCCATAGGCCGCCGAGGCCAACCAGTAGGTGAGAAGCAGGGCGGCGGCCGCCAAAACCACGCCCGTCATACGATGCGTGACCGAGAGAATCGAGGTGACCTGGGGTCGGTATATCTGCAAGTGGGGAGAAAGCGGCCGGTTTCCCGTACTCATCGGCGGGCCCTCCTGGCGACGGAAACAATCCGTTCCGGCGTCGGCGCCGGAAATACACCGAGAAAACCGGCTTCAGCAAACCCGGAGTGAATTCTGACTGCGTCGGTTTCGTTTAAACGCTCGGTAAATTCGAGTCAATGTCCACCACCTGAAAAACCGACTGATAAAGGCCACCGTCAGCCGCGGCGCCGGCATGGACTAAAATGCCGAACCAGGACACCCCGCGCAGAAGTTAACAAAGAATGTGTATAGGTATGTGGATAAATTGTGGGTTAAATGTGTAAATGTAGAGAATTTATACACAGAAAACTTTATAAATTTATAAATTTTTAGTTGAAATAAGATTTCTATACTTACAGCATACAAAGTGTACGTGGAAGCGTAAAAGCAACTTTATTCTTGGCGGTAGGAACTTTCCTTGTGAATTTTTCTAACGTTTAAGAAAAAGCTGTCCCGAGGGGAAGGCGGCGCATAGTGCGTTGGCCAAGCCTGGGGTGCTGACGACTGGTGAAGCCGCCACGGGTTTCGGTCCAGGTGTGTTTCCACCGGTTGTGGACGGAAAGCCTCGGTTGAAGAGAGGCGGAACTTTATTTCGCGGAAGGGTCGGCTCTTCCCTGCGAGGGATTGGCTTTATCCGTGACGTGGCACCGCGACAGCCCGGCAGTTGCCGGTGTGGAGCGTTCGCCGCGAAGATGGGGGTACAGACTGTTGGTCAGGCTCGAGCGCCGGTCGTAAGGTCTCTCACCTCCGGAGGGGAAATTGAACGAATAAGCTAGCCCTTTTTTCGTTTGCCCCCTTGAAGGACCGCTAAGTGTTAGCCAGGCTTTCCGCCGAGGGTGGCCCGCGGCGGAACGGCCCCGGCAACGGGGTCGGCCAAAATGGACCACCACCATCCCGCCCCGCAACCTGTTCACTTGCCCAGAGTGCGCTTGCGGGAAGGGATGGTTGAAAGTGATCAGCGCTTTCGCGTGCATGGAGCCTAGCCGGCTTCAATGAGGCGTCAGGAGTGTCGTTTCGCTGGCGGCACGTTGCGCGGGTTTCCCAGGATCCGTGCACCTGGCGCTTCATTTTTGGGCAAAAAGTCTTCTCATCAACCTGGAGAGTATGCCCTGACCACCGCCCCGGTGGAAAAAGTAATCCGTTGCGATTATATCGTCTATAATCACCGGGCAACTCAGGAAACGATGGATTATGCCCGCCCGTATCAAGGAAAGCATGAATCCCAGGGGGGCGGCCAGCCCCACTTTGCTCATTGCCTGCGGAGCACTGGCCACCGAGGTTCAGGCGGTGGTTGGCGCCAACGGCTGGGATCACATCGACGTGGTCTGCCTGCCCGCTAAATTGCATTTCCAGCCTGGACTGATCCCCGAGGCCATGCGGGCCAAGATCCGGGCCAACAAAGAACATTACGGCCGCATCTTCGTCCTCTACGGAGAATGCGGAACCGCCGGCAAGCTTGACTTGGTACTCGAAGAGGAAGGTGTGGAACGGATCAAAGGCGCCCACTGCTATGAATTTTTTGCCGGTTTCACCGACTTCTCCGCCTTCGGCAAAGCCGAACTCGGCACCTTTTATCTTACCGATTTCCTGGCTCGCCATTTCGACAAGTTGGTGATTGAAAGCTTAGGTCTGGACGAACATCCCGAGTTGCGTGACGTTTATTTCCACCGTTACCGCAAACTGGTCTACTTGGCGCAGATCGAGGATCGGCAACTGAAGGAAATGGCGAAAGCGGCGGCGAAGCGGCTGGGGCTCGAGTTCGCCTACCATTTCACGGGCTTGGGCGGCATCGAGGCCTTTTTCAACGAACAGGTCAACGAAGGAGACGTTCATGGCTAAGCTGACCGTCGTCTATTGGCGCGACATCCCCGCCCAGGTGATCGTCGACGGAGAAAACGGTTCGGCCAGGAAGCCTCTCGCCAGCCGCTTCCAGGAAACCATTGACGCCGCCGCCATGCACACGCAAGCGCATGAAAGCGGCGCCTATCTGGACGAATGGCGGCATGGCGATCCCGAGGCCTGTGGAGACGATCCCGAAGCCGAGGCCAAGGCCGCTGTAGCCCGTCTCGAAGCCGCCTACGATGATGATCGCTTGGCCGACTTGGTGGCTTCGGGCAGGCGGGAACCCGAGTAAGATTTTAGAGCCTGCCCGGGGAGAGGGCATTTCCAGTTCACATGCCTTCACCTAAAATGCTCTATCTATCTATTTATTTTAATGCAAATGCGTCGTCGCCGATGAGTCCATCGGCTCGGGATTTGCAATAAATATGTCGACCGCGGACTGGAACCGCCGGGTGTGGCGGCTAGCCGGGCCGATCATCCTTTCCAACATTTCCGTGCCCTTACTCGGCGCCGTCGATACGGCCGTTGTCGGCCACCTGCCGGATGCCCGTTATCTGGGCGCGGTCGCTGTCGGCGCAATGATTTTCAATCTCCTCTTTTTGGCTTTCACCTTCATGCGCATGAGCATCACCGGGCTCGCCGCCCAGGCGCTGGGAACTGGTGATGCCGACGAAGTACGGGCCTGCATGGCCAGGTCGCTGATCTTGGCGCTGGCCTTGGGCGGCGGGCTTTTACTTCTGCAACGGCCCTTGGGGTGGGGGGCCCTGACATTGGTCGCGGCCAGTGTCGATGTCGAACCCCTGGCCGAAGCCTATTTCGCCATCCGCATCTGGGCGGCGCCAGCGGCGCTTGCCAATTTCGCCATTCTCGGCTGGTTCATTGGCATCCGCAACACTTGCGCCGCGCTTATCCATCAACTGGCCATGAACGGCGTCAATATAGTGCTTGACCTGTGGTTTGTTCTCGGCCTTGGTCTTGGGGTCGAAGGGGTGGCGGCGGCGACCTTGATTTCGGAGCTGGGCGCGGCGGCGCTTGGGTTATGGCTGGTTGGCCTGAATACGAGACGCATCGGCGGGCGCTGGCGCCGCGACCTTGCCTTTGACGGCGCCCGGTTCTGGCGTCTGGCGGCAATCAACGGCGACATCTTCATCCGCAGCCTCTGCCTGCAAGCCGCCTTTGCCTTGTTCACCGTGATGGGGGCGAGAATGGGCGACACGGTGTTGGCCGCCAATGCCGTGCTGATGACTTTTCAGAGTTTCATCTCCAACGGCCTCGACGGCTTCGCCCACGCCGCGTCGGCCCTGGCCGGGGCGGCCATCAGCGCCGGCAGCCGTCGGCAATTGCGCGGCGCGGTGTTGGCGACAAGCCTGTGGGCGCTGGCCTTTGCCCTCTTTTTCACCCTCGGTTTTGCTTTTTTTGGAAGCTCTTTCATAAACCTCTTCACTGACATCGCGGAGGTGCGCGCGACCGCCCTCGCTTATCTTCTCTGGATCATGCTCTCGCCGTTGATCTCGGTATGGAGCTTCCAATTGGACGGCATCTTTGTCGGTGCCACGCGGACGGCGGAAATGCGTAACGCAATGATCGCCTCTCTTGCCGTATACGGCGCCGCCCTCGCCATTCTGGTCCCGCCCTTCGGCAATCACGGCCTGTGGGCGGCCTTGATGGTTCTGATGGCGGCCCGCACCGCGACTCTGGCGATGTATTACCCCGGCATCGAGGTTTCGGCGGGGGATTGAGCAGGGCAAGCTATTCCATTTTGTCCATTGCCGGTGGTAGTTTTCCGTTTTAGCCGTTGAGCATGGATTTTTTTGAGGTAATCCCCAATGACCGGCATTGAAGGCGACGACAAGGGCAACAAAAGACTTGACCTGTTCATCATCGAGGCTTGCGCCAACCCCGGGCGCAAGGACGATCTGATGGCCGATATCAAGGCCCTGTTCGGCGAATGGGAAACCGACGGCGCCGACGCCATGGCCGTCGAACGACTGGCCGAGATGATCGCCAAGGCCTGGGCGGACCCGCTGTTTAAGGACCGTCTAATCGCCGACCCGAAAGGCGTACTGGACGAAACGGTGGGGGATGCCGCCGGCGAAGCAAAAGCTGAGGGAGACGCCGCCGACGATAAATCCCATTTCTGCGGCTGTTACGACATGCTGGTCAGCAACTGCGCCTGCGGCGTCGATTAACCCTCGGCGAACTAAATCCCTTGGGCAAACGGTAGGTCATTGGAATAGTTGACGGTATTAGTGGCCCGGCGCATGTAGTTCTTCCAGGCGTCGGCCGATATCGCGGCCACCGGATCACCGCAGACCAGAGCCAAGGCGAAGTTCCACGCCCAAACGGCGACCGGGAAATTAAAAGCGGTGATCACGCCGACGGGGCCCAGCGGATGCCAAGTCTCCATCATCCGGTGCGCGGGCCACTCGCAAGCAATGGTGAGGCCGTGAAGCTGGTGCGACAAGCCGACGGCAAAGTCGCAGATGTTCGATCATCTCCCGCACCTCACCCAGGCTTTCCTGTAGGATTTTCCCGCATTCCACGCTCACCAGTCTGGCCAGCGGGTCTTGGAACGCCCTCAGTTGCTCGCCGAAAAGGTGAATGAGCTCGCCGCTCCGGGGCACCGGCACCCGCCGCCATTGCAAAAAGGCGTCGTCGGCAAGGGTGACCTTGTTCTCCACGTCGGCCGGGGAATCCGTCCTTAGCCTGGCGATCTCGGCGCCATCCAGGGGCGAACGAACGACAAGGCCGCCTTTTGCAAGGTCTCTGGTATCGACGCCGAGGAGAGCGAAAAGTTCACTAATTTCCATCTTCCACCCCGGCGGTATTCCTAAAGCCATGGCCCATTGCCGGCGGGGCTTTAGCATCACCTCGCTGGAAATGCCGAAAGGAGGAAACAAAGGGCAGCGGAAATTTCTCGTCGCCGCAAAGCATCGTCGGCAACGCAAACCCGTGTGCCGCCATGGCGGCCTGTTCAGGCTTGTTTTAGGAACTAAGGCTGGCGAGTTCGTCTTTGATTCGAAGTTTTTGTTTTTTGAGGGTGTTGATTTCTAGATCGTTAGGAAGGGGACGGTGATTTTCTTTTTCGATGGCGTCTTCAAGAGCACGATGTTTGGATTTCAGGGATTCGATACGCTCATCAAGACTCATGGCAATTTCCTTCCATTTAGGTACAGGGGGTAATAGGTCGCCTCAAAAAGCCATCATACCCCAATCGCCCCAAAAAATCCATAAGATTGGCCTTGGCGCGGCCCGGCAAACACTCCCTGGGACGGCGCTAAAAGACCCCCGGCCCTGGACGCGGGACGCTTCCCGGACCGAGGCCCCGTTATCAGCCATACCACTTCTTTCAAGAATTTGTTATGATGGGGTTTTCATCCGCTAGGGTTCAGAGCAAGCCGTTGCCGGGCGAGGCAAATGAAAGAAACCAACTCCCTCAAAGCAAAGCTCGCGGAACTGAGGTCCGAACATCGCAATCTCGACAATGTGATCGCCCGCATCTCCGATCATGGGGTCTATAACCAGCTGCAAGTGCAGCGGCTGAAAAAACGCAAACTGGCGTTGAGAGACCAGATCAACCGGCTGGAAAACCAGTTGCTGCCCGACATCATCGCTTGAGCCATCGCGGCGCCCCGCCGCGCGGGAGGGCCTTAGCCGCCGCCTTTGCCGCCACTCGCGCCGGCATCGCCAGATTTACGCCGGACCAGCAAGTCACGGTTGGCGGCACCGAAGATCTCCTCGGGGCTGTCGCCGACGGCGAGGTCGTGGGTTTTTGCCAAGGCGGTCTCGCTTCCGGCAAGGGCCAGGATGATACCGAAAGCGTTGCCGCCGAGACAGCCGATGGCGTCGCTGGCGCGCAGTCCTTGATGGAGGATCGCGGCGACATGTTTCAGCGCCTCTTGGGCCGCCAAATGGCCCAGCTCCTCACCGATAATATCGATAGCGCGGAGACGGATATAGACGAAGCTGCTGGTGGTTTCCACCCGTTCGGAAACGAGCTGGCGCCGCGAAAGCTCCCGCATCAGGCCGTGCCGGCTCTTCACTGGCAAAAAGGAATTGTTGTCGGCGGCCTCTTCCAGATAGGCGACATGGGCGCGGGAATGCTCCAATTGATGACGCATATGGTCGAACTCATGGAGGATATCGGTGAGCGCTTCCTGCACCTTGGGCGTTAGCTCCGTCGCCGGAACGCCCGCAACATCGGAGACGCTCTGGCGGCGCGGCGGCCTACGGTCCTGTTAAGGTGACGCCTGCCATTGCCCGCCTTTGGTGTAGGCGGTGTGGATCGGGCTGATGGCGTTCACTTTGCTGACGTCTACCACGGCTTTCCGCCTTTACCCTTTACGCCTTTCAAGCTAATACTCCGGGCGCCGTGAAAAAAGCGATTCCGGGCGCCACTTGGCGATCATGGCGTCAATCCATATAATTACCGTTTTTTCATTCCGCCTTACAGGTAAGGAGCCCCTTTCGATGACCAACGCCGCCCCCACCGTCGGCATAATCATGGGCAGCCAGTCCGACTGGCCGGTCATGCGCCACGCCGCCGAAACCCTCGATAAGCTGGGGGTGTCTTTGGAAACCCGCGTCATCTCCGCCCACAGGACGCCGAAACGCCTGGAGGAATATGCTACCGGCGCTAAAGAGCGGGGCCTGAAAGTGCTCATTGCCGGCGCCGGCATGGCCGCCGCCCTGCCCGGATCGGCGGCGGCGCTAACGCCGTTGCCGGTGCTGGGCGTACCCATGGAAGGCAAACTCTTGGGCGGCCTCGACGCGCTCCTGGCGATGGTGCAGATGCCGCCCGGCGTGCCCGTTGGAACACTCGGCATCGGCAAAGCCGGCGCCATCAACGCCGCTTTGCTAGCGGCCGCCATTGTCGCCCTTGGGGACGAGACCGTCGCCAGCGCCGTCGATGATTTTCGCGCCAAGCAAACGGCCGGCGTTCCCGCCACTCCCGAGGCATAAAAATACTTCGCCGCCGGCGAGTGAAACGGTAACAGGGTTTAAGGGCGTTTCTCGCCGCCCATGCCGGGCGCCGCCGGCCACGGCGGGCGGGACAGTACGCGGGCCAGTTTCGCTCGCCAGGCAGGGATTTTCAGAACTTCGGCCAAGCGGCGGTCGAGAAAACCCCAGGTTTCGGCGAAATCATCCGAATCATCGCCCAGCCAGCAAAGGAGCGTCGCCGTGTAGACGGCGAGCAACAGGCCGCGCTTGCTATAGTAATTGAAATCAGCCGAGGTATCGTCGGCGGCATACCAAATAGCGTCGACGGTTTTGCAAGTCATCTTCGCCGCCGCTCCGCCATGGCCCGGCCGCGCCAGGAAGGAAAGCAGCCTCTGCACCGCCTTGCGGTGGGGGCCCAAGGCTTGCAAACGCAGGCGCAGGCCCGCCGCCACCCGGTCGCGCACCCGCATGGATTGCAAATCCAAACGGTCCAGTTCGGCCAACATTTGCCGGTCGGCGTAATCGGCAAAGTGTTCGGCGGCTTGCAAGGCGCCATAGGGAAAAGCGCGTAGCGCCCTGTCCGGAGGCAAGCCCAAATCGACGGCGCCCTGTTTCAGGGCCTTCATCCCCCAGCCGTCGAAGGGTACGTGCGCCAAGGCGGCGACGAGAATTTTATCTTCAATCTTTTGTTGTTTCATGACACCTGTCCAGGACGATTGAGCTTATCACTATCGCATGCCGGAGCAAAGGTTTCCCCGGGCCTTTTGTCATCGGCTCCTGCCATCTGGACAAGAAGGCCCATGGGCAGAATGAACTCCGAAGGCGTCTACTTGCCGCCACCCGGAAGATAGCGCCTGATGAAAGCCAGGGCCTCGGGCGAATCCCAGTCGACGGGGCCAACGATCCGTCCCAGTTCCCTGTTCTCGGCATCGAGAAGCATGGTGGTGGGTAGAAGACCCTGCTTGAAGGCTCTTCCCAGTCTCCTGTCCTTGTCGATGAAAATGGGAAAGTTGGTGAGATTTCGCTTATTGAAGAACTTCCTCACCGCCGTCCCGCCGCCGCTGTCCTGGGAAATGGTCAAGACCATGAAATTCTTGCCATCAGCCGTTTTCCGGCTCTTCTTCTTTCCTTTCCTCCATCAGGCAGCGCTCGATCTCCTCCGCGAAACCGAACGTCGCCAGGTCGGTCATGCGCCTGGGAAAGAGGATGCCTTCCAGATGGTCGCACTCATGCTGAATGACGCGGGCATGGAAGCCTTCCGCCGTCCCCTCGATCTCGCCACCGTCAAGGCCGAGGGCGCGATAGCCTATGCGGGTCGGGCGCCGCACCATGCCGGTCATGCCGGGCACCGATAAACAGCCTTCTAAAGCCTCCTCGCTGTCATCGGTCAGCGGCTCGATCTTGGGATTAATGAGTACGCTTAAAGGCACTTCCGGCGATTCCTCGCCGAGGCCGGCGGCACGATAGCGCTCGGGCGCGTCGGGCGCCGGCGGAATACGATAGATCACCAGGCGGGCGGGAACGTATACCTGTGGGGCCGCAAGACCGACGCCGTCGGCATCGGCCATCGTATCGACCATGTGCCCGACGAGGGCGGTGACTTCCGACGCCGTCGGGTCGGCAATGGGTTCGGCGGCGCGGCGCAGAACCGGATGGCCCATGCGGGCAATTTTTAAAATAGCCATATTGTGGATTTCCGTTCATTCATGTTCATAGCGTTTAGGAGTCCTATCCGACGCGGCTTCGCCGCGCCCTTGAAACGGACCTTCCCATCCCCGGTTGAATGTGTTAGAAGGCCTCCCTCTCGGACACAAGCCCCCGCTTGCGTCCGTTTTGCCATTTTGCCAAGGAAAGAAAACCTACGTGCAAGTAACCGTCCGCGACAACAACGTCGACCAGGCCCTGAAAGCGCTGAAAAAAAAGATGCAACGCGAAGGCGTCTTCCGCGAAATGAAGCTGCGGCGATCGTATGAGAAGCCGTCCGAGCGCAAGGCCCGGGAAAAAGCCGAAGCCGTCCGCCGCGCCCGCAAGCTGGAGCGCAAACGTTTGGAACGCGACGGCTTCTGAGCTCCCTCAAGATCACCTCGGCCGTCCACAACGAATGATGCGCTTCGCCATCGGCGGCGTTATGTTGCGTCCCTGATGGCCGGGGCTTGGCGAACGATCACGAGCCATTGCGCCCCGCGCACCAGTGCCGCCATATGCGGCGGTAGGCAGCTTCCAGTTTTTCGGTAAAGGCCTTGGCGTCGGTCAGGCCGGATAGCCCCACCCTGGCGCGCAAATCACCGCGCAGCGCCCCAAGGCAGCTCCGGGCGGCGGCGCGGTGGGCGTTCCTTGCCGTTTTTGCAACTTGGCGCGGCGCCGCCGCTCGCGCCTATTCACTTTCCCTGACCCGCCATGTTTCACGGCTGCTTAGTGCTCCGTCTCATTTCCAGGGCACCCTCGACTCCGGAGCGCCTTTTCATAAACGCCGGGAAACGATCTCTGCCACTTCCCTGTCGGCCAAAACGATGGGGTTGGTTTTCATGCTCGACCCACGGCTGCCGGCGACGATCTTTTCCATATGGGTTTCGTTGACACCGTAAGCACCCAACCGGGGCAAGGACAATTTTTCCGTCCACATCCTCAGGGTTTTGACCAGGGTGTCCAGGGCTTCGTCGCGATCGCTGAAGGCCTGGCCGACGAGGAGGCCGGCGACGCGGTGGTATTTGTCGAGCGCCGGGCTATCCGGTTCGCGTTCCAGCAAAGCGGCGAAATTGACCTCGCTGGCCTCGGCGACCAGGGTGCCACAGACGACGCCATGGGGAATGGAGAAAAAGGCGCCCAGGGGCTGTGCCAGCCCGTGCACCGAACCGAGTCCGGTCTGGGCCAGGCAGATGCCCGACATCAGCGAGGCATAGGCGATTTGCGAGCGGCCCGCCGCGGCGCTTTCTCCATCTCCTTGCCAGGCCGTGAAGAAGCCTTTGCCAAAGGCTTCCATGCCGGACCAGGCGAGCGCCTCGGTCAGCGGGTTGGCGCGAATCGAAACATACGATTCCAAAAGCTGGGTGAAGGCGTCCATGCCGTTGGCGGCGAGGACCGTTGGCGGGCAGGATTCGAGGAGCGCCGGGTCGACTATGGCGAGCCTGGCGACCAGCGCCTCGTCGCGGAATGACTTCTTGAATCCCTCCTCGCCAAGCCGGCTCAGTACCGCGTTCTTGGTCGCCTCGCTGCCAGTGCCCGCCGTTGTCGGAACGGCGATGAAAGGGACGGCAGGCCCTTGATAGGGTATCTCCGGCCCCATCCCTTCCAGATGGTCGAGCACCGAGTTGCCGGTCTTGAGCAGGCCGGCGATGGCCTTGGCCGCGTCCATGGCGCTGCCGCCGCCGATGCCGATGACCAGGTCAAAGGCGGCGTCCCGGTATTGGGCCACCGCCTCGTCGATTAGATCCGGGGAAGGCTCACCGGCGACGACGAAGGATTCCCAGGCCATGCCGTTCCCATCCAGCCCTTCGCGCAAGCGCCGCCAAAAGGGCATCGCCCGCAATGACCGGGCGCCGGTGACGACGAGGGCGCGCCCGCCGAAAGCGGCGGCCTGTTCGGCAACCGAGTCCGCCGCCCCGGCACCGAACACGATTCGCGGCAACCTGGATATGACAAAAGGATCTATCGCGGCCATGGGAATCTAATCTTTCGGGAACAGTCCTTGGTATGGAACGCCCCGGCGCGGTTCGGCCATCATCTCGGCGACAGCCTGGCGCCAGCCGAGATAATGCTTGGTTTGCTTGTGGGCCGCCGCGTCCTCCGGCCGAGCGTAAGCTTCGTAGAGGGCGAATTTCGTCGGCGCGGCGCTATCCTGCAACACATCGAACCTCAGGTTTCCGGCTTCTTGCACCGATCCAAAATGATTGACGCGCGTCGCGGCGATGAAATCGTCGATGCGGTCCGGCTTGACGGTGACGTGAACGATGGTGACATGCATGGGCTCCCTCCCGCGAACCTGGACTGGATGCTTTTCGGTCTTCCGGCGGCAAACTATAGGCAAGGTCGGCACCGCCGTGAAGACGCCTGTTCGGAGGCTCGCTTCGGCCTAGCTTTATTTTGATATACACCAAATATTTTATTGACTAAATTTATTTACCATATTATATATGTCATATATATTTATATACAATATATATATGTTTTATTATCATGCCGCAGCTTGCCAATGTTGAAACGTCGCCCCGGGTCGCCGAAGACAGGCCGCCCGAGCCGCTAGCCAATATTTCCGATATCGACGAATTTGGCGACGTAGTTAATAAATTCATGCTGGGCTCGTGGCCCGAGGAAAGGTGGACGACCTTCCGTTTACGTTTTGGCATCTATGCCCAAAGACAAGAGGCCATGCACATGGTGCGGGCGAAGATCCCGGGCGGCCTGTTGAGTTTCGAGCAAGCGCGGGAATTGGCCCGGGCCAACCAGAAATTCTGCGGCGGCGACATTCTCATCACCACGCGCCAAGATTTTCAGTTCTATTACGTCACCTTGGACGCCCTGCAAGGACTTCTGAAGGCCCTCAACCGTTCAGGCGTGACCACCCGCGAGTCCTCCGGCAACACCTTCCGCAACATCACCTCCTGCGCCCTTGCCGGCGTTTGCCCGCACGAGCACGTCGACGCCGGCATCGTCGCCAGGCAGTTGGTGTCCAATTGGATTCGCCATCCCTTGGTTCAACACATGCCGCGCAAGTTCAAGGCCACCGTTTCCGGCTGTGACCACGATTGCGGTTTCTCCTCCATCGACGATCTGGGCTTCATCGCCACCGTCAGGGATGGCCAGCCGGGGTTCAAGGTTATGGCCGGCGGCGGTTTGGGCAGCAAGCCACGAGCCGCCATCGTGCTCATGGAGTTCGTCGGCGAAGACGAGATGGGCGCCGTCCAAGAAGCCCTGGCGCGCGTCCACCATCGTTTTTCCAACCGCAAGAAAAAAATGGCCTCGCGCCTCAAGTTCCTGGTCGAGCGGCTGGGCGAGAGCGCTTTCATCCGCCTTTTCAAGGAAGAGTTCGAACGCGCCCGCGCCCTCTCCCGGCGGCCCTGGCAACCCCTGCGTTGGCGCAGACCAACCGGCGGCGATGCTCCCCCGCCCCTGCCCGGCGCGTTGATCGACCAGCATGATGGCCGGCGCGGCGTGGTCGTCCGGCCACCCCTTGGTCTGCTGGACTCGGAGCGTCTGCTCAAGCTCTCCGATATAGCCGAACGCCAGGGAGCCCGGGAGTTTCGCCTGACCCGCGACCAAAACATCATCGCCATCGGTCTTCCCGCCGCCAACGCCGTGAGCTTCGTCGAGCAGGTCCGGGATCTTGGCTTCGATGTCGGCGACCAGCCGAAGGGCCTGGGCGACGTGGTCTCTTGCATGGGCACCAGCACCTGCCCCATCGGCATCACCAACTCCCACGCTTTCGCTGCTGAGTTGCTCGCCGACGCCGACGAGCTGGCTGAATTTCCGGAAATACGAATCCGCATTTCAGGCTGCCCCAATTCTTGCGGCCAGCACCATCTCGCCGACATCGGCTTGCACGGCCTGGCCAAAAAAATCGACGGCAAAAGCGCCCCTCATTATCAAATTCACTTAGGCGGCAATGGCCGCCGGGCCGGCGAAATCGGCTTCACGGGACCGACGGTCCCCGCCAGCCACGCCAAGGCGACGCTCAAACTGATCCTCGGTGAATACAGCCGCACCCACCAGGACGGCGAAAGCATGCGCCAATGGGTCCGCCGCCTTGGCGAGGAGCATATCGAATCCCTTGTCGATTCCCTGGCCGCCGGTTATGACCGGGACGCCAGGGAACTGTTCATAGACAGGGGCGAGAGCGCCGTTTTCGATCCATCGCCGTCGGGGCCGGGAGAGTGCGCCGCGCCGGTGGTGGTCGGCGAATACCTTGCCGACCTGGCGCGGGTCGAGCGCCTTGATGTCGACCGGCTCCTTGAACTGGGCAGCCGCGACCTTGCTCTTCGCGTCGCCGGACGTTCCATTTTATGGGCTTGCCGGCGTCTTTTGTTGGTAGCCGGTATTGAGGTCATGGCGGACCATGACGAGGCTTTGATTCCCGGCGTTAGGGCCCATTACCGAGGCGACAAGAAACTGATCGTTGCCCTGCATGCGGTTCTGGAAGCCGCCGCCAAGGCTCACGCCGGCGCCGGAGTCATTCTCCTCAACCTGGCCCTGGATGCCTGGATCGAGGAATCGGAAGCCGCCGTCGAACGGCGTTTGCTGATCGACGTGCCGCCGGCGCCGGGCATCGGCGAGACGGTCGAACCGATAGACCAAGCTGGCGCCGGCGAGGAGCTGGCGCGGCGGCTGAACGACCGCTTTGGGCATCTCAACGCCCGGCAACTGCTCGCCGCCATGATCCGGGATGAATTTCCCGGCCGCGTCGCCGTCGCTTCGTCATTCGGGACCGAGGCGGCGGTATTGCTCGACTTGGTGGCGGAAATCGACGCCGCAACGCCGGTAATTTTTCTCGATACCGGTCTGTTGTTCGAGGAAACCCTGGCTTACCGCGACGTCTTGCAATCACACCTGGGTCTCAAGGACGTGCGCACGGTGAGCCCCGATCCGGCGGCCCTCGAAACTTTTGATCCGGAGCGGATATTGCCTCTCACCGCCACCGACAATTGCTGCCGTCTTCGCAAGATGCAGCCTCTCGTCAAGGCGTTGCGCGGATTTGACGCCTGGACCACCGGCCGCAAACATTTCCACGGCGGCGAAAGGTCGGGACTGGCGGTCTTCGAATTCATCGATGGCCGGATCAAGATCAACCCCCTAGCCGCTTGGCCGCCGGCTCGTATCGAGGCTGCTTTCACGGAACGCAACCTTCCCCGCCACCCCTTGACTGAAAAGGGATACACATCGGTCGGTTGCGCCCCGTGCACAAGCCTCGCAGGGCGGGGCGGAAAAAGACCGAATACGGCGCCCCCAACGCCCTGACCGGCGCCGCCTGAGGCACCCCTACCCCTATCCTATCTTCGGCCCGGACCGGTCAATCCGGTGGTTCGTGCATAAACCGCATCTTGAGCTCGCGCGCGACGTCACGCCGTTTGATATGCAGATCGATGACATAAAGATCATGCGCCGGCATGTCGAAAAAGCCACAGTATCCGACGGCCCCGGCGGCCGTCATCGCCGGAAGCGCCACGAACGGCTTGCCGAAGGGGAGAGACGCCACCATCACCTTAACCCTTGCGTCCGAGATACGTTCATTGGTGGCGGTATCAAATACGGTTACGGCCATGTGGTACTTGTGCTTGCCCACCGGGATGCCGTCTATTCCATGCAAGTTATACTGTTGGGGATAGCGTTTGGTGTTCAAGGCCAGCTCCCTTGTGTGCATAAAGCCGACATGGGGTTGCGCGCCGCCGGCTACCTGGCTCACCGCCACATTGGTTCCCTTGGCGGCGTAGGGAACAAGACAAAATAAGAGCGAGGCAAGCACAAGGGACACACCCTTTATCAAGTGGTTAAACATGGTTCCTTCCTCGCGACATTGCGATGGCAAGGAGCAGGCGGATAAGCCTGTCTAAAGGATGGCCCGGCGCTGGCAATTTGGTTCCGAGATCCTAGAAAACCAAGCCAGAAACCGCGCCTTTCGACCTTCGGGTGGCACACCGGAGCCAGTCCTTCTTAAAAGCGCCGGTATACATGGAGACCACACCTCTACACTCTGCCACCTGATATCCCTCCTCAACAAAAGTAGGCCTTATGCCGATTCATTAGTATACTAAATTTCTCACGAAATTTCAGTACATTAGATAACAAGTGAAAGAGGGTATGGCTGGCGTTTTCTCCGCCGCCGCCCGAAGCGATCCGCCCTAGCCGATCCGGGATTATTTGTCCTTTGCTCCCTGTTTTCGTTAAGGTGCCCGCCTTCCCAGTCGCGACTTTCCCTTGGATCGGCCCATGAAGGTGGATGCTTTCGATTTCGACCTGCCGCCCCAGTTCATCGCCCAAAGGCCCATTGTCCCCAGGGACGCGTCGCGTCTTCTCGCCGTAGGGGAGACTTTTCGCGACCATGCCATCGGCGATTTGCCGAACCTGTTGCGGGCCGGCGACCTTCTTGTCTTCAACGACACCCGGGTGATCCCGACGCGTCTTGCCGGCAGGCGAGGCGCCGCGAAAGTGGAGGTGACACTTTTCAGGAAACAACTTGCCGGCCGCTGGCGGGCGTTCGCCAAGCCGGCGCGAAAACTCAAAATTGGTGAGCGGATCGATTTTGCCGATGGTTTTTTCGCCACAGTCGAAGCCAAGGGCCGAGATGGCGAGGTAACACTCGCTTTCGACCGTGGCGGCGATGATTTACGGGCGGCGCTGGAAGCCTTCGGGGCCATGCCCCTGCCGCCTTACATCAAGCGTAACACCCTTGCCGATGACCGCGACCGGTGCGATTATCAGACCGTTTTCGCCGTCAAGCCGGGCGCTGTGGCGGCGCCGACGGCGGGATTGCATTTCACGCCCCAACTGCTGGCGGCGCTGGACGCCAGGGGCATCAAGCGGACGGCCATCACCCTGCACGTCGGGGCCGGAACCTTTTTGCCGGTCCGGACCGAAGACACAGTGGATCACCAAATGCACCCCGAATGGGGCGAGATCGGCGAGGCGGCAGTAGCCGCCGTCAAAGCCGCCCAAGCCGCCGGCGGACGCCTCGTCGCGGTTGGCTCGACATCGCTGAGGCTTTTGGAGACGGCGGCCGGCGGCGACGGGCGCATATCCCCGTTCAGCGGCGAGACCGATATTTTTATTACCCCCGGACACCGCTTCAGGATCGTCGATTTGCTGCTTACCAACTTTCATTTGCCGCGTTCCACCCTCTTTATGCTGGTCGCCGCCTTCGCCGGCCTGGAGACCATGAAACGGGCCTATGAACACGCCAAGCGGGGCGGCTACCGGTTCTATTCCTATGGCGATAGCTGCCTGCTCGAACATAAGGAGGCGCATCGGTGAGCGGCACCAGCTTCGAACTTCTCGCCACCGACGGCGGCGCCCGGCGGGGACGGCTGACGACCGGACGCGGGTCCATCGAAACGCCGGCCTTCATGCCGGTGGGCACGGCGGCGACGGTCAAGGCGATGGCGCCGGACGCGGTGGCGGCGACGGGAGCAGAGATCATTCTCGGCAATACCTACCATTTGATGTTGCGCCCGGGTACCGAGACCATCGAGGCGCTCGGTGGTTTGCACCGCTTCATGAATTGGCCGGGACCGATCCTTACCGATTCCGGCGGCTTTCAGGTGATGTCCCTGGCCAAGCTCAGAACCATCAATGAGGACGGTGTCGTCTTCCAGTCCCACATCGACGGCAGCCGCCACCAATTGACGGCGGAGAAATCCGTGCGCCTTCAGCACGCCCTCGGCGCCGATATCAGCATGGCTTTCGACGAATGCACCCCCTTCCCGGCGACCAAAGATGAGGTCGCCAGCTCCATGCGCCTGTCCATGCATTGGGCCGAACGTTCGAAAGCGGCCTTCGAGGAACGCCCGGGCTTCGGCCTTTTCGGCATCAATCAGGGAGGCGTTCACGGGGACTTGCGCGCCGAATCCGCCGATGCCTTGAAGGCCATCGATTTTGACGGCTACGCCATCGGCGGCTTGGCCGTCGGCGAAGGCCAAGAGGCCCTGTTCGAGATCGTCGAGTTCAGCACGCCGCTTTTCCCCGCCGGGCGCCCCCGCTATCTGATGGGCGTCGGCAAGCCCGATGATTTGGTCGGCGCCGTCGGGCACGGCATTGACATGTTCGATTGCGTCATGCCGACCCGTTCCGGGCGCACCGGTCAGGCCTTTACCCGCTTTGGCAGCATTAACTTGCGCAACGCGCGCCATGCCGCCGACCCCCGCCCCCTGGACGAGGATTGCGCTTGCCCGGCCTGCCGAAATTACAGCCGCGCCTATTTGAACCATCTGCTTCAGGCCAAGGAAATCCTCGCTTCGATGCTGCTAACCTGGCACAACTTGCATTACTATCAGGATCTGATGGCGGCCATGCGCCGGGCCATTGCCGAGGCAACCTTCGCCGCTTTCGCCGCCGCTTTCACTGACGAACAGGCGGCCGGCGACATCGAGAGGATATAAGGGCGGCCAATGACGAAACCTGTCTACGAGACCCTGACCCAATTGGGTGGCAAGGCCGAAATCCCGGCCTCTCCCGAAGAGGCAGCACTTGAATGCGTAGCCGACCCACGGGCCAAGACCGATTACATGGTCCGTTTCAGCTGCCCGGAGTTCACTTCGCTCTGCCCGGTGACCGGCCAGCCGGACTTCGCCCACCTGGTCATCGATTACGCGCCCGATGCGCTAATCGTCGAGAGTAAATCCTTGAAATTCTATCTGGCGTCGTTTCGCAACCACGGCGCCTTCCACGAGGACTGCACGGTGGCAATTGCTAAGAAGATAGAAGCGGCGGCGAAACCGAAATGGTTGCGCATCGGCGGCTACTGGTTTCCGCGCGGCGGTATCCCCATCGACGTCTTCTACCAGACCGGCGAGCCGCCGAAAGGCTTGTGGATTCCCGACCAGGGGGTGGTGCCTTACAAGGGGCGGGGATAATTCATTCGTTCTCGCCTTGGTAGACACAGCCGGCGGCGCAGGTCTCCCGCAACACCACCTTGCTCAGGCCCGGCAGGCGGGGCGCCAGCCGCCGCCAGATCCAGCGGGCGATATTCTCGCTGGTCGGATTTTCCAGTCCTTCGACCTCGTTCAGATAGCGGTGGTCGAGTTGGTCGTGAAGCGGCTGAAAAGCCGCCGCGATGGTTGCGAAATCGGCGACCCAGCCGAGGCCGGAATCAAGCTCGCCGCCGACATGAATTTCGGCCGCGAATGAATGGCCGTGCAGGCGCCGGCACTTGTGATCCTCGGGCAAATTGGGCAGCCGGTGCGCCGCTTCGAAAGTGAATTCTTTGTAGATGTCCATTGCCATCGCTTTCAAGGGATGCCGAGAAATTTATGAATTTGCAAGCTTAACCGCCATTGCGGATGTCCCAGACAGTACCGCGTCGCCAATTCGGTATTGCGGGCCCGCTCGGCGCCGTCCATGGGCTGCAGGAAGAAGTGCCGGAAATCGAGCCTTTCGAATTGTTCGGGATCGGCCCCTTCTTGAGGGTAGACGAGCTTCAGCTCATCACCGCTTGTCCGCGCTAGTGGGGCGCCTGCCTTCGGGCTGACGCAGATCCAGTCAACACCATCCGGTACCGGCAGGGTGCCGTTGGTTTCGATCGCGACATAAAAACCGGCGTCACCGAGCGCGGCGGCGGCGGCGGCGTCCAGTTGCAACAAGGGCTCGCCGCCGGTGCAGACGACCAGCGGAGACCCCGGCGCCACGGCCCATTTGGCCTTGGCGGCGGCGGCCAGCTCCCGGGCGCCGGTAAAGATGCCGCCACCATCGCCATCGGTGCCGAGAAAATCGGTGTCGCAAAAAGCGCAAACGGCGGCGGCTCGGTCCTTTTCCAGGCCGGACCACAGGTTGCAGCCGGCAAACCGGCACAAGACGGCGGGGCGCCCAGCGTTGGCGCCCTCGCCCTGGAGGGTGAAGACGAGTTCCTTGACCCTGTAAGCCATTACCCGCCACCGCCGCCGGCCGAGTAACAAAGTGGATCGGCCAAGCCGGCTTCCTCGAAACCCTTTAGTCTCAGCAGACAGGCGTCGCAGCGGCCGCAAGGGGCGCCGCCGGGACCGGGGTCGTAGCAGCTCATGGTCAATCCATAATCGACGCCCAGATCCAGGCCCTTGCGGATGATCCCAGCCTTGCCCAGCTTGATGAGGGGAGCGCGGATGGTGATTTTCCGCTTTCCCTCGACGCTGGCCTTGGTCGCCAGGTTGGCCATGACCTCGAAGGCGCCGATGTATTCTTCGCGGCAATCGGGATAGCCGCTGTAATCAAGCGCGTTGACGCCGATAAAAATATCGTGCGCCGCCTCGACTTCCGCGAACGCCAGGGCATGGGAAAGAAAGATGGTATTGCGGGCCGGAACGTAAGTGACGGGGATGGCGGCGCCGATCTCGGCCACCTTGCGGTCCTTCGGCACCTCGATATTGCCGGTCAGGGCCGAGCCGCCGAAGGCGCGGAGGTCGATCTCGGCGATGATGTGCTTTTCGACCGCCGCCGCCCGGGCGATCCGCTCGGCCGCCGTGACCTCCGCTTGATGGCGTTGGCCATAACGGAAAGTCAGGGCAAGAGTGGTGAATCCGGCCTCCAGGGCGATGGCGAGAACGGTGGCAGAGTCCAAGCCGCCGCTCAGCAACACCACTGCCTTGGGTTTTTCGCTCATTGCCTAGTGTTCCGTCTCATTGCCGTCCTTCCAAGGACTGGGTAGATATCATATAGGAAATGTGTCTGGCGAGGAGGCGATGAACAAGGTCAAGGAAGCCATCCGCGAAAAAGCGCGGGCGCTGGGTTTCGATGCCGTCGGCTTTTGCTCCGCCGACACCAACCATCGGCGGAAAAGCGACCTGGCGGCGTTTCTGGCCCTGGGCCGGCACGGCGACATGGCCTGGATGGCCGATACCGCAAAACGTCGTGCCGCGCCGAAAGCGCTGTGGCCGGAAGCTTGCGGTATCGTCGTCCTCGGTATGAACTACGGGCCGGCGTCCGATCCCCTGGCCGGCCTTCGCCGCCGCCGCCGGGGTATGGTCAGCGTCTATGCGCAAGGCGCCGACTACCACTCCTTCATCAAGAAGCGTCTCAAGCAGCTAGCGCGATGGATGTGCGAACGCCACGGCGGTCAAGTCAAGGTTTTCGTCGATACCGCGCCGGTGATGGAAAAGCCGCTGGCCGCTAGCGCCGGGCTCGGCTGGCAGGGCAAGCACAGCAACCTGGTTTCGCGGGATTTCGGTTCCTGGTTGTTCTTAGCGGAAGTGTTCACGACTCTCGAATTGCCAGCGGACGATCCGGCCACCGATCTTTGCGGCTCGTGCAACCGTTGCCGGGAGGCCTGTCCGACGGAGGCCTTGTCCGAACCCTATAGAATCGACGCCAGCCGCTGCATCTCATACCTGACCATCGAGAATAAGGGAACGATTCCAGATCCCTTGAAGGAAAAAATGGGCAACCGCATCTTTGGTTGCGACGATTGCTTGGCGGTCTGTCCGTGGAACAAATATGCATTACCTACGCACCACGACAGGTTCTTTCCCAGACCGCAGGCAACGGCGCCCCGCTTGGCCGATCTCGCCAACTTGGATGATGCCGCTTTCTGCGAGATTTTCGCCGGCTCCCCCATCAAGCGCCTGGGCCACGACCGATTGCTGCGCAACTTGCTTATCGCCGCTGGCAACAGTGGCGAGGCCGGCCTCGCCAAGACGGCCAATGGCCATTTGGATTCCCCTTCGCCGCTGGTCCGGGAAGCCGCCGCCTGGGCGTTTGAGCGATTGCGCAAAAAGTCTTCTCCTTCGCCCCGTTGATGGGGCCGGCGCATTTTTGCGTTGCGGGCCAATTTCGGTTTATGGTCACCCAAACGAAGCCGTCGAGGAGGAGGGGTTCGCGGCGCGGCCATGAAAGCACTGACCAGCAAGGACATGGAGACCGTCCGCCGGACGCCGCAGTTCGCGGAGTTGCCGGAGAGCGTACTCGGCCGCGTTGTTGAGATCTCGCGAATGGCCGAGCATCCCCGCGGCAAACTTCTTTTTTTGAGGAGAGAGGCGGCCAATCGGTTTTTTTCTCATCCTCGAAGGCTGGATCAAGATGTTCCGTGATACGAGTGAGGGGGAACAGACGGTGGTGGCCATACTCAGAACCGGGGAAACGGTCGCCGAGGCGGCGATTTTCATGGGCGATTTTTATCCGGCCAGCGGCGAAGTGGTGGACGACGTCCGACTACTGGAAATTCCTTCGGCGCCGTTCCTGCGGCTTCTCCGCGAGGACGGTGCGCTTGCCTTGAAGATGCTGGGAACCCTGTCGAATCGGCTGCACAAACTGATTCTCCGCATCGAGCAATTGCAGGCCCAATCCACGCCGCAACGGCTAAGCGATTTCCTGCTCAGCCTGAGCGAGGCTCATGAGGGAACGGCGATTATCAAACTTCCTTACGACAAGTCCTTGGTCGCCGCCCATTTGGGAATGAAACCGGAAAGCCTGTAGCGAGCGCTGGCAAAATTACGGAAAAATGGCGTCATAGCCAAGGGCCAGCATGTCAAATTGACCGACATCCCGGCATTGCGCTGCTACTGCAATGACAGAAAGCGGAACCGATCACCGCTGATGAATTTTCATCCGCCCGACCCATCGGCCCGTGGGCCCGTCAAAACCGGCCAGTAGACCACCAAAAAAATGGTAAAGGCCGACACCCATAGAAGCCCCGCGGCAATGACGAGGTTTCCGTAACCTTCCCCATGGGCGAACGGCGCGGCGATCCGCGCAATCGCCGCCAAGGTGAGCAGAACATACGCCACCATGATCGACCGGTTAACCACAAAAGGCCGCCCCGTGTGACCCAGCGAGGCTCGCGTCATCACCGCCAACACCATGGTCCCAATAGCGCCGATGGTCAGGGCGTGAAGGGCGGTGCCGACCGGCATCATATGGGTCAGCCCGGCCAAGCCCCGGCAGGCGAAACCGACCGACAACCAGGCATGACCCAAATGAAGAACCCATAAAATGGGTTGCCCGAAGGTCTTGGCTGTCGCCCAATACCTCATGCGCAAGGCCAGGGCCAGCGCCGCGGCCAGGGCCGGAACACCGCCAATCCAGCCGCCGGCGCCAGCCAAGTCGGCGGCGGCGGTGGCGATGATGGCAAGGAAAGCCGCCCTTTCCACTAACGGCTGGGAACGAATCCTGGCAAACTCGCCTTTGGCGCTCAGCGCATTGGCGGTAAAATTGGGGATCATCCGCCCGGACAGCACCGTCATCATCAAGATAAACGTGTAAAGCGCCAGGTAGAGGCCGGAAAACCCGGTGTCGTCGGTGAGTTCCAACAACTCCAGGTGAAAAAGGAAATTGGCGGTAAACAAGAGAATAAGAAAGACCAGAAAGAAAAGATTACGGCGCTGCCCCGAGCCCAAAATCGGCGGGATCAAATAGAAAATAACGGCCGGGATCAGGGCCAGGTCGGCCACCGCTACCACCGGCGGAGGAAGACTGCCTTGCAACCAGAAAGTAATCCGGCCGGCAAACCACAACGCCACCAGAAAGGCCAGCCGGCCGCCCCGTTCCGGGGGCGTTTTCGTCCACGAGGGCACCGCCGTCAGAAAAAACCCCGTCGCCGCCGCCATGGCGAAGCCGAACAGCATTTCATGGCCGTGCCACAAAACCGGCGCCATGGTCTTGGAAAGGCCCAGCCAGCCGGTGTAAAAGGCGGGCCAAACGGCCAGGGAAAAAGCCCCGAAGATTCCGGTGAGCAGGAAAAAAGGGCGGAACCCATAAGACAAAATTGTGACGGGTTCGTTCAGTTCCCGGGCGGACGGCATGAAGAGGACCTTGATTTTCGTTGGCTTGGCTGGAAATTTGGCCGAAGATAACAGTTCCCCGGAGATTGGCGCAATGACGACTTTCAGGATAAACCAGACCGCCGCCTCCGCCGTCGCGGTCATTATCATTATCATCCTCGCCGCCGTCCCCGCCTGTGGCGGGGAATGGCAGCCCGGCGAAGTCTTCCGTGATTGCCGCCAGTGCCCCGAGATCGTGGTGATCCCCGCCGGCTCTTTTGTCATGGGCTCCGACGATCCGGGCGCCAGGGGACAGTTCAGAAAGGAAATGCCAGCTCACCCGGTCACCATCGAGCGTCCGTTCGCCATCGGCAAATTCGAGGTCACTTTCGACGAATGGTGAGCTTGCCACGACGATGGCGGATGCACGATCAAACCCGACAATCACAAATGAGGGCGCGGCCGGCGCCCGGTCGTCAACATCACATTTGCCAATATCGGCGAATATCTCCGCTGGATTACCAACAAGACGGGCCATTCCTATCGTTTGCCAACGGAAGCCGAATGGGAATACGCGGCGAGAGCGGGAACCGCCACGGCTTACTCATGGGGTGACGAGGTCGGCACCGACAACGCCAATTGCCGGACCTGCGCCCCTGAGATCAGCCACCAAACCTATCCGGTCGGTTCCTATAAACCCAATCCGTTCGGTCTCTACGACATCCACGGAAATGTCTGTGAGTGGGTCGAGGACTGCTGGAACCAGAACCACAACGGCGCGCCAGTGGACGGTTCCGCCCGCCTTTCCGGCAATTGCCAGTACCGGGTGACGAGAAGCGGTTCCTGGTATTACGTTTCCACCAACGTTCGCGCGGCCTACCGCGCCAAATACCCCGCTAGGGCCTACAGTTACGGCATCGGCTTTCGCGTCCTCCGCGAACTGCCCTGACGGCGGCGGGATCGGAGATCAGGATTGGCCGCCGTCGCGGGTTAGATCGTCGAGCTGCTTTTGCATCCGTCCGAGCTTGGCACGGAACTCATCCAGTTTTTTCTTGGACGGGCCGGAAAATTGTTGTCCATCGCCGTCGCCCCCCTTGTTCTCCCCGGAACCACCGCCGTCGTGGCGCGGCGTCAACGTTTGCATGGCGTTCTCGAAAACCGCCATGTTTTGCTTGCCCATGTTCTTGAACCGGCCAAAGGATAGCGCCCCATCCTTGGCGTCGCGCATGTAATGGCGCATCTGCTCCTGATTGCGGGCGAACGAGTGCATGGAATGGTCCAGATAGCGGGGCACCAGGGCCTGCAAGCTGTCACCATAGAAACTGATCAAATGACGGAGAAAGTCGATGGAAAGCAAGTGCCGCCCGCGCGCTTCTTCCTCGACGATAATATGGGTCAGAACGGTGCGGGTGATATCGTCGCCGGTGCTGGAATCATAAACGACAAAGTCCGTCCCATCCTTGACCATCCGCGCCAACTGGACGAGGGTGACATAGGAACTGGTCGCCGTGTTGTAGAGGCGGCGGTTGGAGTATTTCTTGATGGTGATCGGCGCTTTTGCCGATCCGGGGGTGGCGGCGCCATTGCCGGCGATGCCGGCCTTGTCGTTCCCAGCCTTATTGTCCATGGCCAAATTTTCCGCTCCGGGTGATCCTGCCGTCGGTGCCATGGACATGGGTAACACAAAAATATCCGGCGGAAAATGCTGCATTGCAATAAAATGCTCGCCACCCCCTCAAGCTTGCTCCTTGGGCACCGTTTCGCGCATCGAGGGCCGCTTGCAAAATTCCTCGAACCAGTTGCTAAGGACCTCCCGGTCAGCCCGCCAACGGTCATCGGGAAAACGGAAATCCAGCCAACCGAGGGCGCAGCCGATGGAGATCTGGCCGATGGTGACGTCACCGGCCAGGAGACCGGCGTCGGCTTCCGCCTCGATCACGTCGTGTCCTCTTTCGACGCAGCTCTTTTGGCGCTCCGCCCAGGCCGCTGAACGCTCCCCTTGCGGGCGCCGGCCTTCGAGAAGCCGCAACACCGCCGCATCGAGAATGCCGTCGGCCAGAGCCTGTTGCCTGAGCACGATCCAACGGGCGCCGCCGGCCGGCGGGAACAGTTTGATCCCGTCATGGAGAGAGTCCAGGTACTCGCAGATGACCGGCGAATCATAGAGCACCTCGCCACCGCCGGTGATCAGCGTCGGCACCTTGCCCAGGGGGTTGAGCACGACGATGTCGCCGTTCTCTTTCCAGACATTGGTGGGGATCAGTTCAATGTCGTCCGCGAGACCGGTCTCGATGGCCATCACCATGACTTTGCGGACGTAAGGCGAAGTTGGCGAATAGCGGAGTTTCATGGGGTAATGGCCTCAGAATCTATCCTTGCGCCGGCGGATTTCGGCAAAAACGGAAACCGCGTCCTTGCCGGCCAACCCAGCGGCTTTGATCAGCTCCGGCTGGTCGGCGCGCAGGAAAGGGTTGGCGGTTTTCTCTTCGGCCATGGTCGAGGGCACCGTCGGCTTGCCCGCCCACCTCAAGGCCTGGACGTTTTCGGCCCGCGCTTTCAGGGCCGCGTTGCCGGGCTCGATGGTGAGCGCGAAATCGGCATTGGCGCTGGTGTATTCATGGGCGCAATATACATTAGTCTCGTCGGGCAAGGCGCGAAGCTTGCTCAGGCTCGACCACATCTGCTCCGCTGTCCCCTCGAACAGCCGGCCGCAACCGAGCGAGAACAGAGCATCGCCGCTAAAAAGCGCCCGCGAGTCCTCGAACCAGTAAGCGACATGACCGCGGGTATGGCCGGGGACCAGGAACACCCGAGCCGTTTGTCCGCCGATAGCGACCTCGTCGCCCTCGCCGACCTCCATATCGACACCGGGCGTGCTCGAAGCCTCGGCGCGCGAGCCGACGATTTTGCATCCCGTCGCCCGTTTGAGTTCCATATTGCCGCCCACATGATCGTCGTGATGATGGGTGTTGAGGATGTGGGTAAGCTTCCACCCCAGACGGTCCAGCGCAGCGCACACCGGACCCGCCACCGCCGGGTCGACAGCGGCCGTGGCTCCCGTTCCCGGATCGTGGGCGAGGTAGGCATAGTTGTCGGAGAGAATGGGGATATACTGAATTTCAAGAGAAGGCATGGCCGTCACCTGTAGACTTCAGTTGCATCTCCGAACGGCTTTCGCGGAGACTATCACTATATCCCCCCGTTAGGCTACACTTCCCCGTTATGTGGACCGACGTCATAGACTTGCGTGACTTCTATGCTTCCAACCTGGGATCGGTAGCGCAACGGATGATCGCCCGGCGCGTCCGTGATTTCTGGCCTAACGTCAAAGGGCAAAATATACTTGGCCTGGGCTATGCGACGCCATTTCTCAATTCTTTTCGCGGCGAGGCGGAGCGGGTCCTGGCGGCCATGCCGGCCCAGCAAGGCGTGTTGCACTGGCCGCCGGACAGCAACGGCCTTACAACATTGACCGACGAAGTCGAACTGCCCTTTCCGGACATGTCGGTGGACCGGGTACTTCTCGTCCATGCCCTGGGATGCGCCGAGCAGGTGCGCCCGATGATGCGTGAAATTTGGCGGCTGCTTTCCGGCGGCGGGCGGCTGCTGGTGGTGGCGCCAAACCGGCGCGGCATCTGGGCCCGTTTCGAGCACACCCCTTTCGGTCATGACCGTCCCTACACGCCGGCCCAGTTATCGCGGGTCCTGCGCGACAACCTGTTTACGCCTTTCCAGTCGACGGCCGCCCTGTTCGTCCCGCCGACGCGCTCGCGGATGGTCCTGTCCTCGGCCACCGCCTGGGAGGAAATCGGCCAGCGCTGGTTCACCACCGTTGCCGGGGTGATCATGGTCGAGGCCACCAAACAGATTTATGCCGGTCAAGACCAGCCTCAACCCGCCACTCGCCGGCGGCGCTCCTATGTTCCGCTGGCGGAGAAGAATTCCGGCGCCCCAACGCGGGGGTGACGGGCGGCAATAACCCGCCTCTATCCGCTCCCATCAGGCAGGATTTGCGGTAAGTAAAAACACCGCCTGTTCGCCAAAGAGATTGGCGGTGAAAGCCGACGAGCCAATGCGGCGCATCGTTCCGTTATGGTCGAGCGCGATGCTGCGTTCGATGGATATCCCCTGCTCCTCGCAAAGAACGATGAAGTCCTTGATGGTGCATAAATGAATATTGGGGGTATCGAACCAATCATAGGACAAGGCATCGCCGAGGGGCATCTGGCCGCGGAAGCCCAGGTACAGGCGCAACCGCCAGTGAGCGAAATTGGGAAATGAAACGATGGCCTTGCGGCCAATGCGCATGAGATTCAGCAACACCTCCTTGGGCGCGTGCATGGCCTGCAAGGTCTGGCTCAAAACCACATAGTCGAAGGCTTGGTCGGGGTAATCCTTGAGGTCGATCTCGGCATCGCCCTGGATCACCGACAGCCCGGCGCTGACACAGACATTGACGCCCTCGGTGCCAAGCTCGATGCCGCGCCCGTCCACCTGCTTGAAGTGAACCAGGTAATCGAGAAGCGTGCCGTTACCGCAACCGACGTCAAGTACGCGCGAACCGGACTCGATCATGTCGGCGATGAGTTGCAGATCGACACGAATGGACTTGCGTCCGTCGCTGCCCATCATGGCTTCGTTTTCATCCCAGCGGCGCGCGGGGCAAACCGCGATGCTCGGCGGCGCCGACGATAAATCCATTGAGCAGCCTGTGGAATTCCGGCACGTCGAGAAGAAAAGAGTCATGGCCGGCGTCTGTTTCGATTTCGGCGAAACTGACGTTGGCGGCGGCGGCGTTCAGGGCCTTTACTATCAAACGGTTTTCCTCTGTCGAAAACAGCCAATCGCTGGTGAACGAAAAGATGCAAAAGCGGGTTTTGGTGTCCTGGAAGGCGTTGGCGAGAACCCCCCCATGTTCTTCCTCGAGATCAAAATAGTCCATCGCCCGCGTGATATAGAGAAAGGAGTTGGCATCGAAGCGATCGACAAAGGAGATGCCTTGGTGGCGCAGATAGCTTTCAACCTGGAAATCGGCCTCGAACCCATAAGTAACCTCTTCGCGGTCTTGTAGGCGGCGGCCGAACTTACGATGCAACGATTGCTCGGAGAGATAGGTGATATGAGCCGCCATGCGGGCCACGGCGAGGCCGCGGCGCGGTTGTTTCCCCTGGTTCAGATAATCGCCCCCGCACCAGTCGGGATCAGCCATGACCGCTTGCCGACCGACTTCATGGAAGGCGATATTCTGTGACGAACAGCGAGCCGCGCAGGCGATGGGCACGGCGGCGAAGACACGCTCGGGATAGCTGACCACCCACTGCAGAACCTGCATGCCGCCCAAGGACCCGCCGACGACCAAAAACAACTGCTCGATGCCCAGGTGATCGAGCAGCATAGCCTGGGCACGCACCATGTCGCCAACGGTGAAGACCGGAAAATCCAGACCCCATGGCTTGCCCGTCTCCGGGTTGCCTTCCGTTGGCCCGGCGGTGCCCATGCAGCCGCCCAGGATATTGGCGCAGATGACAAAAAAACGGTCCGTATCCAGCGGTTTGCCGGGCCCGACCATGATATCCCACCAACCCGGCTTGCCGGTGATCGGATGCGACTCGGCGACGAACTGGTCACCGGTGAGTGCGTGACAGATAAGAACGGCGTTCGACCCCTCGTCGTTGAGGCGGCCATAAGTCTGATAGGCCATGGGGAAGGCTGATAAAAGGGCGCCGCTGTCAAGGCGAAGCGGCTGGTCGGCACCAAGGATCACTTGGTGGCCGGGAAAGGCGCCGGTTTCACCTCTTTCGGTGTAGCGGTCGGTGGCGTTGCGGTTTTCCGACAAGGTCATAGCTCGTTCAGCCCGTCCGTTCCTTTCTGGAAAAGGATTTCATAGCTAGTACACAGTTTCAAAATTCCATGATAGGTAGGATCGCTTTTCCCGTTTCCTCGGTAGGAGGGACGGCGTTGCGAGACTTCCGGCTAGGAGCGCGTCGCGCCGTGGTGCCCAACCCGCCACAAGCGGCGCGCGACAACGTCCGGGATCCTCGCAACGCCGTTCTACCTATCATGGAATTTTGAAACTGTGTACTAGGAACCACATAGGAAGGTGTCAATGTTTTCTTTTGATTTTGCAAAGACATGCCATTACCACTAGGCGACTTTAATGGCGCTGGTCGTGACCCTTTGCCCATGCTCCGGCAAACGCCACCAGAAAACTACATGCTGATGACATCCTGGGGCATGCCGAAACTGGTCGGGAGTCCGGCTCTTTTTCACGGTCCGCTATCTTTATGAATGCTGGTGAATGTTTATGAATATTAATGAAGGCCGGTACTCGAAATGAGCGCCTCTAAAGTATTGGATGCGTTGCGCCGTGAAATCGATGTGATCGACAATTCCATCCATGACCTGCTTATGCGCCGAATGGAGGTGGTGGTGAAGGTCCGCAACGCCAAGCACGACTATAAGGTGATGATCACGCCTCATCGCGAGGCCGAGATTCTCTACCGCTTGATCTCCCGTCACCAGGGGCCGTTCCCAAAGCGCGAGTTGATCCGCATGTGGCGCGAGTTGATCGTCGCCACCCTTTCTTTCGAAGACGCCTTTTCGGTTGCCCTCTGTTTGGACGATGACGACGGGGGATATTGGGACCTGGCACGGGATCAATATGGCTCTTTCACGCCCATGTTGGCGCAGGCCTCCGTACGCCGGGTCATCGAGGCCGTCCACGACCAGAAGGCGACGGTGGGTATCCTGCCGCTGCCCCGGCGCGATGACGACGATCCCTGGTGGCGCCATTTGGTGACAGAGAGCAATGGTGCGCCGAAGATCATTGCCCGGCTGCCTTTCGCCGGGCCGGGCAACAGCCGTAGCACCGATTTGGGCGCCCTGGTCATCTGCCCCGTCACCCAGGAGATGACGAGCCGGGATCACTCGTTCCTGGCCATCGAGATGGATGACGAAATCGGCCTTGACCGCTTTGGAGAAGCGCTGACCCATGCCGCTCTCCCCGCCACCTTCACCGCCGCCTGGCATGAGGGACAGGTCGGCGACCCATGGCTGTACTTGGCCGAGGTCAGCCTGTTCTCGGCAAAGGGCGACCACCGGATGGCAAGGTTTCTCGACAGACTCGGCAAGCCGGTTAAACGGTTGGTTTGGCTTGGCGGATTCGCCGTTCCCTTGAGCGCCGACGAACTGGCCACGACGGCGGAGCAATAGGCATGTCGGGCCCCGTTCCGCGCCCCGGCATCATGGACATCGTTCCTTACGCGGGCGGTGAATCCACGGTTCCCGGCCTGCCGCGCCCCATCAAGCTGGCCTCTAACGAATGCGCCCTCGGGCCGAGTCCACGAGCCGTGCAAGCATACAACGAGGCCGGCGGCGGCCTGCACCGCTATCCCGATGGTAGCAGCGAGGCCCTGCGCCAAGTCTTGGCTGCCCACCATGGCCTGGACCCGGCGCGCATTGTTTGCGGCGCCGGATCGGACGAACTGATCTGCAACCTCTGCCGCGCCTATGCCGGACCGAACGACGAGGTTCTCTACAGCAGACACGGCTTTCTCATGTTCGCCATCTATGTCAAGTCGGTGGGGGCGGCGCCGGTCGCCGCGCCCGAGAAGGCTTTGAAAGCGGACGTCGAGGCGCTGATTGATCGGGTGACGCCGAAAACCCGCATCCTGTTCCTGGCCAATCCCAACAACCCGACGGGAAGCTATCTTCCCACCGCCGCGCTGAAGCGATTGCGCGCCGGCCTGCCGGAAAGCGTCCTTCTGGTCATCGACGCGGCCTACGCCGAATACGTCGGCGGGGATGACTACTCGCCAGGCATCGACCTGGTCGACGGCAGCGACAACGTCGTCATGACGCGGACGTTTTCCAAGATTTACGGCCTTGCCGGCCTGCGCTTGGGATGGGCCTATTGCCCCTTGGCCATCGCTGAGGTGCTCAACCGCGTGCGCGGCCCGTTCAATCTGTCGGCGCCAGCGCAAGCGGCCGGCGCCGCCGCCTTGAACGACAGGGCCCACATCGCCCGAGTCCGTTCCCACAACGATACCTGGTTGCCGTGGACAGCCGGCAAGGTTAAGGACCTGGACTTGGCGGCGCCGCCATCGGCCGGTAATTTTCAACTGGTGCAGTTCCCGGCGCAAAAGGGCCGCGACGCCGAGGCCGCCGACGCCTTCCTCAAGGAGCGCGGAATCATCACCCGGCGCATGGCCGCCTACGGCCTCCCCGAGGCCTTGCGCGTCACCATCGGGGACGAGGAGGAAATGCTGGCCTTCGTCGAAGCCTTGAGCGAGTTCATGAGCTGAGCCATGAAAGACAAGAATTCCTCCGTGCTTTTCCAGCGCATCGCTTTCATCGGTTTTGGCCTGATCGGCTCGTCCCTTGCCCGCGTCGTCCGCCGCCGGGGATTGGCCGGCCATATCGCCGTTTGCACGCGCCGCCGGGAAACCCTGGACAAGGCGCGGGCCTTGCAATTGGCTGATAGCGTCAGCCTTGATGCCGAAGAGGTGGCCAGGGGCGCCGACCTGGTGATGATTTGCACGCCTTTGAGCTCTTATTCGGAAATCGCCGCCGCCATCGTCCCGGCGCTGGAAACGGATTGCATCGTCAGCGACGTCGGATCGGTCAAGACATCAGTGCTTCGCCAATTGGGCCCCTTATTGCCCGCTGGGGTCCATTTGGTTCCGGGCCATCCGGTCGCCGGCACCGAGCATTCCGGGATCGATGCCGGATCGGCCGAACTTTTCGCCGGCCGCTGGTGCATCCTGACGCCGCCGCCAGGAACGCCGGTAGCGGTAACAGAGCGGGTGGCGGAACTGTGGCGGCGTGCCGCCATGAACGTCGAGATCATGGACCCCGAACACCACGACCAGGTGTTGGCGATGACCTCACATCTGCCCCATTTGATCGCTTACTCCATCGTCGACACGGCCACCGACCTGGAAGGCCAGCTGAAAAAGGAAGTGGTCAAATACTCGGCTGGCGGGTTTCGCGATTTCACCCGCATCGCCGCCTCAAACCCGGTCATGTGGCGTGACATTTTTCTCGCTAACAGAGAGGCCGTGCTGGAAGTTCTGAGCCGTTTCAATGAAGATCTGACGGCCCTCCAGCGGGCCATTCGCCGGGGTCAGGGCGATAAGCTCGAAGTCGCATTCTCCCGCACACGCGAGATCAGGCGCGGCGTCATCGACGCCAAGCAGGATTAGCCTATTTCCATGTTGATAAGAATTGGCGCCAGCCCGCTCTAGCGCCCAGGAAACAAGAGACCCATGGGCTTTCCCATCCGATGATGTATGTCTACCTCGCCGCCGGTTTCATGTTGCTGCTTGGCGGTGCCGAGGTGTTGGTGCGCGGCGCCGTCGCCTTGGCCCAACGGCTGGATATCTCGCCCCTGATTATCGGCATGACGGTGGTGGCGCTGGGTACTTCGGCGCCGGAGCTGATGGTCAGCCTGGACGCCGCCCTTTCGGGTTCGCCGGGAATCGCCCTTGGCAATGTTGTCGGTAGCAATATCGCCAACCTGTTTTTGATCCTAGGCACCGTTGGGATCGTCATGCCGATCGCCGCCAAGTCCGATGGCTTGTGGCGCGACGGCTTGATTCTGTTGGCTGGTAGCCTCCTCTTCGTGGCGCTCTGTTGGTCGGGGATGATCGGTTTTTGGCCGGGAATATTGCTCCTTGCCGTCTTTGTCGCCTTCCTTGGCCATTCTTATTGGCGTGAAACCAAGAACGACGGCGGCGCCGAAATGCGCGCCCAAAAGGTGCTGGAAATCCATGGCGTTCCCTCCTCCGTCACGGTGGCGTGGTTGTTTTTGACGGCCGGACTGGCCAGTGTCATTTTTGGAGCTCACCTTTTAGTCATGGGCGGGGTGGCGATAGCCAAGGCGGCGGGAGTTTCCGAGGAAGTGATCGGGTTGACGATGATTGCTTTTGGCACCTCTTTGCCGGAATTGGCGACTTCCGTGGTCGCCGCTTGGCGCGGCCATGCCGAAATCGCGCTCGGCAACGTCGTCGGCAGCAACTTGTTCAACATGCTGTTGATCGTCGGCGTGGTGGCGGTGGTGACGCCGTTACAGGTACCCGCCAAGATCATGGACTTCGATCTTTGGGTGATGCTGGCGGCGACGGCCGTATTTCTTCCTTTTCTGGCTTGCGGCTGGCGCTTCGACCGCTTCGTGGCAGTCGTTTTTCTTGCCGCTTACGTGGCCTATATCGCGGTCCAGGCCTACGACGTCCAGGTGATACTGCCAGCGGCGGGCTGACCTCCCCGGCACGGGGCCGCGGAATCGGCGGTTGAAACGGGGGACGGTGTCGCCCATTCTTGGGCCATGTCGGCGCAAGCACATCGAACCGCCCTGGTCACTGGCGGCGCGCTACGGATCGGCCGCGCCATCGTTACCGATCTGGCGGCGCACGGTTGGGCCATCGCCATTCACTACAACAGCTCCGACAGTACCGCCAAGGCGCTGGCCGGAGATATCCGCAGTGAGGGCGGACAGGCGGTGGCGGTGCGGGCCGACCTGGCGCGTGAAGAGGAGACGGCGGGACTGCTGCCAAGGGCGGTCCAGAAAATCGGACCGATCACGTGCCTCGTCAACAATGCCTCGGTTTTCGAGAAGGACACGGTCGAAACCGCCAGTCACCAATCCTGGCACGCCCATATGCAGGTCAACCTGAGGGCCCCGTTCGTTCTCACCCAGGCTTTCGCGGCCGGGCTGCCGCAAGACATCGAGGGCAACGTCATCAATATCATCGATCAGCGTGTGTGGAACCCGACTCCCAATTTCACCACCTATACCCTTAGTAAGTCCGCGCTCTGGACCTTGACCCGGACCCTGGCCATGGCGCTGGCCCCGGCCATCCGGGTCAACGCCGTCGGGCCGGGGCCGACACTGCCCAGTTCGCGCCAGACGGAAGCCGAGTTCACCCGCCAATGGTCATTCCTGCCGCTTCGGCGCCGGGTCATGCCCAACGAGATCGGCGAAGCGGTGCGTTTCATCCTTGACGCACCGGCGATGACCGGACAGATGATCGCTCTTGACTGCGGCCAACACCTAGGCTGGCGATCATATGGCGGCGGCGATTTACCGAATGAATGACCAGCCTCCGTCAACGGGCGCGCCATCCGTTTATCCGGGAAACGGCGCCGCCGCCAGCCCCCCCTCTGTCGAGATTGAATGGCTCATTGCGCAAAGATAGGCACGAACACGGAAATGATTGGCCCTCGCTTTGAAAATACCCCACAACCCTTTGCAAAGAATGGCTTTGTTGATCTGAAAAACAAAAGTTGTGCACAAGGGAAAGGATCACATTATTTTCCCGCAACAGCAGGATTGATGAAATTCATTGAATCTCAAATCCCTGATTAGTTTAAAAATTTTTATTAAAAATCAATGCATTACATGTTTGCCTATTTTTTATGCAAAACTAAGAAACCCCTATCTTGTCTAGGGTCTTGATTGTCAGAGAGGAATTTTCAACAGACTTATCCACAGGAATCGTGGATAGATCACGCCGACGTGATCATATTCCTGTATCCGAACATAAAAGCATAGGTGGATGGATAAATACTTACCCAGATGAGTGTTTGATCAGCATGAAGGCAGCCTTGTCAGCATGAGTAAAGGGCACGAGCGGAACACCGGATCGCATCCGCCGAGCGTTTCAGTCGCCGGCGGTGGAGCCGTGATTGAATCCTATCTCAAAAATCTGGCCGCCTTGCCCGGCGTCTACCGAATGATCAATGACGCCGGCGCCGTCCTTTACGTGGGAAAGGCCAAGAACCTCAAAAAACGGGTCGCCGCCTATACCCATCCGCTACGCCTTTCCAACCGGCTCAGACGGATGATCGCCGAAACGGCGGCGATGGAATTCGTTATCACTCACACCGAAGCCGAGGCATTGCTGCTCGAAGCCAACCTGATCAAGCGCTTCCATCCGCGCTACAACATCCTGCTTCGCGACGACAAGTCATTTCCGTCAATTCTTGTCTCTTCCGGCCACCCCTTCCCACAGGTCGTCAAGCATCGGGGGGCTGAAAACCGCAAGGGCGATTATTTCGGTCCCTTCGCTTCCGTTTGGGCGGTGAACGAAACCCTCACCGTGCTGCAAAAGGCTTTTCTTTTGCGAACCTGCACGGACTCTGTTTTATCGAGCCGCACCAGGCCTTGCCTTCTCTATCAGATCAAGCGCTGCTCTGCGCCTTGCGTGGGCCGGGTCGGCGAGACCGAATATCGCTTCCTGGTTGACCAGGCGCATGCCTTTCTGAGCGGCGAAAGCCGGAAAATCCAGCGCCGTTTCGCCAAGCGCATGCAACAAGCTAGCGACGCCCTGGAATTCGAAAAAGCAGCCCAGTACCGCGACCGAATTCAGGCCTTGACGCGAATACAGGCGCACCAAGATATCAATCTTTCGGGCATCAGCGAGGCCGATCTACTCGCCTTGTACCAAACCGGCGGCCAGACCTGCATTCAGGTTTTCTTTTTCCGCGCCGGACGCAATTATGGCAACCAGGCTTATTTCCCCAGCCACGCCGGCGACGAGGGCGCGGCACCGGTGCTGGAGGCCTTCATCGGCCAATTTTATGCCGCCAAGCCGCCCCCTAAACAGGTCCTGGTCAGCCACCGCTTGCCTAACCTGAAACTGGTCACCGAAGCCTTGAGCGTCGCCGCCGGCTGCCGCATACGGGTTCATCGCCCCGAACGGGGAGAGAAAAGAAAATTGATGGCCCATGCCGAAGCCAACGCCCGCGAGAGCTTGCAACGCCGCCTTGCCGAAAGCGCCACCCAGCGCCGATTGCTCGACGGGCTGTCGAAAGCCCTCAACCTGGATGCACCGCCGCGACGGATCGAGGTTTTCGATAACAGCCATGTCTCCGGCAAGGAGGCCGTCGGTGCCATGATCGTCGCCGACCGCGAGGGCCTGATCAAAAAAGCCTATCGGAAATTCACCTTAAGAGACGGCGAGGGCGAGGGAGGCAAGGCTTGTTTTTCGGCTGGTGACGACTACGCGATGCTCGGCGAAGTGCTGACCCGGCGATTTTCCCGCGCCTTGAAGGAAGACCCGGATCGGGCCGGCGGACAATGGCCAGATCTGGTTCTCATCGATGGCGGCGGCGGCCATCTCGGCATCGCCTTGGAGGTTTTCCGGGAATTGGGCATCGAGGGTATCAGTGTCGCCGCCATCGCCAAGGGAGCCGACCGCAACGCCGGGCGCGAGCGCATCCACTTGCCAGGCCGCCGGCCCTTGAACCTGAAAGCCCGTGATCCGGTTCTTTTTTTTCTCCAGCGGCTCCGCGACGAAGCCCATCGGTTCGCCATCGGCGCGCATCGGGCCAAACGGACGAAAACATTGTCCCGCTCGGCCGTTGACGGCATTCCCGGCATCGGGCCGAAGCGGAAAAGAGCACTGTTGCATCATTTCGGTTCGGCCCGCGCCATCGCCGCCGCCGGAAGAGGCGACCTGGAAACGGTTGACGGCATCAGCAGGGCCATGGCCAACAAAATTTATGACTGGTTTCATGCCGTAAGCTAGAATAGGACGCCCCGCCCACACCCGCGAGCGAAGGGAGGTCCCGCCGGCTCGTTCCTGGTGTTAGGCTCGGCCGCAACACGGAAACCGCCATGCTGACAAAGCTGCCGAATATTCTAACCTTTTCGCGCATCCTCGCCATTCCGGTGGTTGTCGCTCTGTTGCTGCTGCCGGCCCCGCTTGGCAACTGGTTGGCTTTCTCGGTTTTTGTTTTTGCCGGCATCACCGATTTCTTCGACGGCTACCTGGCCCGGGCCTGGCATCAACAATCGGCGTTCGGGCGTTTCTTGGACCCCATCGCCGACAAGCTTCTGGTGGCGGCCGTGTTGTTGATGCTGGTCGCCGCCGAACATATCCAAGGGTTGACCATCTTGCCGGCGGCGGTGATCTTGTGCCGCGAAATTTTAGTTTCCGGCTTGCGCGAGTTTTTGGCCGAGGCCAGCGTCAGCATGCCGGTGACTTTTCTCGCCAAATGGAAGACATTGATCCAGATGGTGGCCTTGAGTTTTCTTTTGGTCGGCGATGCCGGTCCCGACTTCGGACCACTATCAACGCTCGAAATTGGCGTTTACGGGCTGTGGGGAGCGGCCATCTTGACGCTGGTCTCGGGTTACGATTACCTGCGGGCCGGGTTAAAGCACATCAATGAAACCGATTTGTACTAATTTGTTAAAGTAGAGCGGATCGTAATCCGGCCGCGGGTCAAATGGTTCCAGGAGACTTTTGCGTTTCCACGAACGGACCAAACAGCATCGAAAGGAAGCTGGGATGTCGAAAGAAAAGCACAAGCTTGCACGGATCGCCGGCAAATTCCGAAAATCTGAAATTTATTCGACGCGGAAGGTCCTGCTGGCGGCGGCTGCGGCGGGGATGGTTTTCGTTGCCACGGCACGGGCGGAGCTACCTGGTTTTTACTCAGGCGAGGATCTTGCCGCCTTTTGCACCGAGGAGGAACTGCCTGAAATAGAAACCCTATGCCTGGGTTACGTGGCCGCCGTCGCCGACATTGTAACGAGCCAGGGGCTTTCCAAGTTTCGCGTATGCAGGACCGAAATCGTAAGCGTCGGCGAAGCGGAAAAGGTCGTTAAGAGATGGCTGGATGAGCATAAATCCCAACTTCATCTGCCCGCCCATATCGTCGTTGCCAAAGCCCTCGCCAAGGCCTACCCCTGCAAGTGAAAAGCTGGCGGCTTCGCCGTTTTAAAAAGATGGCCGGAAACTTGCGCGCCTTCATTGCGCTGTTTCTTTTGCTTGCCTTTCCGGCGCTTGCCCTTGAAGGGCTGGAAAAAGGCGAAAGCGCCAAGTCGCCAAGGTGGTGGATGGGGATACGGTGGTCCTCAAACACGCCATCGATGGAGCCCTTCAAGTGCGCCTGGTCGGCATCCAGGCGCCGAAGCTGCCCTTGGGGGGCCAGGATTCAACCCCTGGCCCTTGGCTGAAGAGGCCGAGCGGGGGCTGGTGGCGTTGGTCGCCGGGCAGCGGCTGACGCTTTCCTTCGGCGGCCGTCGCAAGGACTGCCACGGGTGCCTGCTGGCCCATCTGCACGACAGCGGCGGGGTCTGGATCCAAGGTGAAATGCTGCGCCTCGGGCTTGTCAGGGTCTATAGTTTTGCCGACAATCGGGCGGCGGTGGCGGAAATGCTGGCGCGCGAGCGCCAGGCCCGGGCGGCCGGGCTCGGCATCTGGGACGATCCCTACTACGCCATCCCCGCGCCAGCCGAGGCAGCCGGTGACATCGGCACCTTTCAGATTGTTGAAGGGCGGGGGCTCGAGGCGGCGAATGTCAAGGGCCGGGTCTATTTGAATTTTGGCCTCGACTGGCGGAGCGATTTCACGGTGACGGTCGCCGCCAAAGCACGAAAGCTTTTCGCCGGCAATGGTATCAACCTATTGGCCCTGAAACGCCGGCGGCTGCGGGCACGGGGCTGGCTGAAACAAAGAAACGGGCCAATGATCGAGGCCAGTCATCCGGAACAGATCGAAATTCTCGCCGATTAACCACCAGTGGCGGAGCGGTGGATTTCCATCCCGGCGCCGGGCCCAGTATAATCCTTAAACCATGCTCCGCCTGATCAACCCCGCCCTCTTGATTGTGCCGCTGCTGGCGCTTGGTGCCTGCACGGTCAATCCGGCCACCGGCAAGCAGAGTTTCACCGGCTTCATGTCGCGTTCCGACGAAATGGAAGTCGGGAGCAAGGAACACCCCAAGATCCTCAAGGAATACGGCGGCCGTTACGACGGCAACGGGATCAATGCCTATGTCAGGGACATCGGTCTCGGGCTGGCGCGGGTCTCGGAAGTAGCGGGCCTACCTTATACCTTCACCGTTTTGAACGACGACAAAGTCAACGCCTTCGCCCTTCCCGGCGGATATGTCTACATCACCCGAGGGCTTCTCGCCTTGGCCGACAACGAGGCCGAGATGGCCGGCGTGCTTGCCCATGAGATCGGTCATGTCACCGCCCGCCACACGGCGCAGCGCTACAGCCAGGCCATGGCCACCAACTTAAGCTTGCAGTTGCTGAGCGCCATTGGCGGCAGCGCCGGAATGCCGGCGGGATTGGGCAGTCTGGTCTCCTTCGGCGTCCGGGCCGTCTTGCAGGGCTATTCCCGCGAGCAGGAACTGGAAGCCGACATGCTGGGGGTGCGCTACATGGTCCGCGCCGGCTACGACGCCAAGGCCATGATCTCCTTTTTCGCCAAGATGGAAGCGCATAAACGCTTGATCGCGGTTGCCAGCGACGATCCCAAGGCCGCGCAGCGTTTCCACATCATGGCCAGCCACCCGCGCACCAGCGACCGCATCAGTCAGGCCATTGGCTTGGCCAAGGCAGCGCCGGCCGGGCGCCCCAGGCTGCAACGGCAAACCTACCTTGCCCACATCGACGGCCTTCTTTTCGGCGACGATCCCAAACAGGGAATCCGCAAAGGGCGCCTGTTTTTGCACCCAGGTCTGCGCTTCCGGTTCCAGGTTCCGCCTAATTTCGTATTGTTCAATTCCCCGGCCAAGGTCATCGCCCGCGGCCCCGGCGGATCGGTCATCGCTTTTGACATGGCCAGCGCCGGCAAGGCCAAGGCGGTGGGCAACATGGCCGCCTATCTCGCCGACACCTGGGGTTTGCGGAAAGTCGAAAGGATCACCGTCAACGGCATGGAGGCGGCCACCGGTGAGAAAAAGATATGGTCCCGCAAAGGTGGCCGGATGGATGCCCGGCTGGTCGCCATCCGAGAGCGCGCCGGGCAGATCTACCGCTTCGCCTTCATCACGCCGCCAGCCCTGACCCGGCGCCTGGCCTTGGGCCTGCAACGCACCACCTACAGCTTCCGCCGCCTGTCGCCCCGGGAAACGGCGGCGATCAAGCCGTTGCGGCTCACCGTCATCACCGTCGCCGACGGCGACACGGCGGCAACGCTGGCCCGGCGCATGCCTTTCGAGAAGTTCCGCCTGAAGCGGTTCGAGACCCTGAACGGATTACGAAGAGGGCAGACCCTTGTTCCCGGAAGCCGGGTCAAGATCGTCGCCGAGTGACGACGCCTTTCGCGCCACGTAGCCGTCGAGCCTGGCGATCAGGGCTTGCCGCGAAGGGGCGTCGAGAAAAGACGCCAGGAACGAGTTTCGAGATCCGCCATGTTCCGCGCTTAAGCAAAAGGCAACGATAAAACCGGGGGTAGAGACAACGGGAATCCTTTCTCTTGCACGGGCAGGGGGGGGGATTGGCGTAAACTAAACATAACATTATCAGTACGCTCGTGACTTTAGCAAGAAAAAGGGGGGGGCGATGTCGGAACTTCCAATGAAGTAACCCCCAAATAGTGGTCCAAAGTTTATTAAGGAGTTTGGCGCATTCTGAACCTTGAAGGAGGACGAAAGCATCTGTAGGGCCGTTGGCATCAGGCCGTTTTCAGTTTGCCCAAGACATAGTGGAGAATGCCGCCGCTGGTGAAATATTTGGCTTCGTCCTGGGTGTCGATGCGGCAGAGCAGCGTCAACCTCTGGCGCCCGCCATCGGCGCGGATGATGTCGCAGGTGACGTCCATGCCGGGCCGGATGCCACCGCCAAGCCCGCTGATGTCAAAGGCCTCGCTACCCGTCAGCCGCAAGGTCTCGCGGCTTTCACCCTCCTTGAATTGCAAGGGCAGAACGCCCATGCCGATAAGGTTGGAGCGGTGGATACGCTCGAAACTCTCGACGATCACCGCCTTGACGCCGAGCAGCCGCGTCCCCTTGGCCGCCCAGTCCCGCGACGAGCCGGTTCCATATTCCTTGCCGGCGATAACCACCAGCGGAATGCCTTTGGCCTGGTATTTCATGGCGGCATCATAAACAGCCGTGATCTCACCCGTTGGCAGGTGCCGGGTGACGCCGCCTTGCGTCCCCGCCGCCATCTCGTTGCATATACGGATATTGGCGAAGGTGCCGCGCATCATCACCTGGTGGTTGCCCCGGCGCGAGCCGTAGGAATTGAAGTCCTCGGCGGCAACGCCTTTGCCGGCAAGATAGCTCCCCGCCGGGCTGTCGGCCATGATGGTGCCGGCCGGCGAGATGTGGTCGGTGGTCACCCTGTCGCCAAGGATAAGCAGGGGCAGAGCGCCGGTTATGTCTGCCACCGCCGCGCTCTCTTCGCCAGCGAAGAAGGGCGGCTGGCGGACATAAGTGGATTCGGCGTTCCAATCGTAGGTCAGGCCGGCGGCATCCTCCAGGTCCCGCCAGGCTGGCGGTCCCGTAAAGACGCCGGCATAGCGTTGGCGGAACATTTCCGTGGTCAAGACGCCGTTGACGGTCTTTTGGATTTCTTCATTGCTCGGCCAGACGTCCTTGAGGTAGACCGGGTCCCCGCTTGTCCCCTTGGCCAAGGGTTCGTTCAACAAATCGCGCCTCATCGAGCCGGCCAGGGCATAAGCCACCACCAGCGGCGGTGAGGCCAGGTAGTTGGCCTTGACGTGCGGGCTGATACGGCCTTCGAAGTTGCGGTTGCCGGAAAGCACCGCCGCCGCCACCAGATCGCCGCCCCCGATGGCCTCGGCGATGCCGCCTGCCAGCGGCCCGGAATTGCCGATACAAGTGGTGCAACCGAAACCGGCGAGATTGAAGCCGAGGGCATCGAGATGCTCTTGCAGGCCGGCGGCGGCCAAGTAGTCGGCGACCACCTGCGAGCCGGGCGCCAACGAGGTCTTGACCCAGGGTTTGCTCATGATGCCCTTGCCGACGGCGTTGCGGGCCAGCAATCCGGCGGCGACGAGGACGGAAGGGTTGGAGGTGTTGGTGCAACTGGTGATCGCGGCAATGACGACATCACCGTCGCGGAGATCGTAATCGGCGTTCTCAACCTTGACCGAGCGCGGCAGGCCGACCCCGGCCATGCCCTCGAGAGTTGTCGAGAAGGCGGCCGCCGAGTCGCCAAGGGCGATCCGTTCCTGCGGGTGCTTGGGACCGGCCAGGCTGGGCCCGACGCCGGCGATGTCGAGTTCGACTATATCGGTGAAAAGGGGATCCGGGGCGCCGCTATCGCGCCACAAGCCTTGCGCCTTTGCGTAATCCTCGACCAAGAACAGGCGCTCCGGGTCGCGGGCGGTGAGTTTCAGATAGCGGATGGTCTCGGCGTTGATGGGAAAGAAGCCGCAGGTGGCGCCGTATTCAGGCGCCATGTTGGCGATGGTGGCACGGTCGGGAAGCGACAAGCCATCGACGCCGGGTCCGAAAAATTCGACGAACTTGCCGACGACTCCATGGGCTCTCAAAACCTCCACCACTTTCAGAACCAAGTCGGTGGCCGTGGTCCCTTCTTTCAGCGCCCCGCTCAGGCGCACTCCCACCACCTGGGGGATCAGCATGGAGATGGGCTGGCCCAGCATCGCCGCCTCGGCCTCGATGCCGCCGACTCCCCAGCCCAGCACGGACAGGCCGTTGGCCATGGTGGTGTGGCTGTCAGTGCCGACCAGGGTATCGGGATAGGCGAGGAGCTTGCCGTTCTCCCCATCGGCGCCGGTCCACACGACCTGCGCCAAGTGCTCGATGTTGACCTGGTGGCAAATGCCGGTGCCGGGCGGCACCACCCGGAAATTATCAAACGCCGTCTGTCCCCAGCGGAGGAATTCATAGCGTTCCCGGTTGCGCCGAAATTCCATCTCCATGTTGCGCCCGGCCGCCTCCGCCGTGCCGAAGTGGTCGATGGTCACGGAATGGTCGATGACCAAATCGACCGGCGACAAGGGATTGATCTTTTTGGCGTCGCCGCCCGCCGCAACCACGGCATCACGCATAGCGGCCAGATCGACGACGGCCGGGACGCCGGTGAAATCCTGCATCAGGACGCGGGCCGGGTGATAGGCGATCTCGCGGTCCGAGCGGCGGTCCTCAAGCCAGCCGCCGAAGGCTTGGATGTCTAGGGCGGTGACCGACCGCCCGTCTTCCCAGCGCAGAAGGTTTTCAAGCAACACCTTGAGGGAATAGGGCAACCGCGCAATATCGCCGAGACCGGCGGCGGCGGCCGCGTCCAAGCTGAAGTAATCGTAGGTTTTGCCGGCGGAGGTCAGCGTCCGGCGAGTTTTCAGACTATCTGCCGAGGTCAAGTCGTTTCTCCCGGATGATTTCGTTGCTATCGGCCGACGCTCTCCTTTTGTCGGGGCGGCTTCGCCGATAAAGGCGCATGGCTATAGCATATTTTTCCATCAAAGCCATTGATGCATATGGAGGGGCGGGTGGCATCGGCATGAAATCGCCACATTCCCGGTGTTATATTGTTTGCATTAAGACCCCCATCTAGAGAGTACCCCCTCTCTGGCCCCATTACCGGCAAATTACCGCCGGAAGACCTGGTTGGGCTCCTAATCGGAGCCCAACCTTCTTTTTTGCCAGCTTTTGCGGTACCTTGCATCGTCGATATCGGTCTTCTTTCCAGGACGTCCCATGGCATTGTTCAGCGGCGAGGATCTGCTTTGCATCCGCGGCGAGCGCGTTGTCTTCGAGGCTTTGCATTTCACTATAGGTGCCGGCGGGGCGCTGCTGCTGACCGGTGCCAACGGCAGCGGCAAGTCGAGCCTGTTGCGTCTGATGACGGGTCTGCTCGCCCCGGCATCCGGACGCATCGCCTGGGATGGCGAGGATACCAGCGAAGACCCGGAGCGCCACAACGCCAGAATGCATTATGTCGGCCACCTGGACCCGGTCAAACCGATGTTGACGGTGGCCGAGAACCTGCGCTTCTGGGCCGGGCTGAAAACCGGAAACGGAGCCGTCGCGGGCGCCGCCCTGGAGGCTTTCGGAATCGCGCATTTGAGCGCCGTTCCCGGCCGCTATCTTTCGGCGGGACAGAAACGCCGTCTCAATTTGGCCCGCCTCGAAGCCTCGCCGGCGCCCCTTTGGCTGCTCGACGAACCAACGGCGGCGCTTGACGCTGAGGCCGTTGACGGTTTGCGCGACGCCATTGGTCGGCATCGCTCGGCTGGCGGCATGGTGGTCTTATCCACGCATGCCGAGATGGGCCTGGACGGGGCCCAGGTCCTGGATCTCGGGGATTTCGGCGCGGCCACTCAAGCGACGGCGGCGGGGCGGCGGGAGGAAAGGCCGTGAGCCGGTTCTGGATCATCGTCCGCCGCGACCTGCGCCTGGCCTTGCGGCAGGGCATGGACAGCCTGATGGCGGTGATGTTTTTCGTCATCGCCGTGGTTTTGTTCCCGCTCGGCGTCGGGCCCGAACCCAACATCTTGGCCCGCATCGCCGCCGGCGTCATTTGGGTGGCCGCGTTGCTGGCTTCCATGCTGTCGCTGGAACGCCTGTTCGAGACCGATTTCGATGACGGAAGCCTGGAATTGCTGTCGTTGATGCCGCTGCCGTTGGAGGCGGTGGTCATGGCCAAGGTGACCGCCCATTGGCTGACCACGGGGCTACCCCTGATCGTCGCCGCGCCCTTGTTGGCGGTGCTGATGAACATGGACGATAGTGGTTTTTCCGTTCTTATCCTGGCACTCGTTCTGGGTACCCCGTCGCTGAGCCTGATCGGCGCCGTCGGGGCGGCGCTTATACTGGGCTCCAGACGTGGCGGCATGCTGTTGTCGCTCATCGTCCTGCCTCTTTTCATCCCCATCCTCATCTTCGGCGTTTCCGCCGTCGATGCCGCCATCAGTGATTTTCCCGTTCGCGCCCAACTGCTGATCCTGGGCGCTTTCCTGCTTGCCGCCCTGCCCCTCTGCTCATGGGCTTCGGCGGCGGCGTTGCGCCAAGCCCTAGAATGAAGCGGCGGCCATGGGATAACGTTTATGGGAGTTTCGGAGAGTCCCCTGGAAAAGGCAGCGGGCGGGCGTTAAAAAACGGCTGAATGCACTTTGAGTTAGAAAACAATGATACAAAAATTCGCCAATCCCGCGCGGTTCATGCGTTTTAGCCGGGCCTTGCTGCCCTGGACGGCCGGCCTGACCCTGGCCTTCGCGGCGGCGGGGCTTTTTCTCGGCCTTATCGTCGCTCCCGCCGATTACCAGCAAGGCGAAAGCGTACGTCTCATGTACATCCATGTGCCGTCGTCATGGATGGCGCTCTTTTGCTATACGGGCATGGCCATCGCCGCCGCCGTCGGGCTGATCTGGAAGCACCCGCTGGCCGACCTGGCGGCCAAGTCGACGGCGCCGGTCGGCGCCGCCTTCACCTTCCTGGCGCTGTTCACCGGGGCGATGTGGGGCAAGCCCATGTGGGGAACCTGGTGGGCATGGGACGCAAGACTGACGTCGATGCTGGTGCTGTTTTTTCTTTATTTGGGCTATATCGCCCTGGTCAGTGCTTTCGACAATCCGGCACGCGGTATCAAGGCATCGTCGATCCTGGTTCTGGTCGGCTTCGTCAACGTGCCGATCATCAAGTTTTCCGTCGACTGGTGGAATACCCTGCACCAGCCGGCCAGCGTGCTTAAAATGAGCGGGCCGGCCATCCATCCTTCCATGCTATGGCCGCTGCTAATGATGGCCTTGGCCTTCATCTCTTATTATTTTTGGGTGCTTTTGCTCCGCCTGCGCGGCGAAATCATCGCCAATAAAATCCGTATTCTCCGCCTTGGGCGGGTTCACGAGCAGGCCTAGGGCGAAGTGGCAATGGAATTCCTGACGGCATTTTTCCACATGGGCGGTTATGGCGTTTACATCTGGCCCGGTTACGCGCTCACCATTGTGGTCTTGGTCGGGATTCTGGTCGCCAGCATCCGCTCCCTGCGCTCCAACGAAGCCCGCCTGCAAGCCCTTCAGGCGGAAATCAAGGCGCCCTCCAATGAAGCGTAAGCACAAACGCCTGACCTTCGTCGCCGTCGCCTTGGGGCTCGTCGCCTTGGCGGCGACCCTGGTCTTGTTCGCCTTCGAGGAAAGCATCGTCTTCTTCTATAGCCCGACCGAGTTGGCGGCGGAGAGGCCGCCAGCCGAGCGGCGGCTTCGCATCGGCGGGCTGGTCGAGGAAGGCAGCGTCGAGAAAAGCGGCGCCGCCGTCAGCTTCCGGGTGACCGACCTGGATAACAGCGTGCCGGTCACCTACAAGGGAATCCTCCCCGACCTTTTCCGCGAGGGCCAAGGAGTGGTCGCCGAGGGCCGCCTGATCGGCGGTGTCTTCGTCGCCGCCGAGGTGCTGGCCAAGCACGACGAGAACTATATGCCGCCGGAAGTGGCCGAGGCCCTGAAGAAATCGGGCCAGTGGCAGGGCGGAAAACCTTAGAGCATTTCCCGTTCACATGCGTTCACCTGAAATACTCTATCTATTTGTTTTAAATGCAAATGCATTGTCGCGGATGAGTCCATCCGCTCGGGATTTGCACTGATAGCCTGGATCAACGATGATTGCCGAAGCCGGACATTTCGCCTTAGTTCTCGCCCTTTTCGTGGCCCTGGCGCAGGCCGCCCTGCCGCTGGCCGGAGCGGCGCGCAACAACGCTTCCTGGATGGCCCTGGCGCGGCCGGCGGCTTGCGTCCAGTTCCTGCTGGTCGCTTTGTCCTTCGCCAGCCTGACCCACGCCTTCGTAACTTCCGACTTCTCGCTTGTTAACGTCGTCAAGAACTCCCATTCGGCCAAGCCCCTGCTTTACAAAATCAGCGGCGTCTGGGGCAACCACGAGGGTTCGATGTTGCTGTGGGTGCTGATCTTGGCGTTGTTCGGCTCGGCGGTGGCGGTTTTCGGACGCCAATTGCCGGCCGCCCTCGGGGCGCGGGTTCTCGGCGTGCAGGCGCTGATCGCCACCGGGTTTTACCTGTTCATCCTGTTCACCTCCAATCCGTTCGAGCGTTTGTTCCCCCCGGCCGCCGATGGGCAAGGGCTCAATCCGCTGTTGCAGGACCCCGGCCTGGCTTTCCACCCGCCTTTCCTTTACCTGGGCTACGTTGGTTTCTCCATCGCCTTTTCCTTCGCCATCGCGGCGCTTATCGAGGGCCGCGTCGATGCCGCCTGGGCGCGCTGGGTGCGGCCGTGGACCCTGGCCGCCTGGGGCTTTCTCACCGCCGGCATCGGGCTTGGTTCCTGGTGGGCCTATTACGAGTTGGGATGGGGCGGCTGGTGGTTCTGGGACCCGGTGGAGAATGCTTCCTTCATGCCCTGGCTGGCTGGAACGGCGCTTTTGCATTCGGCCATCGTCGTCGAGAAGCGCGATGCCTTGAAGGCATGGACCATTTTCCTGGCCATTGTTGCTTTCGCGCTCAGTCTCCTTGGCACCTTCCTGGTCCGCTCCGGCGTGCTGACGAGCGTGCACGCCTTCGCCACCGACCCCCAACGCGGCGTTTTCATCCTCGCCCTGCTGATCATCGTGATTGGTGCGTCGCTGGCCCTTTTCGCCTGGCGCGGGCCAGCCCTGAAAAGCACCGGCCTGTTTAAGCCCATCTCGCGCGAGGGCGGCTTGTTGCTTAACAACCTGTTCATGAGCACGGCCGCCGCCGTCGTCCTGCTGGGCACCCTCTATCCGCTTTTCCTCGAAGCCATCGGCGGCGCCAAGGTTTCGGTGGGGGCGCCGTTCTTTAACGCCGTATTCATTCCGTTGATGGCGCCGATGGCGGTAACCATGGCCGTCGGGCCCCTGTTGTCATGGAAGCGAAGCGATTTGGCGGCCGCCCTGATGCGAATGAAAGCCGCTTTCGCGGCGGTCTTGGTGGTGGTGGCGGCGGCCTGGGTCGCCTATGGCGATGGGCCGCTCATGGGCCTTGTTGGTTGCGGCCTGGCGGCCTGGCTCTTTGTCGGTACGCTTGTCAATCTGGGCGAGAGGATCAGGCTGTTCGACGGCCCCATTGGTGACAGCCTGCGCCGCATGGGCCGCCTGCCGCGCGCCGCCTGGGGCATGACATGGTCGCACCTGGGGTTGGCGATAGCCATTGCCGGGATGACCGGCGCCGGCGCCTGGAAGATGGAAAGCATCCAAGTGATGAAACCGGGCGAGACGGTCACGGTGGCGGATTATAACTATACCTTCGAAGGCGCCCGCCAAGTCCGGGGCGTCAATTACATCGCCATTCGCGGCACTTTTAGCGTCCGCCGGGACGAAGAAGTGATCGCCACCCTTTATCCGGAAAAACGCAATTACCCGGTCAAGGGCATGCCAACCACCGAAGCCGCCATTCACACGACTTTTCTGGGCGACCTTTACGCGGTGATCGGCGACGCCGAAGGGGAAGACGGCGGTTTCGTCACCAGGCTCTATTTCAACCCGCTGGTCGGCTGGATGTGGGCTGGCGGCCTGATCATGGTGTTGGGCGGCGCCTTGAGCTTGAGCGACCGCCGCCACCGGATCGGCGCGCCGGCGCGAAAAGCCAGGGTTGCCGCCACCGCCAAGGCGGCGCGGTCGTGAACAAGCGCCTGCTCTTTTTGTTGCCGTTGGCGGTGTTCATGGTTCTGGCCGTCTATTTCTACATCGGCCTGAGCAAGGACCCGAGCAAACTGCCGTCGGTGCTGATCAACCAGGCGGTGCCTGAATTCGCCCTCGCTCCGATCAAAGGCCGCGACAAGGGCCTGACCAGCGCCGACCTCAAGGGCCAGGTGTCGCTGGTCAATATCTTCGGCTCATGGTGCATTGCCTGCAAGATCGAGCACCCGTTCCTGATGAAGATCAAAAAGAACAACTGGGTTCCCCTGCATGGCATCGACTGGCGCGAGAAGAGACCCGACGACGGGCCGGAATGGCTCAACAAGACAGACGATCCCTATACCCTGATCGGCGACGATCCTAAAAGCAAGGGGGCGATCGCCTTTGGGGTCACCGGCGCGCCCGAGACCTTCATTGTCGATCGGCGGGGAATTATCCGTTACAAGCACATCGGCCCCATGAACGAGAAAATATGGAGAGAAACCATTCGGCCGCTGATCGAGGAGCTTAGAAACCAGTGAGGGTGGTTTTTCTCGGCATGGTTTTGTGTCTAGCGGCGACGGCGGTAATGGCCGTCGATCCCCGCGAAATGCTCGACGACCCGGTTTTGGAAGCGAGGGCGCGGGAGGTCAGCAAGGGCTTGCGCTGCCTGGTCTGCCAGAACCAGTCGATCGACGATTCCGACGCCGGTCTCGCCCGCGACCTGCGCCTTTTGGTCCGCCAGCGGCTTACGGCGGGCGACAGCAACCAACAGGTCATTGATTATGTGGTCTCCCGATACGGCGATTTTGTCCTTCTCAAGCCGCCGTTCAAAGGCGCCACTTACATTCTCTGGTTCGGACCACCGGTCATTGTCGGGCTCGGCATTTTGGCGGTATTCCTTTTTTTCCGCCGCCGACAGCGGACGCCGTCCTCTCAGCCGCCGCCGCTGAGCGCAGAGGAAAAGCGCCGCCTGCGGGCGCTTCTCGACGGAGACGCCGGGGACACCGAGTGATCGCCCTTTGGATCCTCATCGCCTTGATCACGGTAGTGGCCTTGGCCTTGCTTCTTTTCCCCCTTTTCCGCCGCCCCGCCGCCGAATCCGGCGGCACCGATTTCGACGTCTCCTTATACCGCGAACAGTTGAAAGAAGTGGAGTTGGACCTGGGGCGCGGTCTGCTGAGCGACGCCGAGGCCGCCGCCGCGAAGATGGAAATTCAGCGGCGCACACTTGCCGCCAGTGAGACAGCCGGCGCTAAGCCATCCAAAGCCACGCCACCGCCGGCCGCCGCCGGTCGCGGGGTGAGCGTCTTTATCGCCATCACCTTGCCGGTGGGCGCGGTTGCCTTGTATCTCCAGCTCGGCCAGCCACGGATTCCCGACTTTCCATTCGCCGCCCGGAAAGCGCCGGCGGCGGCGGGCCAAGAACGCGGCGATATGGAAGAATTGGCGGGCCGGCTCGCCGAACGCCTGGCCCGCGACCCCGATGACGTCAAAGGGTGGCTGTTGCTGGCGCGGACCTACAAGACCGTGGAAAACTACCAAGGCGCCGCCGAAGCCTACCGGCGGGCCTTGCAAATCGATAACCGCCCCGGCATTTCCGTCGATCACGCGGAAGTTCTGATGCTGTTGGCGGGCGGCGCCATCACCACCGAGGGGCGGGAAATTTTCCAGCGCGTTCGCGCCACCGATCCGTTCAATCCAAAAGCCCGATACTACCTGGGCATAGATAAGGCGCGGCAAGGGGATGCCCGGGGCGCCTTGCAGGACTGGGTGGATTTAGTGGCGGTTTCTGACGACCAGGCGCCATGGCTAGATTTAGTGCGCGCGCAGATCATGCGTACGGCCGAGGAAGCCGGGCTCGATCCCGCCGCCATCAAACCGACCGCCCAAGCCCTCGAACTGGCGGAAAGCCAGGCCAAGTCTCTAACGCCGCCGCCGACGGCCGACCGGCAACAAATCGAGGCCATCCGCGCCATGGTCGAAAAGCTGGCCGCCAAGCTCGCCAAGCGTCCCGACGATATGGAGGGCTGGTCGCGTCTGGCCAGGGCCTACGAGGTTCTGGGCGAGACGGAAAAAGCGGCGGTGGCGCGAAACCAGGCAAGGGCGAAAAAGTGAGTTCGCTTCACGCTCCCCGCTGGCCCTGGCCAACATCGCCTTGCCAGACGCGGACCCGATTGCGGCCCGCCTTTTTGGCGGCGTACATGGCCTTGTCGGCGTAATCGAGGGCGGTTTTCACCGACCGGCCCGGAGTCAAGGCGGCAATGCCGAAAGAGGCGCTGATGGTGAGTTTCGTGCCATCCTCGAGGCGGGTGACTTGGCGCTTGAGGCGCCGGCGCAACCGGTCGAGGACCCGCTTGACTTTGTTGGGCGTGGTATGGGGAAGAATCAGCACGAACTCCTCGCCGCCGTAGCGGTAGAAATGATCATAGCGGCGCAAGTGGCCGAGCAGGTAACGGGCCAAGGTCTGCAGCACCATGTCGCCGGCGTGATGGCCGTGGGCATCATTGACTTTCTTGAAATGGTCCAGATCCATTATGGCAATGCTACAGGCAAGGCCGGTCCGCTTGGCTCGTTCCCGCTCTTCTTCCAGCCGCGGCAACATGACCATGCGATTGGTAATCCCCGTCAAGGGGTCCACGTGACGAAGAAAGTCCTCCGCCTCGGCGAGCAGGCTCCCCATGCACTCGTTGAAGCGCTCGACACTGTTGGCAAAAGCCAGGTAGCGGGCCGCCGAGATGGCGGCGCCGTTGACGGCGTTTTGGGCCAGAATCCGCGCCATCGCGCGCATTTCGCGATGGCGTTCTCGGAGGCGCGCAAACTCGGGATGGCTTTTCAGATAGCTGTCGGATTCCTGAGCATACCAACGCTCAAAAGGGCTCGCTAGGTGTCCGTTCTCCCGCAAGTCGGCCGCTTCGGGCCGGCCCCGGCAAACCAGCATGGCCTGGAACTTCCCGAGCCAGCAACGGTGGCCGTCCCGCGCCCGCTTCAGGGCTCCGGCGATCTTTTCCGCCTCGTCCGCGGTCAACGGCAGGGCGGGATGATCTTCGCTCATGATCCTGCCCCTTTCAAAAATGGTCGATCAAAAGTTTAAATAACAATTTTGTTGTTTTTGCGTTAGTCGGTGCAGGCAAGTCTCTATATTAGAATATGACGATAAATAAAGTATTAAGTCCCGGGATCCTTGCTATCTTCCCATTGAGCGGTCATGAACAAGTTGATGAACAAGATTAGGACCATTGACGACCTGGAGATCGCCGGCAAGCGGGTTCTGGTCCGCACCGATCTCAACACGCCGATGGAGAAGGGCCGGGTGACCGACGGCACCCGCCTGGAGCGCAGCCGGCCAACCTTGCTGGAACTCGCCGACAAGGGCGCCAGGGTCATTGTCATATCTCATTTCGGCCGGCCCCAGGGGCGGGTTGTCGGCGAACTTTCCTTGCGCCCCGTCGCCAGCGCCTTGAGCGCCACCCTCGGGCGGCCAGTGGTCTTCGCCACGGACAGCATCGGCGCGGCGGCGAAAAAAACCGTCGCCGCCATGAAAGACGGCGACATCGCCTTGCTCGAGAACCTGCGCTTCCACGCCGAAGAAACCGAAAACAGCTTGGCTTTCGCTGAAAACCTGGCCGCTCACGGCGAGGCCTATGTCAACGACGCTTTTTCCTGCGCCCACCGGGCGCATGCTTCGACCGAGGCTATTGCCCGGTTGCTGCCAGCGGCGGCCGGACGGCTGATGCAAGGGGAACTGGTGGCGCTCGGCAATGCCCTCGAGGCGCCGCGCCGCCCGCTGGCGGCGGTGGTCGGCGGCGCCAAGGTATCGACCAAGATGGAAGTGCTGGGCAACCTTACGGGCAAGGTGGACCTGTTGATCATCGGCGGCGGCATGGCCAACACTTTTTTGCATGCCCAGGGCATCAATGTGGGCAAATCCCTCTGCGAGACAGAAATGGCGGCGGCGGCGCAGAAAATCATGGCGGCGGCGGCCCAGGGAGGGTGCGAAATCATCCTCCCCAGGGACGCCGTGGTAGCGCGTCAGTTCAAGAAAGGAGCCTCTTGCGAGACCGTGCCGGTGGAAGCCATTCCGGCTGACGCCATGATGCTGGACCTGGGGCCGGCCTCGGTGGCCGAAGTATCGGCGCGGCTTGAAGATTGCAGGACCCTGGTCTGGAATGGCCCTTTCGGGGCGTTTGAAATTCCGCCTTTCGACGCCGCCACCAACGCAGTGGCGCAAGCGGCGGCGAGACTGACCAAAAAAGGGAGGTTGCTAACCGTTGCCGGCGGCGGCGACACCGCCGCTGCCCTTGTCCATGCCGGCGTCGACGGTAATTTCTCTTATCTTTCGACGGCCGGCGGTGCCTTCCTCGAATGGCTGGAAGGCAAGAACCTGCCCGGCGTCGCGGTTCTGAAGACCCTTTAAGACTTGATTTTTGTTTTTTCGCCCTCGCCCTCGGCGATATGGGTTTCGTCCGAGGTGCCCTCAATCCTGTTGACCAAGGTGTCGAGCATTTCGCGCAGATGCTCGGACTGCTCGAGCAGTTCGGTGGTCACCTTCATGGCTTCCGCGGAGGACGTTTCGGCGATTTCCATGGCGATACCCTTGACGCTGTCGATGGTTCCTCCCAGGTCCCTGACCGCCCAGGTGATCCGGCCCGCCGTCGAGCGGATAATGTCAAAACGCTGGCCAATGGCATCCTCGCCCAGTCCAGCTTGTTCGGAAGCGCTTATTTGATCCGAGTTCAGGACGACAAGATTGTCGGCCTCGCCTCCGCCCCGGCCGTCCGTGGCGCCGGGCTTGAAAACCAGCAGATTGGTTTGTTCATTGATGGTGGCGAGAAGTTTTTCGACCTCGCCTACTCTCTCGGCGGCGGCGAAAAGGCCCCTGATCAGGGTGCCCGTCCGTTCCGCCTCGTAAGCGGCCGAGGAAACACTTTCGGAAGACATCGCCACTTGTTTGCTGATCAAGGAGATGGTGTCGGGAGGAGCTTCCTCGGCCGGCGGCGGCGAGCCGGTCCCGGCCAAGGGCGCCTCCACGGGTTCAAGATCTTCCTGGGTTTTGGCCAAGCCGCTTTTGGCCAACGCCTCGGCATGTTCCAGTTCGGCTTTTGTCGATTCCAGGTCCATCCTCAGCAACGCCGCCTCGATCACCGTCGCTTCGCCCTTTTCGACCTCGGCCCTGAGGGTTTCCACTTCCGATTTTAGCCGCGCCGCGTCGGCTTTCGCGCTCTGGCACATTTCGGCCTCGTCCTTGGCATCCGCCAGGTCGATGCGCATCCGCGCCAACTCGGTGACAGCGGCGCCGCCACTGACTGCCTCGGCCGTTTTTGTCGCCAGGTCCTTACGGAGCAATTCCATCCCCGCCAGCGCCGCTTTCAGGCTGGCCAGGGCACGGGCCAGTTCACCTACATCGTCGATATTGCCCAGCAAGGGAATGGCTACGTTTTCCTTGCCTTCCGCCAAGCCGATGGCGGCGCCAGCAACGGTGCGGACGGGGGCGGCAATGCTCCGCATTAACACAAAACCAGACAGGGTGAGCAGCAACAACAACGTGGCGGCGAATGTCGGCGTGCCAAAACGGACAAAACGACGCAATTCCTGTTCCGCCTCGGCGGCGGCGGCGGCCTTGTCACTAGCGAAGGCGGATAGCGTTTCCACGCTCGGCGCCAAATAAGCGTGAATTTCGTCCAGCCGGCGCAAGCTTTTTTTCCAATCTAGGCGGTTTTTGGCGATGGCGCCGGCGGCGTCCCGATAGGTTTTCAACAGAATAGCGATGCCGTCCTTTTTTTTATTGGACAACGAAGCCTTGGCAACCAGTCCACCGAGTTCGTCAAGGCCTTTATTGATGGGCGCAAGGCCGTTCACGGCGCGGCGCGAAAGAAAGTCTTTTTCGTGCCGGCGGATTGCCGCCATGGCGTCGGCCAAGCCGGTAATCCGGGATTTCACGAACTCGCCTTCCAACACCTTGGCGGTGGCCCTGAGCCGGCCCAATGGCTCCTCGGCGGCTGTTTTCTCGCCGGCTTTGCTGGTTTTTCCGGCTTCCAGCAGGTTTCCGAGTTTCTCCGAGTATTGGGCCAGGCCTTCATTGATGGTGGCGATGCTTTTTCTCACCGACCCGGTTCCGGGATGTTCATAAAGACCACTCAGCGAAGCGGCGAGAGAAACCACGGCGGCTCTATGGACGGCCATGGATTCGGGTGTCCTGGCGAGCAGAAGAGCTTTTTCGGCATCCCGCATTTCCCACAGCTTGGCCTTGACCGCGACCGTCATGGCGGCCATTTTTCCGCTTGCCGCCGAACGCTCTTGGGCGATGGAGTATCTTTTGTCGGCGAGCAACCCTCCGCCGACGGCGGCGGCGGCGGCAACAAAGCCGATGATAACGAAAACACCCATGCGGGCCGACAGCCCCATGGTGCCTAGGAAAGACCGGTCGCCGGATTCCTTGATCCCGGAATCCGAAAGCATCTGGTAAAAATCGTTTTCTTGCGCCAAGGAAACCCCCCTCTCTACGGGGACTGCGTTTTAACGCCCCAACGGACATTATACGAGGAAAATCCGTGGTTTGTGGATAAAGTTCATGGCCATGGCCAAATTCAGGGCCTGTCGCCAACGGGGCCGCATGAAAGTGGCCGTCGGCGAACAAACCGCCAGGTTTTGCCGACGGCAAAGGAGTGCCCGGCGGGGCAAGGCGGCGGCGTTTGAGAATCTGTTAACCTTTTTCCCTTAAGTTTCGGGATATGAGCGAGACCACGAACATACCCAGCCTGGTGCCGCCCCTTTTGGGCGTCCGGGCGCGGGGCTACCGGCAATCCCGCGAAGTCGAGACACGCGCGGCGGTGACCGAACATCGCGATTCACCCCAGATGCGGAGGGCCTTGGCCAAGCTCGATAGAGTCCTGGAACCGGACCAGCCGTTGAAAAGCCAAGTGCCACGAGGGTTCTATCTCAATATTGTAGTCTGATCCGTTGATCTTCCGCTTTTTTAAGATTTTGCCGCCGCTGGTCCTATCCCAACGGTTGCCGGAAACCGCTTGTTTTCCCGTGGTTCAAGCCATGTCGAGGAAGCGGAAGGGGGATGGACTCCGGCAAGTCTCAGGATGTTGAGACATCGGACGCAAGGAGATAAGCCGTCATTTCCGAAAATGCCGAGAGGCGTTTGGCGTTTCGTTGCCTCGAACCCAGAGGTTTTCAAAAAATCCGTATCAGACGGCTTTTTTCTTTCCTTTCAATTGCCCCATGCAACGGGCGATCCACTGGCGGGTCAGCTTTTCATGGACGGCGTTCTGGCACAGGCGCTGGCGCAAGGCCGGAAAAACCACATGGTCGAGGAGCTGGTCTTGATCGAAACAGGAAAAGACCACGGACTCCTCGCCTGTATCCGGGTCCTTGTGGGGCTGCAGGCATTGGGCGCAGATTTGCTTCATCATACATTGCATCGGCGAGTTGATGGAGCCGATGGCGATGTGGTCGGGCTTGAGGTAATCCTTTAGCACCTTATGGCGCGCCGCGCTGACTGCCGCCATCATCATGTCCGAGCCGATGGCGATAAGGCGATCGACTTCGCCGATCGGGATCGGCTGTTCGCCCAACTCGCCTTTGCCATAGGCGGCCATGGCCTCGACGACGTTGCCCACAAAGGCCCTGTCCTGGGGGCGGTCCGGCTCGAAGCTCGGCTCCTCGTCGCAGCACCAGACGATGGCGTCGGCGGCGGCCATGATGTCCTCGATATGGTAACGGTCGGCGACCTTTTTGTAGGCGCCGAAGTAAAGGACCCTGGAGCCCGCCTCGCGAAAGGCCTGGCCGATGGAGAACAGAACGGCGTTGCCGAGGCCGCCGCCGGCCAGCAGAACCGTCTCGCCGGCGGGGGTCTCGGTGGGAGCGCCCGTCGGTCCCATCAAGACCACCGGCTCGCCCGGCTCGAGAAAGGCGCAGAGGCTCGACGATCCGCCCATCTCGAGCACGATCATGGCGACCAGCCCCTTGTCCCGGTCGACCCAGGCGCCGGTAAGGGCTACGCCCTCCATGGCCAGCGAGGTGCCATCAAGCTGCTTGGCGTGGGTTTCGTAATTCTGCAGGCGGAAAAACTGGCCGGGGCGAAAGGCGCGGGCGGCGAAAGGGGCGCGCACCACCACCTCGAGGATATTCGGGGTCAGGCGGATGATCTCATGGACCCGGGGGCGCAGTCCGTCGTTAACAGTGGCGATCAATTCATCGGCGGAGACCGGCGATGGTTTTATTTTGGCCAGCATCCGGTTGATCACCGGATAGCCCTGCTTGGCGCTGGCCATGGCCTTGACCACGTTGCCGGCAAAAGACGGATGCAGATCGCCGAAAAAGCTTACGCCGCGTCCGTCGTCGCGAACCTTCATAATCACTTGCACTTGCTCCGGTTTGACGACACTTTCCGGCGTCACCGGATTGCCGTCCTCGCCCACGGCTTGGTAGTACTTGCCATCCATGGCGGCGAAACTAGGGTGTTCGCGGGCCAGCACCGTGTTGGGGACGGTGCCGGCGGCGATGAGTACGGCGCGTGCCGCCAGCGTCACCTCCGGCTCGCCCGTTGGCACCGGCCAGCCGTCTTCGCCGATCTTCTGGCGGGCCAGGCGCAACGCCTCAACATGGCCGTATTCATCGATCTCGACGGCGGCGGGGGCGAGCAATTCGGCGAACCGCATGCCCTGCTCCAGGGCCTTGGTGATTTCATCGTGGTTCAAGGTGTAACTGGGGGCATCGATCATGCGGCGGCGGTAGGCGATGGTCGCGCCGCCCCATTGGTCGAGCAGACTATTAAAGCGGGGCTCGCGTTCTTCCTTCGCCGCTGTCTTACGTTCGCCGCGGATGGCGCCAGCATGGGACAGGAATTCGTCGGCTATGCCTTTTTCCTCATCGGTCCAACTGGCGCGCACGTTTTCCTCGCCTAGCTCGGCGGTCAGGGATTCATACCGGACGAGGAATTTTTCCACTTGCCGCACGTAATAGGCCAGTGCCTCGGTGGCCGTATCGATGGCGGTGAGCCCGCCGCCGATGACTACCACCGGCAAGCGGATTTGCAGGTTGGCGATCGAGCTCATCTTGGCTGCCCCGGTGAGCTGCAACGCCATCAGGAAATCAGAGGCCTGACGCACGCCGCGGGCCAGGCCGTTGGGAACGGACAGATAGGTCGGCTTCCCGGCGCCGAGGCAAAGGGCGACGTGGTCGAAACCCAGATCGAAGGCCAAATCGTCGAGAAGGGCGCTGCCGAAACGCACCCCTCCCAACATGGTGAACCGTTGACGGCGCTCCAAAAGCAGCCGAATGATCTTTAGAAAGTTTTTATCCCAACGGACGGTGATGCCGTATTCGGCGACGCCTCCGAAGCCGGCCATGACACGGTCATCTAGGGATTCAGAAAGTGAGGCGATATCGCGGATGGGCTGGAACTCCACCCGTTCGCCGTTTTCCGTGACGCCCGATAGGGCCGGCGGTAAAGGTTCTACCTTGAGACCGTCGACGGCGACGACGGCATGGCCCTCGTTGACCAAATGATGAGACAAGTTAAACCCGGCTGGTCCCAGCCCGACGATGAGAACCTTGTATCCGCTTACCGCCCGCGGCAAGGGACGCCTGATGTTCAAGGGATTCCAGCGGGTCAACAAGCTGTAAATCTCAACCCCCCATGGCAGGGCCAATACGTCCTTCAGAATCCGCGTTTCAGCCTGGGGAATATCCACCGGGTCCTGTTTTTGATAGATGCAGGCCAACATGCAATCATTGCAGATGCGATGGCCGGTGGCGGCGAGCAAAGGGTTGTCTACCGCGTCCAGGGCGAGGGCGGAGATGGCAAAACCGTCCATCTTCGCCTGGTGCATTTCGGAGATTTTCATATCCAGCGGGCAGCCGGCGAGGACCACTCCCAATGGATTTTTGCTGAATGTTCCGGTTTTCTTGTCGATGATCCCCTTGGCGCAGGTATCCTTGCCCCGGTTGTGACAGATGACGCAGTAATTGACCTCGTCCAAGGCGCCAACAAGATCGCTGCCGTGGTCGGTCAGGGCGAAGCCGTCGCGGTAATAATGACAGCCCTCGGGCGTTTGCATTTTGGCGATGCCGTTTTCTTCCACCGTTTCGGTCTCGACCAGGGTCTGGAAATCGGTTTTTCCCGGCTGGGAAAACAGCACATCGTCATGGTGGCGTTTTTGCCCGGCCGCCGTTTGTGTCGCCCAGGCGGCGTATCTGGCCGCCAGGTCAATGGCCTCGGCATGGGCCTCGGCGTCGTCAAGCCAGGCCATGACATGATCGGCAAATTGAAGCTGCGTGAAATCACCGCCCATGAGGCCGGCCAATTCGGCGGCCAGCGCCTTGCCGTCAAAACTTTCCACCTGCTCCGCCTTATAGGTTTTGACGGCGCGGCGCTGCACGAACAGGCGCTTGCAGGCATAAAGATTGGCCAGTTCGCCGTGGCGGCCGACCAGTTGGCGAAGCTCGCCGCCGATGCCGAACAAGGAACCGAGGAAATCATCGAGATCGGGCGCCAGCGCCAAGAGCAGGTCGGATTCATCCTTGCCCGTAAGCTCGTCCGGCGCCTTGCGGGCAGCCATCAGCCGTTCTTTCAGGTCGCCGCCGGATTCGTCCAAATGGCCGATAAACAGTTCATCAATCCGGGCCAGGCCGCTATTGTCATAAAGATCCGCGAAGCCCAGTCCGTGGGCGAGTTTGAGATTAGTCACTGGTCTCGCTATGTTGATGTCAGTGAAGGGGGTGAGAAGTGCCGTGAATTTAATAATTCTTTTTATATATGACGGCGTGACCTTTGCAAACTTAACTATTGATGAATTTGGGGTTTGCCGGAAGGTTTTGGTTGCCGGCCGGCGGTAAAGGGAGTTCCGAAATGTCGGATGACGTGTCAGGGGGCGCTTATGCCGGCGATGTGACGGCGCGCCAAGCCTGGGATATGCTTGAAGGGGACCCCTCGGCGGTGCTCATCGACGTGCGCACCGAAGGGGAATGGGCTTATGTGGGAATCGCCGATTTGAGCAGCTTGGAAAAACAGCCCCTGTTCGTTGAATGGCAGCATTTTCCGTCCATGGGGGTCAACCCGGATTTTTGCCAACAACTAGCCGCCCACGGGGTCGGAAAAGATGTGCTTTTGTTGTTCATTTGCCGCTCGGGAGTACGCTCAAAAGCGGCTGCCATCGCGATGACCGCCCTTGGCTTCGCGAAATGTTACAATGTCAGCCACGGTTTCGAGGGTGATCCGGATACAAGCAAGCATCGGAGCATGATTAACGGCTGGAAAACCGACGGCCTGCCCTGGGTGCAGGGATAAGAGCCCGTCCGCTCCCGGAGATAAGAAAAGGTAAGGCGCGCTTCCAGCGAGGGCGGAAAAACAAAAATATTGTATCAATTTCACAAACGGTTCAGGTTTTGTGAATAGGCTTTACACTATCGACAATACGTGACGGCCGTTTTAGGCGGCTCAACAGGGCATCCCTTACCATGCCACGGCAATTTTATCATGTGGATTTAAAGGACCATGGCGGCCAAATACTTGGAAAAAATCAAGTTCCTTATCGTCGATGACAACCCCTTTATGTTGAGGATCGTCAGGCAGGTACGGAAAACCTTGGGCGCCAAAGACATAAAAAACAGCACCGAATGGCGCCGCCGGGCTCAAGGAATTGCAAACCTACTCGGCCGACATCTGCATCATCGACTGGGAGATGAAACCCGTTAACGGAATCGAGTTCGTCAAAACGGTTCGCATGGGCGATGACAGTTCCAACCCGTTCTTGCCTATCATCATGTTGACCGCCTACGCGGAAAGGAACCGCATCATTGAAGCCAGGGATGCCGGTGTTAACGAATTCGTGGTCAAGCCGGTCTCGGCGGGTACCCTTTTCGAGCGGGTTGAAACGATTATCGAAAGACCCCGCTCGTTTGTCCGCCTGACGGATTTTTTCGGTCCCGACCGGCGGCGCAAGGCGACGAGTTTCTCGGGAGACGATCGCCGCCAGGGATCAAAGAAAATGAGTCAGGACGAAATCAACCTCTTGATCAGCCCCTCCCCCGAAGAGGCCGAGTCGACGGCCATCGAAACGAAACCCGGCGGCGACGGCAACGGCGCCCCCGACACCTCCTGAAGCACCACGTGCCCAATCGAAAGATTAGCAGGCCGATGAAGGCGCTCAGGCCGCCTTTTTCATATACGACCCGATCAACTCCTCGGCGATCTGCACGGTGTTCAACGCTGCTCCCTTGCGCAGGTTGTCGGCCACCACCCAGAGGCTGAGGCCGTTCTCCACCGTTGGGTCCTTGCGGATACGCCCCACATAGACAGCATCCTCGCCGGCGCACTCGGCGGGCGTCACATAGCCTTCGTCAACGCGGCGATCGACGACGGAAACCCCGGGCGCCGCTCTCAACGCGGCACGCGCCTCGTCCTCGGAAACGGCGGTGGCGAACTCCAGGTTGACCGCCTCGGCGTGGCCGATAAAAACCGGAACCCGCACGCAGGTCGCCGTCACCTGGATGTCGGGATCAAGGATCTTCCTGGTTTCGGCGGCCATTTTCCATTCCTCCTTGGTGGCGCCGTCGTCCATGAAGTCATCGATATGGGGAATGACATTGAAAGCGATCTGCTTGGTAAACTTGTCGCGGAATTTATGAAACGGTTGGTTGGCGTAAACGCCGCGGGTCTGTTCGAAGAGCTCGTCCATGGCCTCCTTGCCGGCCCCCGAGGTCGACTGATAGGTGGCCACCACCACCCGCTTAATCGGCGCCAGATCGTGCAACGGCTTCAGGGCCACGACCAGTTGGATGGTCGAGCAGTTGGGGTTGGCGATAATGCCGCGCTTTTTGAAACCGGCAATGGCCTCGGGATTGACTTCGGGAATAACCAAGGGCACATCCGGGTGCATGCGAAATTGCGACGTATTGTCGACGACCACGGCGCCGGCGGCGGCGGCCTTGGGGCTGAACTTGGCCGAAACCACGGCGCCGGGCGAAGACAAGACGATATCGGTGCCAGTGAAGTCGTAGTCGGCCAGATTGCCAACGTTGAGCGTTTCGTCCTCGCCAAAGGAAATTTCGACGCCGACCGAACGCTCGGAGGCCAGGGCCACGGTTTCGCCGGCCGGGAACTCCCGCTCGGCCATGATCTGGAGAATTTCGCGGCCGACGTTGCCGGTGGCGCCGACGACCGCAACTTTATAAGCCATGATCCAAAACTCCGATTGCTAGAGCCTAAAGAGCCAGCGCCGGTTCACTTACGACTGTTGCCGTCCCATTGCAAGGGGATGGTGGAGGCACCGGCCGGGTTTATCACGCCAGCTTGTCGAGTTTGCCGACGACGGCCTCGCCCATCACCGCCGTCGACACCCTGGCCTTGCCGGGCTCCATGATGTCGGCGGTTCTGAGGCCGCCGTTAAGCACGCTCTTGACGGCATTTTCGATAAGATCGGCCTCGCCACCCAAATCGAAGGAATAGCGCAGCATCATGGCCAGGCTCAACAGCACCGCCAACGGGTTGGCGACGCCCTTGCCGGCGATGTCCGGGGCGGCGCCGTGCACCGGCTCGTAAAGGGCCGCACGCCGGCCCCGGGAATCCGCCGCCCCCAGCGACGCCGAGGGCAACATGCCCAGGGAGCCGGTGAGCATGGCGGCCTCGTCGGAAAGAATGTCGCCGAACAGGTTGTCGGTGACGATGACATCAAACTGTTTGGGATTGCGCACCAATTGCATGGCGCAGTTGTCGGCGTACATGTGGGAAAGTTCGATGTCCGGAAATTTCTCGTCGTGGATCTTTTGCACCTCTTGGCGCCAGAGGACGCCGCTTTCCATGACATTGCTTTTTTCCGCCGAGCAAACCCGCCGCTGACGCTTGCCCGCCAGCTCGAAGGCTACCCGGGCGACACGCTGGATTTCCGGGCTGGTGTAGACTTGCGTGTTGACGCCCCGCCGGGTGCCGTCGGGGAGCTCCTCGATACCGCGCGGCTCGCCGAAATAAATGCCGCCGGTGAGTTCGCGGATGATCATGATGTCCAGACCCTTGACCAGGTCCGACTTCAATGTCGAGGCATCGGCCAAGGCGTCGTAGACGATCGCCGGGCGCAAGTTGGCGAACAGGCCCATTTCCTTGCGCAAGCGAAGAAGGCCGCGTTCGGGCTTTTTCTCGAATGGCAAGTCGTCCCATCGCGGTCCGCCGACGGCGCCCAGCAACACCGCGTCGGCGGCCATGGCTTCGCTCAGGGTGGCGTCGGTCAGCGGCACGCCATGGGCATCCAGGGAAGCGCCGCCGACCAGCCCTTCGGCCACGTCGAAGGTCAAGGCGCGGTGCTTGCCCACCCACTCGATGACGCACCGGGCCTCGGTCATCACTTCCGGGCCTATACCATCGCCGGGGAGGATCAGCAGTTTTTTATTTTTCCCTAAAGACATGGTTCGGCGTTCCCTAGAAATTGCCGGTTAGGCGAAGAGCCACGGTTGGCGGGCTTTGCCTTGCGCCTCGAAAGCGTCGATCTTGTCCGCTTTTTGCAAAGTCAGGCCAATGTCATCCAGGCCTTTAAGCAGACATTCCTTGCGGAACGGATCAATGTCGAAAGGGATCACGTCGCCGCCGGCGGTGGTGATGGTCTGCGTCTCCAGCTCGATAGCGAGGGTGGGATCGGCGCTTTTCCCGGCCCCTTCCATCAGTTTATCGATTTTCTCTTGCCCCAGTTTAATTGGCAAAATTCCGTTCTTGAAACAGTTGTTAAAGAAGATGTCGGCGAAACCCGGCGCGATGAGGCAGCGGATGCCGAAATCGAGGATCGCCCAGGGGGCATGTTCCCGCGACGAGCCGCAGCCGAAATTGTCACCGGCAATCAATATGGCGGCGCCGCGGTAGGGCGGCTTGTTGAGCACGAATTCGGCTTTCTCGGAGCCGTCCTCGTTGTAGCGCAACTCGTAAAACAGGCTCTTGCCCAGACCCGTGCGCTTAATCGTTTTGAGGAATTGCTTGGGGATGATCATATCGGTATCGACGTTGATCATCGGCAAGGGCGCGGCGACGCCACTAAGGGTGCTGAACTTTTGCATACCCGTCCCTATCTAGTCCAGATCCCTGGCGTCGGTCAGCCGGCCGGTCACCGCCGCCGCCGCCGCCATCGCCGGGCTCATCAGGTGGGTGCGCCCGCGGCGGCCCTGGCGGCCCTCGAAATTGCGGTTCGAGGTCGAGGCGCAGCGTTCACCGGCCTGTAGCCTGTCGGCGTTCATGGCCAGACACATGGAGCATCCCGGATCGCGCCATTCGAAACCGGCTTCACTGAAAACCTTATCCAGGCCCTCAGCTTCGGCCTGTTTCTTGATCAGGCCGGAACCGGGGACGACCATGGCGCCGACCCCATTGGCCACCTTGCGTCCCTTGGCGACGGCGGCGGCCTGGCGCAAATCCTCGATGCGCCCATTGGTGCACGAACCGATGAAAACACGGTTGATGGCGATCCCGCGGAGCGGCGTTCCAGGCTCGAGAGCCATGTACTCAAGCGCCCGAGTCATGGCCCGGCGCTTGCCGGGCTCGGCGGTGGCGGACGGATCGGGCACCGCCGCCGAGATGGGTAGGGCGTCCTCCGGGCTGGTCCCCCAGGTGACGGTGGGCTGCAAGGCGCCGGCATCGATGTCCACTTGCCTGTCGAAGTGAGCGCCTTCATCGCTCGCCAGGGTCCGCCAGAACCTCACGGCCGCCTCCCAGGCGGCGCCATCGGGCGCCATGGGACGCCCCTTGAGGTATTGAAAAGTGGTCTCGTCGGGAGCCACCAAGCCGGCCCGGGCGCCGGCCTCGATGGTCATGTTGCAGACCGTCATCCGGCCCTCCATTGTCAGCTTGCTGATGGCCCGGCCCGAATACTCGATAACATGGCCGGTGCCGCCGGCGACGCCGATTCTGCCGATAATGGCGAGGATCAAGTCTTTGGCCGTGACGCCGAGGGGCGGGTCCCCATGGAGGGTGACGCGCATATTTTTCGCCGGTTTTTGCAGCAAGGTCTGGGTGGTAAGCACGTGCTCCACTTCCGATGTGCCGATGCCAAAGGCAAGGGCCCCGAAAGCGCCGTGGGTGGAGGTATGGGAGTCGCCGCAGACGATGGTCGCGCCGGGCAGCGTGAAGCCTTGCTCCGGGCCGATAATATGGACGATGCCCTGGCGGATATCGTCCATGGCGAGATAGGGCAGGTTAAACTCGCCGATGTTGGTTTCCAGGGCCTCCACCTGGATGCGGGATTGCCGGTCGGCGATGCCGGCGGCGCGGTTGATTGTCGGCACGTTGTGATCGGCGACAGCCAAGGTGGTTTCGGGCCGGCGGACTCGGCGCTTGGCGGCCCTCAGGCCCTCGAAGGCCTGGGGGCTGGTGACCTCGTGGATAAGATGGCGATCGACGTAAATAAGACAGGTACCGTCGTCGGCCACCTCGACCAGGTGGCTATCCCAGAGTTTGTCGAAAAGTGTTCGCGGCTTGGCCATGAGATTTTTTCATCGTCGCTTGTTCAATGCTGGGGCCGGATAGGGCAAGGACCGCCGGGCAAGCCCTCGCCACCGGTTCGGCCAAACAATTATTTTTTGTTGGCGGCTTTGGCGGGCTGTTCCGGTTCGGTGGCTTTGGCGGCCTTGGCGGGTTGTTTCGGTTTGGCGACCTTGGTGGACTGTTTCGGTTTGGTGGCCTTTGCTTCGAGGGCGGCCGCGGGCAAAGCCTTGCCGTTGCGTTTGGCTTCCGCTTTGACGGCCGCCGCAGCGGCTTTTTCCCGGGATGTCACCTTGCCCGCGTAGCCGTCGGTTTTTTCGGCGATACGGGCCCGTTTGCCGGTGCGCCCGCGCAGGTAATAGAGCTTGGCCCGGCGGACGTCGCCGCGGCGCACGACCTCGATGCCGGATATGGCTGGCGAATAAAGCGGAAAGACCCGCTCCACCCCCTCTCCGGAGGCAATCTTGCGGACGGTAAAGGCGGAATTCAGGCCGCTGTTTTTGCGGGCGATGCAGACCCCCTCATAGGCCTGGACCCGCTGACGCGCACCCTCGACGACCTTGACATTAACTCGGATGGTGTCGCCCGGTTTGAATTCGGGAATCGGGCGTTCCTGGACCAGCTTATCAATTTGTTCTTTTTCCAGCTCTTCAATGACGTTCATGACCTAATTCCCTCATCCTTCGCCGGCCCGGCCGGAATGGTCCGGGGCCTTGATCCATTTTCCAGTTCTTTATACCGGGCCCACAGGTCCGGCCGCTTCGCCCTTGTCACCGCCTCGGCCTCGGCAAGCCGCCAAGCGCGGACTTTTTCATGATGCCCGGAGGCCAGAACCTCGGGCACCGTCCGTCCCCGCCAAATCTGGGGCCTGGTATAGTGAGGATATTCCAACAATCCGTTTTCAAAACTCTCCTCGGCTAGCGACCCGGGCCTGCCGACAATGCCGGGCAATAAACGCAGGCAAGCATCGATAAGCGCGATGGCCGCCGGTTCGCCGCCTGATAACACGAAATCACCGATGCTGATCTCTTCAGCCCGGTATTCGTCGAGAACCCGTTGGTCGACGCCCTCGAAACGGCCGCAAAGCAGGATTACTCCCGGCCCCTCCGCCAAGGCCCGCACCCGCGATTGCGTCAACGGCCGACCGCGCGGCGTTAGGTAAATCAACGGCAAGGTCCCGCCATTTTCCCCCGCCGCATCGATCGCCCGGGCGATGACCTCGGCGCGCATGACCATGCCGGGACCGCCACCGAACGGAGCATCGTCCACGGCGCGGTGTTTATCGCCCGCGAAAGTGCGAATGTCCACCTTTTCCAACTCCCAGGCGCCGTCCGCCAACCCCCGGCCAGCCAGAGACAGGCCGAGCGGCCCCGGAAACATTTCTGTAAACAAGGTGAGGACCTTCACCGTCCACGGACTGTCTGGGTCCATAACCGTCACTCCTCGTTGCCATTTCCATCCTCCGCCGCGCCGCCACCTTGGACTTTGGGCGTTGGCAAAAGCCCGGGCAGCGGCGCGATTACCAGCCGCCCCCCGGCCAGATCAACCTCGGGCACGGCGGCGCGCGTGAAAGGTGCCATCACCGTGCCCAGCGGGCCGCCGCCGATCTCCAGACTGGCACCACCGCCGAAATCATGGACCGCCCGCACCCGGCCCAACGTCCCGCCGCCGACCAGGTCGGCCCTTAAACCGACCAGGTCGGCATGATAATACTCGCCGCTTTCCGGCTCCGGCAGGGCGCCGCGTGGCACATGCAGCTTGAGGCCCTTCAAGGCCAAGGCGGCATCGCGGTCGTCGATCCCTTTGAGGCGGGCGATAACCTGGTCCTTGGCCCGACCGGTGACGCGAAGATTGAACAACCGCTCCCCTGTCTCGTCACAAACCGGCCCATAGGCGCCGATATCTCCGGGATTGGCGGTGAAGCTCTTGATCCGGACATCGCCCTTGAGACCGCGCGCCCCGCTGACCACGCCGAGACAGACCATGGGCGGCACCGGGGATTTGCCGGGTTTGTCAGCCGTCATGATCCTTCCAGGCCGAAGCCCCACTTAACTGGCCGCTTTGTCATCTTTGGCCGAGTCTTTGGCCGATACCTCCTCCACAGCTGTCTCTTCCTTCGGTGCCTCCGCTTCCGCCGCTTCTTCCTTCGGTGCCTCCGCTTCCGCCGCTTCTTCCTTCGGTGCCTCCGCTTCCGCCGCCACTTCTTCCTTCGGCGCTTCCGCTTCCGCCGTCTCTTCTTTCGGTGCTTCCGCTTCCGCCGCCGCTTCTTCCTTCGGCGCCGCCGCCGCGTCCTCGGCTTGTTGCTGGCGTTCTACGGTCTTGGTCCTGGGCAAGTGTTGCTTGGTCTGCTCCGGAATCGCCGGCGCTTCCATCAGTCCAGACTGGGCCAGCATCCTGGCGACCCGGTCGGTGGGCTTGCCGCCGACACCGAGCCAATACTTGATCCGCTCTTCCTTCAACACCAGCCGCTGGCTGTGATCCTTGGGAACCATCGGGTCGTAAGTTCCGACACGCTCTATGAAGCGGCCGTCGCGGGGGCTGCGGGAATCGGCGACGACGATGCGGTAAAAGGGGTGTTTTTTGGCGCCACCCCGGGATAGGCGGATTTTCAGCGACATGTTTTTGCAGTGTCCTTGTTGCGGTTAATTGAACTCTATCTTGAGCCTTGGCGTTAGCGCATAGGCGGCAATGGTGGCATCATCCCCGGCGGTGGAATGCCACCGCCCGTCAGACCCTTGGCGTTCGTGCGGCCCATTTTTTTCATCATCATGGTCATTTGTTTGTAGCTCTTGAGCAGGCGGTTGACTTCTTGCACCGAGGTGCCCGAACCGCTGGCGATGCGGCGCCGCCGCGACCCGTTGAGAACTTTCGGGTTGCTCCGCTCCTTGGCCGTCATGGAGAGGATGATCGCCTCCTGGCGGGCGATGGCACCATCATCGACGTTGGCGGCGGCGAGTTGTTTTTTGATCTTGCCGACGCCCGGCAACATGCCGAGCAAGCCCTTGACGTCGCCCATCTTGCGAAGCTGTTTCAACTGCTTGCCCATATCGTCCATGGTGAACTTGCCCTTGACCATTTTGGCGGTCATTTCCTCGGCTTCTTCACTGTCGATGATCTCGGCTGCTTTCTCGACCAGGCCGACCACGTCGCCCTGGCCGAGAATGCGCCCGGCGACGCGCCCAGCGTCGAAGTCCTCCAGGGCATCAAGTTTCTCGCCCGTTCCCATCAGTTTGATCGGCTGTCCGCTAACCGCCCGCATGCTGAGCGCCGCGCCGCCACGGGCGTCGCCATCAACGCGGGTGAGAACGATGCCGGTGATGCCGATTTTGTCGTTGAACTCGGTGGCCAGTTTGGCCGCGTCCTGACCGGTCAGCGCATCGGCGACAAGCAAGGTCTCGGTCGGTTGAACCGCCTCGACGATGGTGGCAGCCTCGGCCATGAGCTCGGAATCGATATGCAAGCGCCCGGCGGTGTCGAGGATCAAAACATCGCTGCCTTCCTGACGCGCCGTCCGCATCGCCCGCTTGGCAATCGCCAGCGGCTGTTCGCCGAGGATAACCGAGAGGGTCGGGACGTCCGCCTGTTCGCCGAGTAAGACCAGTTGCCGTTGCGCCGCCGGCCGGCGAACGTCAAGAGAGGCCATCAAGACCTTCTTTTTATCGCGTCTTTTCAGCTTCAGGGCCAGTTTGGCGGAGGTCGTCGTCTTGCCCGAGCCCTGCAAGCCAACCATCAAAATGGCGACCGGCGGAACGCCGACCAGATCGATGGCGCCGCTGGCCGCCGCCGGCGCCTGGGGCGCCGCCGGATCGCCGCCGAGCACCCGGACGAGGTGGTCGTGAACAATCTTGACGACCATTTGGCCAGGGGTGACGCTGCGCAGGACTTTGTGGCCGACGGCCTCTTCACGGATGGCGGCAACCAGGTCCTTGACCACCGGCACGGCGACGTCGGCCTCGAGCAAGGCGACGCGCACTTGACGCAGGGCGGTATCCACATCGTCCTCGGAAAGCGCGCCCCGCTTCTTGAGGCCGCTGAAAATCTCGCCCAAACGGTTGGTCAGGTTGTCGAACATTTGAAAGTTCACCCTTGGCGAAAAAATAAAAAACGGCAAAAAAACAAAAAACGCCAGTGCGCGAAACTCGCGGACTGGCGGCGCCCCCCCTTCATTTCCCCGGGCGACGTCGGTTTCAAGCGGCGCACTCTATGGGCGGAGCAAGCCACTGTCAAGAACAGCCAGGCAACATGACGCCGGGATTATTGCGGCCCCGCCGGGCCGAAAGCCCGGCAAACGGTCCCCCTTGCAAGCCATCGAATCGGCCATTGCCGCCACCGGCTTGATCCGCCGGGGCGCTTTCCATCCCGGCGCCAGTGACGGCGCACCGGGCGGCGGTGGCACGGTGGTGCTGATCGGCAACGCCGGCCCGGCCCTGTGGGGGTCTTTTAGCCGCCAAGGCAGGGACGAACATCATCCGCTTGATTCCTGGACGCGGCGGCGTGGTGGACCAGGTGGCGCAAGACCTGGCGGCGGATTTCCCGGGTGTCAGCTCGCTGTTTCCTTTCGAAGGCCCGCCCTACCTTCCTTTCCAGCGATGGGCGCAGCGGGCCGAACTCGTTCATCACTCGCCTTTGCGGCAATTGATTCACCCGGAATTCGGCCTCTGGCACGGCTACCGCGGCGCCCTTGTATTCAGGGAAAAACTTGATCTGCCACGGCCCTAACAGCGCCCCAGTCCTTGCCAGGATTGCGCCGCCAAACCCTGTCTTGCCGCTTGTCCGACGGGTGTCTACAAAAAAGGCGTCTTCGACTTGCAGGCCTGTATCGGTTACCTCAAGAAGCAGGCCGGGAACGACCAAAAGGATTGTCTCGATCGCGGCTGCCTGACCCGCCACGCCTGCCCCGTCGGCTTGAAGTACGCCTACCACCCCGCCCAGGCCGGCTTTCACATGCAGACCTTTTTGGCGGCGCATGGCGGGTAATTCCTAGTCTCTTCCCGATTCCTGTGGACTTCTTTAGTTCCGGGACCATATTAAGCGCGTTATGGCGACACTGCTTTTCACCAAGATGCACGGGCTCGGCAACGATTTCGTGGTTCTCGACGGACGCCGGGTTGCCTTGCCGGTCGGCGCCGGCCAGGCGCGCGCCATTGCCGATAGGCACACCGGCGTCGGCTGCGATCAGGTGATCATCATCGAGCCGACGACGAGCGGCGAGGCGGATGTCTTCATGCGCGTCCGCAACGCCGACGGCGGCGAGGCCGAGGCCTGCGGCAACGCCGCGCGCTGCGTCGCTGCCATGATCATGACCGAGAACGCCGCCACCCAGGTGGTCATCGAAACCGCCGCCGGGCTCCTCGACGCCGAGGCGGTGGGCGGCGGGGACATCGCCGTCGACATGGGTCAAGCCCGTCTCGACTGGCGGGACATACCACTGGCCGGCCCCGCCGACACCCTGCATCTTGGCCTCGAAGCCGGGCCATTCAAGGACCCGGTGGCGGTCGGCATGGGCAACCCCCACGCCGTCTTTTTTTTCGACGACGCCGAGGCAGCGGCGCTGGAGACCTTCGGCCCCGCCATCGAGCGCCATGAAATGTTTCCCCACTTCGTCAACGTCGGCGCCGCGCAGGTGCTGTCCGGGCATGAAATCCGCCTGCGTGTTTGGGAACGCGGCGCCGGCATCACCCGCGCTTGCGGCAGCGGCGCCTGCGCCGCCCTGGTCGCCGCCCACCGGCGCGGCTACACCGGGCGCAGCGCGCAAGTCATCCTTGACGGCGGCAGCTTGGGCATTGAATGGCTGGCTGACGATCATGTCTTGATGACCGGACCGGTGGCGGTCAGTTTCCGGGGTACCTTGGACGAATCGCTACTGTCATGAATGAAACCAAAGTGGTTACTTTGGGCTGCCGCTTGAATACCTTCGAATCGGAGGTCATGGCCGCCGCCGCCCATGAGGCCGGCCTCGCCGACACGGTAATCGTCAACACCTGCGCCGTCACCGCCGAGGCCGAACGGCAATCGCGCCAGACCATCCGCCGCGTCCGCCGTCAACAACCCAGCTCGAAGATCGTCGTCACCGGCTGCGCCGCGCAAGTGAATCCCGGCGGCTTCGCCAGCATGCCCGAAGTCGACCGGGTCGTCGGCAACGCCGACAAATTGCGGTCATCGGCGCTGGCCGGGATCAGCGGCAGGGCCATGATTTGGTCCCATATGATGACCGCCAAAGCGGGGCCAAGCCGGATGATCGGCGGCTTGCACGGACGCACCCGCGCCTATCTCCAGATCCAGCAAGGATGCGATCACCGTTGCACTTTTTGCATCGTTCCCCTGGCCCGCGGACCCAGCCGCAGCCTGCCGGCGCGGAGCATCATCGAACAGGCACGGCATTTGACCGCCAACGGCTACCGCGAAGTGGTGCTGACCGGCGTCGATATTTCCTCTTACGGAGCCGATCTGCCTGGCCGCCCGACACTGGGCGGACTGGCGGCCAGTTTGTTGGCCCAGGCCGGGGAGATCAAACGCCTCCGATTTTCTTCCCTCGACCCAGCGGTGATGGATACGGCGCTGATTGAACTGTTGGCCGAGAACGACCGGTTGATGCCGCATCTGCATTTGAGTTTGCAGGCTTTTGATGATGTCATCTTGAAACGGATGAAGCGGCGTCATCGCCGCGCCGATATTGAGAGACTTTGCCAAACGCTCCGCCGCGCCCGCCCCGATGTCGTCTTCGGCGCCGACCTGATCGCCGGCTTCCCGACGGAGACCGGGGCAATGTTCAAAAATACCTTATCGGCGATCGCTGGCTTGGGACTGACCTATCTGCACGTCTTTCCCTTCTCGCCACGTCCCGGAACCCCCGCCCAGCGGATGCCGCCGGCGCCGGGAGGCGTTGGCAAGCAACGCGCCACCAGGCTGCGCGCCGCCGGCGAGGCGGCGTTGACCCGTTTCCTTGCCGCCCGGATCGGCGAAACCGCCCAGGTGCTGGTCGAAAAAGAGCGTTTCGGCCATAGCCGCCGTTTCGCCCCGGTTCGCCTCGCTTTCGACGCGGCGCCAGGGTCGATCGTCGAGACCCGCGTCGAATCCGCCGCTGATGGCCATTTGTTGGGAGCAAAACCGGGGATGCAAAAGCCATGAACGACGCTGACCAAAAGGTATGGCTGGGCAGGCTCAGGCATGGGCTGGGTAAATCCTCGGCAAAACTCAAGGAAGGCATCGGCGGCATTTTCACCAAGCAGCGGCTGGACGGCGCCTTGATCGAGGAGCTGGAGGACTTTCTGATCTCGGCCGATATGGGCGTGACGACGGCGGCGCGGCTAGCCCAATCCCTGGCCGAAACGCGCTTTCACTGGGAAATCACCCCGCAAGAAGTCCGCCAGACCCTGGCCGACGGGATCGCCCAGATCCTGGCGCCGGTGGCCCGCCCCTTCATCGTCGATAAAACCCATGGGCCGCACGTCGTCTTGTTCTGCGGCGTCAACGGTGGCGGCAAGACGACCACCATCGGCAAGTTAGCCAAACAGTTTCGCGGCGCCGGTCACAACGTCATGCTGGCGGCGGCGGATACCTTCCGCGCCGCCGCCATCGAACAGCTTCAGGTTTGGGGCGAGCGCACCGGTTGCCCGGTGATCTTCGGCAAGCCAGGGGCGGACGCCGCCGGCCTCGCCTATAACGCGCTCTCGGCCGCGCAAACCGAAAACATCGACCTGCTTTTTATCGACACCGCCGGACGGCTCCACAACAAGACCGATCTGATGGCCGAGTTGGGGAAAATCGTCCAGGTAGTGAAAAAATTGGATGACAGCGCGCCCCACGACCGTCTTTTGGTGATGGACGCCACCGTCGGCCAGAATGCTCTTGCCCAAGTCGAGGTTTTTCAGGATGTGGTCGATATCACCGGCCTCGTCATGACCAAGCTGGACGGAACGGCGAAAGGCGGCGTGGTGGTGGCGCTGGCCGAAAAATTCGCGCTGCCTGTTGTCGCCGTCGGCGTCGGCGAGGGAATCGACGACATGCGCGCCTTCGAGGCACAAGCCTTCGCGCGATCCCTGATGAGCCTGGAGAATTAAGCCAGATATGTTTTGTTCTTGGCTTCAGGCTGCTTACTTTTTATAAATATTATATTTATACAACCTTCAGGATGCTATCCTCGTCCGCCGGTTGAAATTCCGCAGCCGAGGATCAATATCTCCTCTACGGCAATCAGGCAACCGGCGAATTTGCGTTCGTAATTAGGGATCTACCTATGGCCAACGTGATCAACAAAGCAACCGAATCCGACTCCTCCTGCGGCGCTGATTGTCGACATCGCCCTGCCCGGGGGTAAGTCGGTGGACATTGAGGCGCTCAACGATATCCGCCGGACATGCTCATCTCCGGCCATCGTACTCAGCCAGCACGACGACCTGGCCCGCCGACTGCAAGCGGTGCGCGCCGGGATGCAAGGTTTTTTCACCAAATCCCTGGACATCACCCGCCTCGTCGAGGCCCTCGACTAACTGACGGCGGCCAAGGAAAGCGATCCCTACCGCATTCTCATCGTTGATGACGACCGGGCCCTGGCCGAGTTCTACAAGCTGCTGCTGGAAAAGGCGGCGATGGTCGCTGAAATCGTCACCCATCCCTTGCGGGTCATGGAGCTGCTTTTCGAATTCCGCCCCGATCTAATCCTCATGGACATCAACATGCCCGATTGCAACGGCATCGAATTGGCCGGCGTTATTCGCCAGAAAGATGACTTTTTCCGCATTCCCATCATCTTTCTGACCAGCCAATCCACATATGACCGGCGGCTATTGGCCTTGCAAGGCGGCGGCGATGATTTTCTCGCCAAGCCTGTGCGCGCCGATCTGTTGGTTTCGTCGCTGAAATCGCGCGCCGAACGGGCCCGCCAATTCGATTTGCTGATTTCGCGGGACGGCATGACCGGGATTGTCAACCACAGCAAAATCAAGGAGTTTCTGGAAACCGAGGTCCTTCGGGGACAGCGCGAAAACCGGCCCCTGGCCTTCGCCATGCTCGATATCGACCATTTCAAATCCGTCAACGACAGCCATGGCCATTGGACCGGCGACACGGTGATCAAGGCGCTGGCCCGGGTGCTGAGCCAGCGCCTACGCAAAACCGATTTCATTGGGCGTTACGGCGGCGAGGAGTTCGCCGTCATCCTGCCCAATACCGAAGGCGCCGATGCGGCGCGGAGGTGACGGCCCGAGCCTGAGGGCCCGTATAGCAAATCCCGAGCGGATGAACCCATCCGCGACGACGCATTTGCCTTTAAAACAAATAGAGAGTGTGTTTCAGGTGAACGCAAGTGAAGCGGAAATGCTCTACCGGCGGCGCGGCAGTTTCGCCGCCTTCTCCCGGTCCTCCCACCAGGTGTCCAACTGGTAGCCGTAAAGGGGCGTCATGGCCGGCCGGGCGAAGCGGTTCCAATAGGCCAGCCGGTCGCCCCGCAGATGGAACAAAGGCACCACGTAATGGCCCCATTGCAAAATCCGGTCGAGCGCCCGGGTCGCGGTAATGAGTTGAGTACGGCTGCCGGCGGCGGTGATCTTGGCGATCATGGCGTCGGCGGCGGGCTCGATGATGCCCGGATAATTGCGGGTCGCCTCCCTGCCGGCCGCCAATGATCCCCAATAGAACGCCTGCTCGTTGCCGGGCGACAGAGATTCATCCCACAGATAAATGATCATGTCGAAATCGTAAGCGTTGAGCCGGTACTGATATTGCGCCGAATCGACGGTCCGCACCTTGGCCGTTATGCCGAGACGCGCCAGCTTACGGCGGTATTCCAGCGCCAGCTTCTCGTTGCGCGGGTCGACGAGAAGGATTTCGAATCCGGCCGGCTCGCCGTCGGCCCTGAACATGCGCCCACCGCGATAGCTCCAGCCCGCCGCCCGCAACAACCGCATCGCCCGCTTGAGGCCGCCGCGGCCCTGGCCACCGGCGGCCGACCGGGGTGGCCGGTAAACGGAGGAGAACACCTCCGCCGGCAAGCGGTCCCGATAAGGCTCCAACAAAGCCAGTTCGCCCGGCGGCGGCGGGGCGGCGGCGGCCAGTTCCGAATTTTCAAAATAGCTGGCGGTGCGCTCATAAGCACCGTGAAAAAGCGTCTTGTTGATCCATTCGAAGTCAAAGGCATGGGCCAGCGCCGCCCTGACGCCACGGTCCCGGAAAACCGGCCGGCGGGTATTGAACACGAACCCATACATGCCGGCGGGACGGCCGTGCGCAAATTCCTCCAGCAGAATGTCGCCGCGCTCCAGGGCCGGCGATGCATAGCCGTTCGCCCAGCGGCCAGGATCGGATTCGGGACGCAAGTCAACGAGCCCGGCCTTGAAGGCCTCCAGCGCCACGACGCCGTCGCGGTAGTAGTCGTAACGAACCATGTCGAAATTGTATTGGCCACGGTTGACCGCCAGGTCCCGACCCCAGTAACCGGGGTCGCGGCGGTAGCTGACGGAGCGTCCCGGATCGACGACTTCGATCCGGTAAGGACCGCTGCCCAAGGGCGGAACCAGGGTGGTCCTTTCGAACTCGGCCTTTTGGTAATAGGACTTCGACAGGATCGGCATCAGCCCCATGATCAACGGCATCTCGCGGTTGGAGCCGTCCTTGAAGATGAGCCTGATCTTGCGCCTGCCCAGCTTCTCCATGCGCTCGACCAGCCGGTAATAGAGGCGGTGGTTGGGGCGGCCCTTACTAGCGAGAGTGTTGACGGAAAAGATGACATCATCGGCGGTGATCGGGCCGCCGTCGTGAAACCGCGCTTGCCGGCGCAACGTGAAGGTCACCGACGAGCGGTCATCCGGCGTCTCGACGCTTTCGGCGATATGCCCGTAAAGGGTGAACGGTTCGTCCCGGCTGCGCTTGAGGAGCCTCTCGAAGACCAGGTCCAGTCCGGCCGCCGGCGTACCCTTGATGATGAACGGATTGAGGCTGTCGAAAGCGCCAGTCCTGGAGAGGGTCAGGCCGCCGCCCTTGAGCGCGGTGGGATCGGTGTAATCGAAATGCTCAAAATCCGGGCCGTACTTGGGCGGGCCGTGCATGGCGATGGCGTGGCCGGGCTCGGCCAGGGCGGGAGAAAAAACGGCGGCAAAGGCAAGCGCCAATAAAGACAACACTCCCTTGCCACCCATCGGATCTTTCCTAATCTCCCATGAGGTGCAAAACCAGGCGGCGGCTGTGCGGCCGGAGCCGGTGTTCGAACAGGTATATTCCCTGCCAGGTGCCGAGCACCGGGCTGCCGCCGGCGACCGGAATGGAAAGCTGCGCGTCGGTCAGCGCGCCCTTGATATGGGCCGGCATATCGTCGATGCCTTCCGAGCTGTGGCGATAATGGGCCGGGTTGTCCGGAACCAGCCGGCGGAAAAATGTTTCCAGGTCGTGCTGCACATCGGGGTCGGCGTTTTCCTGAATGGTCAGCGAGGCCGAGGTGTGGCGGCAGAAAACGGTGAGCAGGCCGGTGCCGATTTTTTGTTTCCTGACCCAGCCAAGAACCTGCCCGCTAACTTCGTAAAGCCCCTGGCCGCGGGTGCCGACGGTGATTGTGGTCTGCGCCTGTTTCATGGCTGGTGGTCCAAAACCTGCATATGGTGCCCATACGATCGCGTCATCCGTTTCCTCGGGGCGCCCACCGGCGCCGTAGCGCAACGCTTGTGATGTGAGGCATCTCGGCGCGCCGCACGCCTAGCCGGATGAACTCGGAAAGCCGTCGTATGGGTACCATATGCAGGTTTTGGACCACCAGATCATTTACACCCATTGCCACCTTTATCCAAATGGCCCTCATGGGCAATCAACCATAGCGGCGCAACCGGGCGCCATGACGGTGCAGCCAGGCGCGGGCTTTGGCGCTATCATCCGTCAGTTCGCCGACGGTCCGCCAGAAACCGGCACCGTGGTTCATGGCCTCGAGGTGGGCGACCTCGTGAGCAACCACGTAATCGAGCACATGCGCCGGCGTCATGATCAGACGCCAGCAAAAGGAAAAGTTGCCGGCCGCCGAACAAGACCCCCAGCGGCTGCGGGTGTCGCCAAGACGGACCCTCCCGAAGGCACGCCCCAGGCGGCTAGCTTTGGCGGCGACTCGGCAACCGATTTCGCGCCGCGCCTGGCTTTCAAGCCAGTCCCTGAGCCGCCTGGGCAGGTGTTCCGGGCCGCCGGAAACGTTGATTTCCCCATTTTCCCGCCATACCGGACAGCCTCCCAAGGGACGATGGCAAACGACATGATCGGTGCCCAGGAAGGGCACGATGGCACCGTCGGCGAAGGCGATCCTCGGCGGCAAGGCGTCGAGGCGGTCAACAATCCACTTGCTTTTGCGCCGCGCCAGCTCCAGCCCTTCGGCGACCGGCGCTCGCGGCGGCAAGGTGATAACGAGGTCGTCTCTTTCCGGATCGACGCGGAGGATCAGCCGGCGGGCGCGGAGGTGGTGCCTGATCCGCGCCGGCACCGTCCGGCCATCAAGTTCGATAGTGACCTGTTGCTCCCGGATCCCGCGCCCGGTCCGGCACCACGGCAAGCGGATCATCGCGCCCCCGACAAGCTGAAACCGGTTGCTTCGACGGCCTTTAAAAGAGCCTGGGCCTGGGCTTCGCCAAGAGCGGCCAGCGGCGGGCGGATGTTTCGCCATTCCCTCTGCCCGCCATGACGCGCCATGACCTCTTTCAGCGCCGCGATCAAGGGATAAGCGGTAAAAATTCCGCGCAAGGCCACCAGTTGCGCGTTGGTCTCATTGATGGTGGCGTTTCGCCAGCCCGAATAGACTTTCGCCGCTAACCTCGAAGCCACGTTGCAGACCGCCGTAATACACCCGGCGCCGCCGGCCTCGAGCAAGGGCAACAGCAAATCATCGGCGCCGCTGAAGACGGCGAAACCGGGAAAGGCGCGGAGGCAAGCGGTCATGTTGCCGATGTCGCCGGAACTATCCTTGATGCCGGCTACGGTTGCCGGGTAACGGGCCAGCAGCCTTTCGATCAAAGCTAGGCTGATGGGAACGCCGGACATCCGGGGAAAATGATAAAGGTATACCTTGAGCGCGTCGTCACCGACCTCTTCGATGACTTCCGAGTAAGCGGCGAACAGGCCGTCGTCGGTGACGTTCTTGTAGTAAAAGGGCGGCAGCATGACCACACCCTGGGCACCCAAGCGCACCGCCCGGCGGCTTAACTCGATGGTCTCGGCAAGGGCGCAGCAGCCGGTGCCCGGCAATAGCGCCCGGCCCGGTATGCCGGCTTCGATCAGTCCTTCCAGCATACGGAGGCGCTCCGCCAGGCTGAACGAATTGGCCTCGCCGGTTGTTCCCAGAACCGCCAATCCATCGCAGCCATTCGCCAAAAGCCAGCGGCAATGGCGGGCGAAGGCGCGGTGGTCGGGGGAGAGGCCGTCTTGCAGCGGCGTCAGCACGGCGGCAAAAACACCGCCGGCAATGGGCGCGGCAGCGGTCAAGGTTGATCCCCTTGATCGGGCCAATTGACGATATGGTCTTCAAGATCGCCGGCGGTGTTTCCAGGCACGGCGCGGCCGCGCACCGACATCCCCATCCGATGCACGGCTTCCGGGTCTCCGCAAACCAAGGGGTGCCACCAAGGTAAGTCCTGGCCATTGGCAAGCAGGGAATAGGCGCAAGTTTCAGGCAACCACTTCAGCGTTGATATGTTCTTCGCCGTCAACCGTTCGCAATCGTCAACTAAATGCTTGCGGCGAACGTAATCAGTGCAACGACAACTGTCGATATTAAGCAAATGGCAGGCCACGTTGGTGTAAACGATCTTGCCGGTATCGATGTTCTCAAGCTTTTCCAGACAACATTTGGCGCAGCCGTCGCAAAGGGATTCCCATTCTTCCGCTGACATTTGGGAAAGCGGTTTCAGCCGCCAGAAAGGTTGTCCGGCCATTACTCTAAAGCACCTCCCGCAAGCGGGAGGCCATTTCCTCGACCGTCGTGGTGGGGCCGAAATGGAAGCGGTATTTGCCCTCGGGGCCGACAAGATAGGTAATGGCGGTGTGGTCCATGAGATAATCGTCGGGGTCCGCTCCCTCGGCGACAAACTTGGCGTAATAGACGCGGTAGACCCTGGCCGCTTGCTTCACTTGCTTCAATGTGCCGGTCAGTCCCAACATGCGCGGGTGGAAATGACTGATATACATTTTCAGTTGCTCGGGAGTGTCCCGCTCGGGATCGATGGTGATGAAAACCGGCACCACCTTCTCGCCTTTGTCGGCGAGCTTGTCGAGAGCGTTGGTAACGGTGCTCAGTATGGTTGGGCAGATATCCGGACAATAGGTATAGCCGAAGTTGATCAGCAGGAAACGGCCGCGGAAACTGTCATCGGTGACCATCTTGCCGTTACGATCGACCAAGGTAAAGGGCCCGCCGAGCACCGGCGCCACCTCCACCAAGGTTTGGTCCTCCACCGGCCCGCCCAGCTGGCCAAGAAATTGGCGTCCGGCAAGGACGGCGGTGACGAGAACGGCGGCCAAGCCGAAATAGACAAGGGGGCGGTTAAAAAAACTCGTTTTCGTCGGCGCCGAGGGGTCTTCATTTTTATCTGGACGAGGATGATCTTTCATCGTCTTTAAGATAACGTCTCTACGCGCACCATCAAGAGAGCAAACGCATGAGGGGTGAAAATCACGACCATGGTTAAGCGCCTGCTTATCCTCGGAGGGACGGCGGAAGCCAGGAAGCTGGCCGGGATGGTGGTCGATTCATTGGCCGGCGAGGTGGAGACCGTTACATCTCTTGTCGAGCACCTCGGGCCGATGGCGGAACTTCCGGGCCGGGTTCGCACGGGCGGCTTTGAAGACATCCAGGCACTGGTTGACTATCTTCGCCAAGAATCTTTTCACATGGTCATCGACGCGACCCATCCCTTCGCCGAGGCCATTTCCGCCAATGCCTACGCCGCCTGCCTTCGCGCCGAGATACCGAGGCTGATGTTGATCCGCCCGCCCTGGCGGCTGGTGCCGGGAAACCCGTGGGTAGAGGTGGCCGACATGGCGGGCGCCGCCGAAGTTCTGCCACGTCTGGCGCGCCGGGCCTTCCTGACCATCGGGCTCGAGGATATCAAGGTCTTCTCCGGCCTTACCGAGATTTGGTTCCTGGTTCGTCTGGTCAGGCCACCCGAGGTACCCTTGCCGCTTGCCGATTACGACCTTATTACGGGCCACCCGCCGTTGAACCTGGCGGCCGAACGCCAACTGCTCGCGGAGCATCGGATCGATACCCTGGTATGCAGGCAAAGCGGCGGCAAGGCGACCGAGGCAAAAATCACTGCCGCCGGCGTGGAAGGTATTCGGATTGTCCTCATCCAACGCCCAAACCTGGAGCCGGGCGAGATCACCGAGACCGCCGAGGAAGCCTTGCATTGGCTGCGAAGCCGAGTCTAGGACATGCACTCATAAATGGCGCCGTAACTGGATGTTGGTTTACCACCCCGATGTAAGCTCTAGCACCTGATGCTGTTGTAAAAACCGTTTTGCGGCTTGAAAGCCAAGCAAAATATGGTCCCCCGCTTTCTGGTTTTCGGGCATGGGAGACAGTTACACGGCCGCGCCTCTCTTGACGTATCAATCTATAGTTCAGTATAAGCCGGGCAATGCACTGGAAATTGAGAGAAGCTATAGATTAATTTAAATCAAAATGGTGTTGCTGCTACATTATATGCTTATAGGCTCGCAAGCCTTCATAGAATCAACATGACAAATACCAGCACAAACGACACGGCCATGGCGTCGCGTCCACGAGCCAGCAGTCTGGCCCAGCCCTTTTTTCGCGGCAGTTCCCTGCCGCGCGTGGCCGCACGCATCGAGGCGTTCTTCGTTCGCTACAGGCATGTCACTTGGCTCGTGCAGGTCGGTATGCTCGTTGTTTTCATAGCCCTGCTGTTCGGACCCGCGCTGCTGAAGGAAGCCTTCGGTAACGCAAACGCACCCGGCGATTTTGCCGTCTTTGCCAATACCGTCATCTGGAGCTTGTGGTTTCCCCTCATCTTTCTGTCCGTAATTTTCTTCGGACGCAGTTGGTGCGGCTTCCTATGCCCCATGGGCGCGGCCACGGAATGGGCCAACAAGGTGGGGCCGCAACAGGCCATCCCCACATGGGTGCGGTGGCCAGGCACGCCCATCTTCAGTTTCCTCGTTGTTACCGTGTGGGCGCAGACAGCGGGCGCGCGGGACCACGCGGAAGCCATCGCCATCGTTTTTGGAAGCATATTTGTCGCCGCCATCGCGTTGGGCTTTTTCTTCGGGCGCAACAAACGGGCTTGGTGCCGGCATATGTGCCCGATCGGGCTTCTGCTTGGGGTCTTCTCGCGCATCGGGGTGGTGGATTTTTGCGCCAAGCGGCCAAAGGCCGGTGGCGACGCCTGGACCGAGAAAACCGTCTGCCCGACCATGATTGATCTCAACCGCAAAACCGAGTCCCGCCATTGCATCGAGTGCTTCCGCTGCGTCAACCCCCAGTCGAAGGCCGGGCTGTACTTGCGCCTGCGTCCGCCGGGCGAGGAAACCGCCGCCATCCGTGACCACAACGGCAACCTCTCGGAAGTGCTGTTCTTGTTCACGAGCACCGGCACGGCCTTAGGCGGTTTCCTGTGGCTGGTCCTGGACTCCTATCAGGCCCTGCGGACGGTCCTCGGCAACTGGGTCATTGACCAGCAATGGTATTGGCTCGGCGAACCCGGGCCCATGTGGCTGATGGCGGTCTATCCGCATGAGCGCGAGGTTCTGCGCTGGTTCGACTTTTTCCTCGTCAGCGGTTACATGATGTCCTGGATGGCGATCATCACGGCGGCTCTCGCCGCCGCCACCGCCGCCGCCACCTGGCTTGCGCGCCGCGCCGGCGGCGATGCGCCGTTCGGCCGCGGTTTCGTCGAGCTCGGCTATCAGTTCCTCCCCGTCGCCATGGCTTCCCTATTGCTTGGCCTTGGCGGCGATTTGTTCCAAGCCCTCGGGTCTCTCGGCCTCGGTACCGTTGGGATCAGCTTTTTCAAGGGAACGCTCGTTCTCGGCGCTGTCTCGTGGAGTCTGGGGCTCGGATGGCGCCTGCTGGCGCGTCAAGGGGTGTCGGCATCGGCGCTCTGGCTTCCCTTGCTGCCCGGAGCGCTCGGCAGCCTCACTATCGCCGCCGCATGGTACCCGGCTATTTTCTCAGCCTAGGAAGAAAGACAAGCCATGACAACCAAATGGACGCGATGGCTTGGCCCCATCATTGCCGCGGCTTGGATCATAAGCCTGGATATGGCGGCGGCTCACGCCGGGAACTTGCCGGCGGGCGAGGCCATGGAACATGAGGGCCTTAAGGTCTGGGCAATGTATCTACAGGCCGTTGAGACGGAAGCTCCAATGGCAAGCATGGAGCACGGCGGCGCCCACCAACACAAAACCGGTCATGCCAACATGACAAGCCACGAGCCCGGGGACATTCACCTGGAGGCCCGCATCCACGCCCTTGCCGGCAACCCCTATGGTTTCCGAAAAGGGGACTGGGTCCCCTACCTCGACATCGGATACAGGCTAACAAAGAAGGGTAGCCGTTGGACGGTGTCGGACCTGTTGCACCCGATGATGGCTTCCGACGGGCCGCATTACGGCGGCAACGTCGACCTCGACGGGCCGGGCGCCTATGCGTTAATCCTGACCATCGCGCCGCCCCCGCCCCAGGTTTTCATGCGCCATACCGACATCGAGACCGGCGCTACCGCCTGGTGGCGGCCGTTCGAGTACCGAGGCGGCTTCAAGTTCATCGGCACGGGCAAGAAGGGTGACTATTGATGCCGGCCTGGGCGCTCGGACCGAAACCCCGTGCCGCGCCCCCATTGGACCATAAACGTTCGCTTCGGGTTATCCGCTGCCCCTTTTGATTTCCGCCAGCAGTCTTTCCAGGGTCTCTTCATCCAGGTCATGAACGCACCGCGCCAACAGGTTGGCCAGCTCCGTCTTTTTCTGCGTGATTCCACACCGGGCCCGCAATCCCTTATTTTCACGCCGAAAGAGGTCATCGGTTGCCTCCCGTCGAGACAGAGAGAGGGCTATCCTTACTTCTTTTTTTTCAACAGCAGATAGAGCGCGCCCTCGCCGCCGTCCTTGGGCCGGGCCCGGGAAAAAGCGAGAAGCCGCCCCCGGTTCGGGGCCTCGTTGAGCCAGCCGGGAACAGCGGCGCGCAGGACCCCGGTGCCGCCGCCGGGCCGCGACCCCTTGCCGGTAATAACCAACACGGTGCGCCGGCCGGCCGTTTGCGCCTCTTTTAGAAACGCGGCCAGCTCCCGGCGCGCCTCGTCCCGGACCATGCCGTGCAGGTCGATTCTGGCCTCTATCGCCAACTGCCCACGCTTGAGCCGGGCCGCCGTGCGCTTGTTGATACCGGAAACAACGCCGGGGGCTAGTTCTGGGGCCGGCCTCGGCGGGCGACGGGCGGTGGCGGAATTTTCCGGTTTCTCCGGTTTCGGGGCCGGCCTCGGCGGGCGACGGGCGGTGGCAGAATTTTCCGGTTTCTCCGGTTTCGGAGCTGCTCTCTTTTCCGGCGGCGGGGTATCGGTGGCTTTCTCGTTTTTCTTCCTTAGCAAGGGAGTGACGTTGCTGGTAACGAAGCGCCACAAATCGTCCTCTTCCTCGTCGGGGGAGCGGGCGGCGGTGGTCGGCCTTGACGGTTTGTTTTTCTTCGCCATGGATCAAAACTATGCACGGGCGGCGGCGGCGGCCGTCAGGATTTTGTGTTCACTTGCGCCGGCGCCGTGTTTTTCGGCAGCAAAAGATAATAGCGGCCCGACTGCTTCATTGATCCGGCCCGGGCGGCGGCCAGGGCGCCAAAACCCCAAAACAAGTCACCGCGCACCGGGCCCTTGATGGCGGCGCCGCCATCTTGGGCGACGACCAGACGGCGCAACGGTTTTCCTGGATCGAGAGGGTCGGTGGTGTCGAGCCAGATCGGTAATGAAAAAGGCACGAACCTGGGATCGACGGCGAAACTGCGGCCCGGTGTCAGCACCACTCCTTGGGCGCCGACGGGACCGACGCCGCCATCGAGAATACGAAAGAAAATAAATGACGGGTTACGTTTCATGACAAGCCCGCCCTCGGCCGGATGGGCCATGATCCAGGCTCGAATGGTCTGCATGGAAACATCGTTCTTGGCGATCGCGCCTCGGGCAATCAGCTCCCGCCCGATGGATTTATAAACATGCCCATTGCGGCCGGCGAAGCCCAGACGCACCACCCGGCCATCCTCCATGACCACGCGCCCGGAGCCTTGAATATGCAGGAAGAAAGCATCAAGCCAGTCATTCACCCACAGCAATTCCAGGCCCCGTCCGTTGAGCGCGCCGCTTTCGATCTCGGCACGGGTCGCATAGGGCACGAAATGGCCGGCGGCGAGCCGGCCGGAAAGACGGTAGCCCCTCCATTGCGACCGAAAGCGGCTCAAATTGGCCTCGATCAAGTCGGCGGGCCGGGCATAAATAGGGGTTTGATAGGAGCCCTTGCGAGTCCAGGACCCCTTGAGTTCTGGCTCGAAGTATCCGGTAAACAGACCTTCGGTTTGATGGTTGTCGGCGGCTAAATAAGGGATGAACCATGCCTCGAAGAAGTGTCGCGCCGCCCCGTCATCGCTACCGTCGGTGGCGGCGGCGGCGGCGGCGGCACAGATGGGGCGCCAGTCGGCAACGGTTCCGCCGATTCCACTTTCCCCCAAGGAACGCGAGGCGGACTGGGGCCGCAAATGCCGGCAGGAACGCAAGAGGGCGTGGAGAGCGGCGCTATGTTTATCGCCACGCCAATCCGGGAGATCAATGAACGAGGTCTGGCGCAGGGTCAGCTTAGGGGGTGTCGGCAAGGGCTCGACCGCCACCTCCGCCGGAGCGCAAGCGGCGATAGCGGCCAATGCCGCCGCCATTAGCGGTTTGACGAGAGTTTTAGTCCAAACTGCGCGTCGCGGCCAATGCCCAGTTGGGATCGCGAGAAGAGAGTTTGTGGGAAAAGGTCCAGAAATCGGTTACCTCGTTGATGGCATTTGGGTCGCCTTCGATCACGTTCTTTTTTTCGTCGAGAAGCGTATTGATCTGTTCGCTAATGAACTTGACGGTGATCAAGACGGTGCGGTTTTCAATAAGAGCTTCGACGATATCCGCTGACTTGATGCGTATCAAGGTATCATCCAGAGTTTGATTGTTCTGTTCGCGGTCCTTGATGGCCTGGGCGAAATTGTCGAACACATCGGCCTTGAGAAGGGGCTTGAGCTCGTCGACCTCCCCCGAGGTATAAGAATTAAGAATAATTTCGAAAGCGGCGTTGGCGCCGGAAAGGAATTCCTTGATATTGAAGTTGGGGTCGGCGTCCTTGATCTGTCTTAGGCCCGCCGCAAGAAACTCGTCCGCCTCGTCGAGGGTCTGATCGAAGTCGGCGCCGCTAAGATCGGAAAGCGGCACGACATTGTTATCAGCCTGTTCGCCGGCGGTGTTATTTTCCAACGAATCACGGCCTTGAAAAAGGTCGCGGGAACCACCTTCATGGCCATCACGGCGACCGAGAACGCTGCGCAGACGCAAAATCAAGAACGCCGCGATCATGGCGAAAAAAACGATATCTATGAATGGAAATCCTTCGCTCATGATTACCGTGCCGTCGCACCCTCCACGCTGGAACTTCGAACACCCCTGGGTTAAACACAATTATACAAAATTGCGGCTTGCCGCGCCAGGACCCAGATAACACATTATACCGATATCCTCGGGCCGGTATTGTTTTCTTCTGTTATTAGAGATAAGCCATCGTTTCGTCTGGAACAAGCATGGGCATCTTTTTCCTATTTGTTTTGATCGCGGTTTCAGGACTGGAAATCGCCGCGTTCGTTGAAATCGGCGGTCAAATCGGCCTGTGGCCAACGCTGGGCGCCGTCTTTCTAACCGCCATCGTCGGCCTTGCCTTGTTGCGTCGGCAAGGCTTGACAACCCTGCGCCGCGCCATGAAACATCTGGAGCGGGGACGTTTTCCGGTTAACGAGGTCTTCGACGGTTTTTGTCTTTTGGCAGCTGGCGCCCTTCTCTTGATACCCGGCTTCGTCACCGACAGCGCCGGATTCTTGCTTTTTTTTCCACCGGTCCGCGCCAGCCTGGGCCGGATCGCGCGGCGGCACTTGACACCTCCGGAACAACCGGACGGGCAGGGAGGAAAGATGGATTCTGGCGCTCCCGGCCACGGGTGGAGCAGCGCGCCTGGCTCCGAAACCATTATTGACGGCGATTACCAGGATATCACCTCGGCGGACAGCGAACCTAAAAGCGAAACCGGCAATGATGATACAAAGTCTTCCCTTTCACTGCCGCGCCGAGGCATGAGTTAAACCGAGATGGTTGTTCCGTTTGCCGATCCGTGCTAGCCACTGTTCGCCCACCAATAGGGGAACTAGACCATGACCACAAATCCACAAAAGAAAAAAATAACGACCCAGGCGACAAAAAAACCCCATGCCCTGAAAGAGGCCGGCGGCGCGAAAAAGACGGGTGCCGAAACAGCGGGTACAACCAGCGGAGGGGCGCTGAAAACAGGCAATCCCGACCCCGAGAAGACTCCCGTCATCGTCAATGCCCAGTACATCAAGGATCTTTCCTTCGAGGCACCCGCCGCCCCGGAAATTTTCAATGAAAATCCGGCACAGCAACCCGATATCAATATCAATGTCGAGGTCAAGGCGCGGCTATTGCAGGAAAACACTTTCGAGGTGGTCCTGCATATCAACGTTGAATGCACGATGGACGAGAAAGTGGCCTTCTTATTGGAACTTGCCTACGGCGGATTGTTTACCCTGAAAGTCTCATCCGAGCATCTTCAGGCCGTTCTTTTGATCGAATGCCCGAGGTTGCTGTTTCCATTCGCTCGCAATATTCTCGCCAGCGTTTCCCGCGACGGTGGTTTTCCTCCACTCATGTTGGGACCATTAGATTTTGTCGCGATGTACCAGAACAAAATGCGCCAGCTGGTCAAGGACGGCGATGGCGGGGCAACTGAAAAAGCGGCGTCGAATCCTCAATAAGCGGATTAGTTAGCCGCACCCTCGCCAGATCGAGTCCGCCATGCCGTCGAGAAATTGTTCATGGGCGGCCATCTCCTCGGAGCTCGCCGCGTGTGGGCGAGGCGGACGGAATTCCCGTTGCCCGCCGACGGCGGCACTGGTGGTGCTCGACGCCAACTCCAGACCGGGCTGGCGGCTGCCAATGAGTTCCAAATAAACCTCGGTCAGCAAAATGGAATCCTTCAGCGCGCCGTGCTGGCCGCGGTCCGAGTTGTCGATCTGGAAACGGCGGCACAAAGCATCCAGGTTGGCTGGCGCACCGGGAAACTTGCGACGCGCCAATTCCACCGTGTCAATGGCCCGGTCCAGTGATAAAGGCGGCCGTCCGAGACGCGACAGCTCGGCGTTTATGAAACCCAGATCGAACTTGGCGTTATGGATTACCAGCGGAGATTTGCCTAGAAAGCCCACAAAATCGTCAACGATTTCAGCGAAGACCGGGTGTTGCGCCAGAAATTCCTCGGTTAACCCATGCACGGCCAAGGCTTGGCTGGGAATGTCTCTTTCGGGATTTACATAACGCTGGAATGTTTCACCCCTGGTCATATGGTTGATTAATTCCACGCAACCAATTTCGACGATGCGATCACCATCGTTGGGATCCAGACCCGTGGTTTCCGTATCCAAAATGATTTCCCGCAAGCGGTCTTCTCCTCACGCCATTCGTTCTGGAAGGCCCGGATTGGGCCATTTTGCCCCTTGCCAACGGGCCGTTACGTTGACGACGTTTTCTATGGCGCGCAAGCTATAGTTACGTCCCAGCCCGGTATTGACGATAAAATCAGCGCGCTGTTGTTTCTCGGCGTCGGTCATCTGGCGCGAAAGAATTGCGTTTAAGCGCTTCTCCGTCATTCCCGACCGCGCCAGAACCCTTTGTTTCTGGACAAACCGGGGGGCCGAGACAACGACGACGCCATCGCAATGCTCCTCCCCCTTGGTTTCAAAAAGAAGCGGGACCTCGAGAACCACCAGTGGCCGTCCTTGCCTGGCAGCGACGGAAAGAAACTGTCGCTGCCGCAACCGAACCATGGGATGAAGTATGGATTCCAGTTCCAACAAGGCTTGTGGATCGCCGAAAACGCGAAGGGCAAGCTTTTCATGGATGACCTCGCCCTTTCGCGCCACGCCGCAAAAAGCGGCGGCGACAGCCTTGACCGCACCGCCGCCCTTGCCCATCAACCCGTCAACCGCCGCGTCGGCGTCATGGACGGCAACGCCCAAGTAGCGAAAGGCGGCGGCGGCGGTGGATTTCCCCATGCCAATGGAGCCCGTGAGGCCGAGAATGACCATGATGCAAAGTTATCCAGGCAAACCCTTCAATATCCAAGATCGTAAACCCGGCGTGACTTCCGGTTCGACGCCAAACCAGGCGGCAAAGCCGGGTTGCGCCTGATACAGTAACATGCCAAGACCGTCGACGACCGGATTGCCGCGCTTGGCCGCGGCGCGAAGCAAGGGCGTTTCCAGGGGGGTGTAGACAATATCATTGACCACCGCCTGTCGTGGCAGCCGCGTTAAATTTATCTCAAGCGCCGTCCCGCCGCCCAAGCCGAGACTCGTTGCGTTGACAAGCAATAGCGCACCGTCAAGAGCCTTCTCCCGCTCCTTCCAGGAGTAGATTTTTATAGGACCACCAATGTGACCGGCCAGGGCCTCGGCGCGGGACAAGGTGCGGTTGACCAAGCGCAGTTCGGCGACACCGCCGTCAATCAAGGAGGCGCAAACCGCCCGCGCCGCGCCGCCGGCGCCGAGGACAACCGCCGGACCCTGGTCAAGCAGCAAGTCCGAATGATTTGACTTCAAGTTTTTCATAAAACCGTAAACATCAGTATTGCGGCCCAACAGGGTTTCGTCCGGACGCACAACGACGGTATTGACGGCGCCGGTGCGAACAGCCTCCGCCCTGATGGTATCGACGGCGGTAAGCGCCGCCTCTTTATGGGGCACCGTGACATTGACGCCAGCAAAACCATTGGCGGAGAGGTTATCAAGGGTTCGTGCGAGCGCCTCCGGCTTCACGGCCATAGCTTCATAGGTTCCGTTGATACAATGGGTTTTAAGCCAGTATCCGTGCAGCCGGGGCGATAGGGAATGACTGATGGGCCAGCCCATGATACCGGCTTTGATTACGTTGTCGCCGTTGTTCATCCCGTCACGTCAAGAGTTTGTTCGCACAGGGCCCTTAAAACCGTTGCCGTGGTCTTCTCAACAAAGTTTTTTCAAACGATGATTGTACATATGAAGAATGGTGGCGGCGATTTCCTCAATGGAAATACGGGTGATATTGATTACCGGCCAATCATGTTTTTTGAAAAATCGACAGACATGGTTGATTTCTTCCGACACCATTTTGATATCCACGTAATCCTTTTTTTGCTTGACCATGCGCAAGCGGTGTTTGCGAATTTGAATGAGTCTTTTGGCTTCTCAGGTCAGCCCGACAATTAACGGAATCGTCGCCCTGCTCAATTCCGGTGATAACGGACAACCGGGAACAATGAGGACATTGGTAGCCTTGATGCCGGCAATGACTTCCTTCATTTGATTATTGTCCTGAATCATTCTCCCAATATGCTCTTGGCTTTGGATATCCTCAAAATGCACCAGACTGGCGTGCGTCGCCGTGCTTACAGTTTCACCCGTGGAATCGGAAACCAGATGAAGATGAAAGACCTTCATGACATGCTGCTATCGCTGATGTGGCATAAATTCGAGCATATCGGGGATAAATACGTCTCTTGAGCGCTTCTTATCAATCAATCCCATTTCATTCAAAGCCAGTGCACCTGGTAATTATCAATGTACAATATTATGCACATCCCTAAAAATCCCTGGATAATCTATTTCAAGAGTTACGTTTTCCTAAATATTACCGTTATTCCAAAATATGAAAAAAGTGATAGAATCTCTCATCTTTAATAACATTGCCCACAAATTTTCCACATATTCAAACATTCAATCTTATAAAGATTACTTTCCGTGGACTTATTATATATACCTTATAATCCTCATATTTCACCATACAACAACAACTACCACCTTTCTTATATATATTAATATAGTATTAGTTTAAGTAGATATACAAATTTTCTGGAAATGTTTTTTTGTTTGCAAACAAGACTTACCATAAACCCCAACCATGAATTGGATCACACTAACCGTTTTTTTCGTAGTTGTTTTTACCGCCTCGTTGGTCGGCACGGGAGTGGTGTTATCGGTTTTTCGAAATCGCGCCATTTTTGACCATCCTAATGAAAGGAGCAGTCATAGCCGGCCAACTCCATATGGTGGCGGCATTGCTGTCATCATCGTCCTGACATTGGCTTGGGCCGTTATCGGCATACAAGAAGCCGCTTTGTTATCACAAGTTATGACCGTCATCAGTTGTGCTTTTTTTCTGGCCGCTGTTTCTTGGTACGATGATCTTCATGGTTTACTGCCGCTTGTTCGATTATTAGCGCAAGCTATCGTCATTGCGGTTGTTTTAATTTCAACGCCTTTTCATGGCTCCTATTTCGCGGATCTGTTGCCATCGGTTATTGATCTGCTGGCGGCCGGTTTTTTATGGTTATGGTTTGTCAATCTGTTCAATTTTATGGACGGTATTGATGGCATTGCCGGTGTTGAGACTGCCTGTATCGGTACCGGTATCGTCATGGCCGCCGGCATCGCTGGCTTGGATGGAACGGTTTCTCTGTTAGCTTTGACTGTTGCCGCCGCCGCCCTTGGATTTCTTTGTTGGAACTGGCATCCGGCGAAGATCTTTTTAGGGGATGTGGGTAGTGTGCCCTTGGGATTTCTCCTTGGCTGGCTGTTGTTGTCTCTTGCCGCTAGTGGCCAATGGGCGGCGGCTTTGATCTTGCCCTTATACTATTTGGCCGATTCGACGATAACGATTAGCCACCGGTTGTTGCGCGGCGAAAAAGTATGGCAGGCCCATCGTCAGCATTACTATCAACGCGCCGTGCAAAGAGGCTTGAGCCACGCGGCGGTGGTTCGGGTAATTTGTCTGACCAATCTTTTGTTGATGGTTCTGGCGGGACTGGCCGCGAGCGGCTTGGTTTGGATGGCGCTTGCCGCGGCGGCCGTGACGACGGCGGCGTTGCTGGCTTTTCTTGGGGGCTGGGGGCAGGCGGCGCCGGCTGGCAAGTAGCGGTCATGAAGATTCTTTTTTTTAGCGAGAACTTTCCTCCTGAGACCAATGCAGCGGCGACTCGGATCTATGAGCGGGCCTGCTATTGGGTCGAGTGGGGACACGATGTAACCGTCATCACTTGCGCTCCCAATTTTCCCCATGGCCGGTTGTTCGAAGGCTATAAAAACCGCTGGTTTCAGAGCGAAAATATATCTGGAATCAAAGTCGTCAGGGTTAAAACCTACATCGCTCCCAATGAAGGAGTATTCAGACGGACACTGGATTTCCAGAGTTTCATGGTCTCCGGCTTTATCGCCGGTCTGTTCGCGAAGAAACCAGATTTGGTGGCCGCCACGTCACCGCAATTTTTTGCCGCCGTTGCCGGCTGGGCAGTGAGCGCGGCCAGGCGCGTGCCTTTTGTGTTCGAGTTGGGCGACCTCTGGCCCGCCTCGATCGCCGCTGTCGGAGCAATGCGCGGGGGTTGGGCCTTGCGTGTTATCGAGAAACTTGAGCTCTACCTCTACCGCAAGGCGGCGGCGATCGTCGTCTTGACGGCGTCTTTCAAGGAAAACCTGATTTCACGCGGCGTCCCCGCCGGCAAGATCAGCGTTGTCATGAACGGTGTCGATACGCGGCGCTACAAACCACGGCCGCGGGATCGGAGCCTGGCCAAGCAGTGGGACCTGGATGAGCGTTTCGTCATCGGCTACGTGGGCACTCATGGCATGGCTCATGCTCTCGGCAATGTCTTGGATGCGGCCGAGCGGCTGCGCGACGTGGACGCCGTTCGCTTTCTGCTCGTCGGTGGCGGCGCCGAAAGGGAAAATCTGATCGCCGAGGCGGCGCGGCGGAATCTCGACAACCTGGTATTTATGCCGTCCCAGCCAAAGGAAAGGATGCCGGCGGTATGGGGCCTCTGTGACGTGGCTTTGGCGCATTTAAAGAACTCATCCCTTTTCGCCGGCGTTATCCCATCAAAGATTTTCGAGGCCATGGGCATGGGTTTGCCGCTCTTGCTTGCCGCACCCGAAGGCGAAGCCAGCCATATTGTTGTTGATGGGAAAATAGGGCTTTGGGTGCCCGCTGAGGACCCCGATGCACTGGCCGCTGCCGTTCGCAAACTGATGACGGAAAATAAAACCCGCGCCGCTTTCGCAGAAAAAAGCCTCAGGACGGCGCCATTGCATAGCCGTGAGAAGCAAGCCCGGCGAATGGTCGAAGCTCTGGAAATGGTCATATGCGGACGAGGCGGGCAAATCGGCTTGCCCGCGGATTACGGGCCGGCTGCCTTATGACCCGGGTTCTGGTCACCGGCGCCAGCGGATTTTTCGGGCGGACCCTGTGCCCAGCGCTGCTTGCCGGCGGTCATGACGTTTTGGCGGCGGTACGCGATCCGGCGGCGGCAGGCTTGGTTGGCCTGGAGACATATCCGATTGCCGATATCGGCCCCGAAACCGATTGGAGCGGGGCGTTAAAAGGCGTCGAGGCGGTCATCCATTTGGCAGCCCGCGTCCATGTCATCAACGAGATCGCTGCTAATCCGCTAGCCGAACACCGCAAAGTCAACAGGGATGGGACACGGCGGCTGGCCGAGGCGGCGGTTGAGGCCGGCGTTCGCCGCCTGCTTTTCTTGAGCACCGTCAAGGTTAACGGTGAAGAAACACAAGCCAGGCCGTTCTTGGAAAATGATCCACCGGCGCCGGTGGATGCTTATGGATTATCGAAATGGGAAGCCGAAAAAAGTCTTGCCGAGATCGCCGCTAAGAGTGGGTTGGAAACAATGATCTTGCGGCCGCCGCTGATCTATGGCGAGGGCGTCAAGGGTCAATTTCTAAGCCTCTTGAAATTATGCGCCAAGGCTCCACCCTTGCCCCTCGGCGGTATCGCCAACCAGCGCAGCATGATTTACGCCGGTAACCTTGCCGACGCCGTTACCCGTTGCCTGGCGCACCCCAATACGGCGGGGCAGACATATCTTGTGAGAGACGGCGACGACGTTTCAACTTCGGAATTAATCCGCCGCGTGAGCAGAGCCTTGCAGCGCCCGGCGCGGCTATTTTCCGTTCCCGCCGCGATGTTGCGACTGGCAGGCGGGGTGGTGGGACAATCAGCGGTGGTGGCTCGTCTTTTAGGCTCGCTTCAGATCGACGATACGAAAATCCGCCGTGAATTGGGATGGACGCCGCCGTTCACCATGCTACAAGGATTGGAGAAAACAGCGGCCTGGTTCTCCTCCCCCGGCCGCCCCTGAAACAAAGTTCTCGGGCAGCTCATAACATGCTGGCAAAGATTTCTGTGCGCGGCTACGTAGCTTACAGCCATGACATCATCATGGCGGCGGCGTCTTTTGCCATTTCCCTCTATCTGCGGCTCGGCGAGGATTTGTTTTACTATTCGACCGCCGAGACCCTGACGCAAGCGGGGGTGATTTTCACCGCCATCGCCGCTTCGGTGTTTCTGTTCATGGGACTTTACCGGGGGGTATGGCGCTATGCCTCCTTGAACGATCTTTTAGGCATCACCCGTTCGGCCACTCTGGTGATGATGATTTTCCTTTTGGTGATGTTCCTGTGGACGCGTCTCGACACCCTTCCCAGGTCACTGCCGGTCATCAATTGGTTCGTCTTGATGGCGCTGCTCGGCGGGCCGCGTTTTTGTTACCGGTTGCTCAAGGACCGGCGTCTCGATATCCGCATGGAAAAAGAAAGCCACACCCTCATTCCCGTCCTTCTCGTCGGCGTCGGCGACGGGGCGGAACTGTTCATCAGGTCGATGGCGCGATCAAGCGAGGCCAACTATCGCGTCGTCGGAATTATCGCTGAGGATTCCTCGCGGGTCGGTCGCCACATCCATGGCGTGAATATTTTGGGCACCATCGATGAAATGGCCACCATCGTCAACAAGCTGGCGAAGCGCAACAATCACCCCAGGCGGCTGATTCTGACCAGGGACGACATGGATAAGCCAAGAGTGCGCCAGCTGCTGGAAGAGACCAGCCGGTTGGGCATGACCTTGGCGCGGCTGCCTAAACTCACCGATTTCAGAAGCAGCATGTCGGAGGAAGTCGAGGTCAAGCCCATAGCCCTCGAGGACCTGTTGGGCCGGCCGCAGACGGCGCTCGACCGGGATGCCATGCGCGCCCTCATAGAACATCGCCGAATCCTCATTACCGGGGCCGGCGGGTGCATCGGCAGCGAACTGGCGCGTCAGGTTTCCAGCTACGAACCCGCCGAGCTGATCCTTGTCGACCATTCCGAGTACAATCTCTACACCATCGACATGGAAATGGCGGAACGCCATCCCCGCCTCAAGCGCCGGGCCTTTCTCGCCGATGTCCGCGAGCGGGACCGAATCATGCGAATCTTCGCCGAAATCCGACCGGAATTGGTTTTCCACGCCGCCGCGCTAAAGCATGTTCCTCTTGTCGAGAACAATATCTTTGAGGGCGCCGCCACCAATATCATCGGCACCATCCATGTCGCCGATGCCTCCATCGCCTCAAAGGTCTTAGCGATGGTACTGATTTCCACCGACAAGGCGGTCCATCCGACCAGTGTCATGGGAGCCACGAAACGGATCGCCGAGCAATATTGCCAAGCCCTGGACATCTCCCCGGATAACGGTGATGGAACCCGCTTCCTCACCGTTCGCTTCGGCAACGTTTTGGGTTCGTCGGGCTCGGTCGTCCCGCTGTTCCAGAAGCAGCTGGCCAACGGCGGCCCCATCACCGTTACCGATCCCAGAATGAAGCGTTACTTCATGACCGAGCGGGAAGCCGTGGAATTGGTTCTGCAGGCCTCGGCACTGGGCCAGAAAAATCTTGAGCAACAAGGCAAAATCTTCGTTCTCGACATGGGAGAGCCGGTGCTGATCATCGAGCTCGCCAAACAGATGATCAGCCTTGCCGGGCTCAAACCCGGCGAGGATGTGGAAATCACCATCATCGGCCCCCGCCCTGGCGAAAAACTGGCCGAGGAAGTGTTCTATGGCGGCGAGCAGTTGGTTCCGACGAAATGCCCGGAGATCCTTCTCGCCGCCCCCCATGCCTCCGACGCCGTCCAACTGGCGAGTGCCATTGACGAACTGACCATTGCCTGCAGCGCCGCCGACCGCGACCAAGTGGTAGCGATCATTCGCCGGCTGGTGCCCGAATACAAAGGGCGGGAAACGGCGAATCCCTCGCCAGCATCCGGGTGACGGCCGTGGACGGGCGAAGCCGGAATCCCCCCTGGCGCGTGCCGGCATGGGTCTGTTATATCCCTTCCGTTGCCGCCGTTGCCTGGATGTGAAAGTCGCCGCCGATGCCGCCGTCATCCATAAATTCCATTCGCCGAGCCCTGATTTCCGTTTCCGACAAGACGGGTCTGGCCGAACTCGGCCGCTATCTTGACGGCAACGGGATTGAAATCCTATCCACCGGCGGGACGGCGAAAGCCTTACGTGATGCCGGGGTACAAGTCACCGAGGTTTCCGATCATACCAGCTTTCCCGAAATCCTCGACGGCCGCGTGAAAACCCTGCAACCTATCATCCATGGCGGCCTCCTGGGCAGGCGCGGCAATGCCGATCACCAACAGGCTATGATTGATCACGGCATCGCGCCGATCGACCTTTTGGCGGTCAATCTGTACCCTTTCGAGGCGACGGTGGCCGCCGACGCCGATTTTGAAACTTGCGTGGAGAATATCGATGTCGGTGGCCCGGCGATGATCCGGGCGGCGGCGAAAAACCATGAATCGGTCACGGTAATCGTCGATCCGGCCGATTACGCCTCCGTCATCAAAGAAATGAAGGCCAACGGCGGCGCCACCACCACCTCTTTCCGCAAGCGTCTCGCGGCCAAGGCTTACGCCCGCACCGGCGCCTATGATGCGGCCATCGGCGGCTGGTTCAACGGCCAGCTGGGGGAAACCTTTCCCGACCGCATGACTCTTGGCGGCAGGCTCGGGCAGATCATGCGCTATGGCGAAAACCCACACCAACAGGCGGCCTTCTACAAAACCGGCGAGTGCCGGCCCGGTGTCGCTAACGCCGAGCAGATCCAAGGCAAGGAGCTGAGCTACAACAATTTCAACGATACCGATGCCGCTTTCGAACTGGTCGCCGAATTCGAACCCATCGCCTGCGCCATCATCAAGCACGCTAATCCTTGCGGCGTCGCCATATCGGGGACCCTCGTCGACGCCTACGCCAGGGCCTTGGCCTGCGATCCGGAAAGCGCCTTTGGCGGCATCGTTGCTTGCAACCGGGCGCTGGACGCAGCGACGGCGGCGGAAATCGTCAAGCTTTTCGCCGAAGTCGTCATCGCGCCGGAAATTGGCCCCGAGGCACGTCAAATCCTAGCGGCAAAGGAAAACCTGCGCGTTCTCGTCACCGGCGCCATGCCCAACGCGGCCGCGCCGGGCATGGGCTTCAAGTCCCTTGCCGGCGGCTTTCTTTTGCAGGGAAGGGACAACGCCCTTCTCGAGACAGTGAAAGTGGTCACCAAACGGTCCCCGATGGAGGCCGAAATGGCCGATCTGGAATTCGCATTCACCGTTTGCAAGCATGTCAAATCGAACGCCATCATTTACGTCAAAAACAAAACCACCGTCGGTATCGGCGCCGGCCAGATGAGCCGCGTCAACTCATCGCGCATCGCCACCTGGAAAGCCGGCGACGCGGCGGCGGCGGCGGGCGAGAAAAGCAACCGCGCCATCGGCTCGGTGGTCGCCTCGGACGCCTTCTTTCCTTTCGCCGACGGTCTTCTGGCGGCCGCCGGGGCCGGCGTCACGGCGATCATTCAGCCGGGCGGCAGCCGGCGCGACGACGAGGTTATCGCGGCGGCCGACGAACAGGACATGGCCATGGTCTTCACCGGCATGCGCCACTTCCGCCATTAGCCCGTCCGCCGCCGGAGTCAAGGCTGATCGGGCGATCAGTCACGGACAGTCACTTGCTAGGCCCCTTCATCATCACCGTCCCGTCCCCCGATAAACGGCGATATGCTTGACTCTCGCTTTCCTTGTGGCGGGAAACCACCCCGTGATCCGATAAAGCGGATGTCGGCGGCTGGGACCAACCGCCACCGGCGTCATCGTCGTCGTCGATGGCAACCCCGGCGGGGGTGGTGCGTCGATGATGACCGTATCCACCTTCGGATCGTGGGTAGTCCAGGTCTCGGTTTCCAATTTTGGGTTATCGATTCCGTAATTGGACCGCGCATAGGGGTCTATGACCTCCCAGGCACCGGCAACACCGGCAGCACTTGCTGCCCCCAACAGAGTGGCAAGAACGAAGCTGGGGAATTGAAAATGACGGGGCAGAAATATTCGCCGGCGCTTCCTCTAAGTTGACTGGCGCAGAAGTCCAGGACGTGGCCGTCATTCACGGTGCAATCATCGTGATTCGTGGGGCATGGGCTGCGCCGTTATTATAAGCGCAATAAGCGACCCCCGCCTATAAAGAAACATGGGATATGCCTTAAGAGAGCAAGCATCTTGCCTCAAACCGCCCGCCAGAAAGTTCGCCAAGGGCGGCAAACGGTACTCCGGGGCGATGTCCCCAAGGGTCCGTAATGCGATCGATTCTGTTGTAAAACTCGGTTTTAAGAGCACGGACCCTGGCATGCCGCACCGAATTGGCCGGAAGCCGGGATTAGAACTTGCGCCCGGCGATGAGGCCCTCGTTCATCCGGTTCTGGCGGATGTAATGGGCAAGGATGTGCATCAGCGACTGATGGGTATCCTCGATGACGCCGTAATTATCGGCCTCCACATGGATATGCACGTTTGCCAGTTCGCCGCTGCGTCCGCCGTTAAATCCGGTGAAGGCGATGACGTCGATCTTGTTTTGCCGCGCCCAGGTCACGGCCTTGACGATATTTTCCGAATCCCCCGAGGCGCTGACGCTTAGCAAGACATCGCCGAGCCGGGCCGAGGAGCGCAATTGGTAGATGAAGATTTCATCATAGGATGTGTCGTTGGCGATGGCGGTCATCATCGGAATATTATCGCTAAGAGAGACCACGCGGGGAACCAGGTCGGTGTCGGTCTGGATCAGTTTGGCGTGATCGCAGACAAAGGTATTGGCGATGGCGGCCGAGCCGCCGTTGCCGCAAACGAAGAGGGTGGCGCCCCGCTGATAGGCGGCCTCCAGCAGTTCCGCCGCCTCGGCCAAGCAGTTTCGATCGACGCTGGCGGCGGCGGTTTTCGTTTGCTGGAAATAGTCGTCGCAGTAAGAGGCGATGTCGGAATATTTGCTGTCGGGAAAAGTCATTTAAGGAGTCTGCTTCATTCTCGGTTTCGGTTCAACGTCCCGCTTCAACGCCGGCAATCGGAAATCGGCCACAACAATGCCATTCCGATGATAAAAAAAATCAAGATCGTCGCCATGCCGGCTCGCTGGCTGCCGGCGTAAGTGGTCACCCAGGCCAGCGCCACCGGGCCCAGGAAAGCCGTCGCCTTGCCGGAAAGCGCATAGAGCCCGAACATTTCGGCACGCAGCCGCGGCGGCGCCAGGCGCGCCATCATCGAGCGGCTGGCGGCTTGCGCCGGGCCGATGAAAATACCCAGCGGCAGGCCGAAAACCCAAAAAAAAGTCTTCGACTGGACAAACAGCAAAGCCCCGCCAAACAAGGTCAAGGCGGTAACGGCGATAAGAATGGTCCGTTTCGGGCCGATCCAGTCGTCGATCCAGGCGAAAAGAGCGGCGCCAAGGCCGGCGGTAACGTTCATTCCGATGCCGAAAATAATCAGTTCGGAAAAATCCATGCCAAAGGTGCCGGCGGCGTAAATGCCGCCGAAGGCGAACAAGGTGTTGAGGCCGTCGGTATAGATCATCCGGGCAAGCAGGAAACGGGCGATTTGGGCATAATCCTTTATATGTTTGAGGGTTTCCCACAGGGCCGCCAGGCCGCGGCGGAATGCTTCCCCGGCGCCGATGCCGGTGGCCGCGGTGTCGGGGGTCAGGGCGAATAGCGGCACCGCGAAGACGGCGAACCAGATGGCGGTCAACGGCGCCACCGCCCGCAGGTTCTGGGCCTGGTCCTTGGCAAGGCCGAACCAGGGCTCGTCGGTCTCGACGAAACCGACCAGAACGAGGCCCAGGCAGGCCAGGCCACCGGCATAGCCCAAACCCCAACCCCAGCCGGAAATCCGTCCGACCTTGGCCTTGGGGCTTAAATCCGGCAGCATTGAGTTGTAGAATACCTGGCCCATTTCAAAAGCAAAATTGGCGACACCGACGCAGATCAAGGCCCAAAGGGCGTCGGCCGGGTCCGGGCGGGTAAACCAAAGCAAGAAGGTGGTGGTGGCGCAAAGAACAGTCAAAACCAGAAGCCAGGGTTTCCGGCGCCCCGAATGATCGGCCATGGCGCCGCAAAAAGGCGCTGAAAGGGCCACGGCAAGGGCCGAGACGGCCATCGCATATCCCCATTGAGCAGTCCCCGTCACCACGTCGGCGGCCACGCCTTGGGTGAAATAGGCGGCGAATACAAAGGTGATGATGACGGTCGGAAAGGCCGAATTGGCCCAGTCGAATAAACACCAGGCAAACAGGGCGCGGAAAGACGCATGGCTTGTTCCGCCCGCCGTCTCCCCGCCCTGGAAAGGGATTTCGGCCACTAACTCTCGGCCAGGGCGTGCAACTGACGGCTGGCGACGGCAATCATCGACAGGTCATTGATTTCCGAGCTTATGAGCTCTGATAAAAGTTGATCAGTGCGTTCGACGGCGGCCCGATTGTTGTCCTCCCAGATACTGATGGCCTTATCGGCGGCTTTCGCCCCGCCGGCGGGGTCAAGAATTTGGTCGGTGAGAGCCAGTTGGTGGTCATAAATCTCCTCGACTAACGCCGCCACCGCCAGTATTTGCCAATGGGTCTGGGGACCCATCCGCTCGGAGGAGGCGCGCAGGTAGCCCATCATGAACCGGGATCCGATGGCAAAGTAAAGCCGGGCGACAATAGTGACGGAAACTTTCCGGCGGGCGGCAAGGCAGACTATACCGCAAGCCGAATACAAATTGACCAGCCCGGCGATCCGCAAGGCCAGATCCTTGGGCACGCCATTTTTTATGTATGGCCGGGCGCGTTCGCTGACGGTGTCACGGTATTTGTGGGGAAGGACGTCGTCCAATCCGGCCACCAACGCCCCGAGGCCCTTGGAGAATTCGTCGACGCAAGCGCCGATGTTCAAGGGCTGCTTGCCGTGACGCAGAAACCACAAGGTTCCCCAGTCGAGCAAACGGTTGATGTCCAAGTGCATGGCGGTCTGGATCGAGGCGGGAACCACGTTGTCCAGGCTTTCGATGGCTCGCCAAAGGCCCCTGATGGCGAAGGCTTCGCGGGTAATGATGTAGGCCCTGGCGATGATGCTGGACAGAAAGCCGGAGCGTTCTGAAAAGTGATGGACGAAGGTGCCGCCGACCCGGTTGATCATGCTGTTAGTGACGCGGGTGGCGATGATCTCGCGGCGCAAGCGGTGGCCGCCGATGGCCTTTTTGTATTTTTGCTGTAACGGCGTCGGGAAATAGCGGACCAGATCGGCGGCCAGGTAGGGATCGTCGGGAAGGTCCGATTGCAAAAGCTCGTCGTAAAGCCAGATCTTGCTGTAACACATAAGCACGGAGATTTCCGGCGCCGTCAGTCCCTGTTTCGCCGCCGCCCGCTCGCCCAGGGTCTCGTCGTCGGGGAGGAATTCCAGCTCGCGGTTGAGGCGGCCTTTTTTTTCCAGCAGGCGCATCAAGCGGACCTGATTGCCGAAAACCCTTAACCGGTTGGCATCAATCAGGTTGACCGCCTGCGACTGCAAATAGTTGTCCTTGAGCACCAATTCGGCGACCTCGCCGGTCATCCTGGCGAGCAAGGCGTTGCGCTGTTTCAGGGTTATGCCGCCGGCGCCGACCAGTTGATCCAAAAGGAGCTTGATATTGACTTCATGGTCGGAACAATCGACACCGGCCGAATTGTCGATGAAATCGGTGTAGACGCGGCCGCCGCCAAGGGCGAATTCGATACGGGCGGGCTGGGTGACGCCGAGATTGGCGCCTTCGCCGATGACCCGGCAGCGCAAGGCCGGCACATCGACGCGGACAGCGTCATTGGCGCGGTCGCCGACTTCGGCGTCGCTCTCGTCCGAGCTTTTGACATAGGTGCCGATGCCGGCGAACCACAGGAGGTCTACCTGGGCGCCGAGCAGCGCCTTAATCAGTTCGTTGGGGGTGACGCGGCTTTTGGTTATTTGCAGGCGTTTCTTGATCTGGGCCGAGAGCGCCAGCGACTTGGCCTGGCGGTCGAAAACCCCGCCGCCCCTGGAAATCAGTTTGCCCTGATAGTCGTTCCAGCTTGAGCGCGGCAGCTCGAACAGGCGCTTGCGTTCATCAAAGCCAGTCGCCGGGTTGGGGTTGGGGTCGACAAAAATGTGGCGGTGGTTGAAGGCGCCGATCAACTTGATATGGGGAGAAAGCAACAAGGCGTTGCCGAAGACGTCTCCCGACATGTCACCGACGCCAAGGACGGTAAAATCTTGTTTCTGGATGTCCATGTCCAGCTCGCGGAAGTGCCTTTTCACCGATTCCCAGGCGCCACGGGCGGTGATGGCCATTTTCTTGTGGTCATAACCGGTGCCGCCGCCCGAGGCGAAGGCATCGCCGAGCCAGAATCCGTAAGCCTTTGAAATCCTGTTGGCGATGTCGGAAAAAGTCGCCGTGCCCTTATCCGCCGCAACCACCAAATAAGGGTCGTCATCGTCCAGGCGGACGACGTTTTTAGGAGCCACGACCTTATTGCCCTTGCGGTTGTCGGTAATGTCGAGCAGGCCGCGCACGAAGGTCCGGTAGCATTCGATGCCTTCATTGAGCAGAGCTTCCCTGTCGCCGCCGTCGGCTGGGCGCTTGACGACGAAACCGCCTTTCGATCCGACCGGCACGATGACGGCGTTTTTCACTTGCTGGGCCTTGGCCAGGCCGAGGATCTCGGTGCGGAAATCTTCGCGCCGGTCCGACCAGCGCAGGCCGCCGCGGGCGACCTTGCCGAAGCGCAGGTGGATGCCTTCGACGCGCGGGCTGTAGACGAAAATCTCGCGGAACGGTCTCGGCAGCGGCAGTTTATCGATTTGGCGGCTGTCCAGTTTGAACGAAAGGTAAGGTTTCGGCCCGCCGGCATCGTCTTGCTGGAAAAAATTGGTCCGCAAGGTGCATTCGATCAGGTTCAGGTAATGGCGCAAGATGCGGTCTTCATCGGCGCTGGCCACCGCTTCCAATCCCTGGCGTAGCCTGTTGGCGGTCTTTTTGGCGCGGTTGCCGGCGCGGTTGCCGGCCGCCGGGTCGAAGGTGGCCTGGAAGAGCTCGACGAACAGGCGGGTCATGCGCGGGTTGTTGACCAGAGTTTGTTCCATATAGGCCTGCGAAAAGGTGCATCCCGCTTGCCGTAAGTACTTGCAATAAGCCCTGAGGACAACGACCTGACGCCAAGTCAACCCGGCGCCGGGGACAAGGGCGTTGAAGCCGTCGCTTTCAACCTCGCCGCGCCAGATGCGGGCGAAGGCGTTCTTGAAATTGTCGCGGATGGAATCCAGGTCGACGCCGCCGCCGCTCCGGGTCTCGAGCTCGAAGTCATGGACCATCACCAAGGGGGCGCCTGGGGATTGGGGGTGGATGGTATAGGGGATCTCGGAAATCACTCTTAATCCCATATGCTCCAACATGGGCAGGACATCGGATAGGGGAATCGGTTGCTCGGGATGGTAGACCCTGAACCAGAATTTATTCGCCGCCGCCGCCGCCGGCCTGCGGAGGCCCATGCCCAGTTCGCCGCTGTCGAGGGTCTGCTCCACCTTGGCGATGTCGGCGACAGCCGTCTCGGCGCCGAACCGCTCGCGATAGTCGGAGCGGAAGGCCCGCCGGTAACGCAGGTAAAGCATTGATCCTTCTTCTTCACCATGGGCGTTGACGAGGATCTGCTGCAAATGATCGCTCCATGTCCGCGCCGCGTCGGCCAGGCGGGCTTCGATTTCGTCGGCGTCGTAAAGGGGAACTTGCCCCGGCTTGGTCCGGACGATGATATGAAAGCGCGCCAACGGCATCTCGCCCAATTGCGAGTAATGGGCCCCCACCTTGCCGGCGAAAGCCTCTTCCAGGATGTCGTAAACACGGCGGCGAAGATCGGTGGAAAATAGAGCTCGCGGAAAGTAGACGAGGCAGGAAATGAAGCGTTCGTACTCGTCGCGGCGGACGAACAAGGCAACGCGCGGACGCTGTTGAAGGTTCATGATCCCCAGGCTGGTCAGGAACAAATGCTCTTCCGAAGACTGGAACAGTTCGTCGCGGGGAAAGGTCTCGAGAACGTTGAACAGGGCCTTGCCGTCGTGGCTGTTCGGCGGCATGCCGGCACGTTCGAAAATTTTCAGCACCTTGCGCCTCAAAACGGGAATTTCGCGGGGGCTGCTGTGATAGGCCGAGGCGGTTAGAAGACCAACGAACAAGTACTGGCCGATCACCTTGCCTTTTGAATCAAGGCGCCTGATTCCTATGGCGTCCATGGGCACCGGACGGTGGATGGTCGAGCGCTGGTTGGTCTTGGTGACCATTAAGAGATCGGACTGTTTGACGAAGGCGCGCAGTTCCCGGAAGACGGTGATATCGGGATCGCGCAAAACGCCCAGTCCCGATTGCCGATTGATGCGAACGACCATCTTGCCGCCGCTTTTCTTGTAAAGGTATTCACGGAAGCCAAGGAAAGTAAAATTGTTGGCATGCGCCCAGTGGAGAAAGTCCCGCACCTCGTTGACATCTTCGACAGTGAAGCTCGTCGCCGGCTGGCTTTCCAGCTCAATGACGACCTCGGCCATTTTCTCGCGCATGTACCGCCAGTCTTCGACAGCGGCGCGGATATCGTCGAGAACGGCTTCCAAATCGGCTTGAATCCCGCTCAGCCTGTCGGCGGATTGGCGGGTGAGCTCGATATGCATGAAGGATTCGGCGCCGCCAACATTGGCGGGCGCGCAGGGCTCCAGGATTTCCCGCAGATTCCCGGATTGGCTCCGGCGGAGCCGGAAAATCGGGTGGATGATCTTGTGTACGAAAAGTTCCTGGCGGTGCAACTCGGCACTAAGGGAATCGACCAGAAACGGCATGTCGTCGGTAACGACTTCAACCACCGTGTGTTGCGATTGCCAGCCCATCTTCGCCGGCGACGGATTGTAAACGCGTACCTTGGCCTTGCCGGGAGAACGGCTGGCGCCAAACCGCCAATGCGCCCTCAGGGCGCCGAAAAGATTGGCGGGATCACCGCCGATGATATCCTCGGCCGGAACGTGCTCGAAATACTGGCGGATAAAATTCTCGGCGGTGGCCCGTTGCTTGCCGGGCAAGTGTTTTTTCGCCTCGCCGACGAGTTTTTTGATCAGCCCAGCCTTTTGCTGTTCCATTTTATGTGGCATGCCCGTGCCTTTCCAGGATTTTACGGGGGTTTTTTCCAGCCGGTATGAAAAGCTAACTCATAAATCGGCAAACACAAGGGCTTCCCGTAAGCGGACATGCTGTTTTGTTGTTTTTTGCCTTGCCCATATCCAGATTGGCCGAACCCACTTCCAGGGGATCAATCAGGAGCTGCTCCAATGGTGAAATTGACCTCGACGCGGATCAGGTGCAAACCGGCGGCATATGAACGTTCATTTGGATTTAAGGATGTGCGTTGTCGGACCTGGATACCACAGCCGACGATACCGTCACCTGGACGGTGCAGGCCAACTGGCTTTTCGCTCGCCTGCCGCCCTGGATCATCGACAGTCTGAGCGCCGAGCAAAAAGAGGCCCTACACAAGGTTATCGACGATCCCACCTGGGACCTGCCGCCCGTCAACATCCGTATGCACGTGCCTTTTTTCAGGTGGCGGTATTATATGACCCTGGTCGCCGGCGAGGAAAAGCGCAGTTATGAGCGCCGGACCTACGATCGCCACCGCTACCTCGTGCGCACCATCGCCAACATCTTTTTTTCATCGGCATTTGCGCTTTGTTTTATCTGGTTTCCATCCTGGGCTTCGCCGTCGCCAGCGCCATCGTCGAATTTTAAGCGGGATTTATCTTCTTCCTGTCCCTCTACGTCGCTTCGCGTTCTTGGCGTTGAGCCTTAACGCCAGCTCCCTAGTTATTTATTCCTCTGCCTTTATATACGCCAGGGCTGTCCCGGCGTTTCATTTCGGCGGCGTATCTGTCGGGGTAGAGCTTCCTTAATGCTTGCAGCCACTCATAGTCGGAACTCCTCTTCATTTCCGCCAAGTAAGCCTCTGGGTCGGAAACCATTAAGTCGGCGTCTCTTTTTGCCAGGATGTTATCCATGCTAACCGCTATCAGGATCAAGCCCACCAGAAAGACGATACAACCGATTTTTCTGTTTTCAACCTTAAGGTCTTTCATGGGGTAGACTATATTTGCAAGACCAAATAAAAACATAATTGTTCCAAGTAACGATATAATATACCACATCTCAAAAACCTTTTTTGCCCTTGGGCACCAACGAACCATTCAATCCAGCGGTTGGCTTACCTTGTAAAAACGCCCTTACACTCGTTCAGCCGTACCGTCTTTCGTGGCCCTCCGTCCGGCCTCCCCGTGTCCGCCGGCCCCGGATAACGGGTCATCATATCTTATCTATATTGCCGAATGAAGATGTTATGGGACTTTACGGCCAGCGCCTGAAAGACGATGGCGGCGGTTAACAAAGGAAGCTGGGCCCGCCGTTAACCCGGCGACCCAAAGGGGGGGACAATAGCCCGAAACGGCCGTCAGGTACTTGACGGAAAGAACATAAGGCCAGCGCCGAAACGCTAAGCCATTGAAAATAATGGAGCAGGTGCACGGGGTGTTTTTCGGAAGGTGTAAAGTTTGGTGGGGGCTTATTCAATATCCGCTTTACCCCCAAACAGCGGAAGTTTACACTGGCCCTTGAGTTGGGCTGTTTGTAGCCAGAAGGCGATATTCTGAGAGCTCGTAGAAGTGCTCGTCAGATCATGTGTCGTATGGACTGAAGAGCTATCCCCGATTACACGATCCGGTCTTGTTCGGCTATCATTGGGGGCCAGATTGGAGCCTTATCCGGAGGTTGTCAGCTGAGTAAAAAAAAACAGCATTGCTATCCATAACCTTCATATCCACCCTTGGGCTCATTGTATGCGTCCTCACTTTTTTCTCCAAAGGCCTGGGCCTGGGTCATGGAGAACAGTTTATCCTCTACAAGAATTTAGGCCTTCCACGAAAAACTGTTTTTGTTATTGCCTTCCTTGTCGCTACTCCGGTTGTCGCTAGACTTTCCATCTTGCTTGTGAAGAAGCTGTTAATGTTACGGGCCAGTTGGGCGAACATCGACAAGATTCTTAGCAATGCATTTCTCATTCTTACATCGATGATCTTGAGTTTCTTGATTCTTGATTACACCGCATCCTTTTTTCTGGAAACCCGATCTCCATTTGAGCAGCTCTATCCGGTGGGTAAGACACGAACGCCAACTCCCTTCATCATGTCCAAGGGTGTGCCCGGCACGGAATTCTGGGATGGGAGCAGGAACAATGAGCTCGGTTACAGAGGACGTTCTGCCGCCGAAGCTGACGACGATGACTTCCTGGTTTTCGTTCTCGGCGGATCAACGGTGTTCAGCGGTGCTCCACCGATCTCGGATTTGCTGGAGAGCCGCATTCAGGTGGCGGGGCATACGAATATCAAGGTGTTAAATTACGGCGTTCCCTCGTCGAACTCGGGCATGGAATTGGCCCGCCTGGTGTACGAGGTCGCTAACTTCCGGCCCGACATGATCATCATGTACAACGGAGGCAACGACTTGTTACACCCCCTCCAATGGGATCCCCGGCCAGGGTACCCGTTTAATTTTATTGCTTTCGAGCGTAACCCCCTGCTCGAGGAGTTCCGGAACTACGATACACTTACCATGATGTTGCTGGGCAGCAGCATCGGGCGTTACACCATTTCCCGTGTGGCAAGATCCTCTATGAACGATTTCTTGCGGCTGCCGGAATTAAGGGAAGAGGTGGATTGGAACACAGATGTCTGGAGGGAAGCCATCGTCAAGAAATATCTCGAAAACATGATGAAGGCGCAGGCCATCGCCATGGCATTTAACAGTAAGTTCTACGTTTTCTTCCAACCGCTCAAGGCCTATGCCCCCCCCCAGGCGTCTCGATTAGTGACCACGACCACTTTTTAACGGCGCGAAAATTCCTTCGCCGAGAGGTGGCGGCCAACTTTTCGGCACTTCATTTTCATGATCTTAGCGACATCTTCGTAGATGCCGAGGGCCAAGTCTTCGCAGACATGATTCACATTTCCCAAGAGTCCAAGCTGATCGTCGTCGAGAAGGTTTTCTCGATCATCCGGAACAACTTGCCACGTTGAGGCAAGTCCGCTAACCCCTTGAAAATAATGGAGCGGGCGATGGGATTCGAACCCACGACCTCAACCTTGGCAAGGTTGCGCTCTACCCCTGAGCTACGCCCGCCCATGAAAACGGGGCGAAATGGGGCACCAAGCATAGGCGATGGCGGGCGGTTTGCAAAACCCATTATTGACCTGGCGGCGGCGGTTGGATGGGGCCCGAAGGTCTGCTAGTGTCGCGCTGATGCCAGCGACGCCCGATGATGTCTTCGACCGCCTGCGGGAACTGGGCGTGGAAACCACGACCCACCGCCACCCGCCGGTACGCACGGTCGAGGAAAACAAGGCCTTGCGCGGGGATCTTGGCGGTGGCCATTGCAAGAACCTGTTCCTCAAGGACAAGAAGGGAGTCTTGTGGCTGGTGGTGGCGCTGGAGGACAAGGCGATCGACATGAAGGATTTACGGAAACGCATCGGCGCCGCTCATCTGTCCTTCGGCAAGGCCCACCTGCTGGCGCGGGTCCTTGGCGTCGAACCCGGAGCGGTCAGCCCTTTTGCCCTTATCAACGATACCGATCGGCGGGTGCGGGTGGTTCTGGATCGGCCGATGATGGACAGGAAAGTTTTGAACTACCACCCCCTGGACAATGGGGCGACGACGCGGATTGATCCGCTAGGCTTGCTCAGGTTCATCGATTCGTGTGGACATAAACCACGGATTTTCGAACTGTAATCGGCCAGGCTCTTGCGAAGATGGCCGAAAACGGTCATTTATGGTGAAAAGGCCCTTCTAACAGCTGGCTGACAGGACCATGACGCGGATGCCCGACCCCAACCCATTTTCGCCACCCGATGGCCGGGAGCAAGCCGCCGCCGGCGGCGGGCTGATCAAGGACAGCGATACCGCTCATTTCGTCGCCGACGTCATAGAGGTGTCGAAGACGGTTCCGGTGATCGTCGATTTCTGGGCGCCCTGGTGCGGTCCGTGCAAGCAGTTGGGGCCGTTGCTTGAAAAGCTGGTCGGCGAAGCCGGGGGCCTGGTCCGCCTCGTCAAGATCAATATCGACAAGAACCAGGAACTGGCCGCTCAATTGCGGGTCCAGTCGATCCCCGCCGTCTTTGCTTTCAAGGACGGGCGGCCGGTTGACACCTTCTCCGGCAGTCAGCCGGAAAGCCAGATCCGCGCTTTCATGCAACGCCTGTATGGGGACGCCAAGCCCCCGCAGGAGGAGGCGCTTGAACTGGCGGCGGCGGCCCTGGACGGTGGCGACGCGGCCGCCGCCAGCGCCATATTCAGGCAAATTCTCGAACACCTTCCGGGCGATCCGGCGGCGACGGCCGGATTGATCCGCTGCGCCCTTGCCGTCGGCGATGCCGCCGCCAGCCAACGGATCATCGAGAGCTTGCCGGAGGAATTGGCCGCCGAGGCGCCGGTGGCCGCGGCAATAGCGGCGGCGGAGCTTGCTGAACTTGGCGATGGTGCCGGCGATGTCGCCGCCTTGAGGGAAGAAGTAGCAAGGGACGAAAACGGCCTACAGGCCAGATACGACCTGAGCCTGGCCCTTTACGGCAACGATCTCCCCGAAGAAGCTATCGGCGAACTGATCGAATTGGTCCGCCGCGATCGCCAATGGAACGACGAGGCGGCCCGCAAGCAGTTGGTAAAGATCTTCGATGCCCTGGGTCATCAGCACCCATTGACCGTCGCGGCGCGCAAACAGCTCTCCACGGTGCTTTTCTCATGAGCGCGACAAGTGGCGAGACGCCAATCCCTGTCACCAAGACCTTGCCGGCGACGCTTCCCATCTTTCCCCTGACCGGGGCGCTTTTGTTGCCGCGCGGCCAGCTTCCTCTCAACATTTTTGAGCCCCGCTATTTGAATATGGCCGAGGACGCGCTTGGCTCCGACCGGATAATCGGCATGGTCCAGCCGCTCCGCCCTGAAGCCGACCCGCTCGGCGAACGGGCCGAGATCTATTCCGTCGGCTGCGCCGGGCGCATCATTTCCTCCACCGAGACCGAGGATGGCAGGATGTTGATCACTCTTGCCGGGGTTTGCCGCTTTCGCCAGGCCGGGGAACTGGCTGGAAAACGGGGCTACCGGCTGGTCGCCGCCAAATACGATGATTTTCTCGCTGATTTCACCAAGGATCGCGGCGCCGCCGCCGACCGGGTACGGCTTATTGCCGCCGTGCGAAAATTTTTCGATCTCAATGAAATCGAAGCCGACTGGACGGCCATCGAGGAGGTCGACGACGAAACGTTGCTTACTTCGCTGGCCATGGTCTGCCCGCTGGAGCCCCGCGAGAAACAAGCCTTGTTGGAATGCCCCGGCCTTGGCGAACAGAGTGAGCTATTGACGGCCTTGTTGGAATTGGCCGTTCATGGCGCCGGCGGGGCGGCTTTTACCGTCAAGCATTGACGTTCTTGGTTTCGTTTGCGGCGATGAATTTTTTCGTCAACCCGGGAGACAATCATGAATCAACAAAAAGTCGATCCCAAGCTTCTCGAAATCCTGGTCTGTCCCTTGACCAAGGGGCCGCTTCGCTACGACGCCGAAGCCCAGGAACTGATCAGCGATCAAGCCGGACTAGCTTTTCCCATCCGTGACGGCATTCCGATCATGCTCATCGACGAAGCCCGCCCATTGGACGCGGATGCCACCGGCGCCGGCGGATCAACGCCGTGAATGATGCCTTTGGCAGCAAGCATCAGCCCCGCGAAATCCGTCTCAAGCGCGAGGAAAAAATGCTTGAGGTCGATTTCGAGGACGGCCAAAGCTTTCGCCTGCCAGCCGAGTTTTTGCGGGTCGAAAGCCCATCAGCCGAGGTTCATGGGCATGGCTCGGATGAAAAGAAAATCATCGCCGGGCGCCGCCATGTCGGCATCATCGATGTCAAGCCGGTGGGCAACTACGCCATCAGCATCCAGTTCGATGACCTGCATGACAGCGGCATCTTCACCTGGGACAGCCTTTACGATTTTGGCCGCCGCCAGGATGAGATCTGGCGGATTTACCTGGATGCCCTTGAGGAGAAGGGCCTGAGCCGCGATCCTTAAACCCGCGTTTCCTGCCGCCGGCGTGCCAGCAGCAAACCTATAGCGCTTGGCCGCGCATCAGACGCGGCAAATCGCCGACCAACCCCATGGCTTGGCGCATGAACAATCTTTTCAGTGGCGGCAACCGGTTGACGGCCGCCAATCCGCCGTCGCGAGCCAAGACCAGGGGCCGGAAATCGTTGGAGAACAGCCGATTGAGAACATCGGTCATGGCCAACATCAGGACGTTGTCGAAACGGCGCCAGCGCGCGTAACGGGGCAGCACCTGGGTGCCGCCCACATCCAGCCCCAACCGCCGGGCATCGATCAGCACCTCAGCCAGAACGGCGACATCGCGCAGCCCCATGTTCAGCCCCTGGCCGGCGATGGGATGCATGCCATGGGCGGCGTCACCGGCCAACGCCAGCCGCTGGGCGGTGGCGGTCTCGGCGTATTGCAAGGAAAGGGGATAGGCCCAGCGTTTGCCGATGACTTGGATGGAGCCCAGGAAATCACCGAAGCGGCGGCCCAGTTCATCGAGAAAGCCGGCCTTGTTCAGTTCCATGATCGCCGACGCCAAGTCTTCGCGTTCGGTCCACACAATGGCCGAGCGATTACCCATCATCGGCAGGATGGCGAAAGGCCCCGAGGGCAGAAAATGTTCGTGGGCGATGTTGTCGTGGGGCTTCTCGTGGGCGACGGTGCAGACGATAGCGGTTTGATGGTAGGACCATTTGGTCAGCTTGATGGCCGCCGCCTGACGGGTTGCCGAGGTCCGTCCGTCGGCGCCGACGACTAAGCGAGCCTTGACCTTTCGCCCGTCGGCAAGGACCGCCTCGACGCCGGAGGAATGGCGTTCGGTGGCGACAACAGCGGCGGGGGCCAGGAGGCGCGCCCCTTTCAACTTGCCAAGACGCTTAAACAGGACTTGCCGGAACAACCTGTTCTCGACCATGTAGCCGAAGGGCTCGCCGATGCCGTCCCGGTGGTCGTAATGGAGAAAGCAAAGCGAATCCTTGTCGGTGACCCGGATGTCCAAGATGGGCGCGCAATCGCCCGCCATGCCGGCCCACAGGCCGACACCGTCAAGGACCCGTTGGCAAGCCAGGGCGATGGCCGAAACGCGGCCGTCGAATTCGGGCCGCAGGTTAGCCTTCGGGTCGGCGTGATCGACGGCGATAACGTCCATGCCACCATCGGCCAGGGCGCAAGCCAAGGTACCGCCGACAAAGCCGGCGCCGACGATGAGAACGTCGGTGTGCAAGGTTTCGTCCTTGGCCGCTGGCCGGGCTGATGCCGCCCCCTTGCCTAGCCGGCGCTTTGTTGAGGTCTTAGTCATGGTGATATTTCTCCCTCCATTGCCGGAGGATGTCCAGGACGAAAAAGAGGCATGGCAAAATAGATTAAACTATAGGCAATCATAATAAACGCTTAAATATTAGGCAGTTCTGTTGGGTTTCACGACCGCCATGGTCCAGCAGGATACCGCTTACGTGTTGTTAACACATTGATTCACATGCTTATTCAGCTAACTTTTTAAAACCGGCATGATTCTTGATCAGGCTATTGCTAGGAACGGTCTCCGCGGCAGGTTTGTGTCCTCCCGCGGCTAACGTTTGAACCGCCGCTTGCCAAGCCGGCCGGCGGCGCTAAGGAAAGAGGATGAGTGCACGATGAAACTGATCATGGCTGTCATCAAGCCTTTCAAGCTGGAAGAGGTTCGCGAGGCGCTGACCGAAATGGGCGTTGTCGGTATGACCGTCAGCGAGGTCAAAGGTTTCGGACGGCAACGGGGACATTCGGAAATCTACCGGGGCGCTGAATACACGATCAATTTCTTGCCGAAGATAAAAATCGAAGTCGCCGTCGCCGCCGAGATGGCCGCATCCGTCGTCGAGGCGATACAAAAAGCGGCCAGCACGGAGAAAATCGGTGATGGCAAGATTTTTGTTTACGAGATTGAAAAAGTGGTCCGCATACGTACCGGCGAAACCGACGGCGATGCCCTTTAGTACAAATCCCGAGTGGATGGATTCAATCCGCGACGACGCATTTGCATTTAAAACAAATGCTCTTAGGAGTTTATCAAATGCCTGGAATCAAAAAGACTGTCGCCCTCTCGATTTTTTCCCTGGCGGCGTTGCTCGCCAGCGTTGGTGGTGTCCTCGCCGAAGAGACCAAATTGGACAGTGGCGACACCGCCTGGATGCTGACCTCGACGGCCATTGTTCTGATGATGACCATCCCGGGGGTGGCCCTGTTTTATGGCGGCATGGTGCGCAAGAAGAACGTCCTGGCGACGCTTGCGCAAAGTTTCACCATCTGCTGTCTGGTGACGGTGCTGTGGACGGTCTTGGGCTATAGCCTGGCTTTTAGCGAAGGCACCTCTTTTATCGGCGGCGCCGGACGCCTGTTCCTCGCCGGCATCGGTCCTGAAACGCTGAGCGGGACTATCCCGGAAAGCGTCTTCGTGATTTTCCAGCTGACCTTCGCCATTATCACGGCGGCACTGATTACCGGTGCCATCGCTGAGCGCATGAAATTCTCAGCTCTCATGTGGTTCATCGGCCTGTGGTCGCTATTGGTTTATTCGCCCATCGCCTATTGGGTTTGGGGCGGCGGTTTCCTGGGCGATGCCGGGGTCCTCGACTTTGCCGGCGGTACCGTCGTCCATATCAGCTCCGGCGTCACCGCCCTCGTTGCCGCCCTGGTCATCGGCCGGCGCCGTGGCTATGGGGCCGAACCGATGGCGCCCCATAACCTGGTGCTCACCATCATTGGTGCTTCACTCCTGTGGGTCGGCTGGTTTGGCTTCAACGCCGGATCTGCGGTGGCGGCGAACGGTGGCGCCGGCATGGCTATGGCGGTGACCCAGATCGCCGCCGCCACAGCGGCCCTGGCCTGGATGCTCGCCGAATGGAAGGTCCGCAAGAAGCCCACCGTGCTGGGCATCGCTAGCGGTGCCGTCGCCGGACTGGTGGCGATTACCCCGGCTTCCGGCTACGTCGATCCAAAAGGCGCCCTGATCATTGGTTTGGCGGCCGGCCTCGTCTGCTACTGGGGTGCCGCCTGGCTGAAGCTCAAGCTGGACTACGATGATTCTCTCGATGTCTTCGCCGTTCACGGGCTTGGCGGCATCGCCGGCGCCCTGCTCACCGGCGTCCTCGCCATCGAGGCGATCGGCGGCACCCCCGGTGCCCTGGAAGGGAATTTGCGGCAGATTGGCTTGCAGGCTTACGGAGTTGTCGTCACCATCGTTTATTGCGCGGTGGCGTCGTTCATCCTGCTCAAGGCCGTCGATGCCGTCATCGGTCTGCGTGTCGACGCCGAGTCGGAATCGGAGGGCCTGGATATCCGCCAGCACGGCGAAGCCGTGCAATAGGGCATCTCAAGATTGCCCGGCGTTGGCCGACGCCGGGCCACGGCCTTTCCGGCCAGCCGCTGACTTTTTCCGGCCCGCGCCATCACGTTGCAAACGTGTCAGGTTTGCCTAACTTTCCATCAAATCTATCGGCCATGCCTATTTTTTAAGCGTTTTAGGGTTGGGGCGAGATATAGGCAGAGGCCTCACATGCGGGTTTTTCCCCGCGAACATGGCATTAGTGCCATGGTTTCGGTCCTGGCATGGTTCTTGAGAACCACTGGACAATGGCCGACCGTTTCCGAAACCAACGCCCACGGCTCCCGGCAGGGGCTTTGCTTCGGCCGTACTTTAACATCGAGATGCTGATAAGAGGGGGATGCCAATGTTAAGCGATGGAAATACAGCTTGGATTCTGACATCGACGGCACTTGTGCTGTTTATGACTCTGCCCGGTCTGGCGCTGTTTTACGGCGGTTTGGTGCAATCCAAAAATGTCGTCTCTGTTCTGATGCATTGTTTCGTTATTGGTTGCCTGGCTTCCGTGCTATGGCTGGTTTTTGTCTACAGCCTCGCTTTCGGAGACGGCGGTGCCATCAATCCATGGATCGGCGGTTTTGGAAAGGTATTTCTCGCCGGCGTTGGGCTCGACACGCTTTCCGGCTCGATACCTGAAACCGTGTTTTTCATGTTTCAGATGACTTTTGCCATCATTACGCCGGCGCTGATCGTCGGCGCTTACGTGGAACGCATGAAATTCGGCGCAATCGTTCTCTTCAGTGTCCTTTGGCTGGTTTTTGTTTACGCGCCGGTGGCCCATTGGGTGTGGGGCGGCGGTTGGCTCGCTGAACTCGGCGTCGAGGACTTCGCTGGCGGATTGGTCGTCCATGTGACCTGCGGCGTCTCGGCTGGCGTCGTGGCGGTGGTACTCGGCAGCCGCAAAGGTTTCCCCCAGGACATCAAGCCGCCGCATAGCCCCGTTCTGGTCATGATCGGTGCCGCCATGCTGTGGGTCGGCTGGTTTGGCTTTAATGCCGGCAGTGCCTTGGCCGCCGATGGCGCCGCCGGCATGGCGATGACGGTGACTCAAATCTCGGCGGCGACGGCGGCAAGCGCCTGGATGTTCATTGAATGGATCAAATACGGTAAACCGACCCTTGTCGGCATTGCCACCGGGGCGATCGCCGGCCTTGCCACCATCACGCCGGCTTCCGGTTACGTCGGTCCCGTCGGCGGTCTTTGCATTGGCATGGTGGCGGGAGTCTTGTGCTTTTTCGCGGTTAACTTCGTCAAGAGAACCTTGAAGGTCGACGACGCCCTCGACGTGCTGGCCGTGCACGGTGTCGGCGGCGCCACCGGCGTCCTGCTGACCGCCATCTTCGGGGCGACGGCGTTCGGCGGCATCGGCCTTTCGGAGAAGACGATCGCCGACCAGCTTTTGGTCCAGCTCATCGGTCTCGCCGCGACGCTGATTTGGGCCGCCGCCGGGAGCTTCATCATCCTCAAGGCGGTCAAAGCCTTGGTCGGCCTGCGTGTCGACGAGGAAGAGGAGATTGAGGGATTGGATTTGGTGGAGCATGGTGAAAAGGGCTACGAGTTATAATCAAGCCCGTCATTACCGGCGATAGCGACGCCATGGCAAGGGCCTCTTAAGGCACTGCTTTAACAAAATGTAAATATTGATGGCATAGAAATCGGTCATGGCTAGAACCATGATCCATGCCAAGGGCGGAAAAATCTTTCCCGCCGGCACCATCGATTTTTTCCGCCGCCGTCTTTGCGAGGGGGTTGGGATTGGCTTGTTGATTGCCGCTGCCGCCCTGATGGTGGCGATGATCAGTTACTCGGCGGGCGATCCCTCCATGAATAGCGCCGGCAACGGGGCGGCGCGGAATCTGTTGGGGACCGGCGGCGCCTATGTGGCCGATGCCCTGTTGCAAACACTCGGCCTGGCCGGTGTCGTGCTGATCCTGGTGTTGGCGGCCTGGGGCTGGAAGATTTTGCACAAGCAACCCATTTCCCTGCTGTGGATGCGCTTTGCTTTTCTCCTTGCCGCCGCGCTGCTGATTGGATTGAGTCTGGCGGCCTGGCCGAAGCCGCATGCTTGGCCGCTGGTCGCCGGTCTCGGCGGCGTTGCCGGGGAGTTGTTGGCCGGCGAAAGCAGCTTGCTGTTAAAAGCCATTGGCTTCGATCCCGCCGGCTGGGTTCTCGCACTATGGGGATTTGCATTCGGGTTGGCGGCGCTGATCTTCTCTTGCGCTCTCACCCTGGCCGATTGGCGTTGCCTGACGGAAGCTTGCCGGCGCGGCACGGCGGCCCTGGTCCAGGCTTCGAAGCGGTCGTTGGGCTTTCTCGGCTCTTTGGCTATTTGGCATCAGAGCAGCACGGAACCGGTTTTGGAGGAAGGGGCCTTAAGCGCGGTTTTAAAGCGCGGCGCCGGTGATCGCGGCGGCCAATTTCAGGCTCCATCCGGGCCCGGCCTGGTGGCTCCGAAGATGGCTAAGGCCAAGGTCGGCCGTAAGGCGCAGGCGGCCCGTCAGCACAAGCTGAATCTGCTGCCCGGTGATCAATCCCTGTCGCCTCCTCACGATCTTTTGGATGCGCCACTGGAAGACGCCAACTCCCTGGCCGTCAACCAGGACGCCCTGCAACAAAACGCGCGGCTTCTTAAGAGCGTGCTCGAGGATTTCGGCATCAAGGGAGAGATCCGCAAGGTTCGCCCTGGTCCGGTGGTGACACTTTATGAATTGGAGCCGGCGCCGGGGATCAAAACCAGCCGGGTGATCGCCCTGGCTGATGACATCGCCCGCTCGATGAGCGCTACCTCGGTGCGTATCGCGGTGATTGTCGGGCGCAACGTCATCGGCATCGAACTGCCCAATGGCAAGCGGGAAATGGTCTATTTACGAGAACTGATCACTTCCGATCCTTTCGAGCGTTGCTCTGGCAAGCTGATCCTGGCGCTCGGCAAGGATATCGGCGGCCAGCCGGTGATGGTGGATCTGGCGCGCATGCCGCATATTCTGATTGCAGGGACGACGGGATCGGGCAAGTCAGTGGGCCTCAACACGATGATCCTGTCGTTGCTCTATCAGCTGCCGCCGGAAGAGTGCAAGCTCATCATGATCGATCCGAAAATGCTCGAGTTGTCGGTCTACGAAGGCATACCGCATCTGCTCTGCCCGGTCGTCACCGATCCGGCCAAGGCGGTGGTGGCGTTGAAATGGGCGGTCCGCGAGATGGAAGAACGTTACCGCGTGATGTCGCAATTGGGGGTCCGCAACCTCGCCGGTTACAACACCCGGGTGAGCCAAGCGCGCAAGAAAGGCGAGGTCCTGACCCGGCGGCTGCAAACCGGTTTCGACGAGGCCGGTAAGCCCGTTTTCGAGGACCAGCTCTTGGACATGGAGGCGCTGCCGTTCATCGTCATCGTCGTCGATGAGATGGCCGATTTGATGCTGGTCGCCGGCAAGGACGTGGAGGTGGTGGTGCAAAGGCTGGCGCAGATGGCCAGGGCGGCCGGCATTCACTTGATCATGGCCACCCAGAGGCCATCCGTCGACGTCATTACCGGCACCATCAAGGCCAACTTCCCGACCCGCGTCAGTTTTCAGGTAACGTCCAAGATCGACAGCCGCACCATCCTTGGCGAACAAGGCGCCGAGCAGCTTCTCGGCCACGGCGACATGCTCTATTTGGCGGCGGGGGGCCGCCTGACCCGTGTCCACGGACCCTTTGTTTCCGACCAAGAAGTGGAAACCGTGGTCAATTATTTGAAATCCACGGGCTCGCCCAGTTACCTTGATAGCGTTACCGAAGACAACGACGCCCTGGTCTTCACCGAGGCCGGCCAGCCGGGCGACGAACTCTACGACCAGGCTCTTTCCCTGATCGTTAGCGAGGGCAAGGCCTCGACCAGCTTCATCCAAAGGCATCTGCAAATCGGCTACAACCGGGCCGCCCGCATCATCGAACGGATGGAAAAAGAAGGTTTGGTCAGCAAGGCCAACCGGGTAGGCCGCCGGGAAGTCCTGATCGGTAGCGCCGGCGGCTAGAGCGCATCATGATTGATCCAACCCACTTCGTGGGGTCGATCAATCACGTGAAGCCGCTCTACTTTAAATAAGTTAGGGCAAACTCTCCAGATTGATAAATCGCCTTTGGCGATTCCTATCAAACTGGATTTGCTCTAGGGCATCCGTTTTGGGAGAGTCCGCTCTATGCAGCCTGACGCCTATTCTGGCAAACTGTTACGATGATAAAGGCCACCAGACAACCGCGGCGCCGGGCGGCGGTATTTATCGCCGCCGCCCTGACGGCGGCGGTCCTGGTCATGTTAGCGCTCCGCCCCGCCGCCGCCGATTCTCCGCGAGCGGCGGAACTCAGCGCCGCCGACAAGGCCGATATCGGCCGCGTCGAGGACTACCTCAACGGGATCGCCACGCTCAATGCCCGCTTTCTACAGATTTCGACCAACGGCGGTTATGCCAAAGGGGCCATTTATCTCTGGCGGCCAGGAAGAATGCGTATCGAATACGACCCGCCAACACCCATCCTCATTGTCGCCGATGGTTCTTCGCTTTTTTATCAAGACAAGGATCTGGGCCAGATCAGCGAGGTCCCTATCGGCGCCACCCCCGCCAGCGTTCTTTTGGACGAAAGGATTGCCTTGTTGTCGGGGCGGTTCACCATTGTCGGGTTCGAGCGCCAAGCGCGTGTCCTGCGCCTGACCATGGTAAAGACGGAGGATGCAGGCGAAGGGCGCATCACCCTGATTTTCGGCGACCGGCCCCTGGTCTTGAAAAAGTGGACGATCACCGACGCGCAAGGAATAACGACGACCGTTTCCCTGTTGAAAAGCCGTTTCGGTGTTCCCTTGAAGGCGGAATTGTTCCAATTCGAAATTCCCGAGGAAGAAGATATGGGGCCGGATAGCTGAGCCTGGGGTAAATCCAAATTGATTGGGATCGCCAAGGGCGTTTTTACCCACCCGTTCCTTACCAACCCCGCGGATGGCCTGGCCATGCGGCTTTTGCATATCAGCATCCCTGTTTCGGCGCTGTCCTTCAACGCCGATAGCCCTTATTGGGGTACGCAATAAGTCGCCTCCGTAAAAGGAAACGACCTGACGATTTTGTCTTTTTGCCATTTCATGCTCCTTAATCGAAGGAGCCAAAAGCGCCCGGCCCCCCCCCGCCGGGCGTTTTTTTTGTGCCGGTTGGCGCGAAATGGCAATTCCTGCCCCGGATCGCCCGGGAAGCGATAGCCTGGCAAGGGGGAAATGCTATAGTGCTGGTCCTTTCGGGGAAAAATGCCACGGCTTGCGGCTTCCTCGTGATAGGCAGGCCATTCGCGTCAAAGCCGCCCAATGAGCCTGACCATCGCAACCTGGAACGTCAATTCCATCCGCCGCCGCCTTGACGGCCTGGCGCGGTTGGTGGCCAAGGCCGATCCCGACGTCATTTGTTTGCAAGAGACCAAGGTCATCGATGGCCTATTCCCCCGGTGCCAAGTCGAGGCCCTCGGCTTTTCCCATTTTCTGTACCATGGCATGAAGGGGTATAACGGTGTCGCCATCCTCTCCAAGCTGCCCCTTGCCAGCCCCGAAACCAAGAGCTGGTCCAAGGCCATGAAGGCGCCCGGCGGCGGCGACTGCCGGCACGTTTGCGCCACGGTGGACGCGGGCGGCGACCTTGGCGGCATCGAAATTCACTGCCTCTATATTCCCGCCGGCGGCGACATCCCGAATGCCGAAAAAAATATCAAGTTCGCCCACAAACTCAGTTTTTTTGATGCCATCACCCGTTTCTGGGCGGAGCGCAAGAAACGCGGTTGCCATATGGTGGTGGCGGGTGATCTCAACGTCGCGCCACTGGCAACGGATGTCTGGTCCCATCAAAGATTAAAAAACGTGGTCACGCATACAGCGATTGAGATCGATCGCCTCGATCGCATGCGCGAAGCTGGAGCCTGGGTCGACGCCATCCGTCATTTTGTCGCCGATTCGGAGCCTCTGTTCACCTGGTGGAGCTATCGGACGGCGAACTGGTCGGTGGCCGACAAAGGACGGCGCCTCGATCACGTCTGGGTGACACCTGGACTCAAGAGGGCGCTAAAAAGCACCGTTATTCTCAGAGAAGCCCGTGGCTGGCCGGTGCCATCGGACCATGTTCCCGTCATCGTGACGCTGGAAACTGGCAGTTAGTAGATGTCTTTCTTCGTATTGTAGACGTTGAACTTGCCGGTCGGCGTGATCAGGCGCTTGTCCTTGATGACCGTCTTCAGCTTGCGGGTCTTGTCATCGACGACGACGATGGCCGATTGCTGATCCTTGCCGTTCCACACGGAAAACCAGATTTCATCGCCGGCCTTGTTAAATTCGCCTTGCACGACGCGGCGGGCGCCTTCCGAGATGCCCGACCATTTGCCGATGGGAAGAGTCTCGTAGCCCTTGTCCAGATTGTTGATGTCGAACACGGCGACCGACTGCGAAATCTCGGGTTCCGGATG